>Ga0256406_1001028_pt1 | contig 46617 bp, 42 predicted proteins | sample RumenRJG_03DNA_FD_185986 | JGI IMG/M metagenome (GOLD analysis project Ga0256406, IMG submission 185986) | Bovine rumen microbial communities from Lethbridge, Alberta, Canada - RJG_03 | ecosystem: Host-associated > Mammals > Digestive system > Stomach > Rumen | place: Canada: Alberta | collected... | reverse complement strand
TGGTAGAATAGCAGTGATCCATAGTGATTCCTCCTGGTTGGTTTGGTGTGGTAACTTAATTCTACCAAAAGGATGATCTATGGATCTTCTTTTTATTTAGTTGTTCAAGTTGATTCTACAATCTACCAAAAGATAAAAAATGGACAAAAAGTTTTTCAGAAAATATTATCTGGAGGGATTATACAGCATGAAAAACAAGAGTACAAAACTATTTCGCAGAATTCTGTCCGTGATTCTGGCGGCTGTTATGGCAGTCACCTGTATGATTACGGCAGTCTATGCAAAGGGCACTGGAAAGAAGTATTACAACCACTATCCGGTTGTCCTGGTTCACGGCTTCATGGGCTGGGGCGAGCAAGATGCGCAGGATAGCAGCAGACCCTATTGGGGATTCAATCTTGTTGAGCACCTACAGTCCGAGGGCTATGAGGTCTACCACCCGTCTCTTGGTCCATTCACTGGAGCATGGGACCGCGCCTGTGAACTCTGGGCATATCTGTACGGCGGCACCGTCGACTATGGCAAAGTCCACAGTGAGAAATGCCACCATAAGAGATATGGCCGCACCTACGCTAAGGGAGCCATTGCCGACCTCGGTAAGACTGAAGCCCATAAAAAGATTGAACTGCTTGGACACTCCTTCGGAGGCCCGACGGTCAAACAGTTTGTGGAGCTGCTCTCCAATGGCTCTGCAGAAGAGCGGGAAGGAACGGATGCGAAGGATTTAAGCCCGCTCTTTAAGGGCGGACACGGGGATATCATCCATACCGTTACGACGCTGGACGGAGTCAATAATGGCACAACGCTTGCCGACCTTGTCTCTCCACTGTACCCCGAAATTGTTCGCGCCATGCTTCTTGTCACCATGGTCATGAAAGATGCAAATCTGGAATCCAAGACGATGGATCTCGGCCAGGAGCAGTTCGGCCTTGGCGACTACCCAGAGCTGAAAAAGCAGATTACGCTTCACTCCCCCTTTGACACCCAGAAGGGAATTGATGCCTACGCCAACGACAGAATGGATAATATTGCAGAAGAGATGACCATTGACTTCTGCCAGGAGGAAAATGAAAAGCAGGGTGTCAACCCTCACATCTACTACTTTGCACAGCGTGCCCTCGCAACAAAGCAAGGCGAGGACGGCAAACCTGTCCCGCTGGACTTCATGAGTACTACTTGCCGGATTCCTGCAACACTGATGTGCAAAGAACTGCCCACCGACCGGGTCAAGACCCTCAAATTAGATGACTCCTGGTGGCCAAACGATGGATATGTCAATGTTATTGGACAGAGTGCACCTCTGAACCAGCCCGCGAAAGAGGGAACCTGGGACACCAAGTTCCAGCCTGGTGTCTGGTATAATATGCCCGTTATAGCAGCAGACCACGTTTTCTGGATGGGTATGAGCGGAACACAGAAAGATCTCTGGGCTATCTTTGATCAGATGCTTGACCTGTATCGGCAGCTGCCAGATGCGTAAATTTTTATAAAAGATTCTTTACACACCTATTGGGCTGTATCACGGAGCAGTGATACAGCTCCTTACTTGCTATACGCAATGTAATGCCGGATAATAATTATAAACTGACTTGGCAATAATAGGAGAATAGTTCATGTTTCAAATTTTGATTGTGGAGGATGACCGCGCACTCAATAACAGTATCCGGGAGCATCTGATCCTGAATGGATATTCTGCTGTCAGCGCATATGAGGCTGATACGGCATTTAGTGTGCTGCATCGCCAACCGATTGATCTCATTCTGTCGGACATCATGATACCCGAAATAGACGGAATTGAGTTTGCCTCCCGGGTTCGAAATTTGAGCAGTACCATTCCCATTCTTTTTCTCACGGCGCGGGACGACTTTGAGACTAAGAAATTGAGTTATCAGACAGGCATTGACGAATACCTTGTCAAGCCCATTGATTTGGACGAGCTTGTCCTGCATATCCAGGCGCTTCTAAGGCGCTCTCAAATGGCATCCCAGAGGGAAATTTCTGTGGGAAATGTCCATCTGAATGTGGATGAGACCACATTGCAGATTGACGGGGAAGATGTACCAATTACCTTCCGGGAATTTAGTCTTCTAAGAAAATTTCTGACCAATCCGGGAAAAACATTTACTCGGGCACAGCTCATGGACGAGTTCTGGAGCATTGACACGGACTCCTCTCCGCGCACTGTCGACGTCTATATGACAAAATTGCGGAACAAGCTAGCTAAAGCAGAGGGGTTTTCCATTGCAACAGTCTATGGACTTGGGTATAAGGCGGTATTGAAATGAAAAAGCATAGACTGTCTTGGGAACAAATAGAACGCGTTGTTTACACTGTAAACAGCTTTTATTTTCTGGTATCTTGTGTCATTTTGGCTGTGCTCCCCGCAAGTCTGTCCAAGGAAATTCCAGAGTCTCATAGGAAAAAAATTGTAAAACATACTATTGGATCTGCCTTTGGCGTAACAGCAGTCTTTTCTGTCATGGATCTTATCCGACAGTACTACACCATGGATCTGCCGCTCCAGGAAATAAAATCCGCGCTGGAAAAAGTCCAGCACGGTGACTTTGATATTCATCTCTCCCGCCATTTTGGTTCCCAGTTCAGCCAATTCAACCCCATCATAGACGATGTGAACCTCATGGCCAAAGAACTGAACAGTATGGAGATGCTGCGTTCTGATCTTATTGCCAACATCTCCCATGAAGTGAAAACGCCGTTAAGTTCCATCCTAAACTATGGCACCCTGCTCCAGCAGAAAGATCTTTCCGAGGAAAAACGCTTGGAATATGCCAAGGCAATCACCGAGCAGACAAGACGGCTCAGCAGCCTGGTCTCCGGTATCCTCCGTCTGAACCGGCTGGAGAATCAGAATATCTATCCGAACCGTCAGGAATATGACCTCTCGGAGCAGCTCATTGAATGTCTTCTGAGCTTTGAGGACAGCTGGGAACAGAAGTCCATTACCATTGTCAACGAGATTGACGATGATGTTAAAGTCAATGCAGACCCGGAACTGCTGGGCCTCATTTGGAACAATCTATTTTCCAATGCAGTAAAATACTGCAATGAAGGCGGCACCATCCGAGTGCGTCTCAAAGAGCAGGACGACCAGGTAACCGTAACCGTTCAGGATGACGGCATTGGAATGACACAGGAAACCGTGAATCATATTTTCGATAAGTTCTATCAGGGAGATACCTCCCACGCCTCGGAGGGAAACGGACTTGGCATGTCCATGGTCCGGGAAATCCTGAATATCGTGGGCGGTGACATTGCTATTTCGAGCACTCTTGGAGAAGGTTCTCAATTTGTGGTAACTGTTCCACAGGAAATGCCATGACTCCCTACAGGGTTTCATTTAGCCATGGAATGGACAATCTACCAGGTGGTTATTGTATATTCCTATAGCCTCCATGTAGGAATTGATTATTACTGGACCGACAAAAGAGAACCCCCTTTTCTTCAGATCCTTGCTGATGGCCGTTGAAAGTTCCGTCACAGTCGGAGTCTCTTCTTGCGCTCTCACTTGGTGGTCAATGACCTCTCCACCCGTGAAGCTCCAAATATACTGATCAAATGAGCCGAATTCCTCCTGCACCTTCTGAAAAGCCCGGGCATTGTTTCCAATCATATGGATTTTTTGTCTGCTGTGGATGAGACCAGGGGTCTCCAGAATACGTAGTTCCGCTTCCTCTCCATACCCGGCACAAATGTCGGGATCCAGTCCGTCGCAAGCGCTGCGAATGGCGTGTTCTCTCTTTAAGATCAGAGACCAGGAAAGACCTACTGACTTTGCCTCCAAGACAAGCATGGCAAAAAGTTCACTGTCATCATGGACCGGGCGACACCAACGGGTATCGTGGTAGGCACGGCTCAGCTCGTCCTTCTCACTCCATGGGCAGCGTTTTCCATTTGACATTTCTTTTCTCCCCTTTTTCCTTATAAGGCGACAGCCCCTGAAAGAGTAAACCTCTTCCAGGGGCTGTCAGTCTATTTCCCAACAATGCTTATAGAAAAGTACTTCCCTTTAATAATAACAGCACTTAAGCATTTCTTCCATATGACCGTTATACGTACTTTCCGATAGTCGTCATCAGCTTTTTGAAATCACGGTTCCGGTTGAACTCCGGTGCGCCGGGCTCGCCCGGAATCTTACCGTCGCTCATATTGCCGTTCTTATCCTCGGTCATTGCAATGTGGAACTCGTTGTCATCTGGATAATTTGTGTCAAGAGAGAAGGAGATCAGATCGTCAGCGGCAATGTTGCCGATGGTCACATTGACCTTCTTGCTCAGCGTATTTCCAGTGAGAAGCGGGGTGATGATATCATTCTCGGTGTTCACGCCCAGCGCGCTCATAAGGTCCGCTGGGAAGAAAGCACCTACGACGCCGGAGAGAAGAGAGCGATTCATGGTCGGTACCCCTTTCAGAATAGCCTCCACCAGCTCCTGTACAATTGTGCCGTCACGGAGCTTCGGCTCAGCAGCCTTGACCCATGCGGGAAGCGGTCCCTTGTCGTTGCCGCCGGTATGGGCAGCATAGGCATAGTTGAGAAGATCGAGTGGGTTATGGCCCTGGTCATCAATCTTGATGGTCACTGCATCGTCCACAAGCTTATAGACAGCCTGTTCCTGTTCCTCGGTGAACTTGATTCCCAGGTCACCCAAAGTATCCGAGACGCTGCGCAGAACGTAACCATAGACATTCTTGTTGATCATGTCCGTGGTGAAACCCTGCGGGCCGCCATACAGTTTGGCGCCATACTCGGTAAGATCGTTGATGGTGGTTTCTTTTCCAGTGACAGAGCTCTTGTAGTTGACCTTTAAATGCATAATGGTCTTGCCGTCCACCGTCTCCGTGCGTCTTCCATTTTTGTCCCAGGAACGGGTAAAATCCTGAATGCGTGTGGGCGATGGATAGCCGCCAGCAGAGCCGGTCTCAATGTCATAAATATCATTGCCGTTCTTTGTCGTCAGCTTGGAGACGTCGTTGGCATGATAGTGTCCAGTGAAGATATAGTGCATGCCGGCGTCCGCATACTCTCTGGCGAGGCGATCCCAGTCGTGGATAACATAGTCAACAGCCTGAATAGACTCCATAGTGAAATGGGGAACCAGGTTGTGGTGCTCCATACCAATTACTGTATCGCCACGCTTCTTCGCTGCTGCAATCTGCTGCAGGACCCACTGCTCAAGATCCGGGCTTACCGCACCGCTGGTGTTATGCTCATCTTTGCCGCGGTCTGTGTTGTCGGCACTGTAACGGCAGGAGTCAATGGCAATGAGGGTAAATCCCTTGGCAGGACGTGCTACATAGGACTCCTGGCCGGCTGCTTTGCCATCTTTAGGGGTGAAACGGGCAATGACGGTGGGGTCATCATAGACCAGTTTCTTATAGGTATTATAGAAGTCCTGCGGCGTAGTGCGGGTCGCACTGGTCATCTTGCCGTCCGCCGTGTTGTAATTCTTAGCGTTTTTGTTGTTGATATCATGGTTTCCGTTGATCACATAGACCTTGATCTGCGGATTATCCTTCTCAAATTTTTCCAGGCGCTTTGCGAGAGCGCGATGGCTCTCCTGCTCGCCGTCCTTTGTGAGGTCACCCGGAATCAGAACGATATTGGCCTTTTCCTGCTTGATTTTGGCAAGCTGGGCATCCAGAATGCCAAAGCTCTCATCAAACATCTTTCCGACGGCATTGTCGGACTGGAAATCCTTGGTATCTTTAATAAGCTCCGGTGCCAGAACATGGGTATCGGAGATAGAGGCAACTTTGAGTCTCTGTTTTCCCTTAGTGTTTTGATTTGCGGCAAAGGCGGGAATCAGGGCTGCTGTAACAGCCAATACCACGCTCAGGAGAACCGCAAGAAATTTGGTGGCTTTCTTCATGGGATGGACTTTTCTCCTTTCATTTCAAACCGTATTGGAAAATGTTAGGCCGAGTTTGTAAAGGTTCGAATCCATCCCGCGTTATTTGTTTGTAAAGTTTCTGATTCCCAGTCCGCCCTTTCCCTAAAGTGAGTAAAACTTCACCGTAAAAATTTTCATGTTCGTGAAAATCCATTGACTTTTTTCACAAATACGTCTATTTTATTGTTAAAGGAAGGAGGAATTCCGAAATGGATCTTGGAACCCATATCCGAGAGCTCCGGAAGGAGCGCGGCATTACGCTGCTCATGATGAGCGAGGCCACTGACCTCTCCATCGGCTACCTCAGCAAGGTGGAAAACAACCTCTCCAGTCCCACTATTGCCCACCTGCATAAGATCTGCGAGGCTCTGGGAATTACGATCAATGATATCCTCCAGGAGGAGTCTCCGGAGACGAAAGTCAATGTGGTTCGTATGGAGGATCGGAAAATCCTGTTCTCCCAGAACAACGGGGGCATTATTCTCCAGAACATCACCGAAGGGCACAGCAATATCCTCGGCACCGTCCAGACCATCACCGACGACAAAGTGTACGACTCGGAGCCCCATCTCCACGACGAGCTCGGCATCCTGGCAAAGGGCCGCCTTGAGGTCATAGCCGAGGGAAAATCCTATTATCTGGAACCTGGAGACACCATCTATATCCGTGCCGGCACCATGCACAGCACCCATCGAAACTCTGACGAAGAGTGCGTAAGTTATTGGATCAAATATGCTGCCCAGTAAGAGGGCGGCAAATTTTTTTGCTAAATAAATTTATAACAGGAAAGAGGCGCTGCCAAACGGCAGCGCCTCTCCCCTTCTGTTTTATGGGGTTTTCATTGATTGCAGTCAAAAGACTGATCAGAAGCTGACATCATCACCATAGAAGCAGCAGGTCAGGACCTTCTTCATATCCTCGAACTCGGTCTTTCTCGGGTTGAAGAGCGTGCAGGGGTCACCGCAGGCAGCCTCAGCCAGCGTGTCCACTGTGCTCTTGAAAAGTTCCTCATCGACCCCGGCCTCCTGATAGGAGAGCGGAATATCGAGAGCAATATTGAGTTCTTTAATGGCCTTGACCAGATTATTGGTCAGCTGCTTATCGGTAGATCCAGGGATACCAAGTTCCTTGGCAATATCGGCAAAGCGGTCCATGCATACTGCACTGTTATATTCAATGACGTATGGGAGCATGATGGCATTGCATCGCCCATGGGTCACATCATAGGTGACGCCGACTTTATGGGCAAGCGAATGGACTATGCCGAGAAGGGCATTGGAGAAAGCCATACCGGCCAGATCCTGCCCCACATGAACTGTGCGGCGTGCCGTCTCGCTGCCATTGTAAGAGTCGACAAGATTGTCAAAGACCATCTGTGCACTCTTGAGGGCAAGTGTGTCTGTGAGATCGGTGTGTGCCGTGGCAACATAGGCCTCGACGGAGTGGGTCAGAGAATCCATGCCGGAGTCGGCAATCAAGGTCTGGGGCATGGAGAGCGGGATATCGGTGTCCACGATGGCAATATCCGGGGTGATTTCAAAGTCCGCAATCGGATACTTGATCTTCGTCTCGTCCTCCGTGATGACAGAGAACGAGGTGACCTCGGTACCGGTGCCAGAAGTTGTGCCAATGGCGACCAGAATAGCCTTTTTGCGGAGAACCGGAAGACTGTACGGCGGCTTGACATCGTCAAATTTCAGATCCGGATTCTCATAGAAAATCCACATGGCCTTTGCGGCATCCACCGGGGAACCGCCGCCCAGAGCGACGATGACATCCGGTTCAAATTCCCGCATCTTCTCTGCACCGCGATAGCAGGTACTGATACGCGGGTTGCTCTCGACCCGGTCGAAGACTGTGGTCTCCAGGCCGGCATCGTGGAGGATGCCCTCCAGTTTTTCCAGCGTTCCGTTCTCAATCATGAAGTTGGTACCGGTGACGATGAAAGCTTTCTTGTGGCCCTTCAGGACCTTGAGCTCATCCATGGCAGACGGGCCGTAGTAGACGTCTCTTGGAATGGTAAATCTAGCCATTATACTATCCTCTTCATATAAATTTGATTCAATATATATTCTTCGGCAGATTAGAACAGGTAGGGCTTATCCCACAGGTTCAGGCTCGTGCCAATGCCTTTCTTCTTTGCGTTCTCATAGCAGGTCATGCCCCAGGCAACGTCCTCAATGGGCATGCCGCCGATGGAATAGATGATGATCTGGTCATCGCTCTCTCTGCCCGGGAGCTTACCATTCAGGATAGCGCCGAGGTCATGGACGCGGGAGCGGTCCAGCTTGCCCTCATATTCCATGTCGGTGAACTTGGAGCCGATAAGGAACCAGGTATCAAACGTCGGATAAGGATACTCCTCTGCCCAGGAGTCGTAGAGTCCGGTGTTGTCGACAACCAGCTTGGTGGCCGGATCCATGATGAGCTCCTCCGGGGCGTTCAGGGCGCCGGGCGCACAGATCAGAGCACCGGGCTTGATCCACTCGCGCTCAATGTACGGGTAGTTCTCCTGGCCGCCGGTGGGCGTAGAGGTGGCGAAACTCATGATATCGGAGTCGCGGACGCACTCCTCAATGGTGTCGCAGACAATGAAGTTCTTGAACTGTGGGCATTTCTCCTTGACATAGGCGATGCAGCGGTCAATAGAAGCCTTGCCACGGCCCTTGATTTTCAGCGTGTCGAGTGTCGGTCTAAGTGCAGCAAATGTCTCGACCGTAATGGAGTTGATGACGCCGGGGCCGACAATGCCGAGGACCTTGGCATCCTTCGGGGCGAGGTGTTTCACACCGACACCCGGGATAGCTGCCGTACGATATGCACTGACAAGGTTAGCAGACATATGGGCGACTGGAGCACCGGTGTCCTTGTCATTGAGCGTGACCATAAGGATGGACCGCGGCAGACCGAGTTCACGGTTCTCAATGTTAGAGCCGTACCACTTGACGCCGGTCATCTGGAATTTACCACCAAGATAGGCGGGCATACACATGAAACGACGGTCCGGGCCGTCTTTCGGCATGCCGGGGAACTTCTTCATGGTCTCCGGGAAGTAGACCATACAGCCGTGGGAGTTTCCGTTCTCTCCGCCCATCCGGTAGTCGCCAATATCGAGGAGTTTCAGAACCTCCTCCATCGTGTCGACACAGGAAAGACAGTCAGTGACACCGGCTTCAATCATGTCTTTCTCGCTCAGATATAAGAAATCAATGTTAGGATATGCCATAGGAAATTTCTCCTTTCATTAATACCGTTTCAAAATTAAAGTGCATCCTCATCGGTCTCGCCGGTACGGACCCGGTAAACCTTCTCGAGGTCGTAGACAAATATTTTTCCGGAGCCGATCGCACCGGTATTCAGGACCTTTTCTGCGGCCTCAATGACCGTGTCCACAGGGATTTTGGAGACGACAACCTCCACCTTCGTCTTTGGGAGAAGGCTCATGTCTGTCTTTGTGCCGCGGTAATATCCGCTTTTTCCATGCTGTGTGCCACACCCTTCCACGTGGGTGATCGTCATACCACAGATGCCGATCTCATCAAAAGCCTGTTTCAACTCCCCTAGTTTGTCGGGGTTGATGATAAGAGTTACATTGTAGATTTTCGCCATTTCCTTCCTCCTCGCCGTCAAGCAATATTTACACTGTCCTCAGCGTAGGCCTGAAGACCGTGCTCATGGACATCGAGTCCCTCAAGCTCCACTTCGGCCGGCACACGGACACCGATCGTATGTTTCAGGATAAAGAACATAAGACTGCAAGCGGCTGCGGCGAATGCTACGACGGAGACGATACCAGTGAACTGGATCAGCAGCTGCCAGCCGCCATGGCCATAGAAAAGTCCGGTTTTGGTCGAGAAAAGCCCGCAGAGGATCGTTCCGGTGATGCCGCTGCACCCGTGGAGTGAGATAGCACCGGCCGGATCATCGACATGGAGTTTGTGGTCAACAAACTCTACACTCAGTACAAGAAGAATCGCTGCAATAATTCCTATGCAGATAGAGCCAATATAGCTGACCTCTGCCACACCGGAACAGATGGCCACCAGACCGGCCAGCGCACCGTTGAGCGCCAGCGTCGGGTCCGGCTTCTTATATCGTGCCCAGGTGAAGAACAGTGCGGCCAAACCGCCAGCCGCTCCTGCAAAGGTCGTAGTAATAGCGGTGTAAAATGTAACATCATCCAGTGCGAGTTCCGAACCGGGGTTGAACCCGTACCAGCCTACCCACAGAATAAAACCTCCGAGCATTGCCATCGGTATATTGTGTCCTGGAATTGCGTGCGATTTAGTATTCTTCCCTTTGCCAGTGTATTTCCCGATCCGGGGACCTACTGCAATGGCACCGCAGAGTGCGGCAATACCACCGACGGAATGAACGGCCGCCGAACCGGCGAAGTCTGTAAAGCCAATCTGTGACAGCCAACCGCCGCCCCAGATCCAGTGACCAATGATGGGATAGATAAACGCGGTCATCATCGTACTGGTAATAAGATAGGTACTAAACTTAAACCGTTCTGCCACAGAACCAGAGATAATGGTCGCCGTCGTAGCACAGAACATGGTCTGGAACAACAGGAACGCCTGCGGGGACAGAGTCCCGGCATACTGGTGCCAAATGGCCAGATCCTGGTTCAGCGGATTGATAAATCCATTGATTCCGATCAGTCCGTGCCAGTCCTGCCCATACATGAGGCCAAAGCCGATAAAATAGTAGGCAAGCGCGCCGCAGAGAAAATCACATAGGTTTTTCAACCAGATATTCGCTGCATTCTTTGACCGGGCAAAGCCCGCCTCGCAGCAGGCAAAGCCCATTTGCATCATAAACACGAATACTGAAGCACAAATTACCCAAAAGGAATTGAGCAGATAGGGATTGTTCATTTTCACTTCATCATCCTTTCGCTTTGAAACGATCATAGCTGAGCTGACTGATATCGATCGTCGACGACTCCCCTTCCATAATGAGCTCTTTCAGTGCGATGGACACTGCCGGGGCAATTCCGAAACCGTGGCCGCTGAAACCAAATGCAACGGTCAGGCCGGGAACCTCCGGAATATTATCAATAATCGGCAGTACATCAATGCACTGATCATAGTGGCCGGACCAGGTCCGGATGATCTTGACATCCTTCAGGGCCGGGAAATATTTGATAATGCCCCGGGAGATGGTCGGAGCGGTCAAGCTGTTGGTAACAAACTTATCGTTGTTGGATGTAAAGGCCTGGAGTCCGCTGTTTCCGCCGAGGACGAAGGAGCCGTGTTCAGACTGATGGCCATAGAACTCACCGCCGGCGACGCCGATCATGACGTCAAACATCTCGGGGCAGGCCTCTGTGACAACGACCTCGTTGAACTGCCGCTCCACCGGGGCGTCAATTCCTACGGTGTTGGCAATAGCACGAGAATAGTAGCCGGCACAGAGAAGAACGTTGTTACCGACATATTCGCCGTCATCAGTGACGACCGTAGTGCATCTGCCTTTTACCTTTTTTAGGCCAAGGACTTTCACGCCGGTGATAAACGTGGCACCGTACTGCAGAGCCTTTCTATAAAAGCCCAACGTGGTCTTCAACGGGTTGGCATGGCCGTCGGTGGGACACCAGCTGGCGGCAATGACCTCTTTGGACATATAGGGGCAAATTTCTCTTGCCTCATCGCCGGAAATCATCTTAACGTCCAGACCGACTTTTGTGCTCTTTGCCGTGTGATTTTCCAGAACCTTGATGTCGCTCTCCGTGAGACCGAGACGTAGGTTGCCCTTCTGGTGATATTCCGTGTTGACCTCAAGTTCATCACTCAGGGTTGGCCACACATTGGCAACTGCATACATGGCGAGCTGAAGCTCTTTCGGGTTACGTGCTGACTGTCGGACACCGCCGGCGTTTCGGCAGGAACCACCGTTGCCGATCTCCTTCTGCTCCAGCACCAGGACATCGACTCCCTCTTTCGCAAGTCGATAGGCCGTGGAGCAGCCCATAATTCCTCCACCGATGATGATGACATCTGCTGTTCGCTTCTCCATCTCACTCGTCCTCCTTCACGTCCGTCTTGTTGTTGCTGAAAGTCAGGATCTCCACCGGGCGGACCGGGGCACGTCCCTGAATCATTCCCACCTCGGCGGGACTCTCATTCAGTTCACGGGCGATGATGTTCTGGACCAGCCGCTGACAGGTCTGCCCCTGGCAGAGTCCCATGCCCGAGCGGAGCCAGCGCTTGACCTCATTCATTGTGGTCATTCCGTCATAGACGGCCTTGCGTATTTCACCCTTCGTGATTTCCTCACAGCGACAGATGATCATGTCGTCATCCGGCTGCGGTACGAACGGTTCCTTTTTCTGTGTTCTTACGATTTTGCTCATATCCGGCCCCTCCCTTCAGGCTTTGTAAAAACGGGCAGCGTGTACATATTCGAGCGGAATCTTCATGGTCAGGATCTGTGTCTTGTCCATGGCGGGGGCACTGCGTACGGAGACGATCTCTGCATCGCAGACAGGAGAACCATCTCTGCCCAGTGCTTTGCCCTTGTCGCCCTTTTTCGGGAGCGGAAGGAACTCATACGGAAGGCTGACCGTTGCATAGCCCGGCTCATAGTCCTCATTGATAAGGAAGATAGCTTGTCCAGAGCAGCTGGCCACACACATGCCGCAGCCCGTGCACTTGCTCTCGGTGTTGATCTCCGGAAGTTTTACAATGTCGGCGCCAACTTTAATGCAGTCAAACTTGCAGGCGTCCTGACACGGGTTGCACGGAATGTTCTGGGTACACTCAATGACCGGGTGGATTCCAGGCGCCGAGTTCTGTGCTGCGGGGAATGCCTTCAGTTCCGCCTCTGTCATATAGCCCTTCTTCAGAAGGCTCATGGAGAGCGGATATCCCTCATCGGTGACCGTCAGGTCGGTACGGCCTTTATTTGCGGGAGAGAACATGCCCTGACGAAGCTGATTGAGAGCCGCTGTTGCGTTATCGTATTTCTGTTCAAACTCGTCGTGGGTCAAATACCCGAGGGAGAGGGCCACATGGTCAGCGACACGGCGGCCCTGGATCATGGCGGAGCTAGCCTCCTCAATGCCGGCCACATCACCTGCACAGTAGATGCCCGGGATAGAGGTCTCACCGTACTCATTTAGGATGGCAACGTTGCCGCCCTTCTTCGGCATGAGCGCCATGTCGCAGGTGGCGTTGCTGGCGAGCTGGGACATGGGAGAAAGTCCGACGGCGATGCAGATGGTGTCGACATCAAGCTCCTTTTCAGTTCCGGGAATGGGCTGGAAATGGTTGTCGACCTCTGCAATAACGGCGCTCTTCACACGGTCGCCGCCCTTCGCCTCTACAATGGTGTGGGAGAGGTAAAACGGAACTCCGGTTCTAGCAACCTTAGCGGCGTGGACACCGTAGCCGCCTACCCGGGGAGCCGCATCAATAACGGCGACAACTTCACATCCTGCCTGCAGGAGCTGTAGGGATACGACAAGTCCGACGTTTCCGGAGCCGACCATCAGGATCTTGCTTCCGGGCTGCACGCCCTGCAAGTTCATGAGGGCCTGGGCTGCACCTGCTCCAATGACACCGGGGGTATCCCATCCCTTGAATGGGATCATGTTCTCTGCAGCACCGGTGGCAATGAGGATCTTGTCTGCCTTGTAGTGATCCACCTCGTCGCCGTTGCGAACCGTGACCTCTTTGTTCTCATAGATACCCATAACGGTGGAGTTCAGTTCCACCCGGACGCCAACTTCCTCGGCCTCCTTCAGAAGATCTTCGCCAATGCGGAAGCCGCGCTCCTTTGCGTGGTGTTCCTTGGATCCAAAGAATTTATGGATCTGCTTGAAAAGCTGTCCGCCAGGTCTTGCATTCTCATCGAATACAACGACATCGATCCCGGCCTTGGCCGCCTCAATGGCAGCAGAGAGACCGGCAGGGCCTGCACCAATTACAATCAGTTCATGTCTCTTCATTTCTGCTTCGCCTCCCAGTCCGCCTTTGTCGATGCGCCATACTGTGTCTCAACGGTCATTCCCTCTTCGAGCGGGGTAATACAGGTCCGGACATTGGGCTCACCGTTGACGATCATGACACAGTCCGTACAGCGGCCGATGGCACAGAAGATGCCGCGGGGCTTGTGTTTCTTCTGCGTATAGCGGTGAATCATAACGCCGTTGGCATGGAGCGCGGCGGCGATGGACTCCCCTTCATATCCGGACATATCCTCTCCGTCCAGAGTGAAGTGGACTTCGCGGCCCTTGTCATACTCCGAAAGAATCGGATGTTCCTGTATTCTCATAGACTACACACCTCGATAAAACAATATTGGAGCAGTCAGGCTCTCGCCCGCTGCTCCATTGCATCTGAACCAATCTCACATTTTCCTCATGTGAAATTATGGCTTTAGTATATCACCAATATGAAATCAGTCAATTCTTATTTTCACAATTATAAAAAATATTTTCAGGTTTGTGAGGCCTGACAAATACAGTTGTATTAACAAGAACTCTTATCGTCAAGTCCGCCAGAATCCATGTCAGAAAATTCATCGTTGTGAAATTCACAACGATGAAAATCAGACTGCTGTTTGATTTTTTTGCGGAAATGGCTCCCTGTGTTATAATAAATTAATTTACTATTTGGAGTGCAGAAATCCCATGATCACACTGAACGACTACCTCTATTCCGGAGACACCCTGCTGAAGATTCTTCTTCAGTACGCAACGGACCTCCGGCTCCACGGCGCAGAGACCGGGAATGAGCTCGACGAAATCCACGCAAACTTTCTTCTCAGTATGCGGGACCTCCTTCTCCACAATGAGTTCCTGACAGCGCAGTCCCAGAAAATTCGGGACTTCTACAAATATTTGGCCGACCTCTACCCTTTCCTCGCCTTCACATTTAAAGGGCGCATTAAGTCCCTCATCCGGACGGAGGAAAAATTCAACGGCTATATTGTCGAGAGCATTTACGACTACTACCTGGAACATGGGACCTACCCGGACCTTGAATATATCAAGAAACGCGTCAGTCGGTTCCATGACCTCATCGCCTATCGCATCGTCATCTCTCTGCCGGAGTGCCATCTAAAGCCGGGGCAGGATAAAGAGGAACAGGAAATACGCTATCTCTTCGACATAGCGAACCAGCTCCCGAATTTTCTCTCGGAACGCCAGTTCACTCCTCAGCCCGCCGGAATTGTGGAAAAAGAGAAATCTCCCCTGTTGAGCCCCTATGTACGGGACTTTTACCGGGACTATGTCACAAATTCAAAAAACATCGGTTATCGTTCCCTGCATATCACGTTTTATGACAACAGTGCCTCCTGTTTTGCTGAGGTGCAGCTCCGCACCAAGGATATGGATGACTTTGCGGAAATTGGCCGCGCCAACCACGAGTCCTATGAAAAACGGCAAAGTCAGAACCGTGCCCGGCGAGCTGCCATTCCCGTCGGTGAGTGCCTCTATTTTGATGAGGCCTATGAGCGCCTTCAGCTTCTCCAGAATCTTGACCTGTCGGAGCTCAACGTCAATATGTTCGCAGCAGCCAATAACTATTTGATCAATGACGGCTGCGGTCTCTTCCGGGGTCGCATGATTCTTCCCTATGAGCATCTTTCCCGCTTCCAGAGCGACATTGTAGACTAATTGATAACAAAGGGGCTGTACACTAAGAAGTGTACGGCCCCTTTGTTCTGTTCGGTCGACATTGATGAATACCCCCTATGGGTATTATTTTCCATTCTTACCTACCTTCGCCATACACCGCTCCCTCAGCATCCGATATCAAGAAAAAGGGGCTGTATCAAAATGATAATTTACCATTTTGATACAGCCCCTTGCTGGCTTATTCTGCTTTCTCTGCGTAATAACGTTCTAGTTCCTCTTCAATGAACGGAACAACTTCTTCCGCCTCAATATTCAAAACGGTGGCAAACTCCTCATAGACCAATTTCTCTGCCCGTTTCATGGCATTCTCATCAATAGTCCAGAGTTTCTTTCCCTCTGCCTTTCTCTCCTGCTTATGTTTATAGAGAGATTTCACGAGAAGAAGAAGTTCTCGGCGGTCTCCACTTGAGAAGATTTCGTCATACATAGCTTCCCGCTCTTTATTATCCTCGACCCAGTCAATATTCTCTTTGGGGAGCGAATGGATAATATCCATGATTTCATCATAGGAGAGAACATCCTTCATTTTGGAGAGCAGTTTCTCGTTGTCCGTGGGAACATAGAGCGTGGAATCCTCATTGTTGACCGGCTTTAAGATATAGTATTCTTTCCACTGCCCGGCAAACTTCTCTTTTCGCCGATCCGCCACAAGACAGACGCCATTTCCGCCGTACATTACGTAAGAATTCACTTCAAGCATTCCGATCCTCTTTCCAAACGGCCCAAGCGAAAAGTGTAAAAAAAACTGTAGTCCCGGTAACGGAACTACGTCGCTTTCGCCATAACTCACAAACGTTCGCCTAATATTATAGCACGAAATAGCAATTATTTCCATAGCCAATCCGTAGGCAGCGCAAAACACCCTCCGGTTGAACCGGAGGGCAAAATTTCAAAGCATGAAAATTACAGAAGATCCTTCTGCTTGAGAGAGGCCTCAATGAGACCCTTAAACAGCGGATGGGCATGGTTCGGACGGCTCTTGAACTCCGGATGATACTGGCAGCCGACAAAAAAGTCGTTGCCCGGGACCTCTACCGTCTCAACAATGGTGTCGTCCGGCGAGGTACCGCTGAGAACGAGACCACCCTCCTGCAGGGTGTCACGATACTCATTATTGAACTCATAGCGGTGTCTATGGCGCTCGTGGATGAGATCCGTCTCATAGCAGCGCGCCATCTGCGTATCCGGCTTTATCTTGCAGGGATAGGCGCCCAGTCGAAGTGTGCCGCCCTTTTCAATTCCGGAATACTGGTCCGGCATGAAGTCAATGACCTTGTGCTCGGAGTACTCGTCAAACTCACCGGAGTTGGCGTCTACAATTCCGCAGACATCCCGCGCGAACTCAATAACTGCCACCTGCATGCCGAGACAGATGCCGAGGAACGGTACGTTGTTCTCACGGCAGTATTTTGCCGTGGCAATTTTTCCAGGAATACCGCGGTTTCCAAAACCGCCAGGGACGACAATGCCGGCACAGTTACCGAGAACATCGGCGACATTCTCCTCGGTGATGGTCTCGCTGTCGATCCACTCAATGTTGACGTTTGCGCCAAAGACATATCCTGCATGGCGGAGTGCCTCTGCCACGGAGAGATAGGCGTCATGGAGACGGACATATTTGCCCACAAGGCCAATGGTGACCTCTTTGTCCAGATTCTTGATACGCTCCACAAGCTCTGTCCACTCGGTAAGGTCCGGCGGCGTCATATCAAGGTTCAGCTCCCGGCAAACAATGGAAGAGAAGTTGCTCTTCTCCAGCATGAGGGGTGCCTCATAGAGTGCCGGAACCGTACGGTTCTCAATAACACAGTCTGTCTTGACGTTGCAGAACATGGCAATTTTCTTAAAGATATTGGGCTCCAGGGGCTCATCACAGCGCAGGACAAGAATATCCGGCTTAATTCCCATGCCCTGAAGTTCTTTGACGGAGTGCTGGGTCGGTTTAGTCTTATGCTCCTCGGAACCGCTGAGCCAGGGCACTAGAGTGACATGGATAAAGAGAGAGTTCTCCGGTCCGACCTCGAGGCCCACCTGACGGATGGCCTCCAGAAACGGCTGGGACTCAATGTCACCGGTGGTTCCGCCGATCTCTGTCAAAACGACATCGGCGTTGGTGCGCTTACCGACCGCATAGATGAAATCCTTGATCTCATTGGTGATATGGGGAATGACCTGAACGGTCTGGCCAAGATATTCGCCACGGCGCTCCTTGTTCAGAACGTTCCAGTATACTTTACCGGTCGTGAGGTTGGAATATTTGTTAAGATCCTCGTCAATGAAACGCTCATAGTGGCCGAGGTCGAGGTCAGTCTCGGCGCCGTCCTCGGTGACATAGACTTCACCGTGCTGGTAGGGACTCATGGTGCCGGGGTCCACATTGACATAGGGGTCGAGCTTCTGTGCGGCGACCTTGTAGCCCTTGGCCTTGAGCAGACGGCCGAGGGATGCCGCAGTGATCCCCTTGCCGAGGCCGGAAACCACGCCGCCGGTTACGAAAATGTATTTGGTCATATCCGTGTCCTCCAAAAATGGAATCAAAAACTAAGGAAACGCCCACCCGGTGGGATGGGCGCTTTCCATGGGATTGGCGTACGAAACAATGAAATTTTATTTCAATAAAAATCAGAAATAAGTATACCGTTTCCGACCATGTTTTTCAAGGGTAGACCGATTATTTTCTGTCCCCGTCCATATCGTCCTGGATGTCATCGGAAATAGATTCCGTATCTACTGCCACTTTTTTGGTGTGAGGATGCTTTTTCCCGTCGAGCCAGCCGAGTTTATACTCCACATAGGCGCCCAGCATGGCGACAATGACGCCGATGAATGTGGCGACAGAAATACCAATACCAGGAACGAACCAATAGACGAGAACAAGAACCAGCAGCGGGAACTCCCACAATTTGGGATTCTTGACGCAGTAGGGCACGATGATGGCTCCGAACAGTGCCGGAAGAACCTGCTTAAATGCGGGGTACAGGGGCGATGCAGGGTTCGTCATCTTCGGAATGAACGGTGCAAGCAGCACACAGAAGATGGCAATGACCAGTACCGTAACAATGGAAGATACGGTTACCGCGATAGTGGCAACGACCTCTCCCTCATCCGAGTGGACGTCATAACCGGAGGACTCCAGAGCGGATGCCGTACACGGGAATTTCAGGTTGCTGATATTACCGGTCAAGAAAGATACATAAGTGGCAGTCGGTCCGATAAGAGACGTATACATGATATCTTCGCCGACACCGCCGAGAGCTGTGATGATAAACAGCGTTGCAGCTGCGCCAAACGCACCGGCATCCGGCCAGGCGTGAAGATGAAGGCTGATGGATACCGGGATCATCATAAACAGAACGAATGCAATGATATCCCATGTGAGGCCCAAACGGTGTGTCTGGTCATTGTATTTCTTCTCGATTCCGGTGATCCGCTCTACACCGTTTGCATCAATGGTAACAGAGGAATTGTTCTTTTTGCTCATGTCAATACCTCCATTCCAGCATAGCAATATCATATGGAAGCACCTTGCCGAGGATGAGCACGACGATCATGGCACAAAACATGGCAATGGGCATGGAGAGGGACTCCAACCAGTGGTTAGGATGCTTCTTATTGATATGCATTAGTAGCAGCATGACCAGAACAGAGGTCAACAGGGCACTGATGGACATGACGCCGGCACCATCACAGAGAATGGCTTTACTGCCGACACCGGTGATGGCCTCAGCGGCAAATGCTGCCATAAGACCAATGAAGGCAGCACCGGTCAGGGCGTTGAACAGAACTCCATCGCCCCCCTTTTTGGTCGCTCTTCCGTTTGCCTTCTGGATGGACCGGGTCAGGAAGATGGCAATGACCAGAGGCAGTACGGAACCGGTGGTCATGACCCATGCAGCCGTGGCAAAGGCCTTCTTGCTCGTGAGCGGAACGGCCATTCCGCCCGGAGCACCCACGGCCTCGATGGCCGTTTTGGCCGCTGGCACCTCATAGGTTATGGAGCCGATGACCGAGAGCCGGATCCACGGAAGCACGAGACCCAGCGCGCCGGAGAGTGCGACGATAGTCATGACGATGCCAATGGCACCGGGGATACTGAAGAGCGCCGCCGAGGTAGCGGTCTGCTTCATTGTGGACGAGCTGACTCCAAGCTGTTTTCCGCGCCGGACAGCCCGGACAAGGAAAAAGATGGAATCCGCCAAGACGAACAGGATGACAATAGCGGCTAGGCCGTACATGAACTGATCCGTCTTGAAGTCGGAAAAATCAAAATGCAAGTTTCTCCCTCCTATTTTCATTTCAAGCATTTACAAATTATACATTTTTTAAAGTAGCATAGATTGTAAAAAAAGACAAATCTGCCCTGTTCCGCAGCCGAGTGACGACTCACATATGAAATATTGTATTTTATCGTCCAAACATTGACTTTTTTTCGTTTTTCCAATAAAATAGATGCCATGTAGAACGGCAATGGGGTCGTCTCTCCCAAGGGAGAAGTCTGCCCATTTGCCGTTTATTTTTATTTATAACGCAGATAGGAGCTTAAAACATGAACAATCAGCATCTCAACGAAGTACTCGAGACCGTTTCCAAGAGAGACGGAAACCAGCCGGAGTTCGTCCAGGCTGTCACCGAAGTTTTCTCCACTCTGGACCCGGTCGCTGACGCCCGTCCTGACCTTGTTAAAGCAGGAGTCTTCCAGCGCATCGTGGAGCCAGAGAGACAGATTATCTTCCGCGTTCCGTGGATCGACGACAACGGCAACGTCCAGGTCAACCGCGGGTTCCGCGTCCAGTTCAACTCCGCCATCGGACCTTACAAGGGCGGTCTCCGTTTCCATCCGTCGGTATATCTTGGAATCGTCAAGTTCCTCGGTTTCGAGCAGATCTTCAAGAACTCCCTGACCACCCTTCCCATGGGCGGTGCAAAGGGCGGCTCCGACTTCGACCCCAAGGGCAAGTCTGACGCTGAGGTCATGCGTTTCTGCCAGAGCTTCATGGCTGAGCTCTATCGCCACATCGGCCCGAACGTCGACGTCCCCGCAGGCGACATCGGTGTCGGCGGCCGTGAAATCGGCTATCTCTTTGGTGAGTACAAGAAACTCACCGGTAACTTCGAGGGCGTTCTCACCGGTAAGGGTCTCACCTTCGGCGGTTCTCTCGCCCGTACAGAGGCCACCGGTTACGGTGTTTGCTACTACACCAATGAAATGCTGAAGGCAAACGGCAAGGGCTTCGAGGGCCAGACTGTCGCTCTCTCCGGTGCCGGAAACGTTGCCATTTATGCTTGTGAAAAGGCCACCGAGCTCGGCGCCAAGGTTGTCACCATGTCCGACTCCAACGGCTATATCTATGATAAGAACGGAATTGACCTCGACTGCGTCAAACAGCTGAAGGAAGTAGAGCGCAAGCGCATCAAAGAGTATGTCACCACCCATCCGGATGCTGAGTACCATGAGGGTTGCAGCGGCGTCTGGACTATTCCCTGTGACATCGCCATGCCGTGCGCTACGCAGAATGAAATTGACGAAGCTTCCGCAAAAGAGCTTGTCAAGAACGGCTGCTACGCTGTTGCCGAGGGCGCAAACATGCCCTCCACCCCGGGTGCCATCGACACCTATCTCGCCAACGGTCTCCTCTATGCTCCGGCCAAGGCCTGCAACGCCGGCGGTGTTGCTGTCTCCGGTCTTGAGATGTCCCAGAACTCCATCCGTTACGACTGGTCCTTCGACAAGGTCGACGGCAAACTTCAGGGCATCATGACCGACATCTTCGCCTCCTGTGACGATGCTGCCAAGGAGTACGGCGTTGCTGGAAACTACATGGCTGGTGCCAACATTGCCGGCTTCCTGAAGGTTGCCGAGGCTATGAAGGCTGAAGGAAACGTATAATGGATCGCCTCATTTTTCCGGAAGGGTATCAGTCCCTGCTGAATCCAAAAGAGACCCAGAAAGCCACAGAGTATGTCCGAGGCCGTTTTCAGACCAATCTCGGCAACGTCCTGCACCTGAATCGCATTACCTGCCCTCTCTTTGTCACCAAAGAGAGCGGCATTAATGACGACTTAAACGGTGTAGAGCGCAAAGTTGAGTTTGACATGAAAAATGTGGACGGTACGGCCCAAGTCGTACAGTCCCTTGCCAAATGGAAGCGGACTGCTCTTGCCGTCTATGGCTTTGAACCCGGTGAGGGCATTTATACCAACATGTCCGCCATCCGCCGTGACGACGACGTGGACTCCCTCCACTCCATGTATGTGGACCAGTGGGACTGGGAGCGGGTCATTACGGAGGATGACCGGAACAAGAAGTTCCTTGAGCATATTGCACGCCGTGTTGTCTGTGCTCTTGCCGATACGCAGGAGGAGGTCAACTGGGCCTTTCCGCAAATCAACGGTTCTGTGGAGCGCAATACTTTCATCATCACCACTCAGGAACTGGAGGACATGTACCCGGACCTCACCCCAAGAGAGCGAGAGAACGCCATTGTCAAAGAGCACAAGACCGTATTTCTCGAGGAAATCGGCGGTGTTCTCAAGAGCGGTCAGAAACATGACGACCGTGCACCGGACTACGATGACTGGGCTCTCAACGGAGACCTGTTCCTCTGGAATGACGTCATTGGCTGTGCCGAGGAAATCAGTTCCATGGGAATTCGGGTCAACGCCAAGTCCCTGACGGAGCAGCTCAAAATCTGCGACGCCGAGGATCGGCTCCAGTACCCCTATCACCGCGGTATTGTTGATGGGACACTTCCCCTTACCATTGGTGGCGGAATTGGACAGTCCCGGGTCTGCATGTATATGCTGAAGAAAGCGCATATCGGAGAGGTTCAAGTCTCCGTATGGCCGGACGACATGGTCATTGAATGTGCCGAGCACGGCATCACTCTTTTGACCTGAGTCAAAAATACATATTCACACCTTTGGAGCACCCATAATTGGGTGCTCCGTTTTTCGTCTTCTTTTCCCTGTGGGACCACGTTATAATCAAGGTGATAGTAAGTTTTTCCAAGAGAAAGGAAGTGGAAAAATGTTTGATAAGTGGTGGGAACGCTCGGTTATTTATCAGATCTGGCCAAAGAGTTTCTGTGACAGCAACGGAGATGGCATTGGAGACCTTCCGGGCATTCAGTCCAAGCTGGACTACCTGAAAGACTTGGGAGTGGATATTCTCTGGCTCTCCCCTATCTACCGGAGTCCGGACCGGGACAACGGTTACGACATCAGTGACTACTACTCCATACAGCCGAACTACGGTACCATGGAAGACTTTGACAGTCTTCTTCAAGAAGTGCATCGCCGAGGAATGAAACTGGTCATGGACCTCGTCATGAACCACACCAGTGACCAATGTGAATGGTTCCAAAAGGGAATTGAGGACCCAAACAGCAAATACCACGACTATTACTACTGGCGGAAAGGAAAAGGCCCGGGTGTGCCGCCCAACAACTGGAATGCCGTTTTTAAGGGAAGTGCCTGGACTTATAACGAGAAGAACGACGAGTGGTATCTCGGCTGTTTCTCCCCGTTCCAGCCAGACCTCAATTGGTCCAACCCGGAGCTCCGGCAGGAAATCTATAAAATGGTCCGTTTCTGGCTGGACAAGGGAATTGACGGGTTCCGGCTCGACGCCATCGGGTATATTGGAAAGAACCCGGAACTGCCGGACAGCCCGGACGGCAGCTGTCTCATTTTGGATCCATGCGTTCACACCTACTTGCAGGAACTGAATCGCCAAGTCCTCTCACACTATGACATCATGACGGTCGGTGAAAACGCCAACCTCACAGTGGAGGATATGGAAAAGTTCGCAAGCCTGGACGGCGGCGAACTCAATATGATGATACAGTTTTTCCATGTGGAGGAGGACATTGACGAGTTTGGGAAATTCAATTTGAACCGGGTGAACCTCCCCCACCTCAAGCAGTTGTACCGGGACCAGCAGGAGGATATGTACGGGAAATTCTGGACCTCTCTCTATTGGAGCAATCACGACCAGCCCCGGCAGGTCTCTCGTCTTGGAACGGAGGACCCGAAATATCGAGACCGTGCCGCCAAGATGATTGCCATGAACACCCATATGATGATGGGAACTCCCTTCGTCTATCAGGGCGAAGAACTCGGCATGACCAATCTCCACTGGGACAGCCTGGACGAACTGCGGGATCTGGAGGAGCTGGGCGCCTGGCACGAATTTGTGGACTCCGGCCGAAAATCCCCGGAGGAGATGATGGAGTGCATCCGGCAAAAGGGTCGGGACAATGCACGGACCCCGGTCCAGTGGAGCGCAGAAAAAAATGCGGGGTTCACAGACGGAACCCCATGGATCCGTGTGAACCCCAACTATACAGAAATCAATGCAGCCGCCGAGCTTGAGGATCCGGACTCGGTCCTAAACTTCTACAAAAAGCTCATTGCGCTGCGCCACACCGATGAAATCGTCATCTCCGGGCAATACCATGGCATTGCCCTGGAAGACCCGCAGGTCTTTGCCTACACCAGAGGAATTCCAAGAGAGACCTGGCTTATACTCTGCAACTTCAGCGGAGAAAAGGCGCCATTTGACTGGCGCCCCTATCTCTATTCTTCTTCGGAAGAGCCGGATGTTGTACTGGGCAACGTGGACTCCTCTGACTTTTTGGAAACCGGCACGCTGGAGCCCTGGGAGGGTATTATTTTGCGGTGCCGCACATAATAATACATGGGTGACTCCATGGCCAATACTTTATGGATGGGAATGGACTTCCATACCGGAATCTTCATCTTAAATTTTATCCAGAGAACGGCATAGAGGAAGAGAACGGCAAATGTAATACCCGTGATCATCCAGATCTTATTGCGCTCCACCGGATCGGTGGAAATATTCAGAATCATATAGGATGTTCCAATGATTCCAAGGATGGGGAGCACTATACCGCCGGGCACCTTGAAGGAGCGCGGCGCTTTCGGGAAGCGTTTCCGAAAGACCAGGACATCAATATGGGCAAAGATATAGGAGAACATCCAGAAGACCGATCCGACGAGGATCAGAAAACTGATGGCATCTGAAGAATCATTGCTGATATAGGCAAACAGAAGGATAAGCGCGGAGACAAATACGACACCAAACCATGGAACATTCTTCTTGTTCGTCCTCGCAAAAACATGGGGAAGCATATCCATTTTTGCCATGCCCTGGCAAATACTGGAGAGCCCCTGTACTGTGGAGTTCTGTGTGCTGATGAGCGCCAGTGCGGCAACGCCTGCCATCCAGTATCTTCCGGGCTTCCCAAGAAGAGCATACCCATAGAGCATATGGGGTGCCGGAGAGTTCATCAGATCATTCCAGGAAGTATAGTTGTGGAATCCCAGGACCATCATCGACTGCACGAAACAGAGAATGCCAAGACCAATAAACATGCCAAGGGGAACGTTCTTCTTGGCATTTTTTACGTTTTTAGAGATGGGAATGGCATATTCTGCTCCAATAAAAAGCCAGAATGCAGTGGCTGTCATGGCTGTGACATTCTTGAAACTGACATTATAGTAGGCAGGCTGGTTTACCACCGCACCGGTTCCCCCTTTTACGGCTCCAATAATACCCATGATGAGCATGGAACCAAGAAGGAGATATGCAGTGGCATCCTGCAGTTTGGCGAACATATCCACCCCACGGAGGTTCAGAACCATCAGCAGGACAGTTATAATGGCCGAATAGAAAAAGTTATTAATATGCAGCGGAATGATTTCTCCCATAGCATAGGAGAAAATGGACGCCTCGACGCCACTGGATAAAATGTTGGACAGCAGGTAACCGCCCACCATCAAAACAATCGTTGGGACGGGACCAACAGCGGCCAGCGTGTATTGGGCAAGCCCTCCCGTCGTATTCGGCATAAGTGCATTGAGTTCAGAAATTGAGGCCAGCGTTATCATATTAAACAGGCAGGCAATGACCATTGACACAATGAACATGGTGCCAATTTCACCTGCGCCCTGTCCAAGAGAGACAAGACAGCTGGTCGCTACAACAAGACCAACCGAGACCGATATAACGTCTTTCAGTCCCAGCGTTTTCGTTTCTTCCATGGGGTTCCCCTTTTATGCCATATCGGGTTTATCCCAGAGCGGGAGAGTAATTCCGAGGCCCATATCTACTGCATTCTCATAGACCGTCTTGCCCCAGGCAATATCTTCTACGGGCATTCCGCCAACGGAGTAGACAAAGATCTCATCTTCGGACTCTCTGCCAGGAGCCTTACCCGTGATGATATCCGCTATATCTTCGATATCTTCCCGCTTAATCTTGCCCTCATGCATGAGATCCGTAAATTTAGCCCCAATGATCTGGACCATTTCATAGCTCGGATACGGGAACTCCTCCATCCAGGATTCATAGAGCTTGAAGTTATCGACGACCTTGCGGCATCCGTTTACGAGGAATTCTTCAGGGAACCGCGCCGCGGAGGGAAGAATCAGAGTGCATCCCGGTTTGATCCACTTTGGATCAATATAGAGGAAATCCTTCTCCTTAACGGGAGCCGTGGCAGTGACAATGACAATGTCACTGAACTTTACAGCCTCCTCGTTGGAGTCACAGACCTGAATGTTTTTGACCTGCGGGTACATTTCCGTGACCATGGCCTTGAAGGCCTCAATGGAGCGGCTGCCATGTCCTTTGATGCGGACCGTATCAATATTTGGGCGCACGCTCATCATTGCCTGGAAACAGGTTCGGCCCATGACACCGGGGCCAATGATGCCGACACTAGTGGCATCTTTTCTAGCGAGGTACTTGGCACCGACACCAGGAATAGCTCCGGTACGGTAGCAGCTTAAGAGGTTGGCGCTCATCATAGCAATGGGGGCACCGGTATCCTTGTTGTTCAGCATCATCATGAGGATAGAACGCGGCAGGCCTTCCTTCTTGTTGGCAATATTGGAGCCATACCACTTCATACCTGCCATCTGATATTTACCGCCAAGATAGGCTGGCATGGCCATAAATCGGCGGTCATCTCCATTTTTCGGCATGCCGGGAAATTCCGGTCCATCCGGAAAGATGATCTGGGTGCCATGGGAATTGTGATTTTCACCGCCCATGACATAGTCCCCGCGGTTCAGGGTCAGCAGGGTGTCCTCCATGACCTCGACACACTGGTCCATATTTTTTACACCGGCCTTGATCATATCCGGCTCACTCAAATACAAAAAATCAATTTTAGTATCCATTTTATATGCTTACACTCCAATCAAAACGTTATTCAAAAATATTATAGAGCCTCCGGGCCCTCTTCTCCGGTACGGATCCGGATCACATTGGTAATATCATAGACAAAGATCTTTCCATCGCCAATATGACCTGTATAGAGGGTCTCCTTAATGAGTTCCACAATGCGATCCACACGGGAGGACTCTACGACAACGGCAATCTGCTGCTTTGGCAGAAGAATCATTTCGTTCGGCGCTGCCAGGTCATATTCCTGAGAGCCCTTTTCAATGCCGCAGCCAAGCACCTGGGTAACAGTGAGACCGCGGACGCCTTCTTGGCTGAGAGCAGAAATGAGCTGCTGCAGTTTGGGAAGACCAGTAATGACTTCAACTCGGGACAATGGTTCCATTTTGCTTCCTCCAAATAAACGCAAAAAATAAGGACGTCTTGCATGTTTCCATGACAGGCGCCCTTGTCTGTAATAACGTGGTCTATTTTACCAAACAACGCAGAGGGCCAAATTGTAATTATCCGAACGGTACACCAATCCGATGCTAGCGCCCTCCTCCGCCGAATCCGCCGCCGGAAAATCCGCCTCCGCCGCCAAGCGACGAAAAACCTCCCTGCCCAGCAGATGCCATGGCCTGCTGTTCTGCGGAAAATCCATCCATATAGCCGGATTCTGCTGCGGCAGACACGCGATTCACAAGGTCCAGACAAATCAGAATATCCCAAGTGTCCAGGACCGGGCCATCTATAGTAGATTCCCCTGTCGGGCGCTCAAAATAAGACGGGAGGATATCCTGGAACTCTTTGGCCACCTGATCTGCGATGCCAAAGAGTGCGGCAAAGACAAGATAGTCGTGCCACAGGCCGACATCCCTCGCCTGTCGTTCATTGACCAGGGTAAAATCTTTTAGATAATGGCGAAATCCGGCCATTTTCACCGCTTCCCCTGCTCCCCGTTCGGTAAGTCCGGGAACCAGCTGCTTTGTGAGAAGGACACGGCGTTCCACTTGCCCAATATCCCCACGGGACTCCCCGGTCTCCCTGCCCTCCTGGGAGGCAGCAGAAAAGAAATTCTGCAGTTCGGAATAATTGCACTTTGCCCAGCGGTACAGTTCCTTTTCCTGGAGGGAGTTATCCTCCCCTGCCGCACTATTCAAAATATCCCAGAGCTTACTCGCAACGGAGCCCATGTCTTCCCTGGGTTCACGGAGCAAGAGCAGCGTCTCCTCCCGGTCGCCGAACAGGTTCCATTTCGTGGACTCCATTTTTTGGACCGCAAGTTGCCCGCTCTGGATCCACTGCAATAGATAGGCACTTATTAGAGAATTTTCGGTTGCCTTTCGGTCCATGGTGCGGAGTACAAGCCACGCCTCTGGAAGATTTCCGGCAAACGGAATTTCGTGGGAATACATAGGGTTCCGCAGACTTTCCCGCTTCAGAGCTCCCATCTCGAGCGGACGGTCATCCCGCTTTGCTCCAACCCGATGGGCAAGGAAAATCAAAAGACTAATACCCGCGAAGATACCGGCGAGGACTCCCCAGCGGGCATCCGTATTTTCGCTGTAGCTACTACCCTCAAAAGCTTTCTGCTTCACTTTTTCAAATGTCTGGCTCGACTTGGACTCGGGGGTAAAGATTCCCTTTGGGAACTGCACCAAAATATTGCAATAATTCACAGCTCCAGAGGATTTCGCCACCACCGAACCGTTTTCCAGCCCAGTGGAACCCTCAAAGCCAAAGGCCCACATGCGGGTATCCTTTTTGGAAAATGCAGCAGGTCCATGGACTCTGATTTTGACCGATTCCGGTTCCGGATCCATCCCCTCGTTGACAAAGCGGACCAAAAAGCCATCTGTCCCGTCTTTGTAGCGCTGCACCATGTTGGTCATTTCATAGGAGATTGCAAACCGATGGGGCCCGGATGACCCCACTCCCCAGCAGAGTTCCAAGGAGTCCCCGTCTCTGTGGATACCACACTGCCCGGATTTCTCGGACCTGGGGCGATCCACCTGCCAATCGCCCGGTAACGTGCGAAATACGGCACCCGTGTCCATATCCTTCACATGGAAATTGCGGATCTCCATGTCACGGAGATTGGACTTTACGGTATAAGCTTCCGTCCAGTCATCCGGCACAGTTACCTGCCAGATTTCTGTCACCGAGGCATTCCCGCTCCGATCCAGCTCCACATCCACCGAGATGCTCTGGATTCTGCCCTCTGCACTGCCCTGAGCAAATACCGGTACCACACAGAACAGGGATAGAAGGATAGCCAGGACACCAGGTAGAAGACGCCACCTTCTCATGACCGGCGCATGGAGGGCATTGTTTTCACGTCTTCTGCCGTCTCCAGATAAGTGCGGGTCGTAAAGTGGAGCATACTTGCAATCAGGCTGTCCGGGAACATGCGGATGGTCCGGTTGAACTTCGTCACCGTGTCGTTATAGGTCATACGCGCCAGACGGACGTTCTCCTCATATTGGCGGACTCCCTCCATGGACTTCTGATACATCTGCGAAGCCTTCAGGTCCGGATAGGCCTCTCCCACGGCAATAAAGCGCTGAAGGGCGTCCGTGATCATGTTTTCCTGCTCCTGGGCCTCCTCGGCAGTACTGTCAGCGGTAATGGGCCGGCGCTGTGCGAGAACATCCATCAGCGTTTTATACTCATGTTCATCGTACTGCTTTGTGAGATCTGCAAGTGTGTTCAGAGCGTCCCAGCGGGTGTTCTGCTGGACACCGATCTGCGACATGGCGTTACCGCAGAGCTCCTCCAGACCGACCAGCTTCCTCTGAACCGAGATTCCCCAGATGATGAGCAGCAGGATTACCGCTGCAATGATGAGCCATCCCCACCATGTCATAACAATTGCCTCCCTTATATAGTTATCGAAATACTTTTATGTACTGTGTCAGTTCAGTGAGAGAAGTCCCTTCTCCGCCATTCTCTGCAAAGAGAGCATGACACCGAGCTTAGCGTGTGGGAATGTCAGGCCTCCCTGATAATAGATAGCATAGGGCTCCCTCATAGGGCCATCCGCTGAGAGTTCAATGGAAGAGCCCTGTACAAAGTCTCCGGCTGCCATGATAACCAGGTCGTCATAGCCTGCCATAGGCGCGGCCACCGGGGTGACAAAGCTATCCACCGGAGCAGCTCCCTGAATTCCAGAGCAGAACGCCTCCATGGCCTCTGGGCTGCCGAGCTCAATGCTCTGGATGATATCGTGCCGGTCTTCTGCAGCCGAAGGTACCACATGGAACCCTCGTTCCTCATAGGCCGAAGCCACAAAGATTGCCCCCTTCAGAGCAGATGCCACCACTGTCGGCGCCAAGAATAGGCCCTGATAAAGCTGTGTATTGACGGTCAGGCTGGCTCCAATGTCCTGCCCAAGACCCGGCGCACTCAAACGGTTGATGCAGCGGTCAATACACTCCTGCGTTCCGCAGATATATCCTCCCGTCGGGGCAATGCCGCCGCCGGGATTTTTGATGAGCGAGCCGACCACCATGTCCGCCCCCACATCCGAGGGCTCTTTCTCCTCGACAAATTCTCCGTAGCAGTTGTCCACCATGACAATGACGTCTGGTTTGATGTCGCGGATAAAGGAAATGAGTTCCCCTATCTGGTCCACACTGAGAGTGGGCCGCATGGCGTATCCCTTGGAACGCTGAATTTCCACGAGTTTGGTGCGGTCATTAATAGCGTTGCGGATGCCATCCCAGTCAAAGGAGCCGTCCTCCTTCAGATCGACCTGACGGTAAGAAATGCCAAATTCCTTCAGAGAACAGGCCGAGTTCCGGAGGCCAATGACCTCCTCCAGCGTATCATAGGGCTTTCCCACGGGAGATAGCATTTCGTCTCCCGGCAGGAGATTGGCAGACAGTGCCGTGGCCAGTGCATGGGTACCACAGGTTATCTGTGTCCGGACCAGAGCGGCCTCGGTGTGGAAGACATCCGCATAGACCTGTTCCAGGGTGTCCCTTCCCACGTCATCATGTCCATATCCGGTGGTACCGGCAAAGCAGGCGGCGGAGACCCGGTTTTTCTGCATGGCACGGATGACCTTGGCCTGGTTAAATTCGGCGATTCGGTCTATCTTCGAAAAGCGCTCCGCTAAACCATCCAGGATTTTTTCCGAGTAGCTGAGAACCGCTGGGCTGATGCCCATGGTCATATACATTTCGTCTAACTTGTCCATATGTTACGCCTCGTCTGTTTCTTTTTAGTCCCGTCCATCATACTCTACCCGCAGGGAATTAACAAGGGCGCGCCGATGGCCTGCGATGTCATACGGTGCGCCCCCAGTTTACTGTCCATAGTCAAACAGGATATTGTAGTCGGTGCTGTTTTCAAAGAAAGAATAGGGCATTTTATAGAATGCCTCGGGATCCGCCTCAATCAAGATATGTACGTCGTGGTAGTCTGCGCTGGCAGAAGCACAGTCAAAATAGTAGGGCACCCCGTCAATATCAATACGATTCCAGGCGTGGTTTCCCTCCCGCGGGGAAAGATTCCCCGTGGAGGCATTGATGATTTGGCCTCCGACCATGTAGCTCTCCTCAATGCCGCAGGCCCTGGTCAGGCGGTAAAACAGGAACGAAAAGCTCTGGCACTGGGCCTTCTGGCCGATGAGTGCGTCGTAGTCCGTATAGTAGACAGGGATATCGTCCTCTGTGTCCTTGCGGGTGTCGTCGTAGGGAAAATTTTGGTAGAGAAACTTGAAAATTTTCTGGATTTTCTCCTCATCCGTCCCCTTAAACTGTTCCGCGAGCAGTTTGATCTGCTTGTCGACCCAGCGCTCTTGGTCCTTTGTCAGACGGCGCTCATACCGAATGGTCAGAGAGTCGTCTGTGAGGAGCGGGTCCACCATTTTGTAGAGGTCCTCCAGATATTCCCCGGATTTCACAGAAGTACTGCGAAAGGGCTCCAGATTGTGGATGACGGTATTTAGAAATTCGTTCCAGTCAATACTGTCCAGCTGCTTTTCTGTCAGATGGTAGGGTTTTAAGTCAATTTTTGTGGAGGTCACACCGCGTTCCAGATTCTTTTCCACCTTTTTGCAGATGGCGGCAAACTGCTCTGCTGTCATCCATGGCGGAGCGGTATCCTTTGGGGTGTAGACCTTTGCAGAGACCGGTGCGCAAGTAATGGAAAAGAGCAGAAGCAACGCCAGCAGAAGCGACAGGAAACGGCTAGCTTTTCTTTTGTCAGAAATTTTTTGATTACAATTTTTCATAGTTTGTATTATACCATTAATATAAGAATTTTCCGAATGAAAGATGGGATTTTTTCTTGACAGAAAAGCTCTGAAACTCGTATAATACGGAACGAATTGAGCAGCATAAATCGCGTAAGTCCAGATTCCACTGGTACTTGCGCGTTTTTTCTTTTTCAGCCCATTCGCCGCCCATTCTTTATGAAAGGAGTTTCCAGCTTGAGTAACACAAAGTCGATCAAAGAACCGCAAACCAATGACCCTTCCAAGAGAAAGAGCCTCCTTTACAGCATCTTGTCCCTGTCCCTGTTGACAGTCATGGCAGGTGCAGCCGTAGCCCCGGCCCTCGGCGTCATTGCCAAGGCGTTCCCAGGCGCCTCTCAGCTGGCGGTGCAGCTTATCATCTCCATGCCTTCCCTGTTTATTTTTCTGACCAATCTGATTTTTCCTCGCCTCTCGGCAAAATTTGGATCCAAGACCCTCGTCCTTGCCGGTCTTATCCTCTACACCGTCGGCGGGGTGGCCGCCGGCCTGTTCAGCAATATCGTCCTTCTCCTCATCATGAGAGCGCTGGTCGGAATCGGTGTGGGAATCATCATGCCTCTCTCCACCGGCCTTCTCGCCTACTATTATCCCCCGGAGGCCCAGTCGAAACTCTCTGGATACTCCTCAGCCATGAACCAGACCGGCGGCGTACTTGCCACCCTGCTCTCCGGAGTGCTGTCCTCCGTCAACTGGCGTGCTAGCTTCCTGGTCTATCTTCTCGGGCTCATCTCGGTGGTTCTCTGCGCCATCTTCCTGCCCAACGAGAAGCTGGGCGCAACGGAGAAAACTTCGAATGAGGAAAAGGTAAATCGCCCCAGTATTGGGAAGTCCTTCAAGGCCTATTACAAATATGTCGTGGCCATGTTCCTTCTCATGTCCTGCTTCTTCATTTACCCGGCCAACTATGCCATGGAGACAGCACAGTTTGACAAGGTGATACCCGCCAGCCTGGTTTCCGTTATCATGGCCTTCGCCGACGTCATTGCGGCCATAGGAGGCTTCCTGTTCTTCCGTATCATGAAGGCCTGCAAAGGAGCGACCAAGCTTGTGGCCCCAATCTCGTTCTTCCTCGGATTCCTGTTCCTCTATATCGGCGGCTGGGTCGGCGCCATCCTCGGTTCTGCCCTGATTGGCTTCGCCAATGGAACCGGTGTCCCGTTCATCATCTCCCAGGGCTCCATGAAGGCAGGAAAGACTGCAGCGGCAACGGTTATGCCTCTGGTTTCCGCCGCGCTGTATCTTGGCCAGTTTGTCTCCCCGTTCCTGCTCTCCGCATTCCAGGGAGTGCTCGGCGGTCTGCGCCACACGGCCTATATCTTCGGTATGGCGGTATCTGTCCTGTTCGTACTCTGGTCCATCAGCATCAAAGTCATTGTCCCCGGGGCCGAGACGAAGAAATTCCAGAAAGCAGAGTCGCTTGTATCGGATATGGGCGATTGACCTATTGATATACCAAAAATTTTCCATGGTTCAGAACTCTCTGGGCCATGGATTTTTTTGCATCCATGCGGATACCCAAAATTGTAGGAAAAAGAAACTGTTCTGAAAACTCCACGAATCCGAACAGCTGTTCATGGTTTCATAACAAGTATGAAAGCCCAATGAAATCATGAAAGGAGCAGTCTTTATGGCGCATAGCAAAAGCAAATCCCCCTCGGTCTGGAGAACCCATCTGTCCTGGCGAGAGATTCTCGGTTACTCGTTCGGACTCTTCGGCTTTCAGATGCTCTATGGACTTCTGAATTCCTACCAGGCCGAATTCGCCGGTTTCCATTCTAGGGGCCAATATGGCGTTGATTGGCATGTTCATCCTGATCACACGTGTTCTCTCTGCTCTTTTCGACCCCGTCGTCGGGCGGTGGATGGACCATTCCAAGAGCAAACTCGGAAAATTCCGGTCTATGATCCTCTACTCCCTGGTACCGCTTCTGATTACCACAGTCCTGATTTTCACGGATGTGCCGTGGAAAAACAATAAGGGCGGAACCGCGGTATGGCTTTTTGTCATTTATCTATTGTGGGCGTTGGCATTCACCATGGGCGATGTCCCTTCTCAGGGCATTGCATCCGTCCTGACACCGGATCCGCGGGAACGCACGAACGTCGTCTCCATCTCCAACACGTTTAAGCAGATTGGCATGGAAGCATGTGCCCTCTTTGTCCCCATCGCCTGCCTGATCATCCCCGGCGGTTCCCGTGTACTCGTTAAACAGGGTGAGACGGATACCCCGATGATCTCCGGTGAATATTTTACATCCGCTGTCATCATTGCTATCGTCGGCTGCATTTTATTTGCACTGATCCCGCTCTGGAACAAGGACCGCGTCCCGTACCAGTCCGGACAGACCTATACCATCCGCGAAATGTTCTCAGCGCTCCGCAAGAACAAACCGTTGATGCTGGTTATCCTCTCCTACCTCCTCGGCTTCGCCCGTCAGGTCCAGATGGCCATTCAGGTCCAGGCCTCCAATGCCATCGTCGGCTCCCAGAACCTGGTTATCGTCCTTGGCATTGCCACCGGCGCCGGTTCTATGATCAGCATGATTGTTATCCCCTTTATGGTCAAGAAATGGGGCGAAAAGAAAGTCGGCATTGCTATGGCCTTCTACGGGTTTGTCGCCAATATGCTCTCCTTTGTATTTGGACATCTCTGGTTCACCCATATCCACAGTGTCACATACACCGTACTTTTCTATCTGTTCATGTTCTTCGTCGGACTGTACTCCAGTTCTTTCACCATCCTTCCGATGATCATGACCGCAGATACCATCGACTACTACGAGTACAAGACTGGAGAGCGCATGGAAGGTGCTTCCTATGCCATGCTGACCCTTACCATCAAAGTGGTTCTTGCCCTCTGCACCGCCGTCGGTCTCCTGTTTGTCAACCTCTCCGGATACTCTGAGACAGTCGCTGCCATTGCAGCCGGCAAAGCCACGGGCTTCTCGGTCCATACCAAAGACATTATCTTTGTCGCATACCGAATCATCCCGGGCCTCTCTTGCATCCTGGCAGCCATTCCGCTGTTCCGTTATGAGATCACTCCGGAAAAGAAGAAAGAAATGGCAGCGTTCCTGGAAAAGAAGCGCGCCACAGCCGCTGAAGAATAAATTTATTGTCGCTCAATTCAATCCGCTCATGAATAACAACAGCCTCTGGGGCAGCCGTCAAACGGTGGCTCCAGAGGCTGTTTTGAAGTTTCCTTAGAAACCATAACACGCAGAAAAAATCCACGGAAAGCAAAGCTTTTCCGTGGATTTCCTTTGGTGGACAATGTAGGGCTCGAACCTGCGACCTTCCGCACGTCAAGCGGATGCTCTTCCAGCTGAGCTAATTGTCCGTTTCAGTTACTCGTTCATTATATTGGAGAATGCGAACCCTGTCAAGAAAAAAGAGGGAAAAATCCGAAAAATTCGAAGCTTTTCCCTCTCTGTCTTATTTCTCTTCCTTAGGATGTTTCTCGACGAGCTCTTCCATGGTATGCCATCCAAGTACGGCACATTTTACACGGGAGGGCATGTGGGAGATATCCTCGAGGGATGAGGCCTCTTCCAGACGCTCTTTCTCCTCATCCGTGATTTCACCCTTGATCATGCGGAGAAAGATATCTGCGAGCTCCAGGGCCTCCTCTTTTTTCTTACCAATGACAAGATCCAGCATCATGTCAGCGGAGGCCTGGGAGATGGCACAGCCATCTCCGTTAAAGGAGCCATCCTCGATGACGCCGTCATCGTTCATTTTGAGCTGGAGAACAATATCGTCGCCGCAGCTGGGATTGACGCCCTCCAAGACGAGGTTGGCATCGTCCAGGTTGTGCTTATGGGCCGGGTGCAGATTGTGGTCCGTGAGAATTTCGTTGTAAAAGGTGTTAATCGGCATATCCCATCTCTCCTCGAATGGTTTTCAGAACAGCGAGGAAGCGGTCAATTTCCTCCTCGGTATTGTAGAACATCATGCTGGCCCGGGTCGTATTGGGAATTCCGATATGCTGCAGCAGAGGCTGTGCACAGTGGTGACCAGCGCGAACAGCGATGTCATTGGATGCAAAGATGGCAGAGACATCATGGGGATGGACACCATCCACCTTGAAGGTCAGGATGCCATGGTGGTCCATAGGGTCATCCGAGCCAAGAATGGTGATATGCGGAATTTCTTTCATGCCAGCATAGGCGTAGGCGCAGAGTGCATTCTCCCGCTCCTGAATATTCTCCATGCCAATGGACTGGATATACTTGATGGCAGCGGCAAGTCCCACTGCACCGCCGGCATTCACCGTGCCGGCCTCAAATTTATGGGGCAGTTCGGCATAGGATTGACCGTCCCGGGTGACATATTCGATCATTTCACCGCCGCTTAGGAACGGTGGCATTTTCTCGAAGTGATCCCGTTTTCCATAGAGGACACCAATACCCATAGGAGAGAGCATTTTGTGACCGGAGAATGCAAGGAAGTCTACGTCAAGGTCCTGTACGTCCACCGGCATATGGGGAACACTCTGTGCTCCGTCTGCAACAATATAGGTGCCGTTCTCGTGGCAGATTTTTGCGAAAGCCTTGATGTCGTTGGTCCTGCCCATGATATTGGAGACCTGGGTCACCGCGAAGATTTTTGTTTTCGGGGTCAGGGCCTCTTTTACCATGTCCGGGGTGATTTCTCCCGTGATGTCAACGTCAAGATATTTCACGGTGGCGCCGGCACGCTCCGCGGCAAACCGCCAGGGAAGCATGTTGGAGTGGTGCTCTTCTATGGTGACGAGGACTTCATCGCCCGCCTCCAAGACCAGAGGAGCAAAGCTGTAGGCCACCAGATTCAGGGACTCCGAGGCGTTACGGGTGAAGACGATTTCACCGGTATCCGCAGCTCCGATGAACTCCCGGACCAACTCCCTGCTGTCCTCATAGGCGTCCGTTGCGCGAACGCTCAGGTCGTAGAGTCCACGGAACGGGTTTGCATTGCTGTCCTTGTAGAACTGCCATTCTGCGTCCATGACGCATTTCGGTTTCTGGGATGTGGCGGAGTTGTCCAGATAGGCCAGCGTCTGATTTTCAAAGAATGGAAAGTCCTTGCGGACTTCCTTTACGTCTAACATGATTGGTTTCCTCCCTGTCTCAGTGCCGTGTCTCGTTGTATTCGGTGAGTTCCTCCACGGTGGCTGCGTCGGGGATCTGCCGGAAGATGGCCTCAAGTTTTGCCTTGGCCATCATCTCATAGATGTCATCATAGGCAATGCCGCGGGACTGGAGATAGAACATGAGGGACTCATCCAGTTTGCCGATGGAGGCGCCGTGGTTACCCTCGACGTTCTCCTCGTCACAGAGGATGACCGGTACCGACTGGTTGACAACATGGTCGTCCATGAGAAGAACACTCTCGTTCTCGTCACCGGTGGAGTCCTCACAGCCTCGCTGGAAGTCAATAGTTCCTCGGAAAATTTTCTTCGCCGTGTCGCAGAGAACACCGGAGACGTTGAGGTTGCTGCTTCCGCGTTTGCCAACATAGGGCGTAATGTAGTTTAGGTCAATGACATGGTCATGGGTGGCGATGTAGCCGACTTCCGCATCATAGGAACTGTCGTCTCCAAGGAGTTCCACCTGAGTTCCAATATCATTCTCTTTCCCGCTGAAAATGACCTGAATGACCTCCAGACGGCCTTTCTTCTCCACTTTGGCTCCAACATCATTCAGAACCTGATAGCCCTCTCCGGCGCGGTGGATCTGCACGAAGTGGAGGGTTGCACCCTCTGCCACATGGATTTTTGTCTGGAAAGCGGCAATTCCAGTGGCGTCATCCGCAGAGCGGAAGTCCATGATAACGGTGTCCGTGCTGCCGGGAGCGACGTCAAAGCCGTACCGGTTCTGGGTATGGGCACCATCTTCCAGAGAGAATGTAAGTTTTAGGGGGCTCTCCCCTGCTTTATTCGATGTGGTGGAGAAAACAGACTCCTCTGCCCCCTCCATATATTCCTCGTATGCCTTTCCGCTTCCGCCGGCGATTCCGGCGAAGTCCGAGAAGCTGCCTGACTCCGTGAAGGTCTCTGTGGCGGAGACTTCCGGAAGGGCGGCCGTACCGTCGGATGTCACCTTGACAGCGCGGTCGTTCAGGCGCAGCCATCTCCAGGTGATGCCGGGCATACGGTTGATTCTAAGATCTGCTGCTCTGTTCATTTACTCGTTCCTTCCTTTCCCGGATCAGCCGATGGAGCCCTTCATTTCCAGCCGGATGAGGTTGTTCATTTCAACCGCATACTCCAGCGGGAGCTCCTTGGATACGCTGTCGGCGAAGCCGCTGACGATCATGGTGCGGGCGTCCTCCTCCGAGATGCCGCGGGACATCAGGTAGAAGATGGCCTCGTCACTGATACGGCCGATTTTGGCCTCGTGGCCGACGTCGGCGTCCTGGGTCCGGACGTCAATGGCAGGAATGGTGTCGGAACGGGACTGCTCGTCCAGCATAAGGGACGTACATCCCACAGTGGACTTGGCACCTTTTGCACTGTTGTTGATGACAACGGAAGTTCTCGTAGTGCTGACACCGCCGCTCTTGGAGATGGAACGGGTGTTGACAGAAGATGTGGTGTTCTTGCCGTTGTGGACAACCTTCATACCGGTGTCCAAATCCTGGGTAGCTCCGGCGAATGTAATGCCGGTGTACTCCATTTTGGAGTTGTCACCCTGAAGGATGGTCATGGGGTACAGATAGGAGACATGGGAACCAAAGGAACCGGAGACCCACTCCATGACGCCTCCCTCTTCCACCTTGGCCCGCTTAGTGTTCAGGTTATACATGTTCTTGGACCAGTTCTCAATGGTGGAGTAGCGCAGCTTTGCATTTTTGCCCACAAAGAGCTCAACACAGCCGGCGTGAAGGTTGGCAATATTATATTTCGGTGCAGAACATCCTTCGATAAAGTGCAGGTTGGCACCCTCGTCGACAATGATAAGGGTATGCTCAAACTGTCCGGCACCCGGTGCATTCAGACGGAAATAGGACTGGAGCGGAATTTCCACGGTGATCCCGGGCGGAACATAGACGAAAGATCCGCCGGACCAGACGGCGCCGTGAAGCGCGGCAAACTTGTGGTCAGTGGGCGGGACCAGCTTCATGAAGTGGTCCTTGATCATGTCGGCATAAGGCCCGTGCATGGCACTCTCCAGGTCCGTGTACACAACGCCCTGAGCAGCGACTTCTGCCTTGACGTTATGGTAGACCAGCTCAGAGTCATACTGGGCACCGACGCCTGCCAGCGACTTCCGTTCAGCCTCAGGAATTCCGAGACGTTCAAATGTATTTTTAATGTCCTCTGGGACGTCCTCCCACTTGGCGGACATTTTCGTTTTCGGTTTGACATAGGTGACGATGTTGTCCATGTCAAGGCCGTCAATTTCCGGGCCCCACGGCGGGACCTCCGACTTGTTATAGATGTCGAGGGACTTGAGACGGAACTCGTGCATCCACTCCGGGTCGTTCTTCTCCTTGGAGATCTGGTCGACGATGGCGGGCGTCAGTCCGTTGTCCACTTTGTAGAAGTCCTGCGCATGCTCCTCGTCCTTGAAGTCGTAGAGGTCGCGGGGGACATCCTCTATATATGTTTTTTCGCGATTTGCCATTGTCTCATCCCCTTACTGCTCGGTCTTCTCCTGACGGATGTATTTCTCGAAGCCGTTCTCATTGATTTCGTCCACCATGCTGCCGTCGCCGGTGTCAATAATCTGACCGTCGACCAGGACATGGGTGTAATCCACTTTAAGGGATTCAAGGATTCTCGTACTGTGGGTAATGATGAGAAGAGCACCATCTGTGGTCTTCTGGAACTCCTCTACACCCTTAGATACGGTCCGAACAGCGTCGACGTCCAGGCCGGAGTCCGTCTCATCAAGGATGGCAAGTTTCGGATTCAGCATGAGGAGCTGAAGAATCTCCGATTTCTTCTTCTCACCGCCGGAGAAGCCCACATTGAGGTCTCGGTCGGCATAGGACTCGTCCATATTCAAAAGCTGCATTTCCTTTTTAATGGATTTGCGGAAGTCCCAGAGACGAACCCGCTTTCCGGTGCGCTCCTCCAGAGAACTGCGAATGAAGTTGGAAAGAGAGATTCCCGGAACCTCCAGCGGGTTCTGGAACGACATAAAGAGGCCGTCCTTCGCGCGCTGATCTGTGCTCTCCTCGAGAATGTTCTTTCCGTCAAAGATGATTTCGCCGCCGGTGACGGTATAGACCGGGTTTCCCATGATGGCGTTGCCAAGCGTAGATTTGCCGGCGCCGTTGGGTCCCATAAGAACATGCGTCTCACCGCTGTTCACATCCAGGTTCAGACCGTGAAGAATTTCCTTCTCCCCCACCTGGACCGTCAGGTTTCTGATTTTCAATAATGGCTCTGACATACTGAAGCCCTCCGCAATCTAGAATTCAAAAGCCTACTAATTTTATAGGACTTTCACATCTGTTTCAGTATATACAATCCATTGCTCTTTTGCAACTCGTTTTCAGATATTTTTCCCGTTTTTACGGGCAAAAAGACCGCACGGCTCAGGCAATGCCGTACGGTCCTTTTCTTAACCCATTTTTTGCTTTAATTTCTCAAAATACTGAAGAAGATACCCCTTTATCTTATCCATTTCCGCATAGTAGCGGTCCATGTCCTCAATGAGCCATGGGTCGGGAATGGAGTGATATTTCCCGGTGGCCGCCTCAGAGAGCGTAGTGAATTTCTTCCGATATGGAAACGGGCACAGAAATTTCTGAAACCGGGTCATTCCAATGATGATATCGGCATCCTTGAACTTATCCCGGTCCCGGTACCAGACTCCGGGGCGATGCAGGTCGATCTCCTGGTCGGAGAACCCCTCTCTTCGCAGGGACTTGCGGGTCTTCTCGTCGATTTCCTTCATCTGGTTCAATACAGCAGAGGAACGAACCCGAATTTTTCCTTTGAGCTCCGGGTCATTTTCCACCATTCGGCGAAACATGTACTCGCAGTATGGACTGCGGCATACGTTAGATGCGCAGACAAAGAGGATATCCATATAAAAATCCTTTATCCGTTGAGGATGGCAAAGGCCTTCTTATTATTCTTATAGAGGAGTTTGAAAGCCTCAAAGTTTCTGTCATAGACTTCTCTGTTATCCGGATTCGGCTCATAGGTGTGGACAGCCGGAATAAACTCACGGACGGAGTCAAGGCTGTCAATGACACCGAGACCGACGCCGACAACAGCAGCTGCTCCGACAGCACCGACATTTTGCGGGCTTGCAACTGTCTCGACCTTATGACCGGTAATGTCAGCAAGCATTTGGCAAGTGGCAGAGGAAAGAGCACCACCGCCGACAAAGCGGATGGGGTTGGAGGTCGGAGTCTTCTTGTCCTCGCACTCCAGCATCCAGCGAAGGTGGAAGCAAATGCCCTCGAGAACGGCACGCATCATTTCACTCTTACCGTCCTCAATCTTGATATTGAAGAACATACCGGCAGCATTCGGGTCCTCAAACGGGCAGCGGTTGCCGTGGAGCCATGGAGTGAAAATGACACCATTGGAACCTGCTGGCACTTTATTGACGACTTCTGTCAGATAGTCATAAAGGCTGGTGTACTCCGCCTCAAAGTTTTCACTGCTCTCTGTGACATCGTGTTTGTCCAAGTAGATGTCTACTTCGTCCAGTGCAAGATGATCTTTGACCCACTCAAAGCACTTGGCAGCGGTTTCCATTTCAGCAAAGTAATTGTAGCGGCCATCCTGCGCGCCGACAATAGCGGCAATCATATTTGTGGTGTCAACCATCTGTTTGTCGACAACCGTTCCGACCCAGCCGGAAGTGCCGGAATAGATATGGGTGTCACCGACTCTGGTGGCACCGGCGCCGACACCGATAAGAGAGGCGTCTCCACCGCCGCCGAAGACCGGAGTGCCGGCCTTGAGACCGAGTTCCGCGGCTGCCTTCTCCGTAAGTCCTCCGACTTCATCCGTGGACTTGATGATGGGAGCAAGGTGTTCCATATTGACACCTAGCATTTTGCAAATATCTTTGCTCCAGCCCTCTTTCCCCTTTCGGGTATCATACAGGAGTGCTCCATATGCAGAGTCCTGGGTCATGATAGCTTTACCCGTGCAGCGGCAAATAAGATATTCCTTTACGTCGAGCCACTTGTAAATCTTGCTGAAGATCTCCGGCTCGTTTTTCTCAATCCATTTATATTTCCAGACCGGATCCTTCACCGAGGAGGAGACAGCACCGGTACACCTCAAATATTTAAGAAGCTTGAAGACATTTGCGCCTGCGATCTGAGGGCCATAGGCAATTCCCTCCTTAAGTTCCTCTTTGGCGCGCTGATCCATGTAGCTCATGGGGTTGCGGAGCACATTGCCATCTTTGTCGATGACAACCAGTCCCTGCATTTGGCTGCAGAATGAGATACCGGAAATCATATCCGGGGTAACCTCGGTTTTCTTAAATAGCTTTTTCTTAAAGATTTTTTTCGTAGTTACGCACATGGCGTCCCACCACTCATCTGCATTCTGCTCTGCGCCACCATTCGGAAGAATGGTGAGACCGTAGCCCTGGGATGCTGCCGCCAGGAGCTCAATTTTCTCCTCAATGGAGAACAGGCAGGTTTTTACGCCGGTCGTACCGATATCGTACGAGAGCACATACGTCTTCATTTTTTCTACTTCCCCTCTTTTTATTGCTTATGGATTTTTATGCTTGACTTCAGCCTGGCTGAAGGTAAAGGCGGATTCCAGGAATTTTACGGCTTCCCGGACGACACGCTCGTCGTCCTCAAAGACGTCGTCCCCGCAGTAAATCTTGAAGCGCTCCCGGTAGTAGTCTGAGACATAGGAGAACTGCAGTGTAGTGAGAATACTGTCGAAAAAGAAAGCAAACATACGGGTGTCACAATCCGGCCGAATGTCGCCGTCTCTCTGTGCACGCTCCAGGAAAGCGTGATAGGCCTCGTAGGAGACCCGCTCTATTTTCTCTGCAAAGTATGCGACATGCTGGTCATTTTTGAGTTCCGTAATACCACTGTACAATTTTACGAACGTGGTATCCTCTCGAGATGTTCTCTGTACAGTGCGGACGAGCTGTTCCGCACGATTCAGGATCTTTGCGTCCGAGTTTACGACCTCGGAAATTTCCGTAGTCATGGTATCTATGGCGCAGTCCATGCAGGTGAGAAAGAGATCTTCCTTCGTATCAAAATACTTGTACATGAGGCCGACACTGATACCGGCTTTCTTAGCTATTACATTTATATTGGCTTTTTCATAGCCATGCTCTGCAAATTCGCCGATGCCGGCATCCAGGACTGTCTTTTTCCTGGAAGGGTCCGCCCGGTCAAAGGCTGGTTTGTGGTGTACTGTTTCCATATCTGACAATTCCTTTCTCTTAGGGGGCGTGAGCAATTGCTCATTTCCTTATTTATTATAGAGAAAAACGAACTGAGACGCAACATTTTGTCAGAATTGTACGAAAAATTGTAAAAATACGTCTGAATACTGTTTTTTTCTATTTCCTCCTTTTATTTTTGAATTCCGGGTGGTATACTGAAACCAATCAAAGGGTGAGTGATCATTCACCGCATGATAAGGAAATTATATTTCGAAACCATATTAATTTATTGTAATTGGAGGAATAAGCATGGACACCAGATTCGCCATCTCCGAGTATCCGGACGCTGTTGCCATCAACAAAGAGCTGGATGAGCTCATCACAAAGCCTATCTACTCTCTTGACCCTGCAGCTCTCGCCAAATACGAGGAGGAGTATTACGCCAAGAAGTGCCAGAAGTCCAAAGAGATGATCGAGGAAGCAAAATCCGTCATCCCCGGCGGCGTTCAGCACAACCTCGCATTTAACTATCCTTTCCCGCTTGTCTTCACAAAGAACGAGGGCAACAAGCTCTATGATGTTGACGGTAACGAGTACTATGACCTCCTGCAGGCAGGCGGTCCCACCATTCTTGGCGCCAACGACCCGGTCGTCCGTGAGGCTGTCATTGACCTCCTGAACACCTGCGGTCCTTCCACTGGTCTTTTCCATGAGGCAGAGTACAAACTCGGCAAGAAGATCTCCGACTGTGTCCCCTCTGTCGACATGTTCCGCATGCTCGGTTCGGGTACTGAGGCTTGCATGTGCGCAGTCCGTGTCGCAAGACTTGCCACTGGCAAAAAGAATATCCTCAAGATGGGCGGTGCTTATCACGGCTGGTCGGATCAGCTTGCATGGGGCATGCGCGTCCCCGGCACCAAGAACCTCCAGTCCCGCGGCGTTCCGCATTTCGTCTTCAAGCACACCCAGGAGTTCTTCCCTGGCGACCTCGAGGATCTCGAGAGAAAACTCTGGCTCAATAAATTTAACGGCGGCACCGCTGCTGTCTACATTGAGCCCATCGGTCCGGAGTCCGCAACCCGTCCGGTCACCAAAGAGTTCGTAAAGGGCGTTGAGACCCTCTGCCATAAGTATGGCGCACTCCTCGTCTGCGACGAGGTCGTATCCGGTTTCCGTATCGGTCTTGCCGGTGCTCAGGGCTACTACGGCGTTGACCCCGACATCACCATCTTCGGTAAGATCATTGCCGGCGGTTATCCGGGTGCCGGCGGAATTGGCGGCCACAAGGATGTCATGAAACATCTCGGCGCCGGTCTTGACAGCTCCGGAAAGAAAGTCAAGAAAGCAATGTGCGGCGGCACCATGGCAGCCACTCCTATCTCCTGCGTCGCCGGCTACACCACCATTTGCGAAATCGAGAAGAGAAACGCCTGCCAGGTTGCCGGTCAGAGAGCGGATCAGCTCGTCAAGGGCATCCAGAACAGCATCAAGAAATACAATCTTCCGTTCGTTGCTTTCAACATCGGTTCTGTCTGCCACCTCGACACTGTTGGTACCATGCAGTTCTCCATTGACTGGGGCAAGCTCTGGAAGGTTCCGAACGTTCTCAAAGAGACCGGTGCCCGTCAGAAAGAGATGGAGCACATGGGCGCTGCCTACATGGCCGAGGGAATTGTCACTCTCGCCGGTTCCCGTCTCTATACATCCGCTGCCTACACCGAGGAAGACATCGACGACGTTATCCAGCGCTTCGACAAAGTTCTCTCTCAGTGCAAGAAGCTGTAAGCGAACAACATTATCCACAACGTTTCAGGGGAGAGCGCGGTCATGCCGCCTTTCCCCTTTTTTGAAAGGAGTTTCTCTATGGCATATTCCATGGAAGAAGGAAAGCGCCTGGTTGTCCAGGCAGGCCTTGAGCTCGTAAAATCCGGCCTCATCGCCCGCACCTGGGGCAATGTCAGTGCCAGAATCTCGGACACTGAATTCGTCATCACCCCCAGTGGCATTCCCTATGAGAAGCTGACTCCGGACGACATCGTCCCGGTCAAAATTGAGGACTGTTCCTATGATGAGGAGGGTCTCAAGCCCTCCAGCGAAAAGGGTGTCCACGCATCGGCCTATCAGCTTCATCCGGAAGTCAATTTTGTCATCCACACCCATCAGATCGATGCCTCTGCCATCAGCATTACCGGTACTGATATTCCGGTTCCCGCCAGCAGTCAGGCTCTTCTCGGTCCGACCGTTCCCAACGCAGCCTATGGCATGCCCTCCACAAACAAATTGAAGAAGGGCGTATATACCGCCATGAAAAAGAATCCGAAGAGCACCTCCGTCCTCATGCGCCATCATGGTGCTGTATGCCTCGGTAAGGATTACGAGGAAGCTTTCGCCGTTGCCTCTGCCCTGGAGAAACTTTCCGGTGAAGTCATTCGCACCGCATGTGGAGGCAATGACCTGATCTCTGCTTATCTTGCAAAGAACGACCTCCCGAAAGTCGACGACGTCTTCGACCTCGGCTCCAGTTCTCGGAACGGTGACACTTTCACCCTCACCATGAAAGATGGTTCTTCTTATACCTGTAGCGTCGAGTCGGGTACCGCTGTCATCGGAACTGGCATTGCTCCCCGTGTCTCCCGCCTCCACGCTGCCATTTATCAGGCAAATGACATTCAGTACATCAAGCACGACACAAATCCGTACGTCGTGGCTCTGAGCGAAAATGGCAGCACAGAAAAGCCGTTCCTGGACGACTTCACTCAGATTGCTGGTATCGACGTCAAGAACGTCTCCTATGATGAGACGGAGCGCCGCACACAGAACGAGGCCGTAGCCTCGGCCATGAAGGGCCGCAATGCCTGCTTTATAAAAGGCATGGGTGCTCTCTGCACCGGCAACAACGCCTTTGAGGCAGAGGCCGTAGAGCTTGTCCTCGAAAAGGAGAGCCATGCGGCTCTCTACGCCGGAGTGGTCAGTGGAGCAAAGACCCTCTCCCCTGTTGACTGTGCTCTTCAGCGCACCGTATACGTCATGAAGTATTCCAAGTTGGCATCTAAGAAATAATAAACGGTCACCCCAGAGGCTGGTCATTTCCCGTGTGGAATGGCCGGCCTTTTTTTGATTCTGCCCTGTTCCGGTATCCATAATGATGAGCAAAAAACCATCCACGCGTCGAACGCGTGGTTGTCATTTGACGGGCAAAGCCCATGACCCCCCGCAGACGCGTGAATCGCGTAAACGCGGTCTGTCAGTTGCGCTTGCTCGTCTTTTACTTTTTCTTG
>Ga0256406_1001027_pt1 | contig 46619 bp, 50 predicted proteins | sample RumenRJG_03DNA_FD_185986 | JGI IMG/M metagenome (GOLD analysis project Ga0256406, IMG submission 185986) | Bovine rumen microbial communities from Lethbridge, Alberta, Canada - RJG_03 | ecosystem: Host-associated > Mammals > Digestive system > Stomach > Rumen | place: Canada: Alberta | collected... | reverse complement strand
TCGGACCGTCGGCCGTTGCGGTGATAAACGGCAGGTTGATTTCAGTTTTCAGCATCGAGGACAATTCGATCTTCGCCTTTTCAGCCGCTTCCTTCAAACGCTGCAGGGCCATCTTGTCCTGTCTCAGATCGACGCCGTTTTCCTTCTGGAATTCGTCAGCCATCCAGTCGATGATCTTCTGGTCGAAGTCATCGCCGCCCAAGTGGTTGTTCCCAGCTGTCGCCTTAACTTCGAAGACGCCGTCGCCGAGTTCGAGGATGGAGACATCGAAGGTGCCGCCGCCCAAGTCGAAGACCATGATCTTCTGGGATTCGCCCTTTTCAAGGCCATAGGCCAGAGATGCGGCGGTCGGTTCGTTGATAATTCTCTGAACGTCGAGGCCTGCGATACGGCCTGCGTCCTTTGTCGCCTGACGCTGTGCGTCGTTGAAGTACGCCGGCACGGTGATGACGGCTTTTTTCACTTCTTCGCCGAGGTAAGCTTCCGCGTCAGCCTTCAGTTTCTGCAGGATGATCGCTGAAATTTCCTGCGGTGTGTAGGATTTGCCTTCGATGGTGACTTTATAATCTGAACCCATGTGACGTTTGATCGAGGAAACGGTGCCGTCCGGGTTGGTGATCGCGCCGCGCTTTGCGACCTGACCGACCAGACGTTCGCCGTCTTTGATCTGAACCACTGACGGGGTTGTCCGGCTGCCTTCAGCGTTTGGAATGACAACCGGGTCGCCGCCTTCAAGGACAGCCACACAGGAATTCGTAGTACCTAAGTCGATACCGATGATTTTTTCTTTACTCATAACTCTTTCCTCCTGAGTTTCTCATTTCTAAATTTAAATACGATTTATTTTTGATTGATCCGGACCATTGCCGCCCGAATCACCTTGTCTTTGTACATATACCCTTTTTGGAAAACGTCCAACACGATCTGATCGTCCACATCGTCTTCGTTTCCGATGGCGACGCCGTGGTGATATTTCGGATCAAAGGGCTTGCCTTCCGCTTCGATTTCCTGAAGTCCTTCGTCCTGAAGGGTCTTCATCATTTCCTTGTAGACCATTTTGATACCGGTCGCAAGTTCTTCGCTGCCGTCGTCGTTTTCGCTTGCCGCAAGGGCTCTTTCCAAATTGTCGATAATCGGCAACAGCTTCTTCAAGAGCTCTTCGGTTGTGTACGAGGCGATTTCAGCTTTTTCCCGGCTCGTCCGCTTTTTGTAATTGGAAAAGTCAGCCTGGAGCCGCATCAGCTGATCCGTCAGCGCTGCCACTTTGGCGTCACTTGCTTCCTGCTTTTCTGCCGGTTTCTCTTCTTCCGTCTGTTGATCCGTTTCGGCTTCCTGTTTTGTGTCAGTGTCCTTTGGATCTTCCTGCTTCGCCGCTTCCTTTTCCGCTACATCTTCTTGATGCTGCGGTTCGTCGGCTGCGGCCTGCGTTTTGTTTTTTTCTTCCGCCATATTTCCACCTTTGATATTGATTGTTCTATTTCAGCAATTTCACAATATTGGCATTCAATTCATCCCGAATGGCGTCGAGAATGGATGACACCTGCGAATAATTCATCCGCGTCGGTCCAATGACGCCAAACGCGCCCATCGGCACACCCTTTCGCTCGTAGGTCGAGGTGATGATTGAAAATTCCTTCAAATGCTGATTGTCATTTTCGTCACCAATGGTCACGTGAATGACACTGTTGTTATCATCTTTCCGCTCAGCCCCGTTGATCATCACTTTCGCGAGCAGCGGCTTCGCTTCGACGACATCGACGAGATTTTTGATCTTGTCAATGTTGTTGAATTCCGGATAATTCAGCAGATTCTTGAAGCCGCTCGCCGTCACGTTGGTTTCCGATTCGAGAAGGGCATCCCGAATCATCGGAATCAACTCGTCGAGAAGCTGTCTTTCCGTCGGATTCAAATCGCCGATCTTGTCGATGAGATCCGTACCGAAATCCTGAAAGGCCACATTCTTGAGAATGCTGTTGAGCACGTTGGACATTCTGAGCGCCATCGCGTCGTCCACATCCGAGGACAAGGTCACTTCCAAATTTCGCGCGAGCCCTTCGATCGTCACCATGACGACCAGGACGCGGTTGCGAATCAACGGCACGATCTGCAGATGCTTGCAGTTGAAACGCGACACCCGAGGCGCCAGCACCACTGCCGTGTAATTGGTCAGCTGCGACAGAACGTTGGCCGTGTGGTTGACCGCCGTGTCGATTTCCTGACCCGCCTGCAGGTAGCCCCGGTGAATATCCCGGCGCATCGTTTCAGCCAGCTTTTTGATCTGCATGATTTCGTCCACATAATAGCGGTAAGCTTTCTGTGTCGGAATTCTGCCGGATGAGGTATGTGGCTGCATCAGATAACCCATTTCTTCCAAATCAGACATTTCGTTCCGAATCGTCGCCGGACTCACGCCCAAATCGTACCGTCTCGACAATGTTCTCGAGCCGACCGGTTCAGCCGTATTGATGTAATCTCTGATTACGGCTTCTAGAATTTTTTTCTTTCTCGGTTTTATGATACTCACCACCTTATTTATTAGCACTCTTTTTATTTGAGTGCTAACATCTTGAATATAATATAGCACCGCCTTTTCAAATTGTCAATAACAATTCAGTCTCAATTTTCACTTTTTGAAAATTTTCAGACGTTTTTAAGTTGATGCTTCTTGTCCAATATCCATTCTTTCAGACAAAGGCCATAAACACCTGGTTGGCCAGGTCCAGCCCAAGGGTCGTCAATCGGATTCGCGAACCCTCCCGCTCGAGCAGACCTTCTTCTATTAAGGAATGTATTTCTCCAGCGTAGCGGTTTACAATGGATTCGCCGAATAACGTCTGGAAATCCCTGTCGTCGACGCCTTTTGTTCTGCGAAGGCCCAAGAACATGTAATCGCCCTCGGCCTCTTTTTTAGAGAGCCGATGTTTTTCATCGCAGGCGGCCGGATTTTGTAAATACGTGTCAAAATCCGCTGTCGTCGTCTTTCTTAGGAAGGCGCCGTCTTCGCCTGGCGCTTTGTTTTCCAATAATAATGACGCCGCGCCGAGGCCAAATCCGGCGTAGGGGGTTAAATCCCAATACCCGGAATTGTGGCGGCTTAAGTAACCCGGACGGGCAAAATTGGAAATTTCGTACTGTTCAAAGCCGTTTTCCGCGAGGCGTTCACAAATATCGTGATACATCGCCCGCTCGGTTCTCTCGTCCGGCAGGGCCAGCCTGCCTTCGCGCTGCCATTTCTCAAAGACGGTTCCCGGCTCGACGATTAAGCTGTAGCAGGAAATGTGGCGCACTGGGGTGAAATGGGAAAGCTTGTCGATCGTCTGGTCCACATCCTCGAGGGTCTGCCCCGGCAGGCCGAAGATCAAATCGGCGGAGATGTTGTCATAGCCGGCGGCCGCCGCGTCGCGGAGGGTCTTTTCCGCTTCGTCCGCGGTGTGCAGCCGGCCGATGGTCTTGAGCAGCTCGTCATTAAAGCTCTGTACGCCCACTGACAGCCGATTGAAGCCGAGCCTTCTATAATGGTAAAGCTTTTTTTCGTCCACCGTTTTCGGGTTGACCTCGATGGTTTTCTCAAAGGCCGCCCTTTGAAAGTCAAAGCCGAATTTTTCTTCTAAAGCGCCGATCGTATCAGCAAGCAGGGACGACGGCACCGCCGACGGCGTGCCGCCGCCGAAATAAACCGACCGAATGGGCAGCGAACCGCTGTAGGGAAAGGCCGCGATCTCTCTTTTGAGCGCCTCGAAATACTGTTTGACACGGTTCAAATCATGTTCCGGCCAAGAAACGAAATCGCAGTACCGGCATTTTGACCGGCAGAACGGGATGTGAATGTAAATTTCCAGCGCGTGATCCATATTTTTTCGCCTCTTCTGTAAAAATTTGTATTTTTATCCATTATTTCCGTAATTTTATAATATACTCTTGATTTTATTCTAACTTGCTTTATAATTAAACTTAAAATAAATAATTCCTTAAGGAAGGAGATTTTTCAGCAATGAAAAAGAAAATTATCGCATTTGTTTTAGCACTTACGCTGGTAAGCGTCGCGGGACTCGCTGCGGGCTGCGGCTCCAAAAACTCTGACCCGCTGTCTGACGGTGTGCTCAAAATCGGGACAAGCGCCGACTACACCCCAATGGAATACAAGAACAAAGACAACAAGATCGTTGGCTTCGATATCGACTTGGGTAAAGCCATCGCGAAGAAGCTCAAGGTCAAGGCTTCCTATAAAGACACCGACTTTGACGGCATTTTCAACGGTTTGAATTCCGGCCAGTACGACTGCATCATCTCCGGTGTCAGCAACACCACTGCCCGTCAGAAATCCTTCGCAATGAGCGATTCCTACCTCGGCAACGGGATCGTCATCGTCTCCAGAGCAAGTGTCACCCCGGCTACAAAGACCGAAGACCTCAACGGCCAGAAGGTTGGTGTTCAGCTCGGCACCACCGCTGACGACTCCGCGAAAAACTTGAGAAAAGATGGCAACACGATGAACCTGAAGGAATTCGACTCGATGGTCGACGCGTTTACCGCACTCCAGGGCGGCCAGATCAGCTACATCATGACCGACAAACCAGTTGCAGACTTCTACACCGCTCAGAAGCCAGACGTCTACAAGACCACTTCTGACGAACTCTCCAACGAACCGATCGCCATTGTCTGCCGCAAGAGCGACAAAAAACTGCGCGACAAGATCAACAAAGCCCTCGACGAAATTAAGAAAGACGGCACCTTTGGCAAGCTGACTAAGAAATGGTTCGGCGAAGATTTAACAAATGCGAAGATTGACGACGTCACCAAGACCGTTAACTAAGCAAAGCAAAATCGCCCGCATCCTCAGGATGCAGGCGATTTTTTTATGCCGCAAATTATTTATTAAACAGCTTAACGAATAAAATGGGTGTAATGGCCGGTTTCGATTTCGGGTTCCTTGACGCCGGCCTTTTTCGCGGCTTCGACGGATTTTAAAAACCACGCCATGTTTCGGCCGAGGTTGCGCATGGTCTGCAGCCCTTCTTCATCCTTTTCGACGTGTTTGGGCGTAAAGCCGTGAACCTCGTTCCAATAGCTCGAGCAGACGATAAACATGTTCGCGAGGCCGTAATATTTGTTCATCTGATCGAGGGCCGCCACATCCCCTGCTCGGCGACAGGACGCGACCGAGGCGACCGGCTTGTGCGTGAAAATATCGGAGCCGGCGTTCATATTGGAATAAAACACCCGATCCATGAAGGCGCTCATCTGCCCGGCCGACGACGCGTAATAGGTCGGCGAGCCGAAAACAAAGCCGTCGTAGAATTTCGCGATGTTCGAGAATCGATTCACCACATCGTCGAAAATACATTTCTTGTTTTTCAGGCACATATTACAGGCGATACAACCGCGAATTGGGTCGTTTTCAATCCAAAAGATATCCGCTTCGACGCCTTCCTGCTCCAACGTCTTTTTGATCTCCTGAAGCGCGCGGTCGGTACAGCCGTGCTGATGCGGGCTGCCATTAACGAGTAAGACTTTCATCGCTTCTTCCCCTTCTCTATGAAATAATATAACTATTTTTATTTTACGGCCCGCAGTCTGCATTGTAAATGAAAAATTATGGGCTCTAAGGACAGATTATGCGGTGGTCCTTGTTCATCCTGACGTGCACGTCGGCGAGCCGCTCGGCCAGCTCGCGGTTATGGGTTGAAATGATGATCAGCTTACCCGTCGACTTTAACGACGCGATAAAATCCGCAATCCATTGCTGACCGTCCTCATCGAGACCGCTCAACGGCTCGTCAAGCATCAGAATCGGCGGGTCCATCGCAAGCACTGCACCGAGGGCCACCCGTTTCTTTTCACCACCGCTTAAATTGTAGGGCGTGCGCTTTCTCAGCGGCTCAAGTTTTAATAAACGGATGTATTTTTCCACCCGCTCCCGGATTTCGTCTTCGGGCAGGCCGAGCTGAAAAAGGCCAAAGGCAATTTCGTCCTCGACGTTTTTGCAGAAAAGCTGCACCTCAGAATTCTGGAAGACGTAGCCAATTTTCGCGTGAAAAGCCTTGGCAAAGGCGTCGTCTCGGAGGCGCTTCTCTGTAATTTCCTCGCCGTCCAATAAATACCGCCCGCCGGTCGGAAAGGCCAGGCCGTTTAGGATCCGAAACAGCGTGGACTTGCCGCAGCCGTTAGGCCCCTCGAGGCAGTAGCAGTTTCCCATTTCAAAACTATAGGTGATGTCCCGGAGCGCCGGGATTTCCTGATAATCGTAATCGATGTGTTCGAGCTGAATCATATTGTCTCTTTTTTATTTCGTCATCACAAATAGCGCGATCATCGCGGCGTAGACCCCGAGAAACAAGACGTCCTGCCAGGTGAATCGGTGGCGGTGGTAGCTTCTGTACTGCCCGTCAAAGCAGCGGCAGGCCATCGCCTCCGACGTCGCCTCAGCCATCTGCCGTGATTTCAAAAACGTCGTACCGAGAATGCCGTCCACCTTCGCGTTTTTCCAATTGGTTTTGCCGACGCTTCTGAGCATGACCGCCTCCAGCAGTTTGTCGCTGTAATCGCCGAGGATCATCAGAAAACGCATTGTCATGTCGAGAATCAGGACGAAGACCGCCATCCCTTTTGTGACGCTGAAGGCCTCGGTGACCTCGCGCCAGTCGAGGCTTTCGTTCATCACCGCGAGCACCAGCACCGATTCACACACCTTCATCGTCACCGTGAGCATGGTCCGTGGGTGGCCGAAGAAAACGGCGGGCAGCATGATCAGCGCCGTAAAAATCACCGGCAGGATCAAGGCCTTTAAAACCCTGAGGATGCGCTCAGGCGGCATCAGGGCAAGCCTGAGCAACTCGACGGCGATAACGGTGATGACGTAAACAGCGTTTTGCGAGATGGCGCAGAGCAGAATACAGAGCACCGCTGCACCGACCCTCAGAGCCGGCGCGACGGGGCTGGGCTTTCGCCCGGCGTTCTCACGGTCGTTTTTCAAAAGCCGGCCGGTTAATTCCATGACTTTTAGATTCAGTCTCATATTTTAATTCGAATGTCTTTCTAGGGTTTCCTTTTTTTGATCGCGGCTCACGCGTGACTGGTTTTCGACCGATTCCCCGCGGCGTAGCCTATAAGCTTAAAGATAATAATCAGCAGCGCAGCGCCGATGGCGGCGGAAAGGATATAGCCGAACCATTCCGGCAGTCCGGAAAACGAGTAGTCCGGCAATAGCGCACTGTAATCGAAGCCGTGTGTCATGCCCTTTGGCGTGTAGCCGACGCCAGTCGCGGCAATTTCGTCCGCGCCCCATTCTCCCCAAGCGGTCCCCGCGGCGAGCAGCCCTAGTGGCGTGGCCACGATTAAAACGGCCAAAAGCACCTTGAGGGGGTTGGACGATTTGGATTCCGCCGTACTGACACTCAGCTCCGGCGCAGCCTTTCGGACAAAGGCTAGAATGGCGACGGTAAAAACGACCTCAGCCAGCCCAAACACCGTAAGATGCCCGATCATCATGGCCGGAATAGAGACATTTAGACCGTAAGGGCAGTACAAAGCGCTGCCCGCAGCGTCTCTGAACAGCATCGGCTGGATGCCGAATTCAATGGCCGCGCAGAGGGCCGCCGCGTTGATGCCGAGGTAACTGCCGACCCCAGCGCCAATGTATTCCCGATTGTCCTTCTGATGACCACCGGCAATGAGCCGATAAACCGCGTAGCCGACGAAGGGCAGGACAAAAGCCATATTAAAACAGTTCGCGCCGAAAGCCAGGATCCCGCCGTCCCCGAAAATCAGCGCCTGCAAAAGCAAGGCGACACTTACCGACAAACAGGCCGCGTAGGGCCCGAGAAGGATCGCGATCAGTGAGCCGCCGACAGCGTGGCCGGTGGTCCCCCCTGGAATCGGCACGTTGAACATCATCGCCAGAAAGGAAAAGGCCGCGGCGACGCCCATCATCGGGATTTTGGCCTTGGGCATGTCTTTTTTAATTTTATTGATCGACACCGCCCACACCGGCACCATTGCGGCGGCCATTACGCCGCAGGTTTGCGGACTTAAATAATTATCAGGGATATGCATGGTTAAACTCCTTTACTTTATTATTCTTAATAAAACACAAATTTCAGTATTACAAAAACACAAAATCAGTTATAATTTTATTAATAATTTATTGATAAAATGTAAAAATTTCGAAAAAGGAGAGACGATTATGAATATTCTTGTGATCGACGGACAGGGCGGCCAGATCGGCGCCCGCCTCATTTCAGCACTGAGCAGCCAAACCGAGGGGCACACCGTCATTGCCGTCGGCACCAACAGCATCGCCACCCAGGCCATGATCAAGGCCGGCGCGGACCGGGGCGCGACCGGCGAAAACCCCGCCGTCGTCCTGGCGGCGCGCGCCGACATCATCGCCGGCCCCCTCGGCATCATCGCGGCCAACGCCCTGCTCGGCGAAATCACTCCGAAAATCGCGATGGCGGTCTCCGAGAGCCGAGCCGAAAAAGTGTTGATTCCGGTGAACCGCTGCGGCATTCAAATCGCGGGCGCGTCCCACCAATCCATGAAAGAGGATATCCTCGACGCGGCCCGCATCATCGCCGGGCTGATCAGCCGATAAAAAGGCCGCAAAGATCGTCTTGATCTTTGCGGCCTTCCTGGCTCTTTTGAAACCGCGTATTCGTACCTTGTCTTAATCGATTCTCCGCGTTTCAATTTACCGAGCTTTTTACCATCAACGGAAACAGCGATTTTTATAAACCCGCCGCCGTCTTGTTTTGTCCTGGTAATCGTCAACTCATGCTCATCGCTATTTTTGCGGTTGATCCTATTTTGATCGGCGTACCGCAGTAAGGACAAAACTTCGCATCGGGCTATACCTCTTTCCCACAATTGCTACAAAACATCTGTTGCTCCTTCCTGTTTTATTTTCTTTTGAGGGCCTGTTGATAAATCCCTATCAAGCCGTAATAATTCAACAAGTCTGGCCAGTGATTAGCCGGATGGTAATAATCGATGACAAGTCTTTCCTTTCCGCAGATCTCCATATAGTAGTACCAGTTATCGTTCCGCGTTTCATCGGTTAAAGGTACTCGACATAATACCTTTGTCAGCAAACTTCCAAATAAAGATCCACAGACTATTATTTCCGGATCAATCAAATCGATCTCCTTTAGAATTTCATTTTTGTCAGAAGCGGCATAAGCATCAATCTCATCATAATTTGATGTGGATTCACCACCGCTTTTTTTAAGATTCAATATAGCAATCTGATCTAATGCTGACGCATGCTCGGAATCTGACAAATACTTTTTATATCGCGCGATCCTATCTTTTTCTGAATGTTCTATCCCATATGTTAATCTGGCTACACGACTCCATATCCGGGTGCGTGGATGATCGATTCTAAGCCAACTTGCCAGAGTCTTATTGCCCCAGTCTGTCCCATATGCTTCTTTCAGAACATAAAGAATTCTTTTCCGTTCACCACTATTCCAGACGTCCTGATTTACAATCCCGTCAGGTATAAAAAAATCGTCACCATGATTGATAACTTTGGTGATAGACTTCTTTCCTGACAGATATGTTATTTCCTTTGCTGGCTTATTTCTCCAGATTTCAAAGAGATCGTCAAGACTCGTACAACCACTTAATTTGTTTTCATAATTGTCCATGTAACCCTTTCCTCCCTTACCAAGCAGAAAACCACCGACAATTCCGGCATATAGCTTTCCAGTTCTTTTTTACAACATATTCCTCCGGAAGTTCGTGCAGAAGATTTGACTTTATGTTTTCTAACACAACATCTCTGTTCTCCATACAGGCTCCGGCATCAATGTCATGATCTGCCAACGAGCGGTCTCTGCGCTTCCTGCGCCTTTTTATTTATGCTTTTGTGTCAGCTTATTTGGCTTCTGCCACCACGCGGGCGGACTGAATCAAATAAGAGATGGACGTCGCGCCCGGATCCTGATGTCCGATGGAGCGTTCGCCCAAATATCTCGCACGGCCTTTCGTGGCGATAATGCCTTTGGTGTATTCCACACCCTTCCAGGCAGCGTCTTCCGCGTCTGCGAAAGCGTCCGCGACGGATTTGCCGTCTGCAATCGCCTTGTCGTAAGCTTCCTTCGCCGGGCAGATCGCGTCGAGCATGGTCTTTTCGCCTGTGGTCGACTTGCCGGCTTTTTCGATGCTCGCAATGGCGGCGCCGATCATTTCACTGATATCTTCTGGGCTCAGTTCTTCTTTGCCCTTTGCCTTCGCGCTGGCTTTCACAAACGCCATGCCGTACAGCGGACCGGAGGCGCCGCCGACTTTTGACATCAGCGTCATTCCAACGGTTTTGACAATATCGGTGATGGTTTTATCCTGCACACTCGGGATCTTTTCCATAACGGCCTTCATCCCACGGTTCATGTTGATGCCGTGGTCGCCGTCACCGATGGCCTGGTCGAGATCCGTCAATTCCTGATGATGTTCTTCGATGCGTTTGTCAAATTCTTCAATGAATTTCAATACATCTTCTTTTGTTGCTGCCATAAGAATTCCTCTTTTCGTCAATTGATTTTAAAAAGAATTGACAGGCACGAATGCCTGTCAATTTCCTCTATTTCATTATACCATTAACGAGACGATTAGTCCTGAGTGAATGCGATGGTGTCAGCCGGTGCATTCAGCAGTTCTTTCATTTCGTCGTCGAGTTTCAGCAGAGAAATGGAAGCACCTGCCATATCGATGGAGGTCATGATGTTGCCGACAAAGGTCTTTGCAACTTTGATGCCTTTTTCGGTCAGTACGTCGTGAACGCGTTTGTTCATCAGGTAGAGTTCCATCAGCGGCGTTGCGCCGGAGCCGTTGACCATAACAGCTACTTCAGAGCCGGAGTAATCGACGTCGTCGCCTAAGATGTGGCTTAACAATTCGTCGACAATGTCGTTCGCCGGTTTCAAAGGTTCGCGGCTGATCCCCGGTTCGCCGTGGATCCCAATCCCGATTTCCATTTCGTCGTCTGCCAGTTCAAAGCCTGGTTTGCCAGCTGCTGGAATGGTGGACGGTTTCAAAGCAGCGCCCATCGTTCTTGTATTGGCGATGACTTTTTCAGCAACGGCTTTAACTTCCGCTAAGCTTGCGCCTGCTTCAGCTTTTGCGCCGGCAATCTTGTGAACAAAGATCGTGCCTGCAACACCGCGGCGGTCTTCTTTGTTGTCGACTGCAACGTCATCGTTGGTGATGACTTCTTCAACTTCGATATCGTCTGCCATATCTGCGGCCATTTCGAAGTTCATGACATCGCCTGAATAATTTTTAACGACCATCAAGACGCCCTTGCCTGCATCTGCTGCATTAATAGCTTCGAGAATCTGGTCTGGTGCTGGTGAGGTATAGATTGCGCCAGGAACAGCTGCATCCAGCATCCCTTTGCCGACAAAGCCAGCGTGTGACGGTTCGTGACCGGAGCCGCCGCCTGAGATAATGGCAACTTTTCCTTCTTTTTTCTGTTTTCTAACGATAACGTCTGTTCCTTCTAAGCGTTCAACCTTATCAGGATAGGCATCGCACATACCTTCGAGCATTTCGTTTTCGACATCTTCAACAGCGTTAATAAATTTTTTCATTTCGATTAACCCTCCTCAAGAGTAGATCATTTAATGACTTTATTATAGCATGAAAACTATTAAATAAAAATAAATTTTAATCAAATTCTATGGTGTGAAAACGATTGAATTTTTTCCTGCTGCACTTTCTTCTATATACGCCACGCTTTACTTCGTGAAAAATGCAATGCGGTGCAGCACGTCCCGGTCGCAGGTGTACGGGACTTTTTTAAGCTTGTCCGGTTTGCCGGCCAGCACCTCGACCGCGTACTCGAGGTCAGCGTCAGACAGTTTTTCGCTGCCGCAGAGGGCTTCGTAAAAGCTTTGGTAATCGTCGACCGAATCAAAGCCCGCCAAAGCAAGGGCTTCTTCCCGATCCGCCGCGTCAGCTTCTGCGAGATACCCGGCCTGGAAATAGCCGACGGCTTTGCCGTGGGGCATGTGCTGGTTGTAGGTCACCGGATAGGAAAGGCCGTGGGGCACGGTCGTGCCGACCTGCGCGATGGACATGCCGGCCAGACTCGACGCGTTCATTAAATTGGCGTAGTCTTCGTCAGTGGCGTCCCTTTCACCGAGGAGCACCGCCTTGCTCCGTTTCCAGACCCGCAGGCCTTCCGCCACGCACATGTGGGTGTAATCGTCGGCGTCGACGTTGATCAGCGACTCCCACAAATGGGCCAGCGCGTCGATCGCCGTGTTGTGCAGCACAGATGCCGGCGCGGTCCTTAAGTATTTCCCGTCGCTGAGTGCGTAATCCGCGAAAATTTTGTGCGGGATCGAGCCCTTCGTCTTTTCGGCGTGAATCGTCAGCACTGAAACCGGCGTCACCTCTGACCCGGTGCCGCAGGTCGTCGGCACTTCGACGATCGGCAGGGTCGAGCTGTCGGCCCCCTTCTGATAGAGATAGCTGCGGTCCTTGTCTTTGTGCTTGATCATCAGCGCGATGGCCTTCGCCGCGTCGAGGGGTGAACCGCCGCCGATGCCGATGACGAAATCGACGCCGTTTTCAACGCCAAAGTCTCTGGCCTTCATGACGGTTTCGATCGACGGATTCTGTTCCACCTCGTCGAAAAGCACGTGGGCGATCTTTTCAGCGTCTAAAGCCCGGCACACGTCATCGTATGCGCCATTGGCCTTTGCGGAATGCTTTCCAGTGACAATCAGCGCGCAGCTGCCCAGCGCGGCCATTTCGCCGCGGTGCGCCATGACACATTCCGGTTCCTGATACAGTCTAGTCGGCATATAAAATTTCATTCAATTCCTCCTCAATATTCTCATATATAAAATTTATAATCTGCCTCACTATTATGTTCTATTTAGTGTAGCACAGAATCTACACGTTTGTGCTGTAAACATTTTAGATTCTTCTAAACATTATACATTCTGTCAAAATACACGAAATCTTTACTGAAAGTTAATGAAAATTTATTTGAATATTTTTTGGTGTAAACCCTTTACACAAAAAATAAATTATGCTATTATGAACACATCGAAGAGATGTAATCAATACAATCATTAACAGAATATAAAGCTGGAGAACATGGAGAAGCACAAAACAAAGACAACTTAATCGTTGCAGAAAGGCTATTTATGTTCTTTTTTTGTGCCGTCGATTTAACGACAGGCGCACGCCAATCGATTTAATCGCACCGCCAGCGCGGTGTATTAAATAAAAAACATTTATAAACGAGGGGGTTTATATTATGGCAAAATATGTTATGGCTTGTGACGCTGGTACTACCAGTTCTCGTGCCATTCTGTTTAATCACGACGGTGAAATCGTTTCGGTTGCACAGCACGAATTCCCGCAGATTTATCCGCATCCAGGCTGGGTAGAACATGACCCGATGCAGATCTGGGCTACACAGAACGCTGTTTGTGCTGAAGCAATGGCGAAAGTCAACGCAACAGCTGAAGACGTCGCCGCAATCGGGATCACCAACCAACGTGAAACCACAATCGTTTGGGACCGCAAGACAGGCGAACCTGTTTACAACGCGATCGTATGGCAGTGCCGTCGTACCGCTAGCTACGCAGACCGCTTCAACGCAATTCCAGGATTTGCTGATTACGTACAGAAAAACACCGGGTTAATCCTCGACCCGTATTTTTCATCCACGAAACTGCTGTGGATCTTAGACCACGTTGACGGCGTCCGCGAAAGAGCTGAAAAAGGCGAACTCGCATTTGGGACTGTCGACTGCTGGCTGCTCTGGAAATTAACCGAAGGCCGCGTACACGCAACAGACTACTCAAACGCATCCAGAACCATGCTGTTCAACATCAACACCTTGGATTGGGATGACAAACTGTGCGAAACCTTCGAATGCCCGAAATCATTGTTACCGAAGGTTCAGCCTTCATCAAGCAAATTCGGTGTCACCACATTGTTCGGCGGCGGCGAAATCCCAATCACCGGTATCGCAGGTGACCAACAGTCTGCTCTGTTCGGCCAGGCTTGCTTCAAACCAGGTATGGCAAAGAACACCTACGGCACTGGCTGCTTCATGCTGATGAACACTGGCGAAAAACCGGTTAAATCTGAAAACGGCCTGTTGACCACCATCGCTTGGGGCATCAACGGAAAAGTCAACTACGCACTCGAAGGTTCTATCTTCGTCGCTGGTGCTGCAATCCAGTGGCTGCGTGACGAACTCCGCATGGTCGATACTTCACCAGACTCCGAACACTTCGCTAAGAAAGTTGCCGATACCAACGGCGTTTACGTTGTTCCTGCCTTCACAGGCCTTGGCGCACCGCGCTGGGATCCGTACGCACGCGGCTGCATTGTCGGCTTGACCCGTGGCGCTAACAAGAACCACATCATCCGCGCTACCCTCGAATCTCTCGCTTATCAGACAAGAGATATCCTCGACGCGATGGAAAAAGACTCCGGCATCGCTCTGCAGTCACTCAAAGTTGACGGCGGCGCTTCCAACAACAACTTCTTGATGCAGTTCCAGGCTGATATCCTCGGCTGCCCTGTAGACCGTCCGTCAGTTGTTGAAACCACAGCTGAAGGGGCTTCCTACCTCGCAGGTCTGGAAGTTGGCTTCTGGGATGACTTACAAGATGTTGTCGATCACTGGCAGATCGACCGTACCTTCGAACCAATGATGGATGCTGAAACCCGTGCAAAACTGTACAAGGGCTGGACAAAAGCTGTTGGCCGTGCAGAACACTGGGTCGATCCTGACGAAGTCGAAGAATAAGTCAACACTTCATTTTAGAACTTCATTTCAATTTTGTTTTATACTCTCCGACGATCGCGTGTCGTCGGAGAGTTATGTCGTGAGTTGATCACGTTTGTCTTTTCAAACAGAAGGGGGGATCAATGACTACAAAAAAATGTCTGCACTTATTGGAAAAAAACCCAATTATCGCGGCGATCCGCGATCCAAAGGACATTTATGACGCTGTCGCCTCTCCCTGCCAAATTGTCTTTCTTCTGACAGGCAATATTTACAATCTCAAAACAATGATTGACTACATCAATGTCGCTGGCAAATACGCTTTCGTGCATTTGGATCTTCTGAAGGGCTACGGACAAGATCACTACTTTGTCAAATACCTGAAGGAAGAGCTTCACCCTACCGGTATCATTTCAACGCGAAATTCGCTTATTACCATCGCTAAGCGTGAAAATTTGATGACCATTCAACGTTTATTTCTTCTTGACTCATCAGCAATGGATGTCACCATTAACGCTGCCAGGAAAATTAAGCCCGACGCAGTCGAAGTACTCCCCGGTCTGGTTTCCAAGGTCATCCGCAAGGTCAACGCGGAATTATCCATTCCGATCATTACCGGCGGATTCATTGAAACGGAAGAAGAAGTAAAGAGCTGTATAGAAGCAGGTTCGATTTCTTCCAGTACCTCTTACAAGCCATTGTGGGATAAATTTGATGCAGTAAAAATTTTTCGAGAAAATTTTGTCAAAGAATCCGATTCTATGTTAAAATAAAGACAAACATAATTAAAACTAAATGAAATATGGCAATGGAGAGCCGCACAACTAGAATGATGTCATGACTGTGTCATCATTTTCTTGCTTGTGTGGTTTTTTATTTGTATAAATTTATCATTCATCAAGGAGGATTTTATTATGTATGATATCGCTATAATAGGTGCCGGTATCGCCGGATCCTACGTAGCACGGGAGCTCTCCCGTTATCAGCTGAACGTCGTTTTACTTGACGGCGAAAATGATGTCGCCAACCAGATCACAAAAGCGAACTCCGCTATTGTCCACGCTGGCTACGATGCAGTCCCAGGCAAGAAAAAGGGCCTGTTCAACGCACCTGGCAACATCATGTACGAAAAAGTCTGCAAAGACTTGGGGGTTCCATTTAAACGCACCGGTTCACTGGTTGTCGCGCACACTGAACGCGAAATGATGACACTGCAGCGCCTGTATCAGCGCGGGGTCATGAACGGCGTGCCGGATATGAGAATCATCTTCGAAGACGAAGTTCACGAAATGGAAGAAAACCTCGCTCCAGATATCTGCGGTGCACTTTACGCAGGTACAGCTGGCTTGGTTTCTCCGTATGAATTGGGCATCAAGGTCGCAGAAAATGCTGTCGACAACGGCGTCGAATTGAAATTGAACCACTTAGTCACCAACATCGCAAAGAAAGATGACGGGACCTTCAAAATCGAAACGACCGAAGAAGACATCGAAGCCAAATACGTCGTCAACGCTGCCGGCGTTTACGCTGATGATATTTACAAGATGGTCGGCGATCCGTACTTCAAGATTCTCGCTCGCCGCGGTGTGTACTTCATCTTTGATAAAGAAATCGGCGACTTGGTTCACAACGTCATCTTCCCGTGCCCGACTAAGAACGGGAAAGGGATCCTGGTCTCCCCGACTGTCCACGGCAACCTGTTAATCGGCCCGGATGCAATGCCAGTTAAGAAAGGCGACATCGACACCACTCAGGATCGTCTGGACTACATCAAAGAAAACGCTTTGAAGAACTGTCCGGAACTCGAACACTACTTCAACAAGATCATTCGTTCCTACGCCGGAACCCGTAACACTCCTGTTGCTGACACCTACACCACAACAGACGGCGACTTCATCATCGAAGAATCACCGGTTAAGAACTTCGTCAACTTCGCCGGCTACGAATCACCGGGTCTGACCTCAGCTCCGGCATCCGCAACCTACTGCGTTGAAGACGTCATCCTGCCGATGCTCGAAAGAGACGGCGTCCACGTTGAAGAAAACAAAGACTTCAATCCGAAGACCCGTCCGCACATCATCTTCAACCAGCTCAGCGATGAAGAAAAGAAAGCAGCCATCGAAAAGGATCCGAGATACGGCAAGATCATCTGCCGCTGCGAATCCATCACAGAAGCTGAAATCGTCGACGTCATCAATCGTAACGTCGGTGCAACAACGGTCCGTGGCGTCACCAAACGCTGCCGTCCAGGTGCTGGCCGCTGCCAAGGCGGTTTCTGCCAGCCAAGAGTTGTTGAAATCTTAGCCCGTGAACTCGGCTGCGACATGGAAGACATCATGTACGATGCTAAGGATAAAGGCTACATCCTCAGCGGCAAAACGAAGAATCAGTAAGGGGAGGTTTTTTCACGATGTATGATATTATTGTAATCGGAGGCGGCCCTGCTGGATTAGCCGCCGCTGTTGAAGCCAAAAAAGAAGGCGTCGATAACATTTTAATCCTCGAAAGAGACCGCGAACTCGGCGGGATCTTAAACCAGTGCATCCACAATGGTTTTGGGCTGCACACCTTTAAAGAACAGTTAACCGGTCCGGAATACGCAGGCCGTTACATCGATATGGCGATGGACCTGAAGATTCCGTACAAACTGAACACGATGGTGCTCGACCTCGAAAGAAAAGACGACGACACCAAAATCGTTCACGCGATTAACGAAGAAGATGGCTACATGGCACTGGAAGCCAAGGCTGTTATCCTGACCATGGGCTGCCGCGAAAGAACCGCCGGCGCCATCGGTATTCCGGGATTTAGACCGGCTGGTGTCTTCACTGCTGGGACTGCACAGCGCTTCATCAATATGGAAGGTTATATGACCGGTAAAGAAGTCGTCATCCTCGGCTCCGGTGATATCGGACTGATCATGGCCCGCCGTATGACCCTCGAAGGCGCACACGTCAAATGCGTGGCTGAAATCATGCCGTACTCCAACGGCCTGACCCGTAACATCGTACAGTGCCTCAACGACTTCGATATTCCATTGAAGCTGTCCCACACCATCACCTTCATTCACGGCAAAGATCGTGTTGAAGCGGTTGATATTACCCAGGTTGACGAACACCTCAAACCGATCCCGGGCACCACAGAAACCGTGCCTTGTGACACGCTGCTGCTCTCTGTCGGCTTGATTCCTGAAAATGAAATCTCCCGCGGCGCTGGCGTTGAAATTGACCGCAGAACCCAGGGTCCGTCGATCTCCGAACTCTGCGAAACCAACCTGCCAGGTGTCTTCGCAGCCGGCAACGTTGTCCACGTTCACGACTTGGTCGACTTCGTTTCCCAGGAAGCGGCTTTGGCTGGCAAGGGCGCTGCCCGCTACGTCAAGGGCCATCTGGAAGAAGACATCAACTTCACCACCGTCAACGGCGACGGCATCGGCAACGTTGTGCCTGAAAAGATTACGGTTGCTAACCTTGACGATTCGGTCAACTGCTACATGCGTGTCCGCTCCGTCAGCACCAACACCGTCATCAACTGCTATGTAGGCGACGAAAAGATCGCGACGAAGAAAGCGCAGAAATTCGTTCCGGCCGAAATGGTCAACTTCAAGATCAAAAAATCTGTCCTTGAAAAATACGGCGATGGTGAATTAAAATTCGTCGTTGAACCGAAGGAGGCATAAACATCATGAAAAAAGAAATGGTCTGCATCAGCTGCCCGATGGGCTGCCACCTGACCGTTGAAGGTGAAGGCGACAACTGGACTGTCACGGGCAACAATTGCAAAAACGGTGAAAGTTACGGTATCCAGGAAATGACGGATCCTCGTCGTATCCTGCCGACAACCGTCGTCATTAAAGGCGCCATGATTTCCCGTCTGCCGGTTAAAACCGCACAGGAAATTCCAAAGGGCAAATTGTTCGACGCCATGGACGAACTCTCCAAGGTTGTCGTTGAAGCGCCGGTTAAGGTCGGCGATGTGGTGCTCAAGGATGTCTGCGGCACCGGCATCGATGTGATCGCCACCAAAACCATGCCAGCTGTTTAAATCAAATCCTCGTTGATACAAATACAATAGCAAACGCCCGAAGCTTTACGCTTCGGGTGTTTTTTTGTGCTATTTATTTTAATATATATTTGCTTTTCATCCGCCCTTTCCCCTATCCATATTTTCAATATTTAAATATAAAACCAAATAAAAAACAGCGGCCGCCGCAATTGAAGATAACTGATTTATCTCAATCGCGGTTAAGCCGCTGTATAAGCTTTAAATTAGTTTCGGCCCTTGCCTGTGAATGTCAGGTTCGGGTAATAGGTCCGCGCGTCAACCTGCGCGTTGTTGACGTAAAAATCGTAATGGAGATGGGGACCCGTCGAATGGCCCGTAGAGCCGCTCAGCGCGACGACATCGCCCTTCTTGACCTTCTGTCCCACCTGGCACTTCACACTGCTCAAATGGCCGTATCCGGAGCCATAGGTGGTGCCGTCGGAGCCGGTGCCGTAATCGATGGCGACGTAATTGCCGTAGCCGCTGGCTGCCCCCGCGTAGACGACGATGCCGTCCGCAATGGCCATCACCGGCGTGCCTGTAGACACCGGCACATCGACCCCTTTGTGGTTGGTCGAACCGATACCGCCTGGGGAAGCTCGGCCGCCGAAGCCGCTGCTGATGTTCAGCGCGTTTGGGTTGTTCAAATCGATTGGCCAGATGTAATCGTTGGTCCAGGTGCCGCTGCCGAAGCTCAGGTTCATCGAATTGGCCGCCGAATTTTCAGCATTGTACTCGCTGGCAAGTTTTTTATACTGTTCTTCCTGAGCTTTTTTCAGAGTCTGAAGCTCCTGCTGCGCCTTCTGAATTTCGCCCTTGGTCGCGTTGATTTGATTCTGTTGATTCTGCAAGGTGTCGATTATGTTGCGGTCTGACTGGAGCACGGTGCGCATGCTGGTCAATCGAGAGATCATCTCCGTGACATCCTTGGACGAGAATAGCACATCGAGATAGCCTGAATTGCCCACCATGTACATGGCACGTGCCCGTTTCTGAAAGGCCGCGAGGGAATCGTTGTAGGCTTTCTGATTCTGGGACAGCTGCGCGTCGAGTGCCGCCATTTTCTTCTGGTTGTCCGCCATCTGCTGGTCGGTTTTCTGCATCTGCGCCTGCACATTATCGAGCTGCTCTTTGGTAGCCGCTTGTACCGGATGATGAAAGCCGAATCCCATAACGAAAAGAAGGCCTGCTGACACAAGGCAGGCCAAAATTCGGATTCGTTTTGTTGGTTTGGTTGTACTCAAAATGAATCTCCCATTTCTAATGGATACTGCGGTTCACGCTTCGAGGTATTTCCGCATCGAGAAGACGGACCCGAGAGAGCCGATGGCAATGCCGTAAACGAGGCAAAAGGCCAGAAGCGGTGCAAACATCGACGAGAAGGACACGACTCCCGCATCCATTGGCATCGATACCGCGTGCATGATGTAATTTGAAATGCCGGTGTAGCCGAAGCCGATGATCGCCAAAGCGATCACCGCACCGAGGGCGCCGAGGAAAGCTCCTTCGAGAATAAAAGGTGCCCGGATATACCAGTCAGTGGCGCCGACGTAACGCATGACGCGGATTTCCTTGCGCCGCGCAAAGCAGGTCAGCTTGATCGTATTGTAGACGATAAACAGCGACACCACCGACAGGATAACGATGAGGACGGCGCTGAAGATATTGCTGAAATGGCTGAAGGAAATCAGCGCGTTGACGTACTCTTCGCCGTATTTGACGTCAGTCACCCCGTATCCGTTAAGGCCAAGGGCGTAATTGCGCACTGCGGAAATATTCTTCGCGTTGTCGATTTTCACGTTGTAGGACGCCGGCATCGGGTTGTTGCTGCTGTTGTAGCCGTTGAGCAGGCCCGAATAGCTCTTCAGGCTCTTCGAAAAATCAGACAGCGCCTTGTCCGCTGAGACGTATTTCGTGCTGACCACGTGTTCATTCGCTTTGAGCTTTGAATTGAGAATTTTGAGCTGGTCCTGGGACAGGTTGTTCTGAACGTAGACCTTCAGCTCCATTTTCGATTCGACCTGCTGGGTCACACTCTGGACGTTGGCCGAAAAAATGACGAAAATTCCCAAAATAATCAGGGCAGCGACAATCGAAAGAATGGACGCGGCGCTCATCAGCGAATTGCGCCGGAGACTTCCCCGCGTTTCCTTGAGAATGCTCTTCACGTAGGCACTCGTGCTGCCGTCATGAGTTCGAAATTGATTTTTATCTTTAGACAATTGATTCCTCGCTGTTCTAGCGGTAATTCACTTCCGTTAAATTTATAAAAATTGTACCATAGAGGCCATATTTTTTCAATATTAGCTTAAATGGTTCTGGTGTCCTCTACACGTAGGTATGCTATAATATTTTTACTGTCAATGCAAAGGAGACCCTGTGATGAAGCAAGCCAAACAGGCGGCGCGCCGCCAAATTTTAAAGCTCAGAGACGCAGCGCACGATCCTGCTGCCGACGCGGCGATCGTCAAAGCCCTGACGGAACTTGACGTTTACCAGAACGCTCGAACCCTGGCGGTTTACGTCAGCTTCGGCTCGGAGTTGAACACCTTCCCGCTGATCGAACAGGCGTTAAGCGACGGCAAGCAGGTCGCGGTGCCCTATTGTGTGCCCAAAACCCACATCATGAAGATGCTTTCGATCGCGCACTTTCCCGATGATCTCCATCCCGGGACGATGGGCATCCTCGAACCGGACCCGGCGGTCAGTCCGGAACTCGCGCCCGACGCCATCGATCTGATCGTCGTCCCCGGCGTCGGCTTTACGAAGCGGGGCGAACGCCTGGGCTACGGCGGCGGTTTCTACGACCGCTACCTGCTAAAGCTCAAAGCCACGGCACACTTAGTCGCCCTCGTCCCGGAATTTCTCCTTTTCGACGCGCTGCCCACCGAGGCTCACGACCTGCGCATCCCCACCCTCATCACAGAAAAGCGCATCATCGACTGCAGTCAATTCATCGAATAAAATCACAATGATTCATAAAGAAAGAGAGGCTAATTATGACGCCTGAAGAAGCAAAGGCATACATCCAATCCCGAGGCGTATTCGGCAGTGTCCTCGGGCTCGACACCATCGGTGCGATCATGGACGAGCTCAACCATCCGGAACGCTCGATCAAATGCATTCACATCGCCGGCACCAACGGCAAGGGCTCAACCGCCCACATGATTTCCGCCGTCCTGACCGAAGCCGGCTATCAGACCGGGCTCTACACGTCACCGGCGCTGGAATCCTTCAACGAACGGTTCTGCCTGAACGAAGAGCCCATCACAGACGAAGACCTCGCAGCGGCCACAGAAAAGGTCAAGGCCGCGGCAGAGGCGGTCGTCGAAAAGGGCGGCGCTGAGGCCACCTGCTTCGAGCTGGAAACGGCCATCGCCTTTGTTTATTTTTGGGATAAGAAAGTCGATTTCGCGGTGATCGAAGTCGGTCTCGGCGGCCGTCTCGACGCGACCAACATCATCCCCGGGCCGAAATGCGCGGTCATCACCAAGATCGGCATGGACCACACCGAATACCTCGGCGACACCCTTGAAGACATCGCGGCAGAAAAGGCGGCGATCATCAAATTCGGAACCGGCGGCGTCGTCATGGCGCCCCAGTCCTCCGAAGGCGTGCGCCAAGTCATCGAAAAACGCGCCTGGGACAAGGGCGCCCGGATTTACGACGGCGAACAGTACAAGCTGCAGCTGGTCAAGGCGGATCTCGACGGTCAGCTCGTCACCTCGCGAAGCCTCGCCTATCACCCGCTGGGCCGCTTCCGGATCAACCTCCTCGGCCGCCATCAGCTGGAAAACGCCGGCAACGCGCTGGCCGCGCTGGTCGCACTGATGGAAGAAAAATACGTGATCCCCTTTGAGGCGATCCGTCAGGGCATTAACCACGTCAAGCTCCACGGCCGATTTGAAATTCTGTCGAAGTCGCCGATGGTTCTGATCGACGGCGCCCACAACCTCGACGGCATTCAGTGCTTCGTCGACAATCTCGACGATTATTTCCTGAAAACCGACAAGCCTTACCGGCTGAACCTCTATTTCGGTATGCTCAAGGACAAGGATATCGACGGCTGTCTGAAGCTGCTGGTGCCCCGAGCTGAAAAGATTTCGACGCTGACGCCGGACAACGAACGGGCCGTCGACGCCGAAACGATGGCGAAAAAGATCAAGACTGAATACGGAAAAGATGTCACGGCTTTCGATTCGCCGGAAGCCGCCATGGCGACCCTCGATCCGTCGCCCGACGTCGTCAACGCCTTCGTCGGCTCCCTCTATATGATCGGCAAGGTCCGCACAGCGTTTTTTAATCGTTAATTTTCGAAGGGAAGTGCGCATTGATCCTATGATTCAGTTAACTGACTATCTATACTCCGGTGATACCCTCCTGCGTATCATTCACAAATATTCCGACGATCTGCGGAAAAATGCCGCGAACACGCATAATGCTTTGGATCTTATTCATGCCAATTTTCTAATCCAGATGAGTGAGCTTCTAGAGCATAACAATTTCCTGACCTCCCAGTCTCAGCGGATCCGGGAATTTTATAAGTATATGGCTGATCACTACGGCCTTTTCGCGTTTACCTTCCGGGGCCGGATCAAATCGCTGATCCGCACAGAGGAAAAGTTTAACGCCTATATTGTCAACGGCATCTATCGCTATCATGCGGAACATGGCACCTATCCCCCCGTTTCCATGCTTCGAGAACAAATCGGCCGTTTCAAGGATCTGATTGCTTACCGCATCGTCCTGTCACTGCCGACCTGTCATTTGAAACCCGGAGATGACCGGGCGCAGATCGAGACACATACGCTGTATGAGATCGCCAATATCCTTCCGGAGTTTCTTGAAGAGCGGGGATTTACCGCGCAGCTCTCCCGCACGGATCTTCCGGTGTGCTCCCCGCTGCTTAGCGACAGTGTGCGTCCGTACTATAAGGATTATGTAGCCAACACCAGTGAGTGGGGCTACCGTTCACTTCATCTGTCACTTTTTGATAATCTGACCAGAAGTTATCTGGAGATTCAGCTACGCACGAAGGATATGGATGATTACGCGGAAATCGGGGCAGCCAACCACAGCAGCTATGAAAAGCGCCAGGCACAGGAGCGATTGCGCCGCAAGGAAATACCGGAGGGTGCGTGTCCTTATTTCGACGAAGCCTACGCACGCATTGCTGCGCTTCAAAACCTTGATATTTCAAAAATTGATGTCAATATGTTTACCGCTCTCGACCGCTACCGGATCAACGACGGCTGTGGTCTGTACCACGGCAGGCTCATCCTGCCTTACGAACACCTGTCAAAATTTCAGAATGATGAGATTGGCTGAGATACTAATGAAGCAAAAAGCGAAATAATTTTATTATGCACCATTTATTTATTCTTCTCTATCTCTTTCGAAAGCAAAAAAGATAAGGGACTGCCCTTTGACAGTCCCTTGAAATTTTTTGAGCTTTATATTTATCAATAAATAATCGTGACTTTTACGTCTTTTTCGATTTCCATAAAAGACTTTCCATCAAAACATTTTTCCGATAAAACGGCATCGATATTTTGGGGATCAATCGTATTCTGATCTCGTATCTTCTTTTTTGCAATGCAATTTGGAGCATCTTGTGTACAATCCCAAATGACGAGAAATGTGCCATCCTCATCTAATTCCGGTTGGATCACATACGTCGTCCCGTCGTAAATAAACTCCACATCGTGGGCATTTTGAAGGACTTCATATAATGCTTTCATTGTTATGCCTTGCATCACTTTACCCCCTTAAATAGTCTCTTATGTTTTTCATATAGTTTGTCTCCAGGATGAAGGAAATTAGGCCGACCTGTTACATCTCCGTTTTTATAATAATGGACATGCAATGATTTCTTTCCCCGATGTGTTCCAAAATCAATCCGATATACTGGCATTCGGTTCTCAGCAAAAATAATAAATTGTCTAAATACACCCTTATCATCATACAATAAATAAGATGTCCCTGGCGTATTTGACCTCTCCGGCAAGCTAAGACTTGCTTTATCATCTTTAGGTCTGAGAACTTTTATGCCTTCGACATAATCAACTGCCTTCCATTTTGCTGGTGTGTTAAAACCACCGCTTTCTAAGAATGATCCTCTGCTTCCCATTGTAAACCACGCTTCCTCCATCTCTGTGAAAAAGATGGATAATAAACCACATTTGGTAAATCATCAATTTCCGGAAAAGGTCTCCCACAAATAATAATATGAGTCGGAGATTTTTGGGTTTCCAATTCTTCTACACCCCGTAAAAATATTCTTCGGCTATAAGGACTAGAGAGACAACCGTTTGTACTGATCGCAATAGAGCTATTTTCAGGTAAACCATCAAAGCACCATTCGAAATCATTTTCTGTACACCACGACGCAACTGGAATAATGTTAAACCCCTGTTGTTGAAGATAATATGCCATAACTCTATTGCGTGTACAATTCCAGATTATTTGTCCTGGGAGCATTTCCGGAAACATTGAATAGTCTGTTGTAATGATTCCTGCGAATTTTTTCAAATTTGAAAAGCTAACCTCTGGATGGTTCCAAAATTTTTCAAACATTACATCGTCAATAAAAAAATCAACCCAATAATTTTCAGGAGAGGAAATTCCTTTTCTCTCATTAAATCCAATAACCTTATTTGGCACAGCTTGTGTAGGTTCAAGCTGCGGCAATCTGTATTTACCGACAAGTGTAGCATTGTGCCAATAATATAATTTAAAATTATCGTATTTTCTGTCATTTGTTTTTAACATATTTTTGTGTCTTTCTGATAAAAATTTATTATTTTGTCAATTTACAAGTAATTTGAATTATGCTAAAATACTATTAATTTAAGTAGATATGTTTAGCATATCCCGTTATGCACGCTTAATAATTGTTGTCCCAGTTATTAAGCGTCTTTTATTTGCATATCGCATCACTCCCTTCATGATTCGGATCAGTCCACACTGCTTGGATCTGACTATTTTCTTCGTACAACAACATTAAATCTTTTTCATACCGTGTGAACTGATTACCAGCCATATGCCTATGTAACCATTTTTGATAATATTCGAATGCATAAAAAGCTGCTTCAAGACTAATATCAAATGCATCATAAATATCCTTTACAGATTTGGCTTTTATCTTATAAATAAATATTGGCGGGGCAATTGCGTATTTAGCAAAGAAATCCGCTTCAGCTTCCTCACGCTCACCGTGTCCCGTATGGTCTAAAACAATATGACCAATTTCATGTAAAATTGTCCAGTTCAGACGTGCATATTTTCGAATATCGTTGTAGTAAATATATTCCTGTCCATTATTTTCTAGAAAAAAACCATCTTCGCTGGTTTTCATCGCACATTCTAATCTTCTTTCAGATAAGGACGAATATGGAATCATCGTTATCCCAATTTTCGAAGCAATCTCAAATCCCGAAATAGGAATACATTTTATCTTGTAACGTACAAAAATATTAGTTACTTCGCCTTTAATAAATTCATAATCTTCATCTGTCAACTTCCAGCAGCATCTACTCATCGTCATCTCCCATAAGAATTTGAACAATTTCCATTTTTTGTTCCGTAGTCATGTGCTCTGCATTTCTTGCAATCAATTTTTTTGCATAGCTAAGTTCTGATTTCGTATCTTCAGGAATACCTTCCAATAAATATTCCGATGTCGTATCAAGGGCGACGGCAAGTTTACTCATTACACTTGCACGTGGCACACGGTCTCCTTTTATATAATGTGAAATTGCAGCTTCTGTACATCCTACTGTCTCGGCTAATTGACGTTGTGTTATGCCTTTTATTTTCAATATTTCTTTAATCCTTTCTCCTAGAGTAATCACGACAAATCCTCCTTAAAATGACAATTAATTCCATACATACATTAACATATAAATTATCATTTTGTCAAGTTCAATGTTAAAGGAATCCGCACCGCGTTTTTCAACCGTTAATTTTTGCAATAAACAAGGGACTGCCCTTTGACAGTCCCTTTTGAGATGGATATTCTTTTCCTTACTTTTTCTTATTTATTCATTTTAAGCAAGTCCGCTAAAATCATGACAGGCAGTAACACGATTCCCAAAATAATCAGCGATAACATCGCATTGACTCCCTTTCGCATCAAGCGGTCAGTTCGCCTGCTTTTTGTTTAAAATCACGCTGACCACCGCCAGCACCGCGCAGATCAGGCACCACACCGACCAGATGTAAAGGTCGGAATAACTGCCCGCATTGGTAAAACCGATTACCGCGGCCAGCGCGAACATGACGATAAGCGCGATATTGCCGCCCTTGCCGGTGCTCTTCCGCGTCGCGATGGAGACGATGCCGCCGGCGAGCATGAAAACCGCGACCAAAAAGCCGGCGCTCCCGCTGACTTCGCCGTTAGCTTCCAGCGCGTTGTAGGTGCCTGCCGCGCAGGACTGAAACAGCACAAAAACACAAAGCACAATTGATAAGATTCCCGAAACTAATTTCCAATTTTTCATTGATGTCCTCCTTGTTTTGTCTCTTTATTTACTTTCCGGCACGCCTTTAACTGTACAGCCGCTGACCTGAAGGGTCTGCCCTTTCTTGAGTGCCGCGTTGTGGAAAACCGTCGTGCCGAATGACTGATCGTTCGACATGATTTCGTTGAGTTCTCCGTCATCGGTGTCAAGGTTGCCTTCCCCGTTTACCAGCGTGAAATTGTAAGTACCGGGGGCGATGTCTTCACCGACAACGTAACTGCCGCTCGAATAGTCCTTGGCCTTTGAATCATCGTATGTGCGCTGCTGAATGGTACTTGTCACATCCGAATAGGTCAGGTTAACCTTCAGCGAACTCGACACCGTAACGATTCGGCCCTTCTTCGCGCGATATCCTTTGTAGTCGCTCACTTGATCAAAATCCGTGTCTGATCCCATCACTACATTGAGCGTCGTGCTGTCATCCATCAAATTGCCTGATCCGGACGCCAGCGTAAAGTCGACCTTGCCCGACGGAATGTCCTTGCCGACTTCGTAGTTGCCGGCTTCGAGAGTGTAGGTCTTCGACACCTTCGACAAATCTTCCTTCTTCGCTTTGCTCGATTTCGAACTCGACGATGACGCGTCCGAGCCGCCGCATCCGCCGCACACCAGCGCCGCGGCAAGTCCAATCAAAACAACAGCCGCAATCGTGCTTATCCGTTTACTTATGGTTTTCATGCTGCTTCCCCCCTTTATGGAAATAAACGTTTAGGGTAGTTTAGCACAAAAAAAAGACCGGTTGGTGTCCTCAGAGGACACACCAGTCTTGTGAATCGATCGTTATATGAGCGAGCCGACGGTGAACACGATGAAGGAAATCACCCACGCGATGATGCACTGCATCGCGATGATCCCGATCATCCATTTGGTGCCCAGCTCCCGGCGCACGGACGACATTGCCGCGACACACGGCGTGTAGAGCAGGCAAAAGGCCAGAAAAGCCGCCGCCGAAACCGGCGAAAGCACTGACGCGAGGGCGGAACCAGAATACAGGGTGCCCAGCACCGCCACAACACTTTCCTTAGCCAAAAAGCCCGAAATCAGCGCCGTCACCATCTTCCAGCTGCCGTAACCCATCGGCGTGAAAATCGGCGCGAGCACCCCGGCGACAATCGCGAGAATACTGCTGTCCATATTGGCCGCCGTCACCATGTGCAGCGCCGGGTTGAAGGAACGCAGGAACCAGATCACGATATTGGCGATCAGCACGATCGAAAAGGCGCGCTGAATGAAATCCGCGGTCTTATCCCACATCAGCCGGCCGACATTTTTGATCCCCGGCATCCGATAATTGGGCAGCTCCATGACAAAGGGCACCGGTTCGCCTGTGAACGCCGTGTGCTTGAGCACCGCCGCCGTCAGGATGCCGACCGTGATGCCGAGCACGTACAGTAAAATCATCACCAGCGCCGCGTAATGCGGGAAGAAGACGCCGGAAAACAGCGCGTAAATCGGCAGCTTCGCCGTACAGCTCATAAAGGGAATGAGCATGATCGTCATCCGGCGGTCCCGTTCCGACGGCAGCGTCCGCGTCGACATGATCGCCGGCACCGAACAGCCGAAGCCGACGAGCAGCGGCACGATCGACCGGCCGGACAGCCCAAGCTTTCTCAAAGGCTTGTCCATCACAAAGGCGATGCGCGCCATGTAGCCGCTGTCCTCGAGGATGGACAGAAACAGGAACAGGATGACGATGATCGGCACGAAGCTGACGACTGTCCCGACGCCGTCGAACAGGCACTCAGTCACAAAGAGCCTCAAGCCCTTGGCGACGCCGGCCGCGGTCATCCAGGCGCCGACGCCGTCGCGGACTGCCGTAATGCCCCGGTCGAGCAGGTTCTGAAGGGGCAGCCCCAGCACGTTGAAGGTCAGCGCGAAGACAGCCGCCATGACCAGTACGAAAATCGGAATCGCCGTGTACTTACCGGTGAGCACGCGGTCGACGCGCTCGCTCCGCCGCTGTTCCTTGGACTCTCTCGGCTTGATGACGCAGGCACTCGTCACCTGTTCGATGAAATGGAAGCGCATGTCCGCAATGGCGGCCCGGCGGTCGAGCCCTCGTTCCTTTTCCATCTGAACGAGGATGTGTTCGATCATTTCCTTTTCGTTTTCGTCGAGGTTCAGCGCCTCGATGACCTTTTCGTCCTGCTCGACCACCTTCGTCGCCGCGAAACGCAGCGGAATGTCTGCCCGCTGGGCATGGTCTGAAATCAGCGTCATGATGCCGTGAATCGCCCGGTGCACCGCGCCGTTGTGATCCTCCGGCCCGCAGAAATCCGTCACCGCGTCGCATTCTTGATACCGCGCGACGTGCACCGCGTGGTGAATCAGCTCGTCGACCCCTTCGTCCAGGGACGCGGAAATCGGCACCACCGGAATGCCGAGCATTTCTTCCATCCGGTTGATGTCCACCGAACCGCCGTTGCCCCGCATTTCGTCCATCATGTTCAGCGCCAGCACCATCGGCACGTGCAGCTCCATGAGCTGAAGAGTCAGGTACAAATTGCGCTCCAGATTTGTCGCGTCGGCGATGTCGATGATGCCCTGGGGTTTCTCCTTCAAAATATATTCTCTGGAGACCACTTCCTCCTCCGTGTAGGGCGAAAGGGAGTAAATCCCCGGCAGGTCCGTCACCTCGGTGCGGGCCTGTCCGCGGATGACGCCGGTGCGCTTGTCGACCGTCACACCCGGGAAATTCCCGACGTGCTGGTTTGCGCCGGTGAGCTGGTTGAACAGCGTCGTCTTGCCGCAGTTCTGATTGCCCGCCAGTGCGAAGGTCAAAATCTGGTCCTTCGGCAGCGCCCGGTTCTCGTCGGTTTTCGCGTTGTGGAAACGCACACCCGTTTCGCCGTAGCCCGGGTGCTCGACATGGGCCGGCGCCTTTTTCGGATGCGTCTCCTCAGACTTCGGCAGATCCGCGACCGTAATCTGCGCCGCCTCGGATATGCGGAGGGTCAGCACGTAATCGTGGATTTTAAATTCCATTGGGTCGCCCATCGGGGCGTACTTAATTAAGGTGACGCGCACGCCGGGGATCATGCCCATGTCGAGGAAGTGCTGCCGCAGTGCGCCCTGGCCGCCGACCTCGATTACCGTGACCGTTTCACCGATTTTCATATCTTTCAGTGTCTTTGCCATATTTAATTCTCTCCTATCAGCTTGTTTCATTATACCCAAGGCCGGGCCCGTTATCAAATAAAAAAGCGCCCGAAGGCGCTCACACATGCAAATCCGTATTCATTCATTTAATCCGACAGGATGTAAAACCCTTCGAGATCGTCTGGAATTTCCAGACGTCCCGAATAATACTGCCGGCCTTCCGCGCCGTAAAGCGCCTTGCGGTCGGCGATGTGGTGATCCTCGGTGTGGTAGAGAATCAGGTTTGGCACCTTCAGCCGTTCGGCCAGCTCGCAGGCGTCCTTGACCGTCGAGTGGTGCTTTTCGTAGGGCTTGTAAGTCTCGCGGTCGCTGTAGCGGCAGAACGCCTCGTGGAGCATCCATTCGCTCCCGGCAGCCAGCTTTTCCGCCGACTTCGGGCACGGCTCGTCGCCGCAGCAGGTCAGGTGCCGCCCGCCGCCCAAATCCATCACAAAGCCGAACTGCTTCGCCTTGGTCGAATGGATGTCGAACACCGTGATCTTGTGACCCGCGCCGTAAAAGCTTTCGCCGTCCTTCAGCGCGGCGAGGTGCAGGCGGTTGCCGATAAGAGCGGCCTGCTTCCCCGTCAAAAGGTGGGTGCTCATGTACGTGATCAGGTCGATCACCTCGTCGTGGCTGTAAATCGTGAAATCCCCGTCGTACGTCCCCTTGAGCATGTTCATCATCACCACGCGGACGATCCAAATCACCCCGAGGAGATGATCGATGTGCTTGTGGGTGACAAACATCGTGTGCAGGTCATTAACCGCGACGCCCGCTGCGGGCAGCCGTCTCAATATTTCGTTGCCGCCGCCGGCGTCGACCAGCAGGGTCTGCCCGTGATCCTGCACCGCAAAGCAGGTGTTGTAGCATCGGGTCGCAATCGCGTTGCCCGTTCCAAGTATTGTGAGTTTCATCCTTATGCTCCAAAAATACACAAAATCAAAATAACCGCCATGATCAAGATCAAACAGAAAAACACCGCGCCGTAAATGAGCTTCTCGACGATTTTTCGGCCCAGCGAAACCTGGCCCTGTTTTCTAAAGGGCAGGTGGTCAAAAGCGCCGGTCCAGTTGAACCACACCTCGATGACCGCCAGCTGAGCGACGAAAAAGGCAACCTGCGTGATGAGATCCTCCGCCGGCCCTGACGAGTTCTCGAAGGTCATTGTCCGGCACAGCGCGAAGGCGAGCATGACGCAGAGCGCCGTGCCGATTACCCTGAGCCAGCCCCAGCTGTTCACATTTTCGATCGACTTGTCGAAGCGGCTCAGCGCACGGTCCAGCGCCGCGATATTGGGGTATCGGCGCTTCGGGTCCAGACGCGTCGCTTTTTCAACGATGTGATGATAAATCGGCGTGTTCCCAAACATCGCCGCGATGAGTTTTCCGGTGCTGTAGACGTCGGTGCGCACGTCCGACGCCCCAAATCCGTACTGCTCCGGCGCCGCGCTGTCCCGCGTCCCGAGGAGGACCGTATCCCGGGACTGAGCCGGCTTGACCCGCTTCGACGCGTCGTAATCCATCAGGACCGCCCGGCCGCTGTCGGTGACCATGATGTTCTCTGGCTTCACGTCCCGGTGCACAATCGGCGGCGACGCGCTGTGGAGCACCTCGAGGGCGCCGCAGACGTCGTGAAGAATCGTCTGTTTTTCCTGCGCGCTCAAATCATCCCGCCGCAGGCGCTCGCTCAACAATTCACCTTGGACGTACTGCTCGAGGACGACAAAGCGGCCGTCCTCCTGCCAGGCGTCAAACACGTGCACGAGCCGGCTGTCGCGGCAGCCCATCAAAAACTGGTAAACCGACGGGTCGTAATAGGTCAGCTCCTTGCGCAGAAACAGCCGCCCCGACGTCTCGTCGATCACCAGGCTTTGCCCGGGCGTATCGAAATGGTATAATGTTTTGAAGAAAGTATCCCGACACGCGCGATACTGTTTGGTATGGTTCTGTTTCATACCGTTATTTTAACATAGTACAAAGGAACTAAGCGATGCCACCGATAAAAAAGACCGAAGAATTGATGAACGTCCTCGTCTCTGCCGACAGCGAACCCGAGCTGCACGATTATTTGGGCGGACTCGACCCGCTGCCCGCGGATTTCGCGGCCTATTTCACCGCCCTGCCCAAGGTGCAGGCCCGCTCCAAAAACGAGCTGATCCGCGAAAGCGGCCTCGACCGGACCTACGCCTACCACATTTTAAACGGCAGCCGCAAACCGAGCCGGGACAAGATCGTCGCGCTGTCCCTCGCCGCCGGTCTGGATCTAACCGAAACCCAGCGCGGTCTGGAGCTGACCCACGAAGGCATCCTCTACGCGAAGAACCGACGGGACGCCGTGTTGATCTACGCGGTCAAAAATCAGCTGTCTGTCATGGCCGCCAACGAGCTGCTCGCCCAATTCGACGAAGCGCCGCTGGCATAAAAAGCGCGTGTGAAAAATTTTTCACACGCGCTTTTTTTACGGTAAGCCTACGCTTCGGGATATCGGTTTTCGAAAATAAATCCCGAAAACGGCCGCTTCGGCACCATGTAATTTTTCTGATTATCCAAATAATATTTGACGTCTCCCGGCGCCTTTTGGTCCACGATTTTCGAGGTGTGGGTCGGATACCCCAGCGCCACCGCCGAGTGAATGGTCACCCCGTCGGGAATGTGGAGCAATGCCGCAATTTCCGGCCGATCGATATTGTCAAGAATGCAGCTGCCTACACCGTGGCCCCAGGCCGCAAGGGTCAAGTTTGACAGGGCAATGCCCGCATCGGTATCGGTCCATTTCGTCTTCTTTTCGTAAGTCAGCACCACGTACATCACCGGGTGTTCGCCCGGCTTCGGCGTGCCGAGTTCCTTCGGCAGGTACGCCGCGAAATGGGTGTGCGGGAAAATCGCCTCGACAATTTCGGGATCGGTCACGAACACGCAGCGCAGGGGCTGAAGGTTGCCCGCGGAAGCGGACCAGCGCAGTGCCAGCGCCATATCGTTGATCGCCTTCGCCGGCACCGGCCGGCTCTGGTCGAACCGCCTGTAACTTCTGCGCTCTTCAAACAATTTCATCAAATTCATGCTATTGTCCCCCTTTATCTTCAGACGGTGCCCTTTCATTTTCGGACGCCGCCTCATGATCTAAACGCTTTTGACGCCGCAGCCGCTTGAAATGGGCCAGCTCCTTTTCGTGCGCTTCGAGAAAGGCTCTTTCGTCCTGCGCCTCCAGCGCGTCTCGGACCGCTTCGTCCTCTTCTGGCACCACGATGAGCTGTTCGGCCATCAGCCGCTGACGCTGACGTCCCTTTAACGCAAAATAGCCGATGGTGCAGAAAATGAGGGCGCCGATAAAATTGACGAAAAGATCGCCCATCGTATCGATCAGCCCGATATCGAGGTACCCGTGAATTGGCAGCACCTTGCCGTTGACGATCGTCTGAGTGATGTGGCTGATGGTCTTGACGTGCTGGCCCTTCGACGGGTCGAGAGCGACCGAGTGAATCGCGTGCACCACGGTGTCCTTCTGCATATCCGTCATGAACAGCTGGTCCATTGTAAATTCGAAAAATTCCCAGATGACGCCGATCGTCATCGAAAAGCAGAAGGCGACAATGGACACGAAAACCGGCGAAAGCCTGAAAATCGCCCGCTTGTCCGCGTTGAGCAGAAGCACCAGTGAAAAGCCGATGGCAGCGCAGACAAAGCCGTTGAGGGTGTGCAGAATCGTGTCCCAAAAGGGAATGCGGGTGTAATATTTGTTGACCTCACCGAGGATTTCAGCTGCGTAAATGAAGACGTACATGACGATCTCCATCGTCTGCGGAATCACGACCCTGAGCGACGCCTGAACCAGCCCGGGCAGGATCATCAAAAGCAGGGTCAGCACGCATAGGGCCGCCCCTTCGTAATCGTGCATCGCGACCTGCCGGACCATGGCGACGATCACAAGAATCCGCAAAATCCAGAGCACCTTCCTGCTGCGGGTGTCGCGCAGACTCTGGTCGCGCATGGCCTGATTGATCTCTTTCAGCCGGGATTCGCCGTTTTCGGATGTCTCGGGATAGGGATGGCGGGTCCGCACATCCCGTTCGCGTTTCTTTTTCACAAAAACCTTCCCCTATTGTCATTGATTTCATGGAATAATTTTATTATAGCACATTCGCGGAAAACCCACCAAAAATAAAAAACCGCCTTTCGGCGGCTCATAAGGAAAAGAAATGAAAAAGACATGTTAGCAGAAATCGACTTAACAGCCGATACAACGCCTTTTTCTTGGCAATTTCATTATAGCATAATCGGGAAAATTTTCAAATTTTTTAAACACTTTTAATAAAAATGACGGGTTTTTGCCAGATTTTCTGTTTTCACTTAATTTCTGATAAATTTCATCACTGGGCTGTGCCCGCCGCGCCGTTAAGCCATCCATCCCCGTTCGCGGAAAAGCGCCGCCGCCTTTTCGTAGGCCGGCACCGGCACGCCGTACCGCTTCGCCATGCGCAGCACCTCGGCCACAAGGCCGTCCATCTCGGATACGTGCCCGGCCATCACGTCCCGCTGCATCGACGTACCGTTATCCGGATCGAGGGACGCGACGATCCCGAGGTTGCGCTCGACGATGTCGTCGGGCAGCGGCGTCCCCATCGCCTCGCCGATGGCACAGATTTCCCGCATCAGCTCGACGAGCATGTCCCGCGGCTTTCCTGGCGTGCGGAAGCCGCCGGAGGTCACGTCGTAATAAAGGCTGGCCGTCCCAACCGGCGAAATGTAGCAGAATTTTTCGAGGGCTTCCTCCTCGATGTGGTCGCTGAGCTTCCCTTCAATCCCGCAGGCGTCGAGCTCCGCCGCAATGGCCGTCAGCACCGGCCGCTTTTCCTGATCCTGCCGTGGACCGAACACGATGCGCATGATTTTGCCGAACTGGAAAATCTGCCCCGGCTTTTCCTTCGAGGCCGCCACGTAAATGCAGCCGTCCAAAATATATTTGTCCGGCAGCTTCTGCTGGAGCATCCGCCCGGTGCCGTAGATGTTGAGAATCGGAATGACGACGGTGTGGGCGTCGGCCGCCCGTTCAATAATCGGCAGCGCACTTTCGATCGAATACCATTTGAAACAGATGAAGATCACGTCGTAGGGCCCGCCGCAGTTTTCCGCCGTAACCGCCTTCACCGGCACCGCGTCGACCGCGTCGTCCCACTGTGTGTGCACCTTCAGGCCTTCGTTTAGAATTTTTTCAAGGTGTGCCCCTCTGGCGATCAACGTGACGTCCTGTCCACCTTTCGCCAGCTTGTAGGCAATCATGCCGCCCGTTCCGCCGGCGCCGACGACTAAATACTGCATTGTGACCCCTCCTATCGCATTTCTATGTTTTTCTTTAATTTTATCACAGCCCGGTGCACAATGCCTCGGTTCTGTGTTAAAATTGTTCTAAATAATAAACAATGGAGTGCGCAATATGAAAGACCCAGCTGATTCCAACTTAGACCAACACCAGCCGATTTTATCCTTTCTCGAATTCGACGAAAACACCCCGGACGCCAAGGCCGCTGACGATCCTGAAGCGGGCAAGGCAGCGGCTAAGGCCGCCGCGCGGGAAAAGAAGTGTCAAATCCTGACCGACGCCTACCTGACCAGCCGCGGTCTGGACGATATGCAGGCGTACGCCGAACAGACCCGCGCCATCGCGCGGGAGCTCGTCGGCGCCACACAGATGAAACCGGCAAAAAAGAGCGACAAAAAACAGGCCCAGAAGGCCGCAGAACGCGCCAATCTCAAGGCTGTCGTCGAACAAAACTGGCTCTTGATTCAACAAAACGACACGCTGATCGCCACCCTGCACCAGCTCGATCAGGACTTGCGCACAGCGACCCGTTACATTGCCGGAAAAATGGATTCACCGGACAAATAATTCTTTAAGAAAGCACAACACGATGAAAATTAAAAACGCAGAAATGGAAGACGATATTAACCGCGTCACCAACATGCTGATGCTGGATTACAGCGAAAACAAAAAAATCGATCAGCTGATGCCCTACACCCACCCAGACAAGGAAACCGTCATCTCGCTGATCCGTCACCTGATGATCCTGGTTTACCCGGGCTACTACCGCAACAAGGTGTACCACGGCTACACCCGCCGCACCAACGTGCAGATGATCCTCGAGGATGTCGTCTACAACCTGATTCAGCAGATCAAAATGACCCTGCCCTACCTTGAAGACAACAAAGACCTCGACGACGAGGCGCTGACTAAGAAGGCCAAAAAGCTGACCTTCGCCTACCTCGAAAAGCTGCCCGCCATCCGCGCTTACACCGAAACCGACGTTCAGGCGGCCTACGACGGCGATCCGGCGGCTTTCAACAAGGATGAAATCATCTTCTCCTACCCCGGCCTCTACGCGACCCTCGTCAATCGGCTGGCCCACGGCCTCTACGAGCTCGGCGTGCCGATTCTGCCCCGGATGATGACGGAAATCGCCCACAACATGACGGGCATCGACATCCATCCCGGCGCCACCATCGGTAAATATTTCTTTATCGACCACGGTACCGGCATCGTCATCGGCGAAACCACCGTCATCGGCGATTACGTCAAAATTTACCAGGGCGTGACCCTCGGCGCGCTCTCGACTAAAGGCGGGCAGAGCCTTAAAAACGTGAAGCGCCACCCAACCATCGGTGACAACGTCACGATTTACGCCGGCGCGTCCATTCTCGGCGGCGAAACCGTCATCGGTGAAGGCTCGGTCATCGGCGGCAGCTGCTTCATTACGACCTCGATCCCGCCCCACGCTCGGGTCTCGATCAAAAATCAGGAGCTGTCCATCAACTATCCAAAATCCGACGCGGATGATGCCGCTGAACCCAAGGACGTTCCGCTGGACAACCGTTGGTTTTACATGATTTAAACGTTAAAACAGCCGATGCGAATCTGATAACAGTGATTCGCATCGGCTGTCTGTTTTTTATTTGATTTGAAAGGATAAGCCATGCACGAAATGAGCACCGTCGTGCGCTTCGTCTCCGCCGCCCTCGAGGAGGCGGAACGCCGCGGCATCGCCGATATTGAAAGCATCACCGTCGACGTCGGTGAGATGACCGACATCGTCCCCGACTACCTCCTCCGCTACTACCCCGCCGCTGTGAAGGGCACACTGCTGGAGGGGTCGCGTCTCGTCGTTCACGTCGTCCCGGTCGAGGCCCAATGCGCCGCCTGCGGCACCCGCTTCCACCCGGACAGGACCAACGATTACCGCTGCCCGGCCTGCGGCAGCGCCAAGGCGAAGCTGATCCAAGGCAAATCCACGGTGCTGCGGTCAATCGCGGTGAAAACCCCTTAAATCTTCTTTTTCGCTTGCGCCGTCAGCCAGTCGGCCCATTCCTGGACGCCTTCTCCAGTTTTAGCCGACATGAAAAAGATTTTCGCGTCGGGCCGAAGGGCGAGGATGCGCGCGCGCACAGCCTCCCGGTCAAAGTCGAAGGCCGGCTCGGTGTCGATCTTGTTGATCAGCACCACCGGGCAGACCCGAAACATCAGCGGGTATTTCAGCGGCTTGTCGTCCCCCTCGGGCACCGAAAGAATTTCGACGTTGAGGTCCGCGCCGACGTCGTTTTCCGCCGGGCAGACCAAATTGCCCACATTTTCTAAAAAGACGAGATCGACAGGCATCTCGCCGAAAGCGGCCAGTCCCTGTTCCGTCATCGCCGCGTCCATCGCGCACTCGCCGCCGGTGTGCACCTGCACCGCGTGAAGCCCAGCCGCCTGCATGCGTTCTGCGTCGACCTGCGCCGCAATATCCGCCTCCATCACACCGAGCCGAAACCGGCTGCAGAGGGCCTCCGCCGTTTTCAGCAGCACGCTGGTCTTGCCAGCGCCGGGCGAGGCCATCACGTTGACGAGGTAGCGGTGCCGCTTTGCGTTGTCTTCCCGGATGCGCTGCGCGGCTGCGTCATTTTCCTGACTGAGATCCCGGCCGATCTCGATCACCTCAATTTTTCTGCTCATCTGCTTTTCCTTTCCACCCTTCGATTTGTTCGGCGAGCCACGTCACCCATTCCGCGACGCCTTCGCCGGTTTTCGCCGACAGGAAGAAAATCGGCACCCCCGGATGGATGCGGTGCACGTAATCGGCAAAACGCTTTCGATCAAAATCGAAATAGGCCGCCGTATCCACCTTGCTGACACAGACCGCGTCGACCTGCTCGAACATCAGCGGATACTTCAAGGGCTTGTCGTCCCCTTCGGGCACCGATAAAATAGCGGCGCAGGCCGAGGCGCCGGTGTCAAATTCCGCCGGACACACCAAATTGCCGACGTTCTCGAGGATCACGACGTCGAAAGCGTCTCCCAGCGCCGAAAGCCCCTGTCTGGACATCGCCGCGTCCAAATGGCACATGCCGCCGGTGTGGAGCTGAACGCTCTCGATGCCGCTGGCTAAGAGCGCCGCCGCGTCCACGTCGGAATCGATGTCGGCCTCCATCACGCCGACGCGGTAACGCGGTTGGAGCCATTTCGCCGTTTCGCGAATCAGCGTCGTCTTGCCCGATCCCGGCGACGACATCAGATTGAGATAAAACACGCCCTTTGATTTGAGCGCCGCTCTCAGCGCGTCCGCTTCCCGGCCGTTGTCGTCAAGGATCTGCTTTTTGAGCGCGATTGTTTTGACCTTCTGCACCTTCCGCTCCTTTGCTAACAAATTCTCGGCAGGCCTTCGCCCCGCAGGACGTCGATATTCCGCCGGCCGCCGACGGCGGTCTCGACGACGACCTGTCCCGGCTCGCCGGCGGACACCCTGCCGACGACCGCCGCGTGAGCGCCGTAGGCGCTGGCCCGAATCAGTCTGAGGGCCTCGTCCGCGTCGGATTCCGGCACCATCACAGCCATCTTGCCTTCATTGCCCATGTAAAGCGGGTCCAGCCCGAGCAGGCCGCAGAAATCCCGCACCTTCGGCGTGACCGGCAGGCAGCTTTCTTTAAGCTCAAAGGTCAGCCCCGACGTTTCGGCCATTTCTTTCAGAATCGTGGCAAGGCCGCCCCGAGTGATGTCCCGCATCGCGTGAACCGCTACGTCAGATGTCATCAGCGCCCGCACCATCTCCACCAGCGGCGCGCAGTCGCTGGCGATGTCCGTGTCGATCGACAGGCGCTCGCTCAGAATGGCCGCGTGATGCTCGCCGAGGTTGCCCGACAGAATGATCACGTCCCCCGGCTGAATCTGTCTCGCGCCGATTTCGCGGCCCTGCGCAAAGCCGACGCCGGCCGTGTTGATGTAGAGCCCGCCGCCGCCTTCCACGACCTTCGTGTCCCCCGCGACGATCGTAACGCCGGCTTCCTTCGCCGTTGCGGCCATCGACGCCGCGATGCGTTTTAGTTCTTCGAACAAAAGGCCGGTCTCGAGAATAAAACCGCAGGTCAAATATTTCGGCTCCGCGCCCCGCATCAGCAGGTCGTTGACGGTCCCGCAGACCGATAAGCGGCCGATATCGCCGCCGTTAAAAAAAAGCGGATCGACGACAAAGCTGTCCGTCGTCACCGCAATCTCACCAGCCCCTGGCACCACGGCGCTGTCTTCCATCTGTGCCAGCACCAGATTGTCGAAGGCCTTGGCAAAAATCCCGTCGATAAGCGCAGCAGTCGCGGCGCCGCCGCTGCCGTGCTCTGTCGTAATCACTGTCTGTTCCATTGATCTCCTGTCCTTTAATTTTGATTATAAACCGAAAGGCAGTTGCCCTCCGACGATACCATGCAGGCGCCTTGCGGATGCAGCGGTGTGCAGGCCGTCTTAAACAGCGGGCAGTCTTGGGGCGCAATCGCTCCTCTAAGCACCTCGCCGCACCGGCAGGCCGCATTCATCGGGTGGTCGTGCTGAAGGGCGTGGCTGCCCATGTCAAAGCGCTGAACCGCCGGTTTTAAAAACAAGCCGGAACCGGGAATCACACCGATGCCCCGCCAGAGAGCGTCCCCCGGCTCGAAGTATTTCGCGACAAGGGCCTGGGCCTTCACGTTGCCCGTCGGCGTCACGGCTTCGGGGTAGAAATTCATCACGGTGCCTCTGCCGCGGGCGCGGACGATGCCGTCGATCGCGTAGAGCAGATGCCTGCCGGAAAAGCCGGTGACTCCAAAGGGCAGCTGATAGGCTTCGGCCAGCGGTTTGAAGGCGTCCGATCCAATCACCACCGCGACGTGGCCCGGCGCAATCAGCCCCTGTACGTCCGCGCCGCCCGCGCACAGCGCGTCGATGACCGGCGGCATGGTTTTCAGCGCCGTCAAAAACCGAATGTTCTCAATATGGGCCTCGACGATTTGGTCGAGGAGCAGCGCGTAAACTGGCGCCGTCGTCTCGAAGCCCACCGCCGCAAAGACGAAGGTCGTCGCGGGTTCCGCCTGCGCCATCGCGAGGATATCGAAGGGCGAGTAGACCATCTCGGCGCGGCCGCCCGCGTTTTTCGCCTGCATCAGCGTGCCTGCGCTGCCGGGCACCCGCAGCAGATCCCCGAAGGTCACGACGCAGGTGTTCTCTTCCTGTGAGAGCGCGATCAGCCGATCGATGTAATCCGTCGGCGTCACGCAGACCGGACAGCCCGGCCCGGCGACGAGCGCGATCTGCTCAGAGAGCAGCCCAGGAATGCCGTTCTTGACGATCGCCGCCGTGTGGCTGCCGCACACCTCCATGATCCGCATCCTTGGCCCGTCGTAGGCCTTCAGCCGCGCCTTAACCGCCGCGAGCGCCTCATCCGACATCGCCGAGCTCCTTAAATAAGCGTTCCAATTCCGCGGCCTCTTCCTCGCGCATTTTCTGCAGCACGCAGCCGGCGTGCACCAGCACCTTGTCGCCCGGTGCCACGTCGACCAGCCCCGTCTTCGCCCGCACGCGGTTGCCGCTGAAATCCACGACGGCCGAATCGCCGTCACACGAGATTACCGTTCCCGGCAATGCCACGCACATTTAATCGCCCTCCTTTTTCGCTTCAGCCGCCTGAGCCGCTTTCGCAGCCTTGGCCGCCTGGGCCCTTTTCAGCGCTTCCGCCTTTTTCTTCGCCAGCGCTTCCTGCTTCGCCTTTTCCGCGGCCATGACCTCTGGCGATTTTTGATAGGTCGCCGCCTGCTTTTCAGTGCCGGGCTTCTGGTAGCCGTTGACGACCTTCAGGCAGTGCTTCGGGCAGTTGACCGTACAATAGCCGCAGACGATGCAGTCGAAGCGGTTGATCGTCCAGGTCCCGGCGTTTTTGTCAACCGCGAGGCATTCCGTCGGGCAGTTTCTCACGCAGAGGCTGCAGGAAATGCACTGATCGATGTCGATCTCGATATGGCCGCGGCTGCGCGCCGGATAGTCGATGGGCGCGTCGGGGTATTTCGTGGTGACCGGCTTGGAGGTTAAATTTTTCAGCGCCGTCTTTGCAAATGTAAAAAAGTGTGCCATTTTCTCACCTACCGTTCTGTACAGCTGATGCATGGATCGATCGTCAATATCATCAGCGGCACGTCCGCGTAATCCGCGTTCTTGAGCATTTCGCAGAGCCCCGGCAGATTGGCAAAGGTCGGCGTACGGATGCGCATCCGATTGACGAATTTCTTCCCTGTGCCACGGACGTAGTAAACAGCCTCGCCTCGGGGCTGTTCGATCCGCGCAAAGCATTCGCCGTCCGGGTTCCCCTTGACCTTCGCCGCGAGCTCGCTGTCGGGGATCTTCGCGGCCGCCTGACGGATCAGGTCGATGGATTGGAAGATTTCTCTGATGCGCACGTCGCACCGCGCGTAGCAGTCGCCGTCGTTGCTGATGACCGGCTCAAAATCCAAATCGGGATAGGCCTCGTAGCCGAGCTTGCGCATGTCGACCTTAAAGCCGCTGGCCCGCGCGAAGGGGCCGACGCTCCCGCAGGCGTGAATCTGCCGCTTCGTCATGACGCCGACGCCCACCGTCCGCGACTGAACCGTGTAGTCCAGCATAAAGGTCTTCTGGATTTCGCGGACTTCCGTCTCGACCTCCGCGAGGACATCGAGGAAATGCTTCAGCATCTCCGCGTCCATGTCTTTGAGCACGCCGCCGATCTGGTTCACCGAGAAAATGACCCGGCCGCCGGTGGACAGTTCGATCAAATCCAGAATTTTTTCGCGGATGCGCCAGCACTGGTAAAACAGGCTCTCAAAGCCGAAGGCGTCAGCCATCAGCCCCAGCCACAGCAGGTGGCTGTGAAGCCTGGAGGTTTCGCCCCAGATCGTGCGCAGGTATTTGGCGCGCGGCGGCACCTCGATGTTCATGATCTGCTCTACCGCCTCGCAATAGCCCATTCCGTGCTGGAAACTGCAGATGCCGCAGGTCCGTTCCGCGACGTAGACCATTTCTTTGAAGTCCCGCTTGTCGACGAGGCCCTCGAGGCCGCGGTGAATGAAGCCCACCGACGGGATGACCCCGACGACCTTTTCGTCGTCGAGCACTAGATCCAGATGGATCGGTTCCGGCAGGACGGGATGCTGAGGCCCAAAGGGCACGATATTGCGCTTGTGTTTTCTCGCCATCATTCATCCTCGCTTTCCGGACCGAAAGGCGTCTTTTCTTCAATGCGGTAGAATTTGTCCTTGTAGTCCATACTGATGTTTTCGACCTTGACGCCGAACAGTTCCTTCATTTCGTTTTCGTAAAAAACCGCGCTCGGGTAGATCGGCGTGATGCTCGGCACTTCGACGTCCTTATCGATGACGACCCGCAGCGTCAGCAGCAGATAGTTGCCGTCGTTGGCAAAGGTGTAGCTGAGCTCGAACTGCTCGTTCACCCACGCCGCGCAGATTTGACAAACCCGCATCCCGCGCTTTCGAATCGCGATGACCTCGGGCAGCAGTTCTGCAATGGTGATGGTCTTCTGCTCCGGTTCTTTTTTAATGATGACCGCCATTGGCCGCTCCTTTCTTTTTCTGTTCGTGTTCGTCCGACCGCTTCTGGAACAAGTCGACCGCCTGAATAATCCCGTCGATGATCGCCTGGGGCCGCGCCGCGCACCCCGGCACGTAAATGTCCACCGGAATGACCTTGTCGGCGCCGCCGAGAATGTTGTAGCAGTCCTTGAAGATGCCGCCGGTGCACGCGCAGGTGCCGACCGCGACCACGACCTTCGGCCGGGGCATCTGCTGGTACAGCTGTTCCACCACGCTTCTGTTCTGGGTGTTAATGCCCCCGGTGATCAGGAAGATATCCGCCTGAAGGGGATCCCCGGTATTGACGACGCCGAAGCGTTCCGCGTCGTAAACCGGCGCCAGACAGGCCAGGGTTTCAATATCGCAGCCGTTGCAGCTGGAGCCGTCGTAATGCAGCAGCCACGGCGATTTTTTCACTTTTGCCATAAATTTGCCTCCTTCCCTCTGCTAGCGGATCAGCATCAGAATCAGCAGGTTGACGCCCGCCGCCAAAAGGGTCATGGCCCAGGTCCATTTGAGCATGGCGCCGTATTTCACTCGGGCGGCGCTGTTGTCGATTAAAATTTCCAGGAAATAGACCGCCAGAATGACGATAGCGGCCAGTACAAAGCTCCACCACTGCTGATTGATGACGAACAGCGCGACAAATCCGAGCAGGTAGACCACTTCGTACCATTCCGCGATGGTGTAAATCGCGAGGTTGCGTGCGCCCATTTCCGTCGTGACCCCTTTGACCAGCTCCTGATGAGCGTGGTGCGAGGTGCTGACGTCAAAGGGCGATTTGCGCATTTTGATGGTCAGGATGAAGACGAAGGCGATAAAGAACCCCGGCAGTCTCGTGATCATCACCATGTCCGAATGGATAATCCCGCTGACGTTGAAGGTGCCCGAGGCCATGTAGAAGCCGACACAGGCGAGGATCACGGCCGGTTCGTAGGTCATGATCTGGATCAGCTCGCGGGACGCGGCGATCGAATTGTAGGGCGACCCCGTGATGACCGCCGTGAAGTACAGAAACAGCGACGCCGTCGACAGGACGAAGACGCTCATCAAGATGTCGTTGCCGGCGAAGAAGATGCACCCCGAAAAGACCATCAGGAGCAGATACGAATAGAGCATGGCCGCCTGAGAGCTGTTGATAACGCCGACGATCTGCTTGGCGAAAAGCTTTCTCACGTCGTAAAAGGGCTGCAGCAGCGGCGGGCCCACACGGCCCTGCATCCGGGCTGAGATTTTCCGGTCGAGCCCGTCGAGCAGACCGCCGACCAGCGGCGCCAGTAGAATATACGCGGCTACCCCGATTATTTTTTCAATCATAAGACGCCTCCAATCACCACACAGATCATGATAATCAGTACAGCCGCTGCAAAGATCTGGCTGTATCGCATCATGCGATCGGCCTGGATGAAATCTTCAAAATAATAATTGACCAGCCAGATTTTCTTCTTGTCGCCCATCGCGTCGATGAAGCGCTTGTTGTTGCCGGCGTTGATGCCGCTCATGTACGAGAGCTTCATGTTCATCTTGAGGTTGCGGGTGTAGACCATCGACAGCATCGGGATGGCGAAGACGAAGCAGATCGTGACCACCAGCATGATCAAAATCGACGTGGACAGCACGTCGGTGTAGGTGCCGAACATTTCGACCAAAAGCGGATCCACGTAGGCCTTCGAGATCAGCGGCAGCAGCACGCACAGCGCGATCATCAGCACGGCGTGTACCGTCAAAGACAGCACTTCTTCCGGGAACATGTGGTCCGATTCCTTCTGGCCGCTGCGGTGGCTGAAGGCGATGAGCTTGCCCATCCATTTGGTCCAGTAAAAGCCCGTCGTGGCCGATCCAAAGGCAATGAACAGCACGAGGATGATGTTGTTGTTGTCCACAGCCGCCTTCAGCGCCGACCATTTGGAAATGAGCATGCCGAAGGGCGCCAGGTACATCCCAGCGATCCCGACGAACATGAAAATCGCCAGACGGGGCAGGCGGTACATCAGCCCGTGCATGTCTTCGATATTCCGGCTGCCGGTGGCGTTTTCTGTGGCCCCCACATCCTGGAACAACAGCGACTTGGATACGGCGTGGAACAGCATCAAAAAGATGCCGGCCCATATCGTTTCAGGCCGTCCGACCCCAGCGCAGGCCACCATCAGGCCGAGATTCGAGATCGTGGACAGCGCGAGCACCTTTTTGGCGTCCCGCTGGGAAATCGCCATGATTGAGGCCATGAAAAACGTAAAGCCGCCGACGAGAGACACCATCATCCCCGTCGTCGTGCCCGGCATCGCCGGGGCCAGTCGAAACAGCATGTAGATGCCGGCCTTGACCATCGTCGCGCTGTGCAGCAGTGCAGACGACGGCGTCGGCGCGACCATCGCGCCCATCAGCCACGTCGAGAAGGGCAGCTGCGCCGCTTTCGTCAATGCCGCAAAGGCGATCAGCGCGATCGGAATAATAGCGATGACCCTTCCTGCCGTGCCGAGGCTGATCAGATACTGCAGGGACACATTGCCCCCGCGATAGGCCAAATAAACGATGCCAACAGCCAGTGCCGTCCCGCCGAGGAGATTCATCCACAGCGCGCGGAACGAATTGGTGATCGCCTCATCGGTCTTCGTGTAGCCGATGAGCAGGAACGAACAAACCGAGGTGATTTCCCAGAACAAATCGATCCAAAGCAGGCTCGACGACAGCACAAAGCCGAACATCGCGCCCAAAAAGAGAAAGAGCACCATGAAAAAATAATTTTTCCGGTTGACGAATTCAGTGTGATGTTCGTGGTAGCCTTCCATGTAGCCCACCGCGTAGACGACGATGAGCACACCGATGATCCCGACGATCAGACACATCAAAATCGACAGATGGTCGACGTAAATGGCGTTGACCGCTTTAAGCGCCGGCCCCTTTAATTCCAGATAGGTGATCATCCCTGTCGGCACGATGGCCAGCAGACTGATGATGCCCCTGTGGTATTTAAAACACAAAATCGTCACGATGACCGCCAGCGCGATTTCACCGGCCAGAATCAAATGATCGATCCATTCCGCCGGGTTGTAGGCTTTGATGACCTGCATACCGCCGGCGCACCAGCGGACCGTCAGGCACAGCGCCGCCGCCGTGATCAGTGCCCCGCAGACGTAGGTCACCCGGCCGCGCACCTTATCGTTTCGGATCAGGTACATGATCGGCGCGACGATCAGCGGAAAACAAATGAGAAAAATTGCCACTCCCATAAATAAGGTCCTCCTATCCCCTATTTTTATGTTTGCTGCT
>Ga0256406_1001026_pt1 | contig 46623 bp, 36 predicted proteins | sample RumenRJG_03DNA_FD_185986 | JGI IMG/M metagenome (GOLD analysis project Ga0256406, IMG submission 185986) | Bovine rumen microbial communities from Lethbridge, Alberta, Canada - RJG_03 | ecosystem: Host-associated > Mammals > Digestive system > Stomach > Rumen | place: Canada: Alberta | collected... | reverse complement strand
TAAAGGTAACATTCAGAAGTACTTTTCGGTTATTGGTGTGAAGAACACTTCTGACTATAAAGCTCCTACTGCAACTAACATTAATACCATCTCTATTAAGGCTAATCCCGATGCTCCTCTCTACAACCTCGCTGGCCAGCGCGTAAGCAAGAACTACAAGGGTGTGGTGATCAAGAACGGTAAGAAGGTAGTGGTGAAGTAATTGATACTGCTGACAGCCTCGGAGAGGCTGATTTTACATAACCCCAGACTAAGGGAGCGAAGCGACCGCAGTCTGGGGTTTGTTGTGAGTGCTTATTTGACTGATCTCCTGCCTCGAAGAGGCAGACTGCACGACAGTGCGCTATGTCTATGATGAGTTGTTTTCAATATAGCGCGCTAAGGCGCAGTCAACCTCTCCGAGGCACTTGCTGACACAAAAACCGGAGCCCAAACGCTGTCTGCCAACTTGTAAAAGTATGTCGCTTTTGTCTTGATTTATCGCAAGAAATGTCCGATTAGGGAAAACTCCCCCTCTAAATAGGGTTTTCCCCCACTGCCACTTGTAACTTTGGCGCTATCTTTGCGTCGTGTTTAGAAAACGAAGCAGAAATTCGTTGAACAGACAACAAGAGTTCAATCAACAACAAGAGTTGGACAAACAATAAGATTAAATATAAACAACATAATTAAATAACAAAAGACTATGAAAAAGTTTTTAGCTTCCGCTCTGATGCTCCTCGCAGCATCCACAGCAACATTTGCTCAGCATGCAGTTGGTTCCTTCACACTGCAGCCGAAGGTAGGTCTGAACATTGCCAGCCTCACTAAGTATGACGGCAGTGATCCGCGCTATGGTGTCGCAGCTGGCGCTGAATTCGAGTATCAGGCTACAGACATCTTCAGTCTGAGTTTTGGTGCCCTCTATTCGCAGCAGGGTGGTAAGATGAAAGATGGAGGTACTACTTATACCCGTAAGGCAGATTACGTCAACGTTCCTATTATGGCTAACGTCTATGTAGCCCCTGGATTGGCTGTGAAACTTGGTGTTCAGCCTGGTTTCAACGTGAACTCTAAGTTCGAAACAACGGTTGCAGGTACGACTGGATCAACCGACATAGATGCTAAAAGCGTAGACTTCTCTATCCCTGTAGGTCTTTCTTACGAGTATAAGAATGTAGTGTTGGACGCTCGTTACAACTGGGGCTTGACAAAGGTTTTTGACAACCGCGATTACAAGAACAGCGTCTTCCAGATCACACTTGGTTATAAGTTCGATCTCTAATATATTATTTATATAGCTAGTTGAACCACAATAGGGCGGCCCAAAAGGGTCGCCCTATTTTTAGCCCCACCCCTGCCCCTCCCCCATCCAGGGGAGGGAGAAATTTCTACCGTAGGAAAAATAATCCATAAAAGGGGGAAGGTTGACCTGACTAAATTAGCATCATTCCTTGAAACATATTAACCCCTCCCCTGGATGGGGGAGGGGCGGGGGTGGGGCCGTCGGGGTATTAGGGGTGGGGCCGATAGGAGAGCCTTTATTTCACAGTAATCAGGAAGTAGTTCTTCTTGCCTTTCTGCAAGAGGAGATACTTGCCGTCAATGAGATCGTCAGACGTGATGACCTGATCGAAGGCTGTTAGTTTCTCCTTGTTGAGGCTCACGCCGCCACCTTTGACGAGCTTACGCATCTCACCCTTGGAGGGGAAGATATTCCAGCCATCGGTGCAGAAGAGATCAATAGCCTTGCCGCCGAGCTCAGCCTTCGGGAGGTCGAAATGAGGCACATCCTTGAAGACATCGTTGAGCGTGGCCTCGTCGAGACTTGCCAGCTGATCCTTTGTAGCCTTACCGAAGAGAATGTTAGATGCTGCGATAGCCATGTCGAGGGCTTCCTTAGAGTGGACGAGCGTCGTCACCTCCTCAGCGAGGCGGTGCTGCAGGATACGGCGTCCGGGATCCTGCTTGTGCTGCTCTGTGAGGTCTTTGATGGTCTCCTGGTCGAGATCCGTGAAGATCTTGATGTAGCGCTCGGCATCCTCGTCGCTGACGTTGAGCCAGAACTGATAGAAAGCGTAAGGAGTGGTGCGGTTCGGATCGAGCCATACGTTGCCGCTCTCCGTCTTACCGAACTTTTTACCGTCAGCCTTTGTAATGAGCGGGCAGGTGAGGCAAAAAGCCTCTGCATCGTTGCCGAGGGTACGGCGGATAAGCTCTGTACCAGTCGTCATGTTACCCCACTGGTCGTTGCCGCCGAGCTGCAGGCGTACGCCATAGTGCTGATAGAGATAGAGGAAGTCGTAGCCCTGGAGAAGCTGATAGGTGAACTCCGTGAACGACAGACCGTCGCGGGCCGTGCCGTTGAGGCGCTGCTGCACACTCTCTTTAGCCATCATATAGTTGACGGTGATGTGTTTGCCGATGTCACGTACGAAGTCGAGGAACTTATAGTCCTTCATCCAGTCGTAGTTGTTGACGAGCTCAGCTTTGTTAGGCTCGTTGCCGTCGAAGTCGAGGAACTTAGACACCTGCTTCTTGATAGCCTCCTGGTTGTGATAGAGCGTCTCGCTGTCGAGGAGGTTACGCTCCAGGCTCTTGCCTGAAGGGTCACCGATCATACCCGTAGCGCCACCGACGAGGAGGAACGGCTTATGGCCGCAGCTCTGCAGATGACGAAGCATCATGATGCCGCACAGATGTCCGATATGAAGAGAATCGGCTGTAGGATCCGTGCCAAGATAGGCTGAGACGAGGTGTGACTGTAAATACTCCTCTGTTCCCGGCATGATCTGGGCAAGCATGCCGCGCCATTTCAGTTCTTCAACAAAGTTTTTCATGAGTTTATGAGTTTATCAGTTACTGAGTTTATGAGTTTATCAGTTACTGAGTTTATGAGTTTATGAGTTTATGAGTTACGGCACCGGGTCATAACCACTGCCACCCCAAGGGTTGCATCTTAAGATACGCCATATCGCCAAGGCGAGGCCTTTGATGGGGCCATGCTTGAGAATGGCTTGACGCGCATATTCTGAACAAGTTGGGGTGAAACGACACGAGGGCGGGGTGTAGGGCGTGATAAACTTCTGATAGAAGATGATCGGGAGGACAAGCAGCCATGATATAGCATGGCTGATGAGATGGAGAATATGCTTAAGCGTTTTCATCTCCTGTCTCCTTGTTTGTCCTTTTATCATTCGCCATCATCGTGCTCTTCTCCATAACCCTGTTGAGCAGACTTACGACGCGTTGCTCCACATCGGCTGCCGTCCACAGTTTGGGATCCAGCCAGATAAATGCCAGGGCATAAGGCTGTCCGGCAAGGATCGTCTTGTGCTTGCGGTAAGCCTCCCGTACCAGTCTCTTGACGCGGTTGCGCTTGTTGGCCCGGTGGAGGTTACGTTTGGGCACCGAGATGAGCATCTGACTGACGCTGCCTCTGTTGTCCGCAGTTACAAGCCCCTTATCATCTGCTGTTTCAGGCCCTTTCTTGTCTGTCGTTTCCAAAGGCATATAGACCAATCGGAGCGGAAAGGCTGTCATGCTTCTGCTCTTGCCGCCGCCGAAGAGGCTGTCGATAAGCTTCTTGTGGTACAGCCGTTCCGTCTTGGGTAAAGTGTTGCCTTCAGACATCGTCAAAAAGACTTGTTAACGCTACTTGTTCGTTATTTGAATTTTACGCCTGCTTGCCGTTCTCCTGCTCGAGGAAATCCTTCAGTGCGTTGATCATGGACGGGTGCTCAGGAGTACCGGCCATGAGGTCCACATTGAGGTGAGCATCCTTCACAGCCTTGGCCGTTGCAGGACCGAAGACGCCAATCTTCACCTGATCTTCCTTCATGTCAGGGAAAGCCTGGGTGAGATACTTCACACCCGTAGGCGTAGAGAAGATAAGCATGTCGTAATCGAAGTTCTTAATCTCATCCTCAGTGAAAGGATCGGAGAGCGTGCGGTACATCACACATTCGGTGAAGTTCAGACCTTTGGCTGTGAGCTTCTTGGCGATGTCCTCATTGTGCACGCTGCTCAGAGGCACGAGGTATTTCTCCGTCTTATGCTTCACCATGAGCGGAATGAGGTCGTCGATACGTCCTGTGGTACCAAAGAAGACCTTACGCTTGCGGTACTGCACGTATTTCTGGATGTAAAGAGAGATCGTCTCAGTGACACAGAAGTACTTCATGTCTTCCGGAATATTGAGCCGCAACTCCTTCGCCAGTTGGAAGAAGAAGTCGATGGCATGACGCGAGGTGAACACCACGGCGGTATGTGAGAGAATGCTCACTTTCTGCTGGCGGAACTCTTTGCTGGTAAGCCCTTCCACCTTAATGAACGGTCTGAAGACCAGCTTCACTCCGTATTCTTTCTCCAGCGCGTAATAAGGTGAGGTCTCGCTCGACGGCTTCGGCTGGGATATCAGAATCTTCTTTATCATCTTGTTTGAATCCTATTAATTGTCTATGAAGAATGTCCTAAAAAATTGCTCTTAAATAACTGGTTGTCATCATCAGTACTCCCCAAAGGATTCCCAACGGCATCAGTTCAAGTGCACAAAAGTACAAAAAACTTTGCAGAATGCCGGCGTTTCTCGCAAAAAAGATAAGGTATGTTTTATAAAAAGACAGAATCTTAGCGAGAATGACCACTACAAGGGTATAAATAGCCACACTGCTGACACTTAGATGGAAGTAGGCAGAGAGAAGGACGATGGGGAAGAAGAGGATACCTTCTGAGGCTATGATGAAGAGGAAGGACTTCATCCATTGTATATTTTTTTTCTTATCGAAGAACACCCAGTCGACAAGGCTGTAGAGCAGAAACTTAATGACGAAATAGCCTGCGAAGATGGCGGTGAAGAGCCCTAAGATCTGATAATGGGCGATGGAGAACGACTCTTTGGCGAAGTCGTGTGAAGAGATGAAGACGATGAGCGCCAGAAGCAGACAGGTCTGGGCTACAAGGAAGAACTGGAAGCGCATCTCGCTGCTTGTCTCTGTGACCACTGTCGTGCCTTCACGCTGTGTGCGGAAGAAGCTCTTCAACTGCCGCTCGAGGAAATGCCCAGCCTGGGCAATGGCGATAGAGGCAATGACAAAGCAGAAGATCAGGATTGAGGTGACGATGGAGTCGCCTGCGATAGTATAGGGCACAGGATCACCGGCCACACCACGCCGGTAGACAGCATACTCAGGACGATAGATGGAGTCGGGCTGCACGAGTGAGCGGGTATGATACATCGGCTTCGTGAAGTTGCCCGTGAACTTCGGGTCAGCTTTCGTTGTCGGCGTACGCATGGGGTTGTGCATGTGCAGCCAGTCTTTCTCCACATACTGATAGTTGGCTCTGAGAGCCGAGTCCTGTTGCCATGGCGTAGCCGTCTTCGGCAGCCAGGAGATAATCTGTGCCGGAGAGTGCCATCCTTTATGATGCACCGATGCCGCATGCTTCGCTGTGGCTACCGGTTCTGTCGCTACTTGTGCTGAGTCTTGCTCTATCATACTTATTATTAAATGGCCGGTATTAGACCGGCCATTGTATTATCGGGTTATAGCCCGAATTCTTTCTTAATCCTGTCGACCTGGTCGAGCTTCTCCCATGTGAAGAGCTCCACCTTCATGGTCTTCGTCTCGTGGTAACGGGAGGTGAAGGTCTTCTCCACGACCTCGTTCTTGCGGCCCATGTGTCCATAGGCAGCGGTCTCGAGATACATCGGCTGCCGGAGGTTGAGCTGACGCTCGATGGCGTGTGGACGGAGGTCGAACATCTTCTTGATCTTCTCGGCTATCTCGCCGTCGCTCATCTTGACGTGGCTCTTGCCGTAGGTGTCGACATAGACGCTTACGGGCTCTGCCACACCGATAGCATAAGCGAGCTGCACAAGCATCTCGTCGGCCACGCCGGCGGCTACCATGTTCTTGGCGATATAGCGAGCGGCATAGGCTGCAGAGCGGTCCACCTTTGATGGATCTTTGCCTGAGAAGGCACCGCCGCCGTGTGCGCCCTTGCCACCGTAGGTATCGACGATGATCTTACGGCCTGTGAGACCGGTGTCTCCGTGAGGGCCACCAATCACGAACTTACCCGTGGGGTTGACGTAGTATTTGATGTCGTCGTTGAAGAGTGCGAGGACCTTCTCGCCGAGCTGTGCCTTGACACGCGGAATGAGGATATTAAGCACATCCTCGCGGATCTTGGCGAGCATTTCCTCGTCGGCTTTCTGCTGTGCCTCCTTAGAGTCGTCAACGGGTTTCACGAAGTCGTCGTGCTGGGTGGAGACGACGATGGTATCGATGCGCTGAGGTACTCCGTTGTCGCTGTATTCGATCGTCACCTGACTCTTGGCATCGGGTCGGAGGTAGGTCATGACCTTGCCTTCCTTGCGGATGTCAGCGAGGGTGCGCATGATGAGGTGAGCGAGGTCGAGGGTGGCAGGCATATAGTTCTCCGTTTCGTTCGTGGCATAGCCGAACATCATGCCCTGGTCGCCGGCGCCTTGGTCGTCTTCGTTATCTCGAGAGACACCGCGATCGATGTCATCGCTCTGCTCATGTATAGCCGTGAGAACACCACACGAGTTGCCGTCGAACTGATACTCCGACTTCGTGTAGCCTATCTTGTTGATGGTTTTGCGGGCGATGGTCTGCAGGTCGATATACTCTGTAGAGCGTACCTCACCCATGATGATGACCTGGCCCGTGGTGTTGAATGTCTCAATGGCGCAGTGAGCCTGTGGGTCGTAGGCGAGGAACTGGTCGAGCAGCGCATCGCTAATCTGATCGGCAACCTTGTCAGGATGCCCTTCCGAAACTGATTCTGAGGAAAACAAATAACTCATAATTGCATTACTTTCTTTACGTGGACAAACGCAAGTAACCGTGAAATCTGAGGGACATTTCGCAGTTTTAGCATTTTTTTGTGTGGTTGCAAGCAGCCAAATTCTTCCACAATTAAACAATGTATATCTAAATCGGGTGCAAAGTTACGACTATTCTATGGAATAGCCATGCTTTGCACCCGACTTTTTTATTCCCATTCTTATAGGGAAGACCCTAAACGAAGTGGAGAAGTATAGATCGCATAGCTATTTCGCTGTGATAATTATACGTGAATTAGTTAAACAAGTCCTCGAGAGTTATCTCACACTGCACGTGGGAAGAATACTCATTTCTGACAAGTCCATAAGTAGTGATGAATGTCGTCATGATCGACTTGCGCGTCTTTGTCTCCTCAAGGAAATCATTCTCCTTTGTCAGTAAATTGTCGTAGTATGCCTTTGTGATAGTAAAGGGTTGGTTATAAAATTTTATCTCGCATAGATTCACCGTGTTGTCATTTCTGTCTATGACGAGGTCTATTTGCGCCCCCTTGTCAGAGGAGGAGCTTCTCCAAGAAGACACCATACTCTGCACGCCACTGATACCCAGTGCTTTCTTTATCTGATGGATATGTGATAGGCACAGCATCTCAAAGGCATAGCCACTCCATGCCCTATAGAGTGCACTGCCGAGAGAGTGAGTCCAGAAATGCTCGTCGCGATAGCGGTTCTTCTGGATGAAGTGGAAAAAGAAAAGAGAGTAAAAATCTGTCAGCTGGTATAAAGCAGTCTTCTTGATTTTTCCATAGGGCTCATAGCAACGGATAAAGCCACATGCCTCCAGCTCCTTGAGCATTGTCGTCAGTCCACCATTGTTCTGCAGTTTTGTGGTGTTAATGATATCCTGACGTGTCAGTCCTTTCATCTTCTTTGACAATGCCTCGACGATGCTGACATAATTAGCCGAATATTTAAATAGAGCCTTATATAGGTTATCAAACTCGCCATCCAGAGCGCAACCCACCTCAAAGAAGAGCCTGTCGATATTTTGTGCCACACTCAGTCCTTTCTCCATCTGGTTCAGATAGTAAGGCACACCACCCATGACCATGTAGCATTCTGCTATCTCCTTTTTGGAATAGCTGAAGCCTTTGGTATCGAAATACTCCTTGCACTCGCCAAGAGTGAAAGGCTCCAGGGCTATGCGATGTGTCAGACGGTTATGCAGCCCGCCACGGTTGTTGATGAGCTTGTTGAGCATCCATGAAGTTGCTGACCCGCAGACCATGAGCTTGATGTCATCACGTGTTGAAGCCCATGAGTTCCAAAAATGCTCCAGTGCCGAGAGAAAACCGGAACGAGGAGTGTCCATCCATGGTATCTCGTCGATAAAGATGATTTTCTTGCCTTGGGGTAGCTGACTCAGGTATCGTGACAGCTCTACAAAAGCAAGTATCCAGTTATCGGGAACATCTATTTCTTCTTTGCCTGAGTATTGTCTCAGGGCCACCGTGAAGTTGAGCAGCTGATCCTGCATCGTCACATTGTCCATACCGGTAACGTAGAAGGCCAACTCCGGGCCGAAGAGCTTTCTGATGAGGAAAGTCTTTCCTATCCTTCTCCTTCCATAAACTGCAATGAATTCCGACTGGGTGCTGTCAGCCCATTGAAGCAGCTCCTCTTGCTCGCGTTTCCTGCCAATGATGTTATTCATATTCATAATCAATGACTGTATATAACTTGCGCAAAGTTACAAAATATATATAGATTACGCAAGTTTTAAAGGCTCATAATTGAGCTGAATCGATACATACGTGACGAACAGTCACAAAATCTGCGAAATCTGCGAGAAAGAAAGTCAACCGTTCTAAAAAGTTAGGGATTACTAAAGGTTGGGGAGTTGTGGACGAACACGGAGGCGGTATGTCACGCAGAACAACGGTGGGTAGGTCTAGCTGCGGACAATATGGACGAACGCAGACTAGCCGCTTCGCGGCTTTTCTCAACATTAATTTTCATCAATGCCCATTAATTTGCCATTAATTTTATGAAGACAATCTAAGACAATTCTCGACAACGATAAACAAAATAATATTGTCAGATATTGTCGACTATTGTCCGAGGTTGTCGTTAAGGGAGACTCCTTTCTTAGAGAAAACATTCGACCTGTACGGTTAGAAATTAACGCTCTCAATGAATAAGCACCTCGGAGAGGTGCCACATGATTAGCCCTAGGTAAGGAGCGCAGCGACGCAACCTGGGGTTTGGAATCGGGCGGTTTAACCTGATCTGTCGGCCTCGAAGAGGGCGAACCTGTAAAGACCAGCACCCCGTCAAGGTTCGCCCTCTTCGAGGCCGGTATTCAGGTCATCGGTACCATTTCAACCCCACGTTTCGGCTGCGCCTTACGTGGGGCTAACCATGTTTGCCCTCTTCGAGGGCATTCAACGTCAGTTGGTCTACTCCCTATAGCCACTATCAGAATTATAAATTTCAACCGTACAGCTCGATTTTTTATAGAAGTTTTCTTAATCACCTTCACCTTTTTAGTATTAAACAATTGACAACCAATAGGTTGTAAGCATTTTCACCTTCACCCTGCCTTCACCTACCTTCACCTACCTTCACCAGAAGGCAGGTATTGAAAATGCACATACTTAATACCCAGGCGTTTACAATGTGTACCATGATAAGATGCGGATGTGCTGCAACAAAGGTTGAGCGTGGATAGGGTGAAGGCGGGTGAAGGCAGGGTGAAGGCGAATTTCAAGTTAATGCAGTGAATAATAGTTAGTTATGGTCAAAAAGGTGAAGGTGAAAGAAATAATACATCTATAATTTTTCGCCTCGGGATCTAACGGTGATCGTCGTGCGATTATACAGCAATCGTCGTGCGATTATACGGTGATCGCCATCTGTTTATTCGGTGATCGCCAAGGTTCGCCCTCTTCGAGGCCGGATTTCAACGAAACACAACTGGTTCTAAACAGGTTACGTCAGGCCTCACCCCTATCCCCCTCCCCCGTAGGGAGGGGAAACCTTCCTCACCTGAGGCTAACCAAGTTCAACCTCTCCGAGTTTGTTCTTGGTCGCATCGCGTTTTTGCCTCGTCCGTGTCGCGATACCGCCTCGTCCGTGTCGCGTTATCGCCTCGTCCGTGTCGCGTTATCGCCCCAATTGTGTTGTAATCGAAAAATATTTGGGCGGAAATAGTTTTATTTCGCAACTTTTTCGTAATTTTGCTGCAAAAGTTATCAACTATGCTGACTACGTTAGATCTTTGCAAGAATATAGAAGATGCGGCCGGATGGAAGATGACGACTGCACGCGATTTTGACAAGCTATCAGATACAATCTTCTTTTCTATCCATGAGCGCGTTTCATCAACGACGTTGAAGCGCTTGTGGGGGTATGTCGACGAGGACGTGAAGCCTCGGCGCTACACGCTCGATGCGTTGTCGAAGTTTTTGGGCTACAACAATTTTGATGAGTACCGTAACCAGACGGGCGAGCCGCAGAGCGGTTTCGTACAGTCAGTAAGTCTCAAGGTTGAAGATCTGAAGGCTGGCAATTGCATAGACCTCCGTTGGGCTCCCGACCGTCAGTGCCTTGTGCGCTATCTTGGTGAGGCTCGTTTTGCCATTGATGAGGCTGTCAATACAAAGCTTCATGTCGGTGATACGTTCACGTGCCATCTCTTTTTGCGTCATGAGCCTTTGATGCTTTCTTATCTTGTGCATGATGGCAACCCTCCAGTCAACTATGTAGCAGGGAAGATAGACGGGGTCAACTGGACGCTTCGCTAATCCCACTCCTCGATATGCTTGAACTGTCCCCATGGCGATTGACGGAAACGCTGGATGGAGCCATGGGGTACGACGAGGGTTACACTTTCGAACTGTTTGGGCGTAAATACCTGGTTGATAGTCACCTTCCATTGTTTTGAACCGAAATGAGGCGGGCGCTTGCCAAACCGGAGGCTTATTGTGCGGAGCTCGGTGCAACGGGAGAATGCCCCGCGCATGATGTCGAGGTCACCCTCTGGGAGGATGACAGCTTGTAGATGTGGCATGTGTTCAAAGGCATGGAAGCCAATCTCCCGCACGCGATATTTCACCCCTTTATATTCCACACTCTCGGGAATCTCAATGACTGTACTGCTTGTGGCATTGCCTGAGACCGACACAAGCCCACCACCCCAGGAACGATACCGCAGGTCGCCAATGCGGAAATCGGTCACTATTTCATAATAAGTGTTCTTGTCGTTTAATACCTTTGTCCTCTGAAGGGGAATAGCGACCCCGACAAATATGCTAATAAAAAGGATAATCCCTACGATGGTATGCATGAGCCGCACGGCATGCCTGATGTCAATTGCATCTTCGTAACGGTGCTCGATGGGGCAGAGGCAGCGGCGGATGGCGAGTCGATAGAATGGTCCAAGATGGAGCTGCTGCAAGATTTTACCAAGCGCAAAGATATCGTTTCGCAGGTCAGGTTGTGAACTCTTCATCTGCTCCTCAGAAATATAGCCCTTGCTTCCTGCGGGCTGCTTGAAGCAATTGTAGCTGTCGGTATCGGCAAGTCCGAAGTCTATGACGATGACATGTTGGCCGTTGCGTGTCACCATGATGTTGGATGGCTTAAGGTCACGGTGCACCACTTGCAGGTGATGGAAACGACTGCAGACAGCGATAAGCTCGCGGGCGATGCGGAGGCGCTCACTGCGGCTGTGCTTTGTTTTCAGCCATTCCTCCAGCGTCACGCCGTCAATCCATTCCATGACAATACACGTCCCTATTCCCGGGACATCCTCCAATCCCTTACATTCAGGCGTACCCTCTCCTTGCACCAACGAAAGGATGTCGGCTTCCTTATGCAGCAAGCCGGTATAAGCAGGATCAGCAAGGTATGGCTCTTTCAACGACTTCAATACCCACCACTTGCCATCGCGCCGTGCGCGGACAAGGCGGTTGAAGCCGGTCGTCGGGATAGGTTGGAAGTCGGTGAAACAATCCGCCTTGCCAACATCGTCGTCCAAAGGAATAAAATCGGAGGATAAGCAGTTGTCCATCTTTTGTCTTTTACTGCAAAGTTACACATTAAAGGCGGAAAAAGCAAGGGAAAAGAGGGAAAAAGAAAAGGCGCTGCCCTAAAGGGCAACGCCATAAGTATCGTTGCCCTGAAGGGCAACGCACAGAACTATGTGGTTTTACTCCGGCAGCATGACGACGCTGACCTTGTTGGCTCCTGCGAGGAAGTCCTTGACGAAAGCGGAGATCTTAGCAGGTGTCTGAGCCTTTACGAGATTAACGTACTGCGTGTGCTCATCGCGGTGCATGAAGTAATCGTCCCAGACGATGCCGCTCCAGTAACCGTTGGTCTTGAGGGCACTGTCATACTGCTTGAGCATGAGCTTCTGCACCTTGTCGAGCATCTCGGGATCACACTTCACGGCGAGATCCTTGACAGCCTGGTCCATGATCTTCAGTGCCACGTCTTTCTTCTCCGGCTTGAAGGGGCAATAGCCCACAATCTGAGCCATGTGGTAACCGTCGTCGGCCTGGCTCATGCCGGCCTGTGCGCCACAGGTGTAGGCAGCGCTTGCCTCCTCACGGATCTGCTTGAGATAAACCATAGAGAGCACCTGTCCGGCGATGTCAGCCTCAATGCTGCGCTCCTGTGTGTAAGGAAGTGTCGGGTTGAACCAAACCATCTGAGCGATAGACTTCGGTGTCTCCATCTTACGCGTGAAGGTCTTGTCTACGTTCTCCTTCGTAGGATAGACATAACGCTTGCCTGCGGGGTTCTTGCCCTTTGAAGGCAGCGCACCGAGATACTGGCAGATCAGTGGGCGGATCGTAGCGTCGTCGAAGTTACCGATGATCTCGAAGACCCAGCCGTTGGCATTTGCCGTGCGCTCCTTAGCCATCTGCAGGATACGGTCGTAAGACACGTCCTTAAGGTCCTTCAGAAGGAACGGGCGCTCATGCCAGTCGGTACCGTAGATGACCTTCGTGATCGTATCGCTGTAAGCCGTCTGCGGGTCGAGGTCACGGTTCTTCAGATCCACCTCATACTGCTGCATGAGGTTGTTGTAAGAATCCTGGTCCTTCTTGATGTTCGTGAAATAGAGATAAGCGAGCTGCAGCATCGTCTCCACATCCTTCGGCGTAGAGCTGCCGTCGAGCGACATGCGGCGAGCACCGAGCTTCAGCGTAGCGTTGGCGATCTTACCGGCGAGCGCCTTGCCTAACTCGATAGAAGAGAAGTCGCCAAGGCCACTGTTGTCGATGACCTGGTTGAACATGCTGATGTTGGCGAAGTCTGCCTCGCCGTAGTTGCCGATACCGGAGCCACCGACACCACTCATTGTGACCTGGTCTTTCTTGTAGTCAGTCTTCTTGAGCAGCACCGTCACGCCATTGGATAGCGTGAGGATATCGTAGTCGAACTTCTTGCTCTTCACCTCCTTCTTGATCTTTCCGGGAGTGGGGAGCGTCTTCATGATCGGCTCGTTCTTGACGTTGTCCACGTAAGCCTCGACCTTAGCGGCTCGTGCCTCATGTACGGCGTTGAGCAGCTGGTCAGCAGTGGGATAGACAGCACCGTCTTTCTCATTGTTGAAGTTGAGGATGACGAGGTTGCTGTCACTCTTGGAGAAGAGCTCCGGCAGAACCTGGTTGACAGCCTCAAGAGGAATCTGCGGCACGAGCTTCTTCATGAGGTTATAAGTGTAGTCGATGGATGGCATCGGCTCATTGGAGAGGAACCAAGCGAGTGCCTGATTATAGAACGTTGTGTTGGAACGCTTGTCGCGGCCCTGCCACATCTGGTCGAGCGAAGAGAGCATGTTCTCCTTGAAACGGGCATACTCAGTAGCTGTGAAACCATATTCGGCAGCCTGTTTCACGACGGTGAGGGCAGCCTTGATGGATGCGGCCGTCTTGCTCATATCCTTCGGAGCGATGTCCACACCGAAGGCATCCTTCGTCTTAGAGAAGAGATACTGTCCATCGCCAGCCTGAGCACCTACGAAGGGGCAGTCGGCTTTCTGGGCAGCCTCGGCGAAACGTGTGCCGAGCATGCCGAGAGCAGCATTCTTCACATATTCAGAGAGCGTGTATTCGAGCGACTGCTTGAGGGAGTCGGGCACAGCGTCGTGCTTCATCATGATAGAGACGCTCGACTGCTGATATTCCTTATCCTTGTCGATGATGATGATAGGCTGTGCGTTGTCGGGCACGGGCTCATCGAGGAGCTTAGCCTCATTGGCTGGGTTCTTGATGGTGCCGAAGAGCTTCTTGATAGCAGCCTCTGTCTTGTTGACATCGATGTCACCGACGACGATGATACCCTGGTGGTCGGGATGATACCATTTGTGATAATAGTCGACGAGCTCTTTGCGCTTGAAGTTGTCGACGACTGACATCAGACCGATAGGATAGCGACGTCCGTACTTTGATCCGGGATAGAGCTTCTCAAGGTTACGCTCGAGCATACGGCTCTGCGGGGAGGTACGGAGGCGCCACTCCTCGTGGATGACACCGCGCTCCTTGTCGATCTCGCTCTGCTCCAGGGAGAGACCACAGGACCAGTCGCGGAGGATGAGCAGGCAGGAGTCGAGGGTAGAGACAGAGTTTGTCGGTACGTTGTCGATATTGTACACTGTCTGGTCGATGGAAGTGTAGGCGTTGAGGTCACCACCGAACTCGATGCCCTTGGAACGGCACCACTCGATGAGGTCATTGCCTTTGAAATGGTCGGAGCCATTGAAAGCCATGTGCTCGAGGAAATGGGCGAGACCGCGCTGGTCCTCGTTCTCCTCTAAGGAGCCCACCTTCTGTGCAATGTAGAAGTTGGCACGATGCTCCGGCCAGTTGTTGTGACGGATGATGTAAGTCAGTCCGTTGGGCAGCTTACCAATGCGGAAAGCTGTGTCCACAGGAATCGTCATGTCCGGCATTTGCGCGCTGACCGTCGTGACGGCCGTGAGCAAAAGCAACAGAGAGACGATGATGTGCTTTATGTTCATCATAGATTTTAAAATGTATAAATATAAGAGTATTAGTTCTTAATAATATAATCTCTTCTCTTCATATTATACGCAAAGTTACAACAATTAGGTACGTTATTCCTATAATAAGTGCATTTTTTTTTGTCGTTGTCGTTCTTTTAGGTTAAATTTGCACTCAATAAAGGATAAACGAGGCACAAAATCGGTAAACAGATGCTGTGCCGATGTTTGAACAGAACAATAAATGAGTCTTACAAAGATTGCCGAGAAGTTTTTCCTTCCACGGCAGAAAGAACTTGAGAAGCATTATACAGAGCCTGAGAAGCTTCAGGCCAACGCATTATCGTATCTAGTCTCTAAGGGTCGTGATACGGAGTACGGTCGTGCTCATACGTTTGAGAATATTCACGGCTACGATGACTTTGCAAAGAACATCCCCATCAACACGTATGAGGAACTGAAAGGCGACATCGACCGCATGCGCCACGGCGAGACGAATGTGCTGTGGCCTGGACTGGTGAGGTGGTATGCGAAGTCGTCGGGTACGACCAACGACAAATCGAAGTTCATTCCTGTGTCCAATGCCGGCCTTCACAATATCCACTATAAGGGTGGCGCTGATGTGGTGGCACTGTATCTGCGCAACCATCCGGAGAGTCGTATTTTCGACGGTAAGTCGCTCATCCTCGGTGGAAGCCATTCGCCGAACTATAATGTGGAAGGCTCGCTCGTGGGTGACCTCTCGGCCATCTTGATCGAGAACATCAACCCCTTCATCAACGCGTTGTTCCGTGTACCGAAGAAGCGCACGGCGCTGCTCTCCGACTTTGAGCTGAAGCGTGACCGCATCGCGCATGAGTGCCTGGACAAGAACGTCACGAATATCTCCGGTGTGCCTTCGTGGATGCTGAGCGTGCTCGTCAGGGTGCTGGAGGTATCGGGCAAGAAGCATATAGAGGACGTGTGGCCAAACCTGGAGGTGTTCTTCCACGGCGGCATCGCCTTCACGCCTTACCGCAAACAGTATGAGGAGATCATTACGTCGCCGAAGATGCACTACATGGAGACTTACAATGCCTCGGAAGGGTTCTTCGGTATCCAGGATGATCCCAAGGATCACTCCATGCTCCTGATGCTCGACTATGGCGTGTTCTACGAGTTCATTCCATTGGAGGATGTGGGTAAGCCTGATGCTGTAGCTATCCCATTGGAGGCTGTGGAGACAGGCAAGAACTATGCGATGGTCATCACGACCTCTTGTGGACTGTGGCGCTACATGATCGGCGACACGGTGTCGTTCACCTCGACGAAGCCATATAAGTTTATCATCACCGGCCGCACAAAATACTTCATCAATGCTTTCGGTGAGGAGCTTATTCAGGACAATGCTGAGAAAGGCTTGGCCTATGCCTGCGAGCAGACCGGTGCACAGATCCTTGAATATACGGCTGCACCTGTCTATATGGATGAGAATGCCAAGTGCCGCCATCAGTGGCTTATTGAGTTCTCCAAGGATCCGGATGATCTGAAGAAGTTCTCCGACTGCCTCGACAGCAAGCTACAGGAGATCAACTCCGACTATGAGGCGAAGCGTTTCCACGATGTCACACTTCAGCATCTGGAGGTAGTCAAGGCGCATCCGCATCTCTTTGAGGAATGGCTGAAGTCGAAGGGTAAGCTTGGCGGACAACACAAAGTGCCGCGACTGAGCAACTCGAGAAAGAACATGGACGAGCTGTTGGAGCTCAACGGAAACTATCAGCAGTAATAACCCATATCGTTGTGGAATGAGAATCATTAATCAAATAAGAAATAAGCACGAAGCAATGACACTTCTGGGAGTGTCATTGCTTTTCAGCGTTCTTACGCTGGCTTTGCTTCAGAGCTGCGCACGTATGGGCAACCCTGACGGTGGCTGGTACGACGAGACTCCACCGAAGGTCGTCGGCGCAGAACCTGCTGACGGTGCAACGAACGTCAACAAGAAGAAGATATATATCAACTTCAGTGAGTTTATCAAGATAGACAATCCCACGGAGAATGTCGTGGTGTCGCCTCCACAGTTGGAAGCTCCGGAGATTAAAGGCGAAGGCAAGCGTATCGCTGTGCAGCTCGCCGACTCGCTCAAGCCCAATACTACGTACACCATCGACTTTTCCAGTGCTATCAGTGATAACAATGAAGGTAACCCGCTTGGTGACTATACTTATACATTCTCTACGGGTGACCACATCGACACGCTGCAGGTGTCGGGCTATGTGGTCGGCGCTGAGGACCTGGAACCTGTGAAAGGTATCCTCGTGGGACTGTATAACGATCTCTCCGATTCGGCTTTTCAGAAGAAGCCGATGCTGCGTGTGTCGAAGACCGACTCGCGTGGACACTTCACGATCAAGGGCATTGCACCTGGAAAATATCATGTCTATGCGCTGCAGGATGCTGACGGTAACTACATGTTCAATCAGAAGAGTGAGATGCTGGCGTTCAACCACGACATCATTGAGCCTTCGTTCAAGCCCGACACGCGTCAGGACACGATATGGACCGACTCGCTGCACATCGCCTCTATCAATGTGGTGAATTATACTCATTTCTTGCCTGACAATATCTGTTTGCGGGCTTTCAATGAGATTCTTACAAATCGTTATCTTGTGAAGAGTGACCGCACGGAGGCCAATCATTTCACCTTATATTATAGTTACGGTGACAATGAACTGCCGAAGATTAAAGGTTTGAACTTCAATGCTGACAATGCTTTCCTTACGGAGGCTTCTGCCAAGCGTGATACCATTACTTATTGGCTTCGCGATACGGCGCTCGTCAACCAGGACACGCTCAGCATCCAGCTCACACACAATATCACGGATACGCTGGGAGTGCTTCGACAACAGGTCGACACGCTCCAACTCATTGCCAAGACGTCGTATGCCAAGCGACTGAAAGATGCGCAGAAGAAGATAAAGGACTGGCAGAAAGAACAGGATAAAAAGAAGAAGAAAGGCATGCCTTACGACAGCATCATGCCACCGGAGGAGCTGAAGCTCAACATCTCTCCATCCGGCGATATGAACCCGGACCAGAATGTGACCATTCAGGCTGACGTCCCGCTGCTGCCTGTCGATACGGCACATATACATCTTTATTCTCACCCGGAAAAAGATTCGCTGTGGTATCGAGAACGATATGAACTCGACAAGGTTGACAACCGTACCTACCGGTTGCTTGCCGAGTGGAGGCCCGGCATGGAATACAGCCTGGAGGCAGACAGTGCTACGTTCGCCTCTATCTACGGTGAAGTGGCGGCTAAGATAAAGCAAGGACTGAAAGTGCGTACCAACGACTCTTATGCCTCCTTGCTGATGACGCTCACCGGGATGCAGGGTAAGCATGTGATCGCCCAGCTTCTCGATGGATCGGGAAAGACGGTGAAGGAGGTCTATACCGACAACGGACAGGCCGAATTTTATTATCTCCAGGCAGGAAAATACTATCTGCGCATCATCGTCGATGCCAATAACAACCGACGATGGGATACGGGAGACTATGACAAGGGTATTGAGCCGGATGAGGTCTACTATGACCCCGAAGTCATAGAATGTAAGGAGAAGTGGGACCTTACGTTGACATGGGATCCCACGGCCAAGCCTTTGTGGCAGCAGAAGCCGGACGCTATCAAGAAGCAGAAAGCTGATAAGCAGAAGACAATTCAGCACCGCAATCTCGATCGTGCTAAGAAACTCGGCATTCAATATATCCCGCAGCCGTAAAAACCGGTAAGCACCTCGTAGAGGTTGTTCTCGCTCAAAAAAAATATTCATTCAGTGATGACAAACAACCAACATAATCGTTTAATCTAATAGACATAAAAATGATACGCGTAACAAAACATCTGAAAATAACCATCCTCGCTCTGCTGACCCTCTTCAGTGTGTCAGCTTCGGCGCAATGCACGTTTCGTAACACAGCATTCAAGTCGGGAGAGCGCCTGTCTTACAACCTCTACTTCAACTGGAAGTTCGTATGGGTGAAAGTAGGCACTGCATCCTTCGACACCGACCAGACTCACTTCCGTGGTATCCCTGCCTATAAGGGAAGCCTTATCACGCGAGGCAACAAGCGTGCAGACAACTTCTTCGTTCTTCGCGACACGTTGCTCTGCTACAACTCGCTCGACATGGCCCCGCTCTATTATCGCAAAGGTGCACGGGAAGGAAAACGCTATACTGTCGATGAGGTGTACTACACATATCCTAATGGCAAGTGCCATGTCAAGCAGTACAGGTTGAAGCATGACGGCCGTCGTGTGCACGAGCAGCATACACTCAATGAGTGTGTCTACGATATGATGAGCATCTTCATGCGGGCCCGCTCGTTTAATCCGGCAGGATGGAAGAAAGGGTTTGTGGTCAACTTCCCCATTGTCGATGGTGTGAAGACCTATCCGGCTCAAATTCGCTACCAGGGTAAGGTGAACGTCAAGGGTGACAATGGACATACCTATCGTTGCCTGAAGCTCGCTTACATGGACCGGGACGATGATGCGAACAAATGGAAGAAGATAGTCGACTTCTATATCTCTGACGATGATAACCACGTGCCGGTACGTCTTGACCTTCATCTGAAGTTCGGCTCCGCCAAGGCATTCGTGACAAACATCTCGGGATTGAGAAATGCTCAGGGAGCACTGGTGAAATAGTGCAGGGGCGGCCCTTGCACCTCGTAGAGGTGCCACACGGTTAGCCCCAGGTAAGGAGCGCAGCGACGCAACCTGGGGGTTAGGAGCGTCGCAGCCCCCTGACCTGTCGGCCTCGAAGAGGGCGAACATTCAAAAACGATACAAACTAACAGATAAAAACAAATTCAAAGATGTCACAACTGAAAGCTCTAAACAAACGCACGGCTCCTAAGAGCGTGATGCCAGAGAGAATCATCCAGTTCGGCGAGGGTAACTTCCTTCGCGCTTTCGTAGACTGGATTGTGTACAACATGGATCAGAAGACAGACTTCAACTCGTCTGTTGTCATCGTTCAGCCTCTGCCCACAGGTATGGTCGACTGGCTCAATGGCCAGGACTGCCTCTATCACGTGAACCTGCAAGGCAAGGAGAATGGTCAGCCTGTCAATACGTTGACACGTATTGATGTTGTGAGCCGTGCCATCAACCCTTATTCGCAGAACCAGGCATTCATGGCGCTCGCTGAGCAGCCGGAGATGCGCTTCATCATCAGTAACACGACAGAGGCTGGTATCGCCTTCGATCCCGAGTGTAAGATCACAGATGCTCCCGCCAAGTCTTATCCCGGCAAGCTCGTGCAGTTGCTCTTCCATCGTTATCTGTGGTTCCATGGCGATCCTACCAAGGGTATGATTATCATGCCTTGTGAGCTCATCTTCCTCAATGGTCACCATCTTAAGGACTGCATCTATCAGTATATTGAGCTTTGGAAGGCTGATATGGGCGCTGAATATGAGGGTTTCAAGGAGTGGTTCACAAAGTACTGCTACGTATGCGCTACCCTCGTTGACCGTATCGTTCCGGGATTCCCACGTGATACCATCAAAGAGATTCAGGAGAAGATCTGCTACAAGGATAACCTCGTCGTGAAGGCTGAGAGCTTCCATCTCTGGGTCATCGAGAAGGCAGAGAACATGACGATCGAGCAGATGAAGGAGGAGTTCCCTGCAGAGAAGGCTGGCCTTCACGTGCTGATCACCGACAACGAGAAGCCTTACCATGCTCGTAAGGTAACTTTGCTCAATGGTCCTCACACTGTGCTCTCACCGGTGGCTTTCCTCAGTGGCGTGAATATCGTTCGCGATGCCTGCGAGCATCCTGTCATCGGCAAGTACGTTCATAAGGTACAGTTTGATGAGCTGATGCAGACCCTCGACCTCCCGATGGACGAGCTGCAGAAGTTTGCTTCCGATGTGCTCGAGCGCTTCGAGAACCCATTCGTCGACCATCAGGTAACGAGCATCATGCTCAACAGTTTCCCGAAATATGAGACACGTGATCTCCCAGGTGTGAAGATTTATCTGAAGCGTAAGGGAGAGCTGCCTCAGGGCCTCGTCTTCGGTCTCGCTGCTATCATCACTTATTATAAAGGTGGCAAGCGCGCTGACGGCACAGAGATCAAGCCTAACGACGATCCGAAGATCATTGCAAAGCTCCAGGAACTCTGGGCTACGGGTGACACACAGAAGATTGCTGAGGGTGTCCTCGCCTTCGACTATGTCTGGAAGGAAGACCTCAACAAGACTGTTCCGGGGCTCACGGCTCTCGTCAAGAAAGATCTTGACCTTATCCAGGAGAAGGGTATGCTTGAGGCTGTGAAGACAATCCTGTAAAAGTTATTTTTTATAAGCATAGAGCCCGAACGTTCTCACGCTCGGGCTTTGTTTTATTCCTAGAATTCCGTATCTTAGGGGAATACATATTGATGTTTTGTTAATTTTGCTTGTATAATCATCTCCTTTTTACTACCTTTGCAAATAATAATCAGAATGTAACCAAAGCAAGAATGAAACAGAGCTATTACTTGACCGTGCTCATGCTCCTCCTCGGCATCTTCACGTTCAGTTCATGTAGTGATGACAACGACGGACCGTCGGCGGATGTCAACAACTCCATTGTGGGTGACTGGCAGATTGCACAAGAGGACCTGAACGGAGACGGGGCTATACAAGGCATTGTGGTGCACGAAGACGGTACGGTGACGGAATGGATGTACACCGGTGTAACGCTGGATCCTTACAAGTTCGGCTTCAAAACGGGCAAATGGTCGGTCAACGGAAACCACTATGAGATGCAGCTACCGAAAGGCGGTGGCAATTATTATAACGTGACGGTGGCCGGCAACAACGATTCGCTGATGTATCTTGCTTACAATGGCAAGACCTCTGTCATTCCCTTCCACCGGTTGGCCAAGCTGCCGGACAATGGCGACGCAACGCTCCGGCTGCTCCTGAGCTTGAAGCGGGAAAACTTCAAGATGAGTGATCTCACGGGCTACTGGGCTTATACAGGGGATGACGGAACGGTGTATAACAATGGCTTCTACATCGATGCAGAAGGCAATGTCACGGATGTGGAAACCTATCCATACGGTCCCTCGTTTATTAAGCATTCGATACGATACCACACCGGCAAAGTGATGCTCAACGCGTATCTTTGTACCATTCCTTATCAAGGGACAAACTACGAGCTCTATGGTGTCAACGATTCGATAATGCTCTGTAGACAAGGAGACAGTCAGCAAATGCAGCGATTCGTGCGCCAGGAGGTGCCGCAGGAGATAAAGCGGGCGGAAGAGATCGCGAACAGCAAGGTGCCTGACTGGCTTGTTGGAGAATGGGAGTCAGTGCACTATAAAGAGAAGAACGGCAGTTACATCTCAGAAGACTTTGACATCAATGAGAGCGAATGGTCACGGCAGTTCTATCGCCAGCTCGTTTTCTCTTCCGATCATCAGCTGCAGCGGGGCGGGAGAGCCGGCTTAGGAAGTGTCGAGGAGTTCTATGTCGATAATGATGTAGTATACATTACGGCATCCTTGAGTGACTTGATTAATAGTTCTATTTACGCTACTGTCGAAAGTTGGACGATTGTCTCCCATACGAATGACGAGTTGGTCCTCAAATGGTCCTATGAAGACAGTTACAAGATCTATACTTATAAACGCAAGCAATGATGAAAAAGATATTCTCCTTACTGATGATCCTCCTGCCGCTAATGGCTTCAGCTCAGAATGAGAGCAGACGTGTGTCTCTGGAGCCACGTGGCGGTCTGACGATATCGAAGATGAACGGCTCAGCGCTGCAGGTCTCAGAGACCTGGAAAACGGGATGTACGGCTGGCGTGGAGGTGGAGATCCCGCTCTCCCGCTACTATTCGCTCACGACGGGTGCTGACATCAGCGACATTGGTACCGGCACCAAGAAACAGTATATGAATGACGGCTATTCCACTGTAAAAGAGAAGCTCGTGGTGACCTACGTCACGGTGCCCTTGCAGATGAAGGCTTATTTCAAAGGCGTGAGGGGCTTGTCGGCTCACCTCGGTCTACAGGCCGGCTTTCTTGTCAGGGCAAGGGACAAGGCGACGATAAAAAGTATCCGCACGATGGATATAGGCGACGGCACTTCCTCGATGTACCTGTGGGAGAACTATACGGAGAAAAAGACGGAGAATGTAAGCGATAAGTTCCGCAATTTTGTGGCCGGCATACCTATGGGCTTGAGCTACGAGCATCGCAACGTGATGATTGATGCGACCTATACCCTTGAGGTGCTGCGTCAGGCTATGAGTTTCCCTTATTCCAACGGATTTTTGTCCGGAACTGTTTCCGCCCGCAACTATCCGATCTACATCACGATTGGATACAAGTTCCGGCTATAGACTATTTCGCCTGGAAGAGTTTGCCAAGGAGACCCAACATCTGCACGACAGTATCTTTATTGGGTACAGGAATCCTCAGACTGGTCTCTCCGGTCTCCTTGTTCTCTTCTACAAGACTGTCGACAAGCTCCCGAGTAGACTCTTCTGTCTTGAGCGCAGAAGCCAGTCCGGAGAGGAACGAGACGCCATCGGAAACAAGTTTCTTAGCACGAGTCTTGCGCTGAGCAGCATCGTTCGATGGATGTTCCTGCGTAGAGGTCTTATCGGATGAAGGTTGGGACTCCGGTTGAACGCTTTCCTCTGCTTCTTCCTCCGACGAGCTCTCTTTCTGCCCTGCATCGGTATCCGCTGCATCGGCTGGAACAGTAGAAGGTTTTTCTTTCTCCGAGTCTTCCACAGGCTCTTCTCCGCTGGACACAGGCGTCTCCATTGTCTCCTTGAGGTCATCCATGATCTTACTGAACTTGTTGTTGCTTGCGAAGATCGTGTCTTCGCCGCCATCAAGCACACCTTCGAACATGGATGTCTTGAACTTCAATTTGGCAAGCATGCTTTCCTCAAAAGTATTGGCGGCGACAAGGTTGATGACTTCGATGTTACGCTCCTGACCAATACGATAAATGCGTGCCACACGTTGCTCCAATACAGCTGGATTCCAAGGCAGATCTACATTGATGATGACGGAGGCAACCTGAAGGTTCAATCCTGTGCTCCCGGCATCGGTAGAAAGGAACACACGACTCTCTGGAAGGTCTGTGAAGTTATTGACCAAGTCCTTCCTTGCTTTTGATGGCACACTGCCATGGAGATATTCATATCGAATATTGTGGTTCTCCAATTCCTGAGCTATGATACGTGTCATGCGCTCCCATTGACTGAAGACCACGACTTTTTCATCTCCACCCTCTATGACATTCCGAATGATATTCACTGTCTCATCCACTTTCGTGTCATAACGCGTCTTCTGATCAAGGATATAGGTTGAGTCACACACACAGCGCATCTGCTGTAAGTACATCATCAACCTGCGTCTGTCAGTTTCTGAAAGGAAATGCATGCGATCCCATTTCTGTATCAGCCGACTGACGCTCCATTTCGCCTCGTCATGAACCGCCATCTGTTCTTTAGTCATAGGCATCATGAGATTCTTATCCTGGCGTTTGGGCAGTTGAAGGCGCACATCGCGCTTGCGGCGGCGGATGAGGACAGCCCTGAGCCGATCACCAAGTTCATTAAGATTGCGATAACCGATGGTTGCACCTTTGTTGTCCTTGACAATATATCGGTCACGGAAAAGATAGAACGGGCCGAGAAGAAACTGGTCGACAAGCTCTACGACAGAGTAGAGTTCCTCAAGTTTATTCTCGAGCGGTGTACCGGAGAGAATGACTGCATAGTGGGAATCGATTTTCCGGGCTGCACGTGCTATCTGTGTATCCCAGTTCTTGAGTCTTTGCACTTCGTCAATGATAAGCATGTCTGTACGAAGATGCCCCCAAGCCTTGACATCATTGGTTACAGCATTATAAGATACAATCTTGTAAGGTTCATCTTCAAAATATTGGTCGCGACGCTTGAGCTGTAAACCTTCGATGACTCGGACCTTCTCTCCCGTGAACCTCTCTATCTCCCGCTTCCATTGATACTTTAGCGAGGTAGGACAAATAATAAGAATAGACTCTACAAGGCCCTTACTCTTTAAAAGTTGCGCCGTACCAATGGCTTGTACTGTCTTGCCCAGTCCCATCTCATCAGCAATGATAGCCCTACCAGCTTTTGCTGCAAAACGGATGCCTTCCTTCTGATAGTCGTAAAGACGGGTATGAAGTAATTGAGAGAAGACTTCATCCTTCAGGCTATCCACCCAAAGAGCGCGCTCATAATGCTCCCGTTTCTCAAGTACATATTCCAACGCATCATTATAGCAACGAAAGGTATCATCAATCTTCTTAGCTTTTGAGAGGAATTGTTCAAAATACCGAATTCCGTCTGCATTCAGCTCATCATCCGTGAAAAAATCTGCGGCGAGTTTTTCAAACTCTTTCTTATGGTCCTGACCAATACGGATTCTAACTATCCGTCCTTTCGAATAATCGATATAAACAGAGGTATATGGGGGAATCTCACGATGAACGTAATGCCCCTTACGCCCCACCCACATCTTCACTGCTTCGAGATGTTTGCAAGTACCAAGTTGCGAAGTCTTGAAATCCATGCAAGAACAATAGTTCCAAGGACTTTTCGCACCTCGATAAACCACTTTGTAGGTCTCATGTTTCAATGGGTTCGTGACATAATATTCGCCCGGCGCATTCTCCTCATCGACAGAAGAAATCACGAAGTCAGACTCTTGCGCAGCTTGTTTGCGGAGCAGCTGCTGCCATGTTTTCAGGTCAAGCCCATCCGGCTTATACTGATAGGGAATATGCTTTGTTTTCTTGCTCGCAGCCTTAGACTTCTTGCCAGAAGCCTCTGTCTTCTTACTTGAAGACTCTGAATTGCCACTAGAGGTTTTCACCTTCTTGGTTGAAACCTTTGCCTTTCTAACAGACATCTTTGCTTCTTTTTTCGATTTCGTTCTCATGAGTTGCCTTGACCAATGATTTCTTGCAAAATTAGCAAAAAACTCCCATTCCATTTGTTTCTTTCAAAAAAAACTTCTACCTTTGCACCACATTTTATGGATTTCCTGATTAGGAGTTCTATTATATATGAGAATCGCTGTCTCGATGGCGGTTTTTGAGTCTTGCCCAGATGGCGGAATAGGTAGACGCGCTGGTCTCAAACACCAGTGCCGCAAGGCATCTCGGTTCGAGCCCGAGTCTGGGTACTCTTATAATCCCGTAAGTATCTTTAAATAAAGAACTTACGGGATTTTTCATTTCCTTTTGGGATACATTTGAGAAACATTTCGGATATCTTTCGTCTCATGCCTTTTTGAGAAACAGAAAAGTCCGCAAACTCTCGTGTTGAGGTTTGCGGACCCTTTCCTTTCAATGCATAATTAAATTTGCATACTTACCTATAGCTTTCCTCACCGTATTTGTTTATTGGTATGACATTTAACTTAGGGTATGAAGTTGTGACTGTTAAGTCCCGTCCTGTCTTTAATGAAATTTCAGAATAGTTCGTTTGTCTATATAGCTACTTCATGTCTGATTTTAACCGCTTCAGATATTTTACTCTTGGTTAAAGACCTGAATAGAAGTAATTTTGCATCGTTTTTAAGAAAAAGATACAAGCAATGAAGAAGTTTTTACTTATGTTAGTTGCGATTTTATTGATTTGCTCTTGCAGCAATGAGCAGGACAATCTCGCAAACAACCCTACCATTAATGACAAGGTTCGGGTTACTACAAATGAAGATGTCATAACCTTTCAAAACAAGGAGGATCTCTTGAACGCTATCAATGTGGATGGGGATTTAACCCGTGCTACCGTCGCTAGATACAATGTTGGTGACAAGTTCGTGTCGCTTCTTGACGAGATTACACCGACATCCGAATGTTGGGGTGATTTTTCGAAAGAGGAGCAAGACAGCATATTAACGGAACATATGACATATTATGAGGCTGAAGGTTATGATGAGTTAGTGCCCAATGAGGGCTTTGCCAAATTATTGAATTGGCGAGGAGAGATATTAGTGAATGACTCCTTATATAGAATAACACCTATTGGAACTTTCCGTTCTGCGAAGCAATACAGTGCGGAAATGGACAGCCTATACAACGCTCTCATCAATTCAAATGACAGCATAGCCTTCAATGGTTCTGACTATATAGCCTTGTCGCCAAATGTCATTCTCTACAACAGTTTTGACAAAATCGGCTTTGACGATTCAGACGCATCAACACGTGCCACTTCCGTTCCTTTGAAGCATTATTTAACTACAGAGAGTAATGGTTGGGTATGGAAAGAAATGGGTAAATTATTAGGATTAGGAGAAAGATCTACGAAACACTATGAATATCTTCACAAGAAGAGAGTTGACGGATCATTTTATGATTACAATTATGGTGTTTACCATGAGAGTGGAGCGTTTGTTTCTGCAAGTAGAAAACGTGGTGGATTCCTCAGGAAAGTCAATGGTTGGAAATCATATAAAGCGAATAATCTCGAAATTGATTGTGAAAATGTAGAGTTTGTTCTCGACATTAAAACGCCTAAGACGCCAAGCGTTCATCATCGTATGTGGCATCAAGCAGCTTATCACGCTCCTCAAGAGTGATAAACACCGGCGTGCCATATAACAGGCTCGTCAAGATGGAACTTGTCGAAAGGACGGTTCTGTGTCAGCTCGTTATCATAGCACCATCTGAAGAACGTGCGTATCTTGCAGAAGTAATCAATGAGCGTGTTATCTCCCCGTGGCTTGGAAGGACGCTTCTCAGGGGCCTTCTCAAAGAGTTCGGGATAGTTCTCACGGTAGATATGCTCATTCTTGGCATATTTCCAGATATCATGAAGCATCGCGTTGTCCACATCATCTATATATAAGGTGAAGTGACGCTTGCGTGGATGGGTCAGCCTGACAAACAACTCATAGCGTTGCAGCATACGCATCACAACTTTGTTGTTACGAATACGGATATCCGACAATGGATGCATATCTAAATAATAGTCAAACAGGGAGAGCAACGTCTTCTTCTCCTCTACAGTCTCCTTCTTGTACTTACTTGGATTGTAGTACTTGTCAAGAATCGACTCAGCGATATATGGGTGAGTTTGACACAGCAAGAAACGATGCTGCCCTTGAAAAGGTTTTCGAGTTGCCTAATACGCATTCAGAAGAGGATAAGCTCTATGAACAACTTAGCAAGATGGACCGGGAGCTGCTCATGCGGGTATTGGTTCGAATGAGATTTTTTGATCAGAATCCGGCTGAAATCAAAATAAATGATTAAATTTGTGGCATGATAGACAAGGCATTTGACATCAATTCTCTTATTGGATACAAGGAGAACAACCAACTGGAGGCTAAGAAAGCTACGGGCGGTCTGCCACACAGCATGTGGGAGACCTATTCCTCTTTTGCCAACACTGATGGGGGAGTGATCCTTCTTGGTGTGGAAGAAAAGAAGGATGGCTCGCTCATACCTGTTGGTGTTGACAATCCTGAACAGATGGTGAAGGACATATGGAATACTGTCAATAACCAGCAGAAAGTGAGCGTTAACCTTCTGATGGATAAAAACGTCACTGTAGAAAGCGTTGATGGTAAGGAGATTGTTATGGTGAAGGTTCCCCGTGCCGAGCGTTTTGTCCGTCCTGTCTATCTCAACCAGAACCCTGAATCGGGCAGCTACCGCAGAAATGGAGAAGGCGATTACCATTGCACGAAAGAAGAGGTCTCGGCCATGTTCCGAGATGCGAGCCGTGTGAGCCAGGATCAGAAGGTGCTGACAAATAAGAATATGTCGGCATTCTGTATGGATACAGTACATAGCTATCGAAATTTGTATAATTCCGTTCACCCAAGTCATGTGTGGCGTGACCTTGATGACGAAACATTTCTGTTGAAGATAGGTGCTGTAGGGTATGATGAGAATCTGAAGGGACTGCACCCAACGGTTGCCGGCCTTCTCATGTTTGGCTATGAATATGAGATGCTGCAAGAGTTTCCCCAGTATTTTCTTGATTATCAGGAACACAAGGATCCTTCTATCCGGTGGACAGACCGGCTTGTATCTAATAATGGTGAATGGAGTGGCAATCTGTTTGATTTCTTCTTCTCTGTTTCCAATAAGTTGACCGCAGACTTGCCACGTCCTTTCAAACTTGATGGGATCATTCGAGTAGATGACACCTTCCTGCATCAAGCTGTAAGAGAGGCGTTGCTCAATACACTTGTTAACGCTGACTACTATGGCAGACGTGGTGTTGTCATCACCAAATCATTGGATGGGTTCACTTTCTCCAATCCCGGTGATTTTCGCATTCCAGTTAAGGAAGCCATAGGCGGTGGCATATCGGATCCTCGAAACAGTGTTATCTTCAAGATGTTCGTTATGGTTAACCTTGGCGAGCGTGCAGGAAGTGGACTGCCAACTATATATAAAGGTTGGGAGGAGGCCTACGGCGAAGCCCCGACCCTGACAGACAGCCATAATCCAGATAGAGTGAAGCTTATCCTGCATTGTGAGAATATCGCCCAGGCCAAATTCTCAATCGACGATAAACCGACAGATAATCGACATATAGTCGGCGATAAATCGGCGATAAATACAGAAATCGGCGATAAATCGGCGATAAATGATGAAATTGTCGCTGAACCGACAGACAACCGACAGATAACCGGCGATAAATCGGCGATAAACACAGAAACTGGCGATAAATCGGCGATAAAAGCTGAGTCTCAAGATAAGAAGGTGATGATAATGGGGTATCTATCGACTGTTAGAACTGCAAGATCTTCAGAAATAGCCAATTTTATAGGATTGGGAATAAGTAGGACTAAGGATTACTTAGGGGAACTGGCTCGAGAAGGGAAAATCGTCATTCATGGCGCAAACAAGAATAGGACATACTCACTAATGTATTAGTGAGATAAATTGGCAAACCCATAAAATAAGGTCGGTAGTGACAATACTGAATATCGGGAAGTACAGAAATGAATGAGGTTGGGAACATAGATGCTTTGCTCCGAAGGATTGAAGAGCTATCTAAAGAGAATGAGAGGCTGAAAGGTTTACTTTCAGCCCATGGGATAAGCTATGTTCAAAAGCAAGAAAAGAGGACCGATGATAAATGTGAGCTTATCCAGACTAAGTCAAATGAGAAAACTGCCAAATATATTCTTACACCGCAACAAAAGATAAGTTTGTTTCGAAGCTTGTTTAAAGGTCGTGAAGATGTATTTGCACGGAGATGGCATAGCATTAAGACTGGTAAGAGTGGCTATCAGCCTGTTTGCATGAACGAATGGACTCCACTGTGTGACAAGAAAAAATACAAATGTGCGGAATGCCCCAACCGAAAGTTTTCTGAGCTGACAGATGATGATATTTATCGACACTTGGCAGGAAAGAATGAATACGGTTGTGATGTTATCGGGGCTTATGCCATTCTTCAAGACGATACTTGCAATTTTCTTTGTGCAGACTTTGACGATAAGAATTGTGAACATGGATACCAAAGCGATGTATTGGCTTATACAAGTGTGTGCAAGGAATGGGGCATACCATGCACCTATCTACTTATAACGTACCACGTATCATTTCTTGCGCTGAGATAACAGACGATTATCTTGGACTGCCCCGTGGTTGTGAGGATGCTGTTGAAGAGTTTTTTGATGATAATGCTGTTACTGTAAGCATCGAAGACAAAACAAATCATGGCTGTGATATAGATGTTTGCTTCAAAGGGACTCTAAAAGATGAGCAGGAAGAGGCTGTGCGTCAATTAATGATGAACGACAACGGTGTCCTTCATGCAACGACTGCTTTTGGAAAGACTGTAACGGCTATAGGCCTGATAGCCAGACGCAAAGTCAATACGCTTATCTTAGTACATAATAAAGCCTTGGCAAAGCAATGGAAAGAGCATCTCGAGGAATTTCTGCAAATCAATTGCGTCCCAAAGGAGGAAGAGCACAACCGTAGTCGAAAGAAAAGATTCTCTCCAGTAGGCATGTTATATACTGGAGAGAATTCTCTGCATGGTATAGTAGATATAGCCTTGCTGCAATCATGCGTATCGGATAATGAAGTTAAGACGTTTGTGCGCAATTACGGAATGGTGATTGTTGATGAATGTCATCATGTCTCAGCTGCAAACTTTGAGCAGATCTTGAAATACGTCAATGCTCGTTATGTTTACGGGTTGACTGCGACTCCTACGAGGAAAGATGGTCACCACCCAATAATCTTTATGCAATGTGGAGCTATAAGGTACACGGCTGATGCTAAAGCACAAATGGCAAAGCAGAACTTTAGGCGGGCATTGATTCCACGCTTTACATCTTTCAGACCCTTGACCGATGATAAGCAATCTTATCCTCAGATACTGCATGATCTTTCTGAGGATAAACTTAGAAATCAGCTAATCATCAGTGATGTTGTTGGTGTCTTGAAAGAAGGCCGTACACCAATTATCGTTTCCAAACTTGTTGAGCATGTTTCTGCTTTAGCTGATATGCTTAAGCCCTTCTGTCGGAACATTATCACGATGACGGGTTCTGCTCCAACCAAAGAAAAGCGGGAAGCAGAGGAAAGACTGAAAACAATATCAAAGGATGAGCCATTGGTTATAGTAGCTTCAATAAGTTACATTGGTGAAGGCTTTGACCTGCCTCGCCTCGATACGTTGTTTCTTGCTTTACCCGTATCCTACAAAAATCTTGTAGCCCAGTACACCGGTCGGTTACATCGAAATTATGAAGGAAAGAAAGAGGTAAGAGTGTACGATTACGTAGATCTGCATCAACCAATGTGTGAAACGATGTATAAGCGAAGGCTTCGTGGATATGCAGCCGTAGGTTACAAAATTGAGAATGCCATCAATGATAACCCACAAAAGGACTCGTTACACATTATATATAATAGTGAAAACTTTGAGTCAACGTTCTTACAGGATATAGACAGTGCAAAGTCGTCTATCATTCTTTCTTGCCCAATCATCAGAATCTATCATCGGCATGAAATCATTGATCACCTCGCCCGTGCATCAGCAAGAGGTGTGAATATACAGGTATTCGTTCATAAATGTGGATATGATGAAGATAAGCTGAAGGAACTGGGTATTAATGTCGTCATGAAGGATTCCCTGTCTCTTCAATGTGCAGTCATCGATAAGTCTCTCTATTGGTATGGCGACGTTAATATCCTCGGATTTCACGCGTCAGACAGTAGCATCATTAGGATGGATGACGTAGAAGTAGCAGGCCGATTTCTAGATATAATTTATGGAGAGAAAGGAAAGTAGAATGTAAACGTAGCTCTGTATGTATTTTACCTAGTGCATTATAAGTCTGTTTTTGGCAATAGGCAGTTGTGTGACTCGTGTATGTTGGCTATGTGCACTATGTTAACTCGTGTGGGAACTATAGAAGAATGGATTAAAAAGTATATTTTAGCTCCGTGTACTGTAACATTCTAATGATTAGACATTTATAGTCATTTTACGTTACATCCCGTTCTCTCAGTTCGGACGTAAGATCTACATCAAGCGCTCCGATCTCCATGCCTTCATGGAGAAGAACTACATTGCATCTATCGTATAGGCATATTGGAACTGTAGTCCCTGTGCATCACGGCATTGAGCAGCAACTCTCGTATGGCTTCCTTCGGATAGTTGACCACTTGCTCTTTACGGAAGGCAGTGACAGGCACAGGCCGAGTAGTTACCACTGAGTTCTCAGTGAAGGTGTCGAGTTTTGGCAGCATATCGAAGAGGCATGTACTGAATGCGCGCTCATTGAGTATATCTGACGCTTTGTCAGTGCCGGCAAACTTAACGTATTGAACGTAGGCTTCCGGTATGAAAGTCTTTGGGCGGATGCCAAAGAGTATGACAGCTGCATTGGTCGGGCAATGATTCTCCATGTCATAGAGATCGACGGATGCCATCTGTTCTTCCAAGCTGCGATGATCCTGTGCCAGCACATCTGCATCCACGGCTTGAGGAAGATAGCCGTTGCGCACCATATATATTGCTGGTATTCACTTGGAGTCTGTCTTGGCAGCAGGTGCCAGACATCCTTCAATACACGGCGGATACCAGAGAATCATAGACAGGGAATCGGAATAAAAAAGTCATTGTAGGAATGGGGGATTTTGCTGATCCTGCGTCATAGGGGTAGTAACATCAATAAAATACAAACAAAAAAATGAAAAGAGTTATTTTACTATTATGGAACTCGACGAAAGATTTCGATAAGGGCTCATATCATATTGATGCATTCAAGCGCTTCGATTATGGACTCGTGGGCGGCATTGATTTCCGCTTTGCAAATCATTATTCAGTATCCGCAAACTACAAACTTGGTTTAAAGGATCAACAGACACAGTATAATCTGAAAAGCAACTCCTTGAATCTGTCTGTTGGATATATCTGGTAAGCCAATCAAAGCCTCTCAAAGTAGAGCATTCAAGATCCTCTCTTATGACAGACTACTGTAATAGGAGAGGACATATGGTAGGCAGTCCACTTCACTGAAAGAAAGTTTGTAGTAACCTATCTTACAACCTCGCCTTCTCCTCATTACCGGCACCTGTTCCCTTATACTTGCTCTTGCCCGAAGCATTGAAATTGTAAGACGCGGAGATTCCTATGCACCTTGTATATCCGTATGCATCTTTAGACATCGTCGCCACACTGTAATAGCCTGTCCAACGGTCACGCTGCTGTTTGAAGATATCATTGGCGTAGAGGGCTAAGGTCAGCGACTTCTTAAACAGATCTTTCTGCAAGCGGAGATTGACACTGAACGAATGCTTGTTTCTGGTAAAGCCATAGTCATAATCAGACCGATACCTCAAATAAAGCATCGCCTTACAGGTCTCGTCAATAATAAACCAGTTGCGGAAATCCATCTTCCATAACGGCTTTTCCAAATCTTTTGATACCCCATAAGCCTTCGTATCGAAGATCTGCTGCCAATAGCCTAAACGAAGACTTGGCCTGTAGAAGCCGAACTTAGGCGATAGGGTCACAGAAGCATAGACAGACTGTTGCTTGTCAAAGTTCTTGTTTCTCCAGATGGTAATCCCAGAGCCTTCCTGATATAGATCTGCAAAGTTAAACTGTGCATCCTTGCCATATTCGTATCCTGCAGAAAGGTTGAGCCATGAATAAGTGAAGAGCAGATCTATGTCGTGCATGATTGTGGGCTGTAGCAATGGGTTGCCACCCTCATATTCGTAGCGGTTATCATATTGCACATTGGAGCTCAGCGATTGATAGCTGGGTCGGCTTATATGCTTCTGATAGCTGAGTTGTGCCTCTGCTTCTCCATGATGCCATCCGATAGATACATTGGGAAACCATTCATTGTAATCCCGACTCTGCTCCGGCTGAAACTCCCCGAATGAATAATAATGTGATTTCACATTCTCATAACGGAGCCCAGCGTCAATGCTGAAATCACCCAAGGGAAAATTGTATTCAACAAATGCAGCTGTATTGTTCTCACGTATCTCGTCGTTCGATGATTGGAGTATCTTCTCCAAATTGTTGTAAAGACCATGCGTGTTGGTATGCGACACTTCACTTCCAAGGTTTAGCGATCCTTTCCAGACCGGATAAGTAAGAATAAGTTTCCCTGCCAACATCTTGTTCCTGTTGGTATTATCCGTATTGATGACACGATCACCCAACTCTTCACTGGTTTCATTGGACACTTCACTTCGGGAGGACTTCTTCCACACCCATGTACCGTTAAAGTCAATGCCAAGTTTCCCAACAGAGCCCGTATAATATAGGTCAGCCTCATGCTGTGGATTTTCATTGCCAAGAATCTTCATCCGCTGGTCCACATAGCCCTCCAAAGTTCCGTTTCTCGTGATGGTCTGCTGCGTATTGGCATGCCCTACCTCGTAGATGGAGCCGTCGAGCTTATAAGACAGGCCGATGGAGTTGTTCTTGTCAATGTCATAACTTGCTCCGATCTTGCCCCCGATGGTAGTATTCCAAACGGCGCTTGGGCACACCTGCAAGATATTGATATTGTTGCCGTTGCTTTGAATCTCATCATTGATTGATCCATCCTCCGCACTGTAGTCATTAGCGAATGACAGCGCCCCGGTCACCTCAAGCCCTCCTGTCTGATATTTTACGGAAGCATCATCATAGGTAGTCCATTTCCGGGCATACTCTTCCCGACTGAAGGCCGTCACACCGAGACCGTCGTCCGTATTTTTAATTGTTCTGATACGGATAACCGACGTAACTTCTGCATTGTATTTAGCTCCAGGCGATGTGATGATGTCTATACTTTTTATCTCATTCGATTTCAAGTATTTGAGTTCGTTGGCATTCTGCACCTTTCGGTTGTTGATGTATATCTCGGGCTTACCTTTAGCAAAGACCGTGAAGTTACCGTTGCTCCCCTCTACACCCGGAAGCAAGGAGATAACGTCGTTGGCCGTTCCCACATCTTTCAGCATGGAGTTGCGGATATCAACGTTCAATCCGCCGGCTACTGCTCTATACTGTGGCAATGAGCCTTTCACAACGACCTCATTGATTGACTTCACAAGCTCGTCCAAACAGATGTCTACGCTATTATTACTATTATTACTGTTTAGTGGTATCAACTTAGTCTCATATCCTATGCTCGACACTTTCAATTTCAATAAGTTTCCATTGCCGTTAGCCTCCAAAGAAAAGGAGCCATCATCCTTGGTCACTGTTCCTGCTATGAAAGAGGAATCCTTGGCGTTGAGCAACATGACATTGGCAAAAGGGATAGGATTATTCTTCGTATCCATCACCTTACCCGTCACTTGCTGGGCATGGACTAACACAACGAACTGTAACAACAAGCAGATCAGAAATATCTGTCTCATAGACATTGTCTCTTAGCAATCAATTTGTTTTGCAAAGTTATAAAAAAATAAACTAATGTGATAGAAGATAAGGCAGTAATATGACTTTGCACCATCGCTGAATATATTATCCTTTTCGGATAATCTTTTTTGGATAATTATTTTGCAATATGGGAACTAAATGTTACCTTTGTGCAAAAGATCGCAATATGATAGAGAATCCGTTTATTACTTATGGGTATGAGTCATCCGAGTATTTCTGTGACAGGGTCACGGAAACACATGACCTTACAACTTTGCTTCTCAATGGCAATAATGTTGCATTGATTTCACCCCGCCGAATGGGAAAGACCGGGCTTTTGCGTCATTGCTTTGCACAGCAAAAATTGAAAGACAATTATTACACCTTCCTCATCGATATTTACGCAACCAAGAATCTACAGGATATGGTTTATCGCATGGGTGAAAATATCGTCAAGCGGCTAAAAACCAAGGGACGTGCAGCAATAGACAAATTTCTGCAAATAGTGTCTTCCTTACGAACAGGTATTTCCTTTGACGGTCAAGGCAATGCAAGTTGGAACGTAGATGTAGGCGACATCAACTCCCCCGCCTTTACATTGGATGAGATATTCAGCTATTTACAGTCAGCCGGCAAACATTGCATTGTTGCTATTGACGAGTTTCAGTCTATCAATGACTATCCGGAAGACAACATAGAGGCCTTGATGCGTACCTATGTACAGCAATGTCGTAATGCTGTGTTTGTCTTCTCGGGGTCGCAACGTACGTTGATGAGCGAGATGTTCACTTCTCCGGCACGACCATTCTATCAGAGCGTGTCACTGATGTTCTTGAAGCCCGTACCATTGAATGAATACGAAAAGTTTGCCGACAGGCTCTTCAGGGAAAGAGGCAAAGCGATAGATGCCGGAGTGGTGAGCACAATCTACCAACGCTTTGATGGTGTGACATGGTATCTTCAGAAGGTGCTCAATCAATTGTTTGCTACCACAGACCATGCTACCGTTGAAAGTGTTAGCAATGCCGTAAATCAAATCATAGGACAAAACGAAGAAGCATACAAAGACACCCTTTACCAATTGACTATACGCCAGCGTGACCTCCTTGTGGCTATTGGCAAAGAAGAGAAAGCTCAAAAGATAACGGGCTCGGCGTTTATCAAAAGATACCACTTAGGTACGTCGAGCAGTGTTCAGAAAGCAGCCCAAGCATTGTTGAGCAAACAACTCATCACCCATAATCAAGGCATATACGAGGTATACGACAAGTTTATGGGTGAGTGGATGAAAGAGGAATAAACGCGGCCGCGAGGGCCGCCTCTACATAAAATTAGCTGAAGAGGTTCCCCTTCGTGATGGCATACTTACCGCCACCCGTGAAGCAGAGGGCGAGGGCACCGAGGAGGAACAGCAGGGGATCCTCAATAGCAAGACCACCCGTTGCGGGATCAAGACTGAAGATCATGGATCCATGCGCCATGAGGATAGCCACAAGCATGTTGCCGACAACCACTGCCGAGGCAGCACGCGTCCACAGGCCTACAAGGATAAAGGCGGCACCAACGAGCTCAGCCAGGAGGCAGCCGTAGGCGATGAAGCCCGGCAAGCCCAAGCCAGCCAGCATGCCTTCGATGAAGCCGACACCATGCAGCAGTTTACTCACACCGTGGAAGAGCAACAGGCCTCCCACACTTATTCTCAACACGAGCAACCCTAAGTCCTGGTTGCGAAGAAAGTCTTTTTCTAATTTCATAATCTCTGAGTATTTATTGTTATCGATTACAAAGGTATTGTAATTATTTCAATTACACAAGTACTTACCAAGAAATCGCTTAGTTACCTTGAGGTTAGTATTGCGGAAACACTCGCATGAGAAAAGAAACATTAATATTCATTAACTTCAATCTTGCTGCATTAGAAGGTTTTTTATACCTTTGTCATGACTTTAAGCAGCTGCGATTCAATGCAAATGCTATCGGCTGGCACGTGGCGACCAATCGGCTGGCACGTGGCGACCAATTGGCTGACACGTGACGAACAATTGGCTGGCACGTGGCAAACAATTGGCTGACACGTGACGAACAATGAAAAAAGGCTTTTTAGGTTGATGGGTTCACGCAACCTCGAAGAGGTTGAAATAGGTTAACCCCACGTGAGGCGTAGCCGAAACGTGGGGTGGCGAATAGGGCGAATGACTTGAATACCGGCCTCGAAGAGGGCGAACATGGTTTAAACACCTATTACCTATAACCAGCATCTTGCCCATGTTCGCCCTCTTCGAGGCCGACAGGTCAGGGTAAATCGCCCGAACCGAACCCCAGGTTGCGTCGCTGCGCTCCTTACCTGGGGCTAACCGTGTTCAACCTCTTCGAGGTTGTTCCTCTAAATCAATTCAATAAGCTGAACCAAAAAAAATGTATTCATAGGTTAGCATTTAGCTTTGCTCAGTGATATAGATAATAAAAGACGAGATGAAAAGGACAGAAATAGAACACTTGTTCCGGCGCTACTATGTCGACATGTATCGGCGGGCACGAACGCTGCTCTACGACAAGCAGGAGAGCGAGGATGTTGTGAGCGACATCTTCGAGAACCTGCTGCATGCCGACCTTTTGCCTCATGCTGATGATGAACGACAGCTGAAAGGCTATCTGCTCGCAGCCGTGCGCAATGAGAGTCTGAAACGTATCAAGCTCAAGTCGAACCGCGAGCGGCTCCTCGGTCTCTATGCGCAAGAGAAAGAGGAAGGCGATGCCGGGGACAAAGAAGATCAGTTGCAACAGCTGCTCGCCATCGCCAGACGGCATCTTTCCGAGCAGGAGCTTCACATCTTCCACATGCGATTCATTGAAGGCATGAGCTACGAGGCTATCGGCACCAAGCTCGGTATCAGTCGTGTCGCAGTCTGGAAACATCTGTCACATCTTGTGAAAGTGATTAAAGATAAAACGTGTGACCTATGACAGAAGACGAGAAGATTCAGCGATTGCTCGACGCACAAGAGCATCCGGAGAATTATTCGGATAAGGAAATAAATGAGCTATTGAAAGAAGCAGAACCTTTATCCGACCTCAAACGTGCGATGACGGATGAAGACACCCGGAAGGAAGACATTGATGTTAATGCCGCGTGGGAAAGGTTCGGCCAAAAGCATGCAAAAGAAGACCAGCTTCCTTCGCATGCCTGGCTAAAGGTTGCATGGTTGAATCATGCTTGGCTAAAAATAGCCGCATCTTTCATCGGCTTCCTGATAGTCGGTGCTGCCGCTTATGCTGCTATGGTCAGCTTAGGCCTTGTCCGCAATCCATTCCATCAGACAACATCTGCGAAGACAGAAATCATTGCCAAACAAGACACGGCAAAGATCGCCAAGCCGATAGTAGCAACGAAAGACACAGTGACAACGAAGAAAGAAGCACCTCAGACCATTCATTTCGACAATGCTGAGCTGACAACGATCCTCGGAGCAATGGCAAAATATTATGGTGTGGAGGTTAACTTTGCCAACGAAACCGCAAAGCATATCCGCCTGCATTTCGAGTGGGACCAAGCGAAGAGTCTTGACGACAACATTCAGGTCTTGAACAGTTTCCAGCAGATAACCATCACGCGGGATGGCAACAAAATAGTGGTGGAATAAAGAAAAGAACACATGAAAAAAATAATATTGCTTTTACTTATTATATCATCGTTTCAGGCTCTCTCCGCCCAGCGTATCTCCCATTGTTTCAATAACGTGACGATGCCGGATGCCTTGAGCACATTGGAGCGGATGACACATCGCTATACAATCAACTTCATCTACAACGATCTCGAGGACTTCCGCGTGACGACAAATATTGAGCGCCAGACCGTTCCTGAGGCACTGCGCCAGATCATCGGCTTCTACCCCATAACTGCCACGATGGTCAACGACAGTCTTATCTCCGTAGAGTGTTATCAAAAAGCACAGACAAGATATAAAGGCCGCATCATTGATGCAGAGGGCCAGCCCATTGAGTTTGCCAACGTCACGCTGCTGACACCGAAGGACTCCGCTTTCCTTGCCGGAGGCGTGAGCAACGAGAGCGGATATTTCACGATACCTTGTGAGAGCAAGAGCGTCATCGTGCGCGTCAGTTATGTGGGCTACAAGACCGTGGCGAAGACTGTATCCACCCCCAATATCGGCAACGTACGTCTCCAGCCCGACCGCTTCATGCTCAAAGGCGTCACGGTGAAGACACTGCGCCCGCAGTATAAGATGGCGCACGGCGGAATGACCGTCGACGTGGAGCACTCCGTGCTGAGTAAGATGGGCAATGGCATGGACGTCCTCGGACAGCTGCCGCGCGTGAGCGTCAATGGCAATGCAGTGGAGGTCTTTGCCAAGGGCACCCCGCTCATCTATATCAACAACAAGAAGGTGACCGACTATCAGGAACTGTCGCAACTGAAGTCGGAGGATATCAAGAACGTCGACGTCATCACCTCGCCGGGCGCACAGTATGACGCCACCGTGAAAAGTGTCATCCGCATAAGGACGAAGAAAGCGGCGTGGGAAGGCTTCGGCTTCACGAACACTGCCAAGACCGACTATAACAGTATGTGGGACGGCAACAACTGGACAGATCTGAAATACCGTACCGGAGGCTTGGAGGTTCAGAGCAACACCGGTCTCTTTAGCCGGACATTTAAGGAAAACGACAATGTCAATCTTACCTTGATGCCGAAAGATAATACGATAGATATCTATCAGCACATAAAGGATAAGGCGCGCGAGAATATTCTTTCACAAACCGTCAAGCTCAGCTACGACTTCAACGCAGACAACTCTATCGGTGCGAGCTACTGGTACTACAAGACGCTCAACTGCAATATCAAGTTCCCTGTCGATAATCTTAGCATCACGCGCAACGGACAGAATGTCGGCTTCATCAATCAGGAAAACTACTCTGACCGCTATATCGGGCCACGCAATGAGGCGAATGTCTATTACATCGGTAAATTAGGCAAGTGGAGCATCGACTTCAACGGCAGCTACGCCTTTATGAAATATATCCAGCACTCGGTGGTCAATGAGCAAAGTGATGAGCTCGACAACCGCGAGGTGAGTACGCGTGGCGGGCAACGCAGTAAGATGTGGGCCGGAAAGCTCGTTGCTACTTACCCCATCGGAAAGGGCGAGTTGGCCTTGGGCTCTGAATATACACACACCAAGTCGGAAGGCTTCAATGTCAATGAGCCTAACCTTGTGTCCGACTCCCAGACGCTGCTTTATGAGAGCAATGTTGCAGGCTTTGCAAGTTTTAATATACCGTTCGGCCATTACCAACTGAACACTGGCCTACGCTATGAGCATGTCAAGACCGACTATTACAATAAGGGCGTGTGGGAATCGGAGCCCAGCCGTACCTATGACAACGTCTTTCCTAACGTCTCCCTGTCGTGGAACAAAGACTTATGGTCGTGGCAGATGGCTTATTCGATGAAGGCGGAGCGACCGAGCTATCGCAACCTCCGCAACTATATGCAATACGACAACCGCTATCTCTACGAGGGCGGTAACCCTTATCTCCGGCCGGAATACATTCACAACGTAGAGTTGTCGGGTGTGTATAAATGGCTGAGCATCACTGCGGGATATAACTATCATGATAAGCTGATGGCTACACGCTTCGGGTTATATCAGGGTCAGGAGATCGCTTACATGTCCGTGTTTAACATCGGCCACATGCAAAGCACGTATGCTTCTATCGTCGCCTCGCCGAAGTTCGGATGGTATCATCCGCAGTATGAGATAGACTATGCGCAGATGTTCTACCACGAGCCGACCTCGTTCAAGTCGAACAGTCCCAGCTTCGAGTTTCATGTTCACAATACCTTCGTGCTGCCATCCAATTGGATGCTGATGCTCAACTTCGATGGCAAAACCAACTGGTATGAACCTATGTGCAGCAATAAAGGTTATTTCAAGATGTCGGCGATGATTCGGAAGTCTTTCTTCAAGGATCGGCTTGTGTTCATGCTCCAGGGCAATGATATCACACGCTCCGTCCGTGAACGTTGGACATTCCATTGTCCGGGCGTCCTCAATAGTAAGGATTCTTACAACTACACGCAGAGTATAGGCCTCACCGTCACCTACAAGTTCAATGCTACGCGCAGCCGCTATAAAGGAACCGGCGCAGGAAATGCGGAGAAAAAACGACTGTAAACACAATAACCGCGATAATCTGTCGTTATTTAGGAGAGAATACTTCTGAAATAATGACTAATAAAATATTATTTAAACGAACTTGTTTGTTTTTCGCGGCTCTATTAATGTGTACAGCCGCTTCTTACGCTTATGAACCCGATGCCATCCCTACTAAGGCCAAGACCGAGAAGATAAGCCAGCCGGCTGCTGAGATTGTGCTGCCCACTGCTGAAGATCTTGAGGATTCAGAGCTCACCCTCGACAACCTCTACAAAGCCTTGGATAAGGAAGGCGTGAAGTTCCCGAAGATTGTAGCTGCCCAGGCTTTGTTGGAGACCGGCCACTTCGGTTCTAAGGTCTGCCTGGAGCTCAACAATCTCTTTGGGCTTCGCCGGCCGAGCGACGGCTCCTATTACGCTTTCAACAACTGGGAGGAGTCGGTGGTGGCTTATCGCGACTATGTGCAATATAAATATACCGACGGTGACTATTACCGCTTTCTCAAGCAGATCGGCTATGCCGAAGACAAACACTACGTAGAGAAAGTGAAACGCATCGCAGACAACCTGTAACTACCCCACCACTTTCTTCAGATGCCTGTAGAGCAGGAAGAAAGCGGGGAAGAGGAAGAGGTCAGCAAAGACCCACGCCATCGGGTCGCCATAGCACACGCCTAAGAAGCCAAAGGCTGGCACCAGCCACAAGCTCACCCCGCTGCGCGCTATCATCTCCATCACCCCCGAGAGCATCGAGAGGTTGCTGTAGCCCAAGCCCTGGATGCTGTAGCGGAAGATCGTGAGCATGCCGAGAGCCGGATAGAAATAGCAACTGATGCGCATGATCATTGCTGCGTTATTCGCCACTTCCTGGCCTTTGCCGTTAACAAAGAGTTCCATCATGTTGGTCGCGAAGGGGAAAATGATGATGACTGTGAAGACGAAATAGATCAGCATGATCTTCACGGCTGCCCACTCACCTTGGCGCACGCGGTCGAGACGCTTTGCGCCGATATTCTGTCCACAATAGGTTGCCATGGCCACGCCGATATTCTCAAAGACACATGTAAAGAGATATTTGATACGCACGGCAGCCGTGAACGATGCTACATAGATCGTTCCCAAGGCGTTGTTCGCACTCTGTAGCATGATGATACCGATGGCAGTGATCGAGAACTGCAAACCCATCGGCATCCCGTTGTTGAGCAGTATCGAGATACGTTTGTTGTTATACCGCCGTTCCTCGCCATGCGGGATGAGGATCTGCATGCGACGTGCAACATACCACACGCTGAGCACCGAGGCAAAGAGCTGGGAGAGCAATGTTGCTAAGCCTGCTCCCTCCACGCCCATACCGAGCATGAGGATGAGCAATACGTCAAGGATAATATTGACAAACGACGAGACAATGAGAAAATAGAATGGTTGCTTTGAGTTGCCCAAGGCTCGGATGAATCCTGCAAAGAGATTGTAGCAGATCGTGAAAGGAATGGCGAGGAACTGCAGGAAAAGGAAGATGTAAGCCTCGCTGAAGATATCCTTTGGCGTGTTGACAAGTCCGAGAATCCTGGAACAAAAGATGCAAGCAAGGAAGGTGACGACGACCGCCAACACGACCGCAATGCGGATGGCATTGGCTACATAGACGCGCATCTTACTATAGTCCTTTGCTCCAAACGCCTGTGCGATAGGGATGGCAAAGCCTGCACACGCCCCGTTGCAGAACCCCATCACAAGGAACATAACAGAAGAGGACGCGCCGACAGCTGCCAGCGCGCCCACTCCGATCCAACGCCCCACAATGGCGGCGTCGATGATGAGATACATCTGTTGAAGGATGTATCCCAATATCAAAGGTACGGCAAACTTGATGATGCCGCGGGCAGGACTGCCCACGGTCATGTCGTTTGCCGAAACAGTATTCGACATATAGCTTGTAATTCTCTTCTGAAACCTATTTGTTCAGTTTCCACGTGGCACCGTCCTTGGTGTCCTGTACGATGAAACCGGCATCGGTGAGGGTGTTGCGGATTTGATCGCTCGTAGCCCAGTCCTTAGCCTCTTTTGCCTTCTGACGCATCTTCAGCACAAGATCCACAATCTTGCCATAAGCCTTCTCGCGCTCCGGACTTCCTGCTCCCCGGTTCGACTTCAGTCCAAGGATGTCGAAGGTGAAGAGGTTCATCGTGTCGCGCAGCTCCTTGAGGTCGTCGGCAGAGATCTTCGTCTTGTGGTCGAGGAGCATATTGATGAGGTGGCACGCCTCGAAGAGGGCACTGATGACGAGCGGTGTCTGCAGGTCATCGTTCATGGCGTCGTAGCAACGCTGACGCAGTTCGCTGACGAACTTATGTGTATCGGGCTGTGAGCCTTTCGTGGTCTGTATGCGGTCAAGCCCTGAGAGGCCGTCCATGAGGCGCTCGTAACCTTTCTGCGCTGCCTTGAGGGCTTCGTTGCTGAAGTCGACGGTGCCACGGTAGTGGGCTGAGAGGATGAAGAAACGGATCGTCATGGGCGAGTAAGCCTGGTCCAGAGACGGATGGTTGCCGGTGAAGAACTGCTCTAAGGTGATGAAGTTGCCGAGGCTCTTGCCCATCTTCTGGCCGTTGATGGTGATCATGTTGTTATGCATCCAGTAGTGCACCATCTGGTCGCCTTGTGAGGCCACTGCCTGCGCTATCTCGCACTCGTGGTGCGGGAAGATGAGGTCCATGCCGCCTCCGTGAATGTCGAAATGGTTGCCGAGATACTTGCGGCCCATAGCCGTGCACTCGCAGTGCCATCCGGGGAAGCCGTCACCCCACGGGCTCGGCCAGCGCATGATATGCTCCGGTGTGGCGCGTTTCCACAAAGCGAAGTCGGCCTGACATTTCTTCTCATCCGTTCCGGCAAGCTCACGACTCTTGTTGATGATATCGGTGAGGTTACGGCCGGAGAGGATACCGTATTTATGGTCTTTGTTGTATTTCTGAATATCGAAATAGACCGAGCCATTGCTCTCGTAGGCATAGCCGTTCTTGAGGATCTCCTTCACAAGCTGCTCCTGCTCGATGATGTGACCCGTAGCGTGCGGCTCAATCGACGGGGGCAGGGTGTTGAGCATCTCCATGGCTTTGTGATAGCGGTTCGTGTAATACTGTGCTATCTCCATCGGCTCGAGCTGCTCCAGGCGTGCCTTCTTCTCAATCTTGTCGTCGCCCTCATCGGCATCGTGCTCGAGGTGGCCTACATCCGTGATGTTTCGCACGTAGCGCACCTTGTAGCCTAAGTGGCGGAGGTAACGGAAGAGCACATCAAAAGTGATGGCAGGACGCGCATGACCCAAGTGTGGGTCACCGTATACAGTGGGACCGCAGACATACATGCCTACGTAAGGCGCGTGAAGCGGCTTGAAGAGCTCCTTCTGCCGCGTGAGCGTATTGTAAATTAAGAGGTTCTGTGTCATAACTATATAAACTATTACTTTATTGACGTGCTGGTGCGGACGGCCACAAGGGCCGCCCCTACGGTTGGACGTAAGCAATCCGTTCAATTAAGACTGCAAACTTACACTTTTTTTCGCTAAAAGCCGTTGCTTTACTGTTTTTTTTGATAACTTTGCCTTGATTCTATACGAATATCAATAATATTATTGCTTGATTACTATATGATAGACAGTCATCTTCTCGATATGAGCTTACGCTTGTTGGTTGCCATGGTTCTCGGTGGCATCATTGGTCTGGAGCGTGACTACCGTGCGAAAGACGCGGGGTTCCGCACCCATTTCCTCGTGGCTGTGGGCTCAGCGCTCTTCACGCTGCTGTCGATGTACGGCTTCTCCGAGGGCGTGCGCGATACCTCGCGTGTGGCGGCTCAGGTCGTCTCCGGCATCGGCTTCCTCGGTGCGGGTCTCATCGTGTTTCAGAAGAACGTCATCCGCGGTCTCACTACGGCTGCAGGACTGTGGGTCACGGCAGCCGTCGGCATGGCTTGCGGCACCGGACAGTATTATCTTGCGGTCTTCGTCACCGTGCTCATGCTCTTAGGCCTTGAGGTGCTCGGCCATCTCATTCCGAAACTCGGCGGCATGACCAACGTGCGGCTCTCGTTCTCGTCGGTATCGAAAGACACGGTGAGCAAAGCCTTGGAGAATATCCGTCAGGCTGTAGCCGACGTCGTGAGCTTTGAGATGAAGAACCGCCACTCGTCTCACGGAGATCTCTTCGACGTGCAGATAGAGGTGCGCATGCGGCGCGACCAGCGACGCGACGCCCTCTTCGATTATCTCAAGGATTTTGATGACGTGACGATATTCAGCGAGGAATGATTTTGGTTCATTCGTTAAATGACAACACGCTTATGAACATCTCCAAAGATTTTTATTTCACACGGATTTTAAAGATCTTAAAGATGGCTACGCTGTTCGCTACGCGGTGAAGGGCGCCCACTTGGGGTGCCCCTATGGGTATGTGTAGCCGCAACGCGGCGTAACAATCTTTAAAATCTTTAAAATCCGTGTGAGAAAATATCTATGTGAGATCTATGTGAGCATGTACCTATTTAGCGGATGACCGATAGTTTTAGGGAAAATCCTACACGCTTTTAGGTTATTTCCCTTTTCCCATTATTCCACATGAACATTAATGTTGGCAAACGGCTGCAAACGGTCGCAAGTAATCGGTTGATTATCAGTTAACAAGCGTTTGCAGTTTTTCCATATGGCTATTGTGAGTTCCATCCGTTTTGATTAATTT
>Ga0256406_1001025_pt1 | contig 46635 bp, 48 predicted proteins | sample RumenRJG_03DNA_FD_185986 | JGI IMG/M metagenome (GOLD analysis project Ga0256406, IMG submission 185986) | Bovine rumen microbial communities from Lethbridge, Alberta, Canada - RJG_03 | ecosystem: Host-associated > Mammals > Digestive system > Stomach > Rumen | place: Canada: Alberta | collected... | reverse complement strand
GACTTATCCTCCCTGAATATTTAGCGAGAATCAATGGCAATCGGCTATTTCTTGCCTTGATTTTTGAAAAAATAATCGAAATAGAAAAATATTATGATTGGGAATCAATTTTTAGAGGTTCCCTTAATAATATTTTTATCTCTTGTCGATATGTACGAAAGAACATCTTTACCTGAATAATCCTTCAGCTTTGTAAAGAATAACTTCAGCTTCTCACCATTAGAGTCCGGCACTTGAGTGTATGACAAGTCCGAGAAATATCTGAAAGTCTTTTTGAACGGTTCCCAACCTATCTTTTGCTGTATCTCTATTAATATTGCCGCAAATCCCTCTGATGCATAGTACCCTTTATTGAAGGAGTTTGTGTAGCTGTCCAAATACCGATCTGTTTTCAGCAATGTATAGTAATTTGTCCCCGTATACCAACCATTTCCATTATTATTAAATCGACAGGGTTCATATATTTTTGCATTCAAATTTTCACAAATATAATATGACTTAAACTGTGCCAACGTCTCGGAATCAAAATTCCATTTATCACAATCAAATGTATGGCTCATCTCATGGATAGGAATAAATCCCCAATCTCCTTGTGCCAATCTTCTCATTTGTCCTTGGTAGAATACTTTACCATACTTAAATGTTCTTGTATAATCATAATATCCCAAGGTTATCCACCAATAATTTTCCCCATCTACATTTCCAAAGTATTCATTAAGATTTTCTCTTGTTGATTTCATAATTATTTTTTGAGCATTATAAGGAGTATATCCTGTCAGTTCCCTAAAAGCACCGTATGCCTTATCCATTCGGTCAAGCCATGTATTAAAATCGGTATTGGAAGCAAGAGCCTTATCTTCCGGCTCAAGATACGCCGAAACTCTGCCGGTGCCATCATACATTTGCAAGGTTTCGGTTGTGTTACACGGCAACTGCACGAATCGATCCACACTGTTTTCCCCTCCATAATTTCTGCCGCCATCAGTTGACCAAAGCATTTCCAGTATGTATATTCCCCCCGGCTGCAAATTGCTGATGGTATACGTCCCATTTTCCCTACGAATTGCATTCGTACCATAAACATTATAATCAGTGGTCAAACCATTTGCATTATTGAAATCTACAAGATATATTGCATTTCCCTTTGCGCCGGAAGACGGAAAAATTGCATTATATGTGATTGTAGTCGCTGTTGTACCCGTTATTGTCAGCGAAGCAGCAGCCCGCTGTTCTGATGTCAATACATTCGCTTCGACATCGGTATCCCCCTCCTCTATCTCTTCTGTTGAATATAACTCCGGATAATACTTACCGATAATCGGATACCCATAGTTATCCTCATTGTTATCTGTGCTTTCCGTTTCATCATCCTGTAATTGCGATGTTGTCAAATCATTTTCCGTATATTGGTCTATAAGCTCAATATACTGTTGACGTATCTCTATCAAACTTTCATATTTTGTAGAGTAATACCTATTCACAATATCATCAAAATTGTCTAATTCTTTAGGGTGTCCGGCTAAAAAATCCGGGAGCTCATGAAGCTTTGTTTCTTTATTAAGAATCCCCTCATATTCGCTGTACATTTGTTTTGAAAGCTCAACATCGTCATAATATAAATACTCACACATATTCAGAATTGATTTTTTATAAATATTTGTATCTATATCAAAATCATATATGCTAAAACTATCTGCTTCTTCGGCCGTATTATATTGAACGCTCACCATATATTCATCTGTAACATCAGAATTTTCTATTTTCAAATAATATGTTTGGTTGGCTGCTAAATTATATTTAAAGCTGCTTGCGTCTGTTTTAAGCGATGTTTTATTTGAATTGTACAATGTTAGCAGAGTATTTGCGGTGCTGATACAGTTAAACGTATATTTCCCTGTGACTTCCGGTATAAACTTTATATAATCAACATCGGAGGTTGTATCAATATTTCCACTCAAATAATAATTCATATCATATATTTGCGCTTCTGAAAAACTGTCTGCATAATAATCCTGTGATATTTCATTAAGATATATTGACGATGTTATCGGTCTTATAGTTTCACTGTCCCATATTAGTATTTTAGCTGAATATGCATCATCGTCAAAGGATTTTTTCATATTTGCTGTAATTGTTTGACCGCTTTCAACCGAAATATTTGTACTTGCTAATGTCCCGATTAATTTCCCTGTCATATCATATTCACCGATATAACAAACAATATTTTCAGCTTCTTCGCTTGTATTGGTTATTTCAATAGGAACACTTATCTGCCTATCTTTAATCATTATCCTTTCGCAATAACTGCCATTATACATAAGATTAACATTGCATTTAATATTGCTGTTTTGTAATATACCACCGTATGCAGTCAAACTATTTTCTGCCTTATATTGCTTTGTGTCATTTATTTGTTCATCCTGTTTAACATTTACTTCATCTTCCGCCGAAACAATATATACCGTTTCGGCATTATCATTGCCCCATTCAAAAACAATAACATAATCATTAACACTAAAATCAACATTTACCAATGCCCCGTTATCATATTCACCAAGAGCTCCTGTATATATTACATTAGACTCTTCTCCTGCTTGCTTTGTGACTTTAATTTGCATATCTGAATTATCATTTCTATCGGTAAGTTCTGTTTTCGTAATTGAAATATCATCTTCGTTAACTGCGTTGTTCGTTGTCAAATATGTAAGATCTTCCGCAAGTACATTTGCTGTGAATAACATTAACGCAGATGTAAATGCTATAAATTTATTTATAATTCTCATTATTCAATCTCCTCTTTTATCTATCATATTAGCGTAATCAAAACGTTTAACCATTAGATTTTAAGCCATTTTTCTCACAACTTTTTCGTTTTCTTAATCCATTGGTATAATTATACCATATATTTCACAGTATTTCAATGTAACATTCCAAATTTGTTATTTTATGGAAAAATATTTATTTTTCTGCAGCCTTATTCCAATTAAAATATTTTTTTATAACAGAAGGATGCAATATATCCGAACCCCCTAAAAACAAAAAAACAGCAGGAAATGAGTCCATAGTAATGATAACTCATTTCCTGCTTTTATATTTCAAATTACAGAAGCTCTTAAAGCCCCCGCCAATCGCTGTTCTGCTTCAATCGGCGCATACATCGAACACACTCCGTCCTTTAAACAAAGAATATATGTACAATACACACTGCCTTTATCAAGCAAATAATCTTTTCTGCCCATCTCACATTTCGGGCAAAGAGCCATATTGTTTTCGGTATTGTTCAAATCAAATCCTCCTAATTAACATTTAGTGCATTTTTCTGAGTATTCTTCCGTATACCAGCTTTTTCTCGGTATTATATCTGGTAATTATAACCTCTACCGTATCGCCGATTTTAAAATCCCCGTCATACTGCATGGAGATATACGAGCAAAGCACATCGGTAGCATTATCATACAGTCTGCAAAATACTCCGCCTCCGTATTTACCCACAATACTTGCAATTCTGGTAGATTTCAGAGGATGTCTGGTTTCGATCCCGTCAAAGGGATGAGGTGTTGTTTCCTTTACCGACACCTTCAAACACTTATCATCTTTGTTATACTCCTTAATAACAGCCTTTCGCACCTCACCCGGATGCAGAATTTCTCTTAAATCAGGAACAATACTATATGTTACATCACGCTGCGCAAGCATCATGTCATATCCGCCGTAGTTTACCGTACACACACCTTTTCCCACAGAAATCACATTAACATCAATAAGCTGCCCCTCCTGAAGCTGTCGTCTTGATGTCATGGCACGAGTTTTTTCCAAAGCAAGCTTTCTTGAAGCAACCGCAAAGCCTGCCTCACGGTCTATGTAAGTGATTACATAGTCCACATTAGCACCGCACATCGAATGTAAAATATGATACCCCGAATCAAGATTCTCCGCAAATACCTCATGTTCAGGTATAATTATTTTTACACGATACTTAATCACAATAAGGCATCTGACCGTCTGCGGCACTGCTTTTCTCTTTCCCTTGGGTATCAGATTAAATTCATGTAAATCAACTCCGGCAACACCACCTGATATAATTGAACCGCTGCGGTAAGACGCATAAATTGCCTGCCATTCTTCCTTTTCCGGCTCGGTCAGGTTTTTATCCATTTCTGCTAAATTCAAGTCTTTAAATTCCATAAGTTTTTATCCTCCTGTAATTATATATTTTTTTGTATAAAGAAATTTCTTCCTTATCACAAATATTTGACAGTTACAAAAGCAGTAATATCTACTTTTTGAAAAACACAACACCTTGCTTTTCAATTACAGCAAACCTGCTGTTCGTATTCATCAGTTTTATCTGTTCTCTGTCCTTGATAAGAAAAATAACAATGCTGTTTTTATCTTTTCCCGTCTTATCCTCCGCAAAAGCTGACAGCATTTGTTCTTCGCCCTGATTTACAGGTATAATGCTGATTTGTTGTATATGCCGTTCCCGACTGACAAACAAACGAACAGAAACAGGCTTTTGTCCTCGTCCGTGCGAAACAATTTTATCAATAAAACATAGCATCACCTCAACAGAGCGTATAACATCATAATCCGGCTCACAGCCTTTTCTTAAAAGTATCGTACTCTCCGCATATGGAATTTCCTCATATTCAGCAAAGTGACACATCTGTGAAATATATCCGTCAAGATTCGGGATATGAGTTCCAAGCTCTGCATTTACCAATAACAAAAGCTGACTCTTTGTAAGGCTGCCGTATTCATCAATCAGACGGGCAATTTGCTTTTGATATTGATTCATATACATTGCCCTCACTTCCTTTTTATCTTTTTAAATATTTAAAGTATTCTATTTATTCAAAATATCTTCTGCATCTGTTTCGGTATAGCTGTCCGGATCATAAACCGTTTCATCAAGGGGAATCTGAAAATTATTCTCCTCTGTTTCATTATTCTCCTTACTTGTGTCAGAACCAAAATTCGGCTTAGTATTTTTATATACCTCATAATTGATTTTATTATCACGCTCTGCACTTTCTGTATAATACGGCTCATACTTTTCCGCCTCGGTCTGATGATGCTGTTTCTGTATTTTTTCTTCTTCCTCATGCCATTTAGGGATATAGTCGCTGACCCTTGTAAATTCCAGTTCCTTATACGCCGACAATTCTTCGGGAATAATTTTAAGTCCCTTCAGCGGTTTCTGTCCGCGTATCAGCAGCAGACATTCCTTATTGTCAAGCTGAAGCACCTCCTCCGGATACATCAGCGGTCTGGTGTTATTTGACTTTGTTTGCTTATACCCCGTTACCTCTCTTGTTATCGGCGAAAACAAAGGTGTTTGCGGTGCCATACTGTTTGTAAGCTGTATAGTGATATTCCCACAACGTTTGGAAATAAATTCGCTTGTCATCGTATCGTTACAGCCCAAAAATAGCTGTGTATCGCAGTTACCCACAATTTCCTCCCATTCCTTTATCGGGTATCTGTCGGCAAGCTGTGCTATACTTTGTATGATAATATGACAATTTATCCCGTAAGAGCGAACAACCGAAATTGTCTTTTTAAAGTCAAGCAGTTTTCCGCAGTTACAGAACTCGTCCATCACAAAATTAACGGGAACGGGCAGTCTGCCTCTCTCATCTCCATGCTGTCTTGCAAAGTCGGTAAGCCGCTTAAACAAAAGAGAGAAAAACAGCGAGCTTAAAAACTCATATGCAGAATCCTGCGCTGATATAATACAAAAGTATGCGCAGGGCTTCTTTCCCGGCAGTTCCAAATCTATTTCATGATATTTTGTAATAGTATCCACAAGTTTGTTTTGGAACACACTTAATCGTGAGCCGAGTCCGATAAAGATATTGCCCCACAAATTGGACGCTGCCTGTTTAAAAATTCCGTAGGGCGCTCTTGCCGGATGATCCAGCGGCAGCTTCTGAAACTTTGCATCAAGGCTCTTTTGCCCCTCGGTGGAGAGCATTCTGTATATCGTACCGAGTGAACGCTCATAAATAGGTAGCAGCTCATTGGTAATAGGATCTCTCATACTCTGAACATAGAGAATAAGCGCAATCAGGAGATTTTTTTCCGCTTTATCCCAGAAGTCCGCCTTTTGCTCACTGTCGGCTGTATTTCTTATGATAATCTCGGCTACCGACTGCACCATATCGGTATCATTTCCTATTTCGCCAATACAGTTCCACCCATCGGAATTTTCCATATCCAAAAGATTGAACGCCTTTACAACATAGCCTTGTTTTCTCAAAAACTCCGAGGTAGACTCAAAAAATTCTCCCTTGGGATCCACCAAAATCATACTTTCCTTTTTCTCTGCTTTGAATTTTGCCATTTTAAGAATAAACGGTTTTACAAAGCCTCTTGATTTTCCGGCTCCCGACGCGCCGTAAACCATTGTATGACTGTTTAATCCCACATCTGTTCTCAATCCCACATAATCCGCAAAGCTGTCGCTGTCATAGACGCTGTCCTTTATTTTACAGAGTATGGGGCACGGCAATTTATCGGCACTGCCGGTTTGCAATACCCTTTCACGCTCCTTTTTTGTCATCCAGCCGGAGGTTCCGTGTGTGCCTTCATTCGATACAAAAAAGTTTCTTTCATCCTTTGTTATTTTCACTCCCGTTATTAAATGAAGCCACCTTCCGGATATTAGTACATACATAATAAAAACAAAGAATATAACACCTAAGCTTTGGTATGTAAAGGCTGCGGCAAAACATTTTACAGGATTTAACGACAAGGTTTTGTCCATTGTCCCCTGTGCAAAATTTCTCATAGCATTTATCATAGAATTAATTACTATACCATAAATATAAATTCCAATCAAAGTACAAACAAGATAAAACCAAAAATGCTCCCGTATTTTAAAATATGCCTTATGTATTTTATCATTTTTCATAAGCAGCTTTTTTATTTTTTCTTTTATCTGCGTCAATGAATTTTCCCTCCTTCGTAACATACGGCTCCTGCTTCACTATATTTCTTTCAAGTTCCGGAAAAATATCATATATACTATTTTTATCAATAGTTATCACAACGCATCTCTGACAGCGGTATAGCTTCAGAAGTCTGAATACCGTACTCTTCTGAAAGGGAAGACAGCATATTTTCGGCACGATAGTATTATCATATAATTTAATTTGCTTTAATGCTCTTACAATACGGTTTACATTAAAATCGACAGCTATTATATATGGGATATTTTCTATTATACCGTCGCATTCGGAAAGTTGAGGTATCTGCTTTGTATCACAGCCTATTGCCTGTGCAAGTCTTTCCCGGTTCCTGTAACTTTTCAGAAAACCAAGCTGTACAACCCCGTCACGATTGAAGGGAACAAGCAAATATTCATACCCAAGTTCCTCCAAGGCTTTGTCGAATCTTTTCATTCCACGTGAAAGCTTTTCACCTTGAGATTTGGGATGAGTATGTGACCATAATTCCTCCAAAGAATTTCCTGTTATTATAAGCTTAATCTCTTTAATACCTTGTATCGTTTCCGTCTGTGCTTTGAATATCTCCCGTTCATATCCCGGTACAATCCAATCATCTTCACTTTCAAGATAATACGGTATATATACTGTACTGCGTATTTTCAGTATTCCCAAAAACCTTGTTCCTGCAAGCACCCGTATATTATTATCCGAACGAAGTGTCAGTGAACTGATATATCCCGTTTCTGCAAGCTCTCTTGTTTTACTGCCGTAAACATCAATTCCTGCAAGGGACAGTGTTATGTTCCACATTGCATTTTTGAGCTTTCGTTTATATGCGGGACGTTTTAAATCCATCCGTATATCATCGGGAAAGGTATGTCCCATTTCTGCAAGGATTTCTCGTCCTGCAAATGTCAGCTTATAGCTTAATCTGTCGCTCTGTGTTTTAATGAGTCCATGTTCCCGCAAATTCGATATGACGCTCCCAGAAAAATACGGAGCGTCATATCTTCCTGCAAGGCCTACCGGCAAATATCTGCAAAGTCCGCAGAGCTTTAAAAATTCGTAATCATACCTGTCAAAAATCACTTTTACTCCTCCCTTCACACTAGTGTGCAATTTTAAAATATCCGCTTCTTTTCATGCTCAAAAAAGCCTTTATTTATCTATGTTTTCAAGCCATTCATGCAGGAGTAAAATGTATTTTTGACGTTTTTTCAAAACAATGTCATTTTTTATTAATTACTCCTGCATCAAATCATTCCCGATGACAGCAATTCCATAAACAAGCTGCCGTCCTCCGGCGGCATAACATAGATTTCACAGCGTAAATCCTCCGATATTTCAGCGAACAATCCCACACTTAAAACAAACTGACTGTCGTCCTCAATCACGCTGCCTTTTAACGCATTCGGTATCATCTTCCAGCCTTTGTTATCATTATCAAGTGCATTATGATTTTCATAATTACAGTATTCCACAATTGCCATAAATGCCTTTTCAAAATACGGCAGCTCATAACCGCAGTTCTGTATCAGTCTACCGATTGTATCTCCTATGTAATTGCTAATACGATACTTGCAATTCGGCAGCAAGGTATTCAGCGTAATATGAAGCCAACCGGTTTCGGTCACTTCAATATTTCCGCAAATACTGCCGGTATTTTCATTGACCTTATTGACGTTTTTAAAGCTGCCGGACGGTCTGTAGCTTTCCACCGCATTTCTTGAACGGACGCACAAATTTTCAAGCTCACACTGGTATTCGTCCATCTGCCGTTCGATTATATTATCCGACCGGCTGTTTGACATAAGCAGCTTTGAAAGATACCGCATAACCTTTATCATATCATTCTGCAAATTTGAAAATGTTTTCTTATATGCTTCCATTCTTTTTCCTCTTTTCCAGATCCGATCTCTTTGTAGTTAAAATTTCATATAAAAGTGGCGATGCCTTTATATCTATACATACCTTATTACGGTTTGCGCAAAGCAGTGCTTCTCCTCTTTGATTTCTTATTATCTGCATAGTTTCCTCATCGGAAAGCGCCAAATATTTTTGCACCGCAAATGCCTCATCCTCCTCAAGCTGCAATATGAATTTTATACGTGAATTGTTTATTACGCCCTTTCCGTATTTTCCGTCGTCAAGAGAAAAGAAATCTCCGATATCCTGCGTTGCCGCAAATGCCGCCCCTCCGTACCCTCTTATGACCTTAAAAATCTCAAGTACATAGTCGGCTGCCAGCCTGTTCGAGTTTGCACCGATAAGCGTCCAAAGCTCGTCAAGAAAAATTACTTTCTTTTGTATTCGGCTCTCCTTTGCCTTATCCCACACATAGTCAAGTGCCATAAACATTCCCAGAGGCTTTAAATGGTCGGTCATTTCGGAAATATCAAGCACAATATATTTATTATTCAAATCCACATTTGTCTTTCCGCCAAAGGCAGAAAGCGAACCTACCGCAAACTTCTCTATCATAAGAGCAAGCTGCTTTGTATCCTCTTTTGATAATAGTTCCTTATACAAGTCTTTCAGTGTCGGCATTTCTTTAAATTTTCCGTTTTCATTGTATAAGGATTTATTATCAAAATTAATACCAAATGCGGCATATGTCCTTATTACGGCACTGTCAAGCAAATTCAGTTCATTCTGTGTAATATCGTTTTTTATAAGAGAGAAGAAAATCATAAGCTTTTGAAGCTTTTCCGCTAAAATCGAATCATCTCTTACATCCTTTTTTATTTCAAAATCTGTTGACAGACTTGTTTTTCGTATTTCCATTATATTTACGCAATCCTTTGATGACGGCGCTATCCTTATATATTTGCCCCCTACCGCTTCACAGGCATCTGAAAATTCATGTCCTTTAATCGGTGCTATAATAAACACCTGCGTATTTTGCATTCTCATTCTGAGCGCCATACATTGCATTAAAAAAGACTTTCCTGCTCCCGACATACCCAAAATACATCCGTTTGCATTTGAATATTTATCGCTGTCAAATATATCAAGAATTGCTACCGAGCTGTTGTATTTATTAAGTCCTATAAATATACCGTTAGGATCATATATTTCAAAGGACGAAAACGGGAAAGACGCCGCAAGAGAATCTGTTAAAATATTTCTTCTTCCCTTTCTTTCAATATCCGAATCAACAGAAAGTATCGGAAGCATTGACAAAAAGCATTGTTCATGCTTATAATCTGCACGCTTAACCATTATGCTCATTGAGCTGCAAAGAGTCATAACATCAGCTGTCCTTTGCTCCAATTCCTCTTCATCTTCCGCAGTAATCTCGATGACAGTAGTCATATAATAAAAATCCTGTCCTTCTCTGTTTATCCCCTCTTTAAGATAAAATCCGCTTGAGATGGCATCGTCAAGCTCCTCAAAATCCTGTCTTGTATCTCCCACATCTCTCATTCGACTTCGGTTTATCATTGTCTTTTGAGAAATTCTTGAAAGTATTTTATCTCTCGGCAAACGTCTGAATGTAAAGCTTATCCCTATATTATCTCCGGCTTCAACCAACGGGGATAACCATGCCGCCTCATTTTTTGTCCTGTAGCCATATCCGGCAATATACAAATATGTATGATATACTCCCTCGATAACTATATAATCACGGCTGCCGTTATCAACGGAAGACGGAGCAAGTATATCCAAAACGCTTGTTCCTCCCGTCCAAAGCGGCTCGGTTTCTTCTTTTACTGTTTTATTGAAAAGCTTATTTTTATTAAACTGAAAATGTTTACCTTTCACATTAATCACTCCGTTTCTGCATTTGTAATAATCTCATCAAATATATTGCCCTCAAAATTTCCCGGCTTTATATATTTTGAAGTATATTTATTTATAACCGAATATAGCAAATCTATTAACGCTCTGTCATCATCTATTTCAATCACTTCAAGTCCGCATTGAGATAAGTACCTTTGTGCCTTATATACCTCATCTCCAAAATTTCTGATAACATCATTTATTCCTGCGTTTGCGTTTCCCATAGCTCCCAGAGAATACTCATATACAATGAAAAAACGCTTTTTTACTGCTGTATTTTCCGATAAAGTTCTTACAAACTCCATCTCGCCGTTTATCATTTCCCTGCACAATTCATTTTGTTCGTTTATGTGAAATTCTTCAAGTCTTCTGAGGTATTCTTCAATGTCTGCCCTCTGAGTTAATACTCTTATCTGCAAATTATCCGGGGCAATTTTCAAATATGATGCAAAATAATATATTATATTTTCCTGCTCAACCTCACTTTTTAAATAGAAATTCACAGGCATTATCTCAACAATTTTAACAAGTCTCCCATCCTTTAACTGCACCATGCCTTTTACTATATTTTTTATCGGCAGCCACTGCTGTGTACTGTTTTCATAATGATTTCCTTTGGTTTTTGCACTTCTTTTAATATTCAACATTACACTTCACCCCTGTACTCTATTATTCTTCTCTTCCTGAACCACTTCCACCAGCTTGCGGCAAATACAGTCAACGGATCGTCATTTATTCCCATAAGCGAAAACCCACCTATCGGAACGGCAAATAATGCAGATATTATTATTTTCCATGTTAAGCTTACAGGTATCAGTTTAAATACAAGATATATAAAGGGCAGGGACAAAAGCCCTGCCTCAATAACATTTCGTATTTTAAACAATCCCATAAGTTTGCCGCTGTCCTCAAAATTTGCCGGTATATAAAATTCAGTCATGCTTTTTAAACCTTCTTTCCATATCATCGTCTTCCCTGCCCGCTATTGCAAAACAGCTCATTAATATTGTACCAAACATGCCGCCCAATATAAAACTGATTATATTACCTAACATACGCTATCTCTCCAATTCACAGTCTAACCTTTTCACCTTGATATACTCCAAAACGGTCCTCCGGCTGACGCAGTACCCTTTGCCTCATTTAGTATTATAGACATATCCCATTCCCGATTACTTCTTTTTACGCTTGCCGGATCTGCAACAAGCACCTTTCCGTCAGACGTTATACCTCTTAATACAATAAAATGTCCGCCTGTTGTAAAATGTCCTTTTGCCATAATGGCAATCACTAACTTGCCGCTTGATAAATGCTTTGCAAGCTCCTTTGCAGAAGAACGTCCCAGCTTTTCAATCTTTAATCCGTAATGCTCCGCACCTTTCGGAATAAGGGAATGATAACTGCCGTTGCCCTCACATCTGTGACCGTTATTTACAGACCATTTTGCTGTATCTACAGGGGTTATATTTTGACCGGTAATAGTGGAAACCGCAATTGCAAGAGCTGTAGGTCCGCAGCCTGATGTACCTATTGTCCCGGACTTTCCGTATTTTGTATTTTTCCATCTGTCATCAAGCTGACTGAAATAGGTTACCTGCATTTCTCCTGCCATACCCTCAAGATTTGTAGGTATCCCTGTCTGTCCCCCTGTTCCCTGCTGTTCTGTGCCCGTATCTGCCATATCGCTCTCAGGAGCAATATACTGTTCATTAACGCACGAATACATCAAATAAGCCCAATTTTTTTCTTCATCCGAAAATCCCAGCTCATTCATCATTTCTTCAGGTGTCTTATTTACTACAGCTCCCGTTTCCTCATCTATAGTATAGCTTCTCTCAAAGGATTTATCCACATCTCTTTTTGTTATATCCTCAACCTTCTGCTTATGAAGAACAGACTCAATGCTGATAAGCCATAAAATATCCGGCTTCACACCCTCCGGCTGTTCTTCAAGCCTTGTTTCATACATCTGCACTATTTCACCTGCATACATATTTCTTGCAATTAATTCCCGATCATTGACCGTTGCCCAACTGAACATAAGCTGCGGCAATGCCGATATTATAATTACGGGAAGCAAAACAAAAAATAAAACTATTGCAAATATAACGGCAACGGCCTCCGGCGATAGAAAATCAAACAATCCTTTTGCCGCCGTAACATAATTTCCCGACGCAATGCCCTCTGCCATATTTTTGGCACCCTTTAGCATCTGCGCTCCTCTTGCGAGCTTTTGTGCCGAACCTTTACCGCTTGTGTTTTCCATTTTTATCTTCCTTTTTCCTGTTTGGTATACTGTCCTTTTTGTAAAAATCAGTCTGAGCTTTTTTATTCTTCGCAGCCGGATTATATCTGCCATACTTATATTCATGGTTTATCTTATGTTCTGCTTCAGCTGTTCTTTTCCCATACTCATAAAAGCTCCGTGTTGAGTGAATATTTTCTATCTCATTCCTTGAATTTTCGGTATGTTCAAATGCCCCTGATGATGATACTTTGTTATTCATATGTACCTCCGAACCTGTGCGACCGGATACCTTTCCTGATGAAGCATTTATCTTTCCCGTTTCCTGCCGGTTAATCTGCGAAGAAGTAACTGTTTTTCCATGTTCAACACTGCTGTCAACCGTTTTTGAATTTTTATTATAACTTTTTGCTCCGCCATTGACAATATAGCCTTTATTTTCCGTTCCCGACACATATTCATGTGACTTTATACCGCCGTTTTGTATATTCGATTCGGCATTTGATGAAACATTTCTTGTGCCGTTCATTGCAGTTTTATTATTTTGTCTTTCTCCGACACTGCCTATCTTTCCATTAATCCGTTGACCGACATTATTTTGTCTATCATCTTTGCTATATGCCGATGACTTGACTGCGGTTTCATTAATACCGTATGAACCTTTAGATGTATTTCTCGATAGCGGCGGAGCTGATGTTCTTACTGCCGTATCGCTTCTGCCTTTTTCTCCTGCAGCAGCTGTTACAGAATATCCATTATTAAAGCTGTTTTCACTTTGTCTGCCGGTTTGCATATATGATTTACTCTCATTGTTATTGCTAACGCTGTCATTTCCTTTATTGTTATAGGTATTTGCTCCTGCTGTATAATGGTTACTTCTATCACTTCTTCCGCCATAGGAGGATTGTCGGGTTGCTTTTGAGTTACCTGCACTACCGCCCTTTCCTCCTCCCGAAAGGCTCTTGCTTATGGTAGAGGTCATTACTCTTACCGCCATCATAGTCATCATTCCCGGAAGTCTTGAACCTCCCGCATTTCCTGTTTGTGCCGGATTTAACCCTATTTTTCCTATATGAGAATCAATTTTTCTTGCTACCCTTGTCAGTGCCACCACAAATACAAGCCATACCAAAACTCCTCCTGCCGTCATTCTTGACATTGCAGACATTATGAGCTTCAAAAATACTATATTCATTATCATCATAATAAGCATTGAACAGTACATTCTTACCCAACCCTTGAATATATCGCTTGTGTTTCTGCTGCCTCCCATTGAGAAAGCAAGAGGGGCAAAAAATGTCAGTACACTTGTTATAACATACCTCTCGCCGATTTCAAATAACAGCTTTATCATCTGTACCATGAGCGCAACTCCCACAATTATAACAAGAAGCCACTTTGCATCCGCACCGAGACTAAACATACTCTCATCAGGTGTTCTTATATTAATCTGAGACGGAACGGCTAATAAATCTATAACCGTTCCGGTAATCGATAAACCAATATTACAAATCTGTTTTGACGAAAGAAGCAAAAACGAAAAAATGAATGTTCTAAAAAATAAAATCTTCGGATCTTCCGCTTCAAACCCCAGTCCCGATACCATTGACTTTATAAGCTGAAACACGAGATTTCCCAGCAGCAATGCCCAGCCTAACGCAACAAATACACTTACTATATTGGAAATCACCGGTGCGGTTCTCTCAAAGTATGACAAATCCATAGACATTACGCCTATCAGTTCTCCCGATGCGTATGCCATTATGTCAACCATAATTTGATAAAGCCATTCAACCAATCCTTTTAAAATAGGCTCTAACATCGTCTGCCTCCTCCCGTCTCAAATATATACTCATCACAAAAATCAAGTTATGGTTGCCAATCCGCTTAACAGAGGTTTAACATACGCCAACCATGCCCCAATACCATTAATTATTGCCCATGCTATCCAAATTCTTTTAAGCCAATCAATACTCTGATCTACCTTTTGCTGATTGTTTGATAATTTCATTCCCACAACACAAACTGTAGTCATAAGAGCCGCCAATACTGTACTGATTCCGGCTATTTTGTTATATACATCTACTATAATCCGATTTGCCGCCGTCCACATATCCTCTACGGCATATGCGGTTGCCGCAAAGCAGATTAAAAATATAACCGATAAAAATATTGAGTATTTAACTATTTTTTTCACATTAACCACCTCCAAAAAACATATCCCAAAAAACATACAAAAGCCAGCGGTACGCTGTTCTTTTTACATATAATAAAATATATACCGGAAAATATACAGGCAAGTAATATAATACTCGCAAGCTCCGATATTCCTACATTTAACCCCAATGTCGCAAGGTATTTAATATCTCCGCCGTTTATCTTTCTATTTTTTAATGCAATAATAAAAAGAGGAAGTGAGGGAACAACAGCTCCCCAAATTCTCTCATATATTTGCATATTACAAAAGATAACCGCATATAAAACCATAATTCCTATAACGATATTGGGTATCTTTCGGTATTTTAAATCTATTATTCCTGCAGCAAGCAATATAACAAAAAGCATTAATCTGCTCCCGAAAAATCATCATCGTACATCACACCGTTAACAGTAATTGTACCAATCAGCTTTTTACAAAATTCAATATTCTGCACACCGCCGCCGCTTATATATATTTCAAAGCTGTGTGAAACAGGTGTTTCCTCTGTTCCTGCCAGTTCCGGCGGAGTATATATCTTCCTTGCACCGATTGAAGAAATATTGCTTTTCGGCAAAATAAATTTCAGTGTTCCGTTACTATCCATCGGAATAACCCTGCTTTGAGTACCAATGCTGTTTTTCATATTCCATGGAATATATACGGTTGCTTTTGTCGGATTTGCAACGTATGATTTTGAAATCCTGTTATTTCCCCAGCTGTTGCAGTCGCCTTCATTTGAAACAAGTGTTTTTGTAAGCTTGCAGTTTAAGTCAAGCCCAAAACCGTAGCCTGATTTCAATGTATCGGGCGATATTTTAGTTTCTGCATCAAGTACAGCTTTGTATGTAAATGTATGATAGCACCTTTTATACTTTTTTCTTCCGTTTGAATAATATCCGTTTGCAACCTCATGATAATCAGTTTCAGTCCACTCAATTACTCCGTCACATTCTCCTGATGGTGTTATTATAATTTCCGTATCGGAATCATTCTCATTATTACCACCCGTATTATCAATTATCGGGGGTTCATCTGAATCCCTGATACATTCCACATTCAAGTATTTATGACTGAGAAATCCGCTTAAAACTACTCCGACCGGATTAGCTACACCGACATATTGAACCGTTCCGTCATCAAGCTGAACATTCCAGCCGTTAATGGTATATCCCACAGGATTTGACAACGGAACAGACAGTGTCGTTTCCATTCCATGTATTAGTGTTTCTCCCATCACACGCTCGGAATTAATAACAGTATTATCTGCCGTATTCCAATACCTTACATCTACACTTGTATCAATATATGGATAATATTCTATGTCAAGATATTTTTTCGGTAAGTATGATGACAAGTCAATACAAACCTCTCTATCATTTCCCGAATATTGTACCGAATCGTCCTCAAGCCTTACTTTCCAACCCGAATAACTATAGCCGTCCAAATCCTTTATATTAATACAGCCTGATTTTATATCACTGTCATTTTCAATTCTCCCGGCATCAATCTTTTCTTCATTAATGATGTTACCGCTTGACGCATCCCAATATCTTACCTGTATTTGAGCATCATATACGGGTTTAACAACAACTCTTATTGCGGTAAAATACCAATATATGCCGTTTGGAAACCACTTGTTTGTACCTTTTATCTGATGATTACCATTATCTGACCAGGGATCACATGAATCGCTTTTAACACTTTTATTGCTCTTTACACACAAATAAAAAATGGTTTCACCCGGCGCACTGCAAGAAAATCTGTCCTGATCTACCACATTATAATCATACACATTACTATGATTCCCCATTGTGCCGAAATGCTGCCAATCCCACTGCGATATTTTACCGCCTATATTATTATCTCTGCTTAAATCTTCAAATTCAATCGTATCACCAACATAACATACTATTTCCGGAAAGTCAACATTACAATCATAACCGTCATTACTTATAACGCTATCAGCTATTTCATTATTTACAACTCTTTTTACCATAAATTGAGCTGTTGGTTTTTTTATAACTTGGTTATTGATACTCTTTATCATTAAATCTCTGTAATCGGTCTTTGCATATTCTGTACTGTATTTTGCCTCCGATGCAGTGTTTACGCAAAGAAAAATGACTGTCATTACAACAGTCATTACATTCTTTAATTTATATTTCATGTTATTATTCCTCCAGTCTTACTACAGAATACGGCAATTTCATTTTTTCAGTAAAGATGTATTCTCTCTCTTCTCCACTGCATTTTCTTAAAACCGTAAGTTTAAATTTTAATTCCATTCCGTCGGTAGGTATAAAGGTTTTCATATTTTCTCTGGTTGTATAATAGGCTCTGTTGACAGAAAATATTGTTTTATTCATTATAGTAAGACGAGTAAATTGCACTCTTGATGCTTGCTGCCACCCCAGAACATCACCCTCATCCTGTTCAAATGTGTTAAATTCGGCAGGGCTTAAACACTCTATCTTATACTCATAATTCGGGCATTCTCTTTGAAAGTCTTTCGAGTTTTCAAGAGTTATCCAAAACAGCCTTTTATCCCCCTCAGTTTCCGGATAATTTACTTTTATCTGCGGCTGCGGAAATTTAACAACATCACCGGGAGAGGTTATTGTTACTTCTCTTGTACTTTCGTCCCATTCAACATCGCAATACAAAAGCTCTGAAATATACCTAAGCGGTACAAAGGTTCTGTCATCTTTAAGCATTCCATAAGTATCACACACAACCATTTCATCATTAATAAAAGCTTTTGCATTACCAATGGTGTATTTTATTGTATCCTTATCTTTTTTTATACTTACAGTCCTTGTATCACCGTCCCAATCTACATTCGCTCCCATTGCCTCCGAAACAAACCGAATCGGAACAAGGGTTCTTGCACGGCTGTCTATAAAGGGTTTTGCATCAGGAAAATCAATCTCATTTCCGTCCAGTGTAACCGTAACATCATCTTCCTTTGCACTTACAGCTGTAAAATTTACAGCCATTATCGCAAAGCATAAAATCATTGAAAATATTTTTCTCATATACATCCTTCTTTCTGTAAAATATGTATTTTGAAGGCCTTCTGTCTTCATAATAAATCAGTTCATATAAAAAGTCAAGAATTATTTATTTTTATGTACTTCATAAAAACACAAACCGCATAGCAAAGCCATTTTCAAGCATTTTCAGTCACATAAAATATATATTTGTAATTGTGTTGTAATATTATTAATCAAGGCGGTAATTGGTTGATGATATTTTAAAAGGCAGCTTAATTTTCCCCGGAAGAAAGGAAAACAAGCTCTCTGCTTCGGCATATCCAGATACTGTAAATACAGCCGGATTGCTTGTACCATCAACCCTTGAAAAATACAGTCTGTATTTAACTTTTCCGTCTATACATTTTTTGTATTCATTATCAAGTCCCGTATCTTCTTTAATATATTTATAGAACCGCTTTTTTGCCTCGGTAACATTCAAATTGATAATTTTATCCTGTCTGTAGCTATCTCCCATAGCATATTCGACAGAACAATTTACTGCTCTTTGTATTTGATACTCAATATCCTGCCCAAGCATATGTATTCTGTAATACTCACCTATCAATACAGTCATAGTTATCAGAACAAAAACAAGTATCATCGTTAAAATTGTTCCGTCTCCACTCTTTTTTGTGTAAAAGTTTTTTAGTATCATGATAATCTCCGTTTCAACGCTTATTTTTTTACGTTATTTTATTTAAACAAGAACGCAATACATTGTTCCTATAAACAGCAACGGGGCAAGTGCCATAGGCTCTTTCCTATCATACTTTTTCAAAAAGATTGCCGGAAGATATATTGCACAGCCAATAAATGATGACAACATCAGGCAAAGCATACACCCATAATCTCCGAACAATATATACAGCATAATAAACATATCAAAATCTCCGGCACCTATCTTCTTAACTGCTTTTGATACCGCCCAAAAGAAAATTTTAATCATTACAACAGTGAATATATAGATATACAAATTTTCTGTCCCTATTTTATATATGATATATCCCTTTAATATTGCCGTTGACAAAACACCCATATTCAAAAGCCACGAATATATTGCTTTTTCTTTCATATCCTCAATAGCATACACCGAAAATAAAAACAGCGTTATACATACAAGAAGAGCATACATATTATTATACCTTTCAATATATACTGACATAACAATAAATGCCGTACCCATAAAAAGCTCTGCAAAAAAATGCGAAGAATCGATTTTTGTTCCGCACTTTCTGCATTTACCTCTCAATACAGTATAACCTATTATAGGGATCATATCATACCATTTAAGCGTATATCCACAGCTATCACAACGAGATCTTCCCACATACCAATCTTTTCTTGAAAATATGACATTTATGAAGCTGCCAAGACACGCTCCTATCAAAAACATAAAAAAATACAACATCAGAACACCACCGTTACACTGCCGTCATTACCGGGTGCTTCAATTACACGAAAGGTAACATATACTGTCTTATCGCCTATAGTATAATACCTGTTATATGTCCCCACATTGAGTCTGTTCGTGTATGAACAGTACCAACAAAAATTCTGACCGTTTGTATAAACTCTTACCGATGTATTTCCCATATTGCTGTCATACATACTGTAATCATCGAGTGTTGTACCGGCATTCTGTACACCGCTTGAATAGTCTGTATTCTTTATAATAACAATATCGTTAAGTCTTATAGTGTTAATTTGCTCTCTTACCTTACTGTCTAATTTTTCAGAGTCGATAACATTATTTTTAATATTATACCCGATAGGCAGGTCCTCTTTTGAAAAATCTATTGTATTCTGAACCGGCTCTGTATCTGTATTTTCGGGCGGCGTAAGATTTTTACTTCCAATCATTCCGCCGGGTACAACATTTCCGTCAGCCGTTTCATTTGCCACAGCAACTCTGTAATATTCTTTTGTCCAATCGATATTTATATCATTAACCGAAACAACAAATTTACTGTTGCCCGCAGCCACAAATATAAGGTCATTTGACGCACTTGAATAGCCAACCGTATATCCGGTGGGACCTATTGCACACAGCTTATTATCGGCACCGTAAATCAGATACCAAAACTCATAGTTATCTCCCACACCGTTCCATTCACCCTGCACATATCTGCCGTCATCAAAGATATTATCTTTATATCTCTGCCACCAATTTTTAACAGACTCATTTAAACAGCTTACATATGCCGTACAGGCATTAAAATATGAATAGCTGTAATAAAATCCATCCTGTCCTTCGTTTCCGCCGCTTACTACCGGCAAGGTTATATCCTCATCAAGAACAAGCTCTCCTCTGTTATTAACATAAAAATAATTCAGAATCTGTCTGTACACTCTCACACCGTTTTCCGTTTCGGTTATATATGAGCTTCCGTTCCTGTTCCTTATAATTACAGGCTTGTTATTATACATGGCAAAATTTCGGGAAGAAGAATAATAAAAAACAGAAGTATCAAGCACAATTTCAGCAGCCAATCCGCTGTTTGTTATAACATACTTATCCCCCGCTGTTACCACCGGTGCGGAATATCCCATTTCTTCATAGTATTGCGTATCAACACCGTTAAATGTTTTTACATTCAGTGTACTTTTGTATGTATTTTGCGTCTCAAATATATATGTACTTATCTTTCTCATATATCCGCCTGTATTCTTATATATATCTATCCGATCATAATAGTAATATTTACTGTATGTATCACTGTAAGTATATGGCTGTGACAATGAAAAATACAAATCCTCCGAATCGGGTATTTTATAGTACAGCTTTTCATCAATATCAGAGTCAAAATCTCCTTCAAATATTTTAAATCCGTTATTTTCGTTTACATCACTGAGTAAATACTTTGTACTCCCCGACTTAACAATATTTCCGTCATAAAATTCCATACCGGTCATAAGCATAGCATTTTCACCGGTGCCCGGCATTGTATAGTTTTTTATACTTGATCCCGACATATAGCTGTCATTTCCCCAATATACATTTCCCTCATAAATTATCGGAATACCGCCCTGACCGTAATAATCATCAACCGATTCAAAATACATATGCTTATCGTCTGCTATGAAAGCGTAATCATTGTAATCATCCCAACCACTATGCGTATATTTTCCACTCGGAGATATAACATACAGCACCCTTGCCCCGTCGGCAGGCTCTACTGTCAGTTCCGATACATCCGCTATATTGTTTCCTCGGTCCCAATAATATGTACTTGAAGGCTCTGCATAATCTACGATTATAAATCCGTCATCTGTAGTCAGCAGAAGATAGTAATACAATAAACTCAACTTGGATTTTCCGCTATATCCGGAGTTTGACATTTTACCCTCACATACTGCAAAATAGTACCTGTCGCCCAACTGCGGCAGCTCGTAAAAATCCAATTCGTTCTTGTTCATCGCCTTATATAACCTCATTTCCTCCGATGAAATACCGGAGGTAATATCGGGCGATTGAGTCCACAGCTCATACTGTTGTGCTGTCTCTATCGATGTAATATCAGCATTTGCAATTGTTTCCATTGTACCAAAAACTGTCATTAATGAAAGTATAAACGGCAATAATTTTTTCATGTTAATCACACTCCTGTGTATTAGTTATTTACTTTGACCTTTATCATTCAAAATTATGTTTTTTAACTCCTCCTCATCATCAACGGGAGATTCAACACCCAGCCTTTTCAGATAGCAATACATTCCGCTGTACTCAACAGGCTCGGTCGTGTATTCGCCGTCCGAAAGATTATCAAAGCATTCTTCAAGTATTGATTTTCCCACGATATTATAGTACCCGTCCGGCATATATGCCACCGTTCCCTGACCATGCATCTGCGGATTGTCCTCTGCTCCGAATTTATTTATAAAGCTCTGACATTCGTCATATGTATCAAATAAAATAAGAACAGCCTTTTTTATATCCATACCGTCTCCAATCATTTCCTTATATTTTTGTATTTCCTCCTGCGTCACATTAACAGTCGCTTTATTTTCTGTCCCCTTTTTATGAGCGAAATATATTGTAATAATAGTTCCGATGAGAAACACAGATAAAGCCGTCCCTATAATTTGTTTTTTATTTAATTTCATTTTATCCTCCATATCGCTGCAATACTAAAGCACATATTAAATGTAGAAGAGAAGCAAGTAGGTCGTTCTTTTTCGGAATGCCGACGTACTTTTTGTACTTCAAATTCCGAAAAAGGGCGAGATACGCAGCTTATCTTTTACATTAACTGCCTCTGACCTGTATTGTGTATTTGTAATTTCTGCCAAGTTCATTCCCGTCTGTATCCTTTATACCGCTTTTTATATAAATATAATTGCAATCTTTGTTCCACTGTGTTTTCGGACTTACGGTAACGGTATTTCCGGCTGCAAAAATTTCAATATCAATGTACTCTTCATTGCCATTATCGGATACTGATGCAAATATATTATTGTATGCGCTTTGAACATCAACAGGGCTGTCGAACGTGAAAACTATACTCTTGTTATTTTTGACATTATATGCTTCACCGATTTTTGTAAAATGATTTTCGCAGTATTTAGTTTCTATTTCCAAATCACAAAATACGCTCCAATCATATGTAACAGCTCTGACTTTTACTGTCCCTTTATCAAAAATTGTCAATTCTCCCTTTTGGTTTATTTCAGCACCGCTGCCGAAAACAAGCCACCTTAATTTTTTTTCGGTAGTGTCCTCCGGATAAAATGTCGGAATAATCTTTACGGTTTTTCCCGTTTCAAAAGCTGTTTCCTCCTGCGGTGCCAAAGATATTTTGTCAGGCTTTCTTATATATCTTGTAACCATGACTTCAATCTCATCTTTTTTTGACGCTCCGATTTTGGATATTGCAGATACGGTACACTTACCCTCTTTTTTTGCCGTTACAATGCCATTTTCATCAACCTCGGCAACACTGTCATCGCTTGTTCTCCATTTAACCGCACTTTCAGCTTCACTTGGATATGGTTTAATATCAAGCTTTGCAGTCTGTGTTGCCATCAGCTCTATCTTATCACAGGATTCATTGTTATACATAATATATATCTTACTTAATCCCGGCTTGCCGTTGTAATCTTCATCATCATAGAGCTTATAAAAATCCTCATCTTCTTCTACATATACGGTAACATACGCATATGTTTTTCTGTCCGAAAGAGACAGCTTTATCTTTGTCTTACCAATATGCCGTCCCAAAACATACCCTGACAAGTCAACCCCGGCGATATATTCATCCTCGCTTTCAAAAAATACTTTCTTGTTTTCTTCCTCCGGCAATATACCGTAGGTTATTTTGTGCTTTTCCCCTTTTTCAAGATATATTGTTTTTTCTTGAGGAATAATTTCAAAATCTGTTGTTTCCTCCGCAAATATAACTGTTGTATTAAACATAAGGCAGATAAGACAAAGTATAGAAGTTATATAGTGTTTAATTTTCATCATATACCGTCACGCTCCCACACAGAATTAATTTTCCCGTCAGTCAACAGGAATATTTTAAATGTGTTATCGTTATTTACGAAATTATCCATTTCTTTTACTTTTTCTTCAAGCATTACTCTTGTTTTGTAAGGAATAATTTCCTTGGACATAAATTCCACATTGGCTATGTACTCACGGCAGGCATCAGCTGGATTATCAAAGCTTTTTGAATAACAGCTGTAGCCTCCTACAAGCGATATATTTCTGTAAATATTAAAATATGCAACAGGCTCAAATTCGGCGGTATATCCTGCAAGTCCGCCTAAAACCTTAAAATCCTTCAGACTGTTTCTCAATTTACTGCCGAAAATATTATCAAAAGAAATGTTTACAACTCCCTTATCTATTTCCTCTAAGGTCATCGGCTCGGACAGAGCCGTATAAAATTCATCAATTGCAGATATATCCACATACTTTGCCTGTTCAACAAAAAATCTGTCCGAATAGATATTTGCAATACTCTTAAGATATTGAATATCCTCTTCCTGTTTTATGTCCCTGTTATCAATAACAGCACTATCCGGATTTATCCGGGTTATATTAAAAGCACTTACCCTGCAAGGCATTGCCATAAGTAAGATAAGTGCTGCTGCTATAATTTTTCTCATATTCATCATCAACCTTTATTAATTTATAAATTTGAATATATCACTGTTGATTCCCTTTTGCTTTTCTCGTCGTATACCTACATAATATACATTCGCTGCTCTTGATTCTTCAACAGCTGCATTATCTCCGTCAGTTACGGCATCTATATCATTTTCTCTGTCGGCAGAACCGTCTTTAAATACCCTTTTTACCGCAGAAGATATATTTCCTGCAATATCGGTATACAGTGCCGTAACGATAAAATCATCGGCTTCAAACGGAGCTTCATAGGTCTTATATACATTCGTTGAGCTTTGTCCGCTTTTTACGGCCTTATATTCTCTTTTATACCTTTCTTTTATCTTATCTATGTTAAGACTTGCGGCAAGAGTTTCCTCCGGATATTCAATTGACACTGTATTTCCCGAAACATTGATTATAGGGGCAGGCGGAGCATTTCTCTTTATAACCACTTCACAGACTTCTGCATCATTATATGTGATTATTTCTTCACCGTCACTCTTTATTTCGGTAAGTGTAATATACATTGTATAAAGACCGTCGGGCAGCTTTTTGTTTTCTGAATCTGTATATAACACATTAAATACAACATCACGAAGAATTTCGCCATTTGGCAACACCGTTGATGAAGCTTGTGAACAGATTGAATTATCATCTTCATTAATAAGCTTAATATCACAGCGTATTACATCATCTGTATCTTTTTCTTCAACAGAAAAATGATAATTTGTATTATATGCTGTATTCTTTACAACATAGAATTTATCACTGCTGTAACAGATAGTATGAGTATAGCTGTCTGTAGGTACCACATTGCCTGTTATTTCAAGCTTTTCATTTATATTTATTTTGGTTGTTGCAATCGTTTCATTTCCTGCATAATCTGTAGCTTTCAAATGCAGATAATATACTCCGCCCTCCGAAAATTCAATCGGCTTTGTATATGCAATCCACATATCGGGAGCAGTATCGGAATGTGTCAATGCGTACTGCTTTGATTTAACACCCGATGCATCTTCAACGCCTGCTGATGACGGATAATCATTAAACTCTGCCTCAACAGTATAAGATTTATCAAACCATTCATTTTCATTATGAGATATACTGATTTCAGGCGGTGTTTTATCAAGCCACACATAATCGGAAAATGTAACAGTATTACCCACCGACGATTCCTTAACAGTATTGTTATTCATATCCAATACCTTTGCATTATCATATATGTAGCCGTGATAACGAATTTTTCCTGTTTTTGAAGCTGTTACAGGATAGCTTACTTTGAATGATTTCCGACTGTTTTCATTTGAAAGTATGGCTTTACTTTTTCCTTCTTCATATACATTTATTTTGCTGACACCCGACAATTCATCCTCTGCCTGAACAATCATATTTTTACTTACATTCATCCACCTTTTGTAATCGGTAGCATTTGTATCATCTGCGCTTTTCAGCATTTTATATGTGGGCTTTGTATTGTCCAGCCCTTGATAAAACACATGACTTGACTCATTTCCCGAGCTGTCAAACATATGAAGTGTTATTTTATAGCTTCCGTCTGATGTCATTTTTACATGTAATCTATACCTTCCGTTTCCCTCGTGTGTTAATATTGTCCTTTCCAAAAAACCGTCATTTCTTTCAATATCGGCAGAAACAACTCCCGAAATCATTCTTTCAGCCTCGTTATCATCTATGATAAAATCGGAAAATAAGTAAAGACCCTTCACCGAATAGCCCTTATCATCAAACTCCTCAATAACCTTTGCACTTTCATTATCTATGTTAATATCATACCATTTTGTTTTGCCATATGCACCGAAATTATCCCTTACTGTAAATTGTATCTGTAGTTTTTCAGCATCTGTATTTGAATAAATAACACCGCTGCCGTCAGCAGCTGATTGACATATGATTTCATCCGTACCTTTATTTTTTAGTACATACGAAACACTCAAAATATCCTCTCTGTCAAAATCCTCCGCATACAAATTAAATTTAACTCCGTTTTTAAAAGCGTCTTTCGGCAAATAAGCCGTTGAAATATTTTCTTCCGAAAGGCTCATAACACTCAAACCGTCAGTAGTATGTATGTAGTATTCAATACTTTCAAGCTCAACTGTAGGAGCATTATTTATGTAAAATACAAATCCGTCATCACTTGCTTTTGTACTGTCCTCTTCACCTATCAATCTCCAGCCTTCCTTTTTATCCTCTCCGGCAATACATATCTCTGACAAATCATAAACCGAACGTACATAATATCTGTAGCCTATCTTGTATTTTGCCCTTTCTCTGTAATCCGAAAAATCTCCGAAATCAGCCTGAATATTTAAGCTGTTTAAATTTTCCTTATATATCCTCTTGCTCTCATTTCCGTTGCTGTCTTTATATATATGCCATTCACTCTCATCTTCCTTTTTCTCAAATACCGCAAGTTCTGATGCATATATATAAAAGTTGTCATCTTCAAATTCCGGCAGAGTAAAACTTATACCTTTTCCTGCGCCTATATCCTTTGCCTGCTTTACTATACCGTTTTGGGATATTTTCATACAGTCCTCTGCGTGTGCAGACATACCGCAAAGCAAAGGAACCAATGCAATAAGCAATATACCGAATTTTTTCAATCAAAACACCTGCCTTTTACCCGTTTGGTTCTATTATCGCCAATATATCATCACCGAAATCACCGTCAGAGTATCCCTCTTTGCCGCTGATACCGTCAGGTCCGTTACTTGATATAACTACAAGTCCGGGAATACTTTCGGAATCATCTGCGGAATATGTATATATATTTATCTCATATTTACCCTGCCACGGATCTTCCTTTATTGTTGTCTTTAATGCTGCACTTTTTTTATCTTCCGAAATTTCCGTATACATAACTTTATACGGAAGATATTTTGTATTTAACAAATCAATCATTTCATCAAGTGTATTTTCATAATTACTGTCGGGTTTTATGACAAGACCTGAATAATCCGTGATATATCCTTTAAATCCGGTTGTCATCTCCCTTAACTCTGCCTCGCATATATCAATCCTGTTATTCTGCCATATTCTGTTTGCTCCTACCGCAGCGGCTGTCATTAGTATCGATATTACAGCCATTACCCCCAAAACCTCAACAAAAGTAAAGCACTTCTTTTTTATCAATTTCCCACACCTCCGAAATTCTGATAGCTTTCATATTCCACCGCGACATCACTTACATCAATATACGCTTCAATGCTGCCTCTGTCCTTTGCGTCAAGCTCCGTAAAATTCTTTCTAACGGCATACAAATTATCAATTTTAACACTGCACAAAATTTCACCGTTAAGATATTTTGACGATACGGTTAAAAATATCGGCCTTAGCTTACTTCTTGCATTTTCATTCCTTTGAGATATTAGAAAGTCAGGTTCTTCGCACATTTGAGAAAGCTTAAATTTCTCAGGCTGCATAAGCGTATGTACTGCAAGGCTTATATCCCTCGATTTTGCATATTCAATATATCCCAAAGATGTGAGATAATTTTCTGTTTCTTTTGATACAATATCTATTTCCGTTTCCTCCGATGTGCTTTTATATATTTCATCAAGAAGGTACGGAGAAAGGTCATCATCAATTACACAGCAATCATCATATTCGTTTTTATAGTAGGCTATTTCAAAATCTCTGTTTTCAAGGTAATTAACAAACAGTCCTATTGCGGTATCTATACCGCATTCCGCTAAATATCTGTTCTTTATCCGCATATACTCTGTTTTTGAATTATATCGGGAGCTTGCCGCAGTGTTTATTAACACTGCTCCGCAGCATACTACCAAAAGTGCCGCAAAGACTGCGAATGTTATGTTTGCTCTTTTTTTCATATTTATCCAAAATCCTCTACTATGTAACGGCATAATAAATTATTCAGTTCTAAAAACATTAACACTTCTCGGAATAAATTCATAGGATAATATCCTCGGTCTTTGATTAGCCTCGATATTGTTTCCTACTATTACTATGTCAATCTTAACCTTGTTATTACTCAAAGAAAACAAGCAATCATCATATTTAACTGCAATTATTTTTTTCCCTTCATATTCCAGAAATCCCATCGGATAATCTTCCTTAAAGGAATACTCAATTTCCTTACCGTTTCCATGTTGTTTTATTTCTATCTTCTTACCACTATCCGAAATTATAACCGATTCTGCTGATTGTATTTCTCTTGAAAGATAAAAGATACAGCTGTTAAGATCACTTCTGTATGTATTTTCAAGCTGTCCGGTATATAAAGAAAAGGTCATCAACCCTATAACCGACATTCCGATGGTTATAATCATCGCCGATATTCCACCGGCAAAAATTGTTTCGATAAAGGTAAATGCCGTTTTCTTTTTCAATTTATTCTCACCACCGCAGTTATTTTTGAATTGGGAACATTGCCTCCTATTTCAATTTTAAACAGTCTTGGGGCTTTTGCCTCAAGCTGTTTGGGGAAAGAAAAGCTTTCAGAATTTGTCACTGTATATTCTCCCGTTTGGGAAAGCTCAATCTCACCTATTCCCACAGCCCATATCTTAATATCCTTATCCTTTGAAAACTCATAGAGCTGAGGCAAGGTTTTTACCTCAGCTCTTAACGCTTCTGCTATATTCATGTTTTGAACGACGGCGGATATTTGTATATCACGTTCATATTTATTTTTTAGGAAGGATGAAGTAAAACGCATAGCCGCCATTCCCGTACACGAAATAATCAGCAGTCCGACCATAGCCTCCGACAAGGTAAATGCCGGTCTTTTCATTTTATTTTGCATAAGTAACCGTTGCTTTTCCCGTTGCATCAATTGACATAGACGCAGCAGTATCCGCCTTTATCTCTATGGCAGCCGACTCAATGTTTGATGACATACCATATGTTGCGGTTTCTATCTGTCCGTCAACAAAGGTTACTACCAATACATAATTATCATCTGTATTGCTCTTTATACTGTCCTTACCGTTTGATATGAAGATTACGGCGCCGTTATTCGGATTCACACCCGTTCCTGTGGGCTTTACAAGCTGAATTGTATACGGCTGATTCCACTGGTCATTTTTTGCACATTCCGCACTGGTTTTATCAAACTGCAATGCCTTATCAAGATACAAATTGATTCCGTTTGTATCGCAAAGTGCTTCCGCATCGGCAAAATCTCCAAAGCCCGCATTCTCTCTTATAACCTGCTCCGATGCAAGCTCAAAGCTTCTGAAATCGGTTTTAACTCCCGTCTCCCTTGCCTTGTCCCCGGCAAAATCTATACGGGGTACAAGCGCTACAAACAAAATACCGATAACTGCAATAACTATCAGTATTTCCACCAACGTAAACGCAGTTTTCTTTTTCTTTTTTTTAGTTAATAAATTCTGCATAATTGCATACCTCCAAAAAATTAATTTATATTTATATAAATATCACAACACAGCTAAAAAAGGTAACAAAAAAACACCGCCTCTCTCTTTCAAAGATTTTAGCAGTGTTTGCAATATTATATATTAAATTGTTTATATGTTATCAGCAATACTCATCATAGGTAAGAATATAGAAATAACAACTGTACCTGCAAGCAAGCCTACAACAACAATCATAGCAGGCTCAATCAAACTTGTTATTCTTTTTAATCCCGTATCAATATCCTTTTCATACTGTTCTGCTATTCTGTCAAGTACATTGCATATTCCGCCGGAATCTATACCCACCTCAATCAACTGAAGCATCATTGCCGGAAAATCCCCCGACTTTGCAAGTGCCGCCGACAAATTCATTCCCGTCATTTCAACCAGACGGCAGCTTTTTTGTACGGCTTCTGCAATTTTTTTATTTTTTACTGCCTCAACAACAATTTTCAAGGAATGTACAAGTGATATTCCGCTTTTCTGCATTGCACTCAGGTTTCTGCAAAAGCGGCTTAATTCAATCTTTTCAAGCATATTCCCTACAATCGGCAGCTTTAATATAAAGATATCGTTTTTTAATTTGAAGCCTTTATCCCTTAAAGCCATTCTATATGCTGCTACCAATGCTATTTCTATTATAAATATATACAATGCCGCCTTCGACATAAAGCTTGAAACTCCTATCACTATTTTTGTAATAAGCGGAAGCTCTCCGCCCATTGAAATAAGAGTTTCTGCCAAAGACGGAACAACCATTGTCATAAGTACCCACAGCACAACAATCATTACAATACATATCATTATAGGATACATCATAGCATTTTTTATCTTGCCCGAAAACTCAATTTCTCTTTCTGTCTGTCCGGTAAGCCGTGCAAGTGTATCACTCATATTTCCCGATTCTTCACCTGCATTAACCTGTCTTACAACAGCATTATCAAACTGTCCGCTTCTTTGCATTGCCAAGCTTAGAGCCGCACCCTTTCTTACCTCATCGGCTATTACCCTTGACATATTTCTTAACTGTTTATTTATGCTTGAATCACGAATGCTTACAAGGGATTCATGCAATGACATTCCTGAATCAAGCATAAATTTAAGCATTGCAAAAAATTCAGCCTTAGTCTTTTTATTAGTCTTTACCGACAGATTATACAGCGTTTTCCTGATATTTAAAATATCATTCATTGACTTTATTTCCAGTATCTCCTCGCCCCGACGTTTTAAGTTATCGGCAGCGCTTTCCGAATCATCGGCAGTTATTATACCACGGAAAACCTTACCAGTCATAGGATTTTTTGTCCTGTATTCAAAATACTCCATCACCGAACGCTCCTGTTCCCTTTAAAATCCCGCCGCCTTGTATGGGGTCCTTAAACATAATAATACAGACGGTAACCGCAAGCCGCATTTCCTGTCCCTTATTATATAAATAATCGGTCTTGTTATCAAGATAAACTGTGTTATATCCGTTATTCATATATACCATTGGTTCTAACAGCTCATTAAGCCGTTCATCAATTGATTTCGGTTCTTCAAGCTGCGGCTCTGTTTCTTCATCTGTCTTTGGGGTATCCTCAGGCACAACCGTTTCAGACTCCGGACTGTACGGAACATCATAATTCATATCATTATTATCATCAAAATAAAAAGGCTCGTTATATAAATAGTTATCCTCCTCATATGAAGGTATCTCATCAATAATATCTGTGTTATCCTCTATGCTTTCCGGCTCTTTATACCACGGTAAATCCGTTAAATCATCATAAAACCGCTTTAAATAATTGTATTCTTCATTTTGCCTGTAGGAGAATGAACCTACACTGTACTTTATCCCCATATTGTCAAGATCGGTTAATACGCAGTTAATGTTATTTGAGTTTCCCTTCATTTCAAAATCCAATATCATTTTATATGTTCCGTTTTCTTCTTTTGTTTCCAAATGATTAAAACCTGTTACGCATACATCATTCAAAGCAACTGAATTGCCGAGATATACCAAAAATTCTTCATTGGTTACGGTAGCACCGGCTGCTTCATTACGAATTTTTTCAGTCCTTCTGCTAAGAGAAGCTTCTTTTTCTTTGAGATTTTCCGCTTCCTTAACAAGAGGGGTAATATCCGAAAGCATCGCCTTTGCATTATTATGTTCTTCTTGCTTTTCTGAAGCAATATGACTTAGCGGAACACAAATAAATTTATACTCGCAAAATCCTGTTACAGCAGCCGCAAGAATAATTAAAATAACCTTATCCCTTATTGACAGCTTCATTATCCGCACCTCCGGTAACAATTATTTCAAAAATGTTATACATATTTCCATCTGCCATTTTGTGCTCCTCAATAGCTGATACTTTTACATCTTTAATATATGAAAGCTTTGAAAGTTCATATATAAAGGAGGATATGTCCCTTTGATTTTGCCCATATCCTCGTATAACTATATTTCTTTCCGACAAATCACCCTTATATTCTATCTTCGGTTCTTCGGTTTGGGTTAATTCCTCCTCTGATTTTTCGCTATCCTTATCCTCTGTATTTTCAACATTATTATCCTCTTTATTTTTACCTTCTTCTTCGTTATCTCCTTCATCAATCAGCCTGTCCGGCGTGTCAACAGAAATTATGTATACGCTCTCCGACCGTATATTTTCCATATCGTGCATAAAACGCACAAAGGGAAACGGAACATTTTCATACTCGGCTATACATTCGTTATACTCATTTATTTTTTCCTGCAAAATACTTATTGACGCTTTCTCCCGTTCATATTTTTCATTCTTCGCTGTAATGCGATTTATATCCCATTTAAGAATACCGATATTTAAAAGCTGTACAGCTGCCGTAAAAACAAATATACTCAAAATTACAGATGCAAATACCTCAAGATGCATATTGTCATACTTGTTTTTTATCTCCTGGGGCAGCAGATTTATTTTCTTTTTTTCATTCAATGTTTTGTTCCTCCATATTAATCTCAATTCTGATGTACTGTGGCCGCATCCGACGTGTAAAAGAAGCAAGCAGGTCGCTTAAAAGCCTACCGCAGACGTATGTGTATACTTCAAGGTAGGCTTTTAAGATGAGATGCGCCGCTTATTTTTCACGTCAGCGGCATTATAGCCATACCGATGGCGTTTGTATATCTTATTCCCAACTCAGCACCTTCTACAATCAACTCATACCCATTACCTGCCTTTTCATCACAGGTATTAAATGCAATTTCTTCACAAGCTATTCCGAGTATATCAGATATTTTATTACTCAACCCTTTAAGTGCAAAACCGGTATAATACAACTTTGTAATTATGATCTCATTATTTGCACACAGGTCTATTATCCTATGTATTTCATTGCAAAGAGTATTTTCAATGTCGCAGACAATTTTAAAATATTCAGCTTCGTCTATAAGTGCAAAGCAGTCTTTCTTGTCAACAGCTTCGGTATCTGCGCCTATTTCATACAAAACCCTGCAAATATCGGGCTTTCCTGCATGGAGCTGTGTTTCAAAAAGCTTTTGCACATAATTTTCAAAGCCGATATCTATTACCCTTGTGTATACAGCAACACCCTCCGAGAAAGCAGTTACTCTCGTTTGCCTTGTACCAAAGTCAACCATAAGTCTGTTTAAATGCTCATACTCATTAAAATACAGCTCTGACAAGCAATATTGGTTATATATGCCGCAGGATATTGATGTAATCCTCATTTTATGTTCTGCAAAGGCAGAAACCAATTCATTTGCCGCACTTTTTTGCATAGCAGAAACAAGATAATATCCAACCTTATCCCCCTGCTCCTCTTTTTTCCCAAGAAATGCATAATCAACCACATGAGTAACAGAACTTACTCTGCCAAAATTTGAATACTCTTTATCTATTATCTTACCAACGTCGCTTTCTTTCCGGTTTTTAATCTGAATTATCCTGTTCTCTGTCATAAAATCAGGCAGAGTTACCGATATATTTTTTCTTGCCGGTCCGGATATTACAATATCTGCCCTTCTCGCAAGCTCAACGAAATTTACACTTGTATCTTCAATTAACGATATACTGTCAAACGCATTGGCATCATTAATCTTTACTTGTTTTGACTCATATGCTACATGAATAATTTTTGTTGTATGTATTCCCACATCAATTAATGCCTTACTGCACTTTTTTATATTATTTTTAATAAGCATATCCATATGCTTTCATTGCTCCTTTCGTTCCATATTATAAATTATCAAAAAACACAGTCCTATGAATTTCCTCAAGCGTTGTAATCCCGGCAAGTGCTTTTTCAATACCGTCCGTATGTATTTTTTTCATACCGTTTTTTATTGCTGCCTGCTCTATTTCATATGTGGATGCACCTCTATCCAAAAGCTCCCCTATCTCTTCGTCTATTACCATAAATTCCTGAATTGCAATTCTTCCCTTGTATCCTTCATCATTGCATTTTTTGCAGCCTCTTCCTCTATACAGTCTGACCGGTTTATTCCCACATTTTAAAACCTTTCTGAAAGGCGAATCGGATTCTAAATAATATTCCTCTTTGCAATACGGACAAATCCTTTTTGCAAGCCTTTGATTTATTACCGCCACCAGAGTTCTCGATACCACATACGGCTCAACTCCCATTTTAACAAGTCTTAAAACAGACGATGCCGCACTGTTGGTATGTAGTGTAGAAAAAACCAAATGTCCCGTATTTGCTGCATCAAAAGCTATTGATGCCGTTTCACTGTCACGAATCTCGCCCACCAATGCGACCTCAATATCCTGTCTTAATCCGCTTTTTAAAGCCTGCGGAAAGGTTACTCCCATTGTCGGATTTATCTGTACCTGAACAATTCCGTCTATTCTGTACTCTACGGGATCCTCAAAGGTGATTATACATTTATCCGGCGTATTTAATGCAGATAGTGCGGCATATAACGATGTACTCTTTCCGGAGCCTGTAGGACCTGTCAGAAGAATAATTCCCTGCGGTCTTTTTATCAGTTTTAAAAACTGTTCCTCATTTTCCTTTGAAAATCCGAGCATTGAAACATCAAAATTCATCTTATTCTTATCCAATATTCGTATCACAAGATTTTCTCCGTTAACTGCCGGAATAACAGATATTCTAAGGTCAACAACATTTCCGAAAATGTCCAGTCTTGCATTACCGTCCTGAATAATCTTATTGTTGTTAACGTCAAGATTTGACATGGTTTTTATTCGGTTAATAAGCTGTCTTGAGGTATTCATAGGCAGAATATATTCCATTTTCAATACTCCGTCATCACGAAACCGAACATACAGTCCGTCCTCCTGCGGTTCAAAATGAATATCGGATATTTTGCTTTCCACCGCTTCACGAAGTATTTTATTCACAAGGTTTACTATTACTGAAGAATCATTCTGCGAAATATCATAGATATCTGCATTTGCAACGTCAATCCCCACTTCATTAAGCTCTGATGTATCCACCTTTCCGACTTTTTCTTTAAAAATCCCCTCCAATAACGATACTAAGGTCGAAGCGGTGACAAGTGAATATTCAAAGCTCCCCCTGTATCCGGTCTTATCTCTTACCAAATCTTCCGCATACAGCAAGTCGGCCGGCTGTGATGTAATAAGGCGCATTTTCTTATCCTCTCGAACCGGAATGAAGCCATACCTTAAAAGATTAGTATATTCAAAATTTTCCGCAATTCCCGTATCGCTTATTTCCGGCTCAATTTCTGTCGTGTATCCATATATTTTTGAATATATATCCAATATCGTTTCCTCAGATATAAGCTTCATATCACGCACAGCAGTTTCATCATTTACGCCCGTCTCTTTCTTATATACATCAGCTTTTTCCTTTTGCTCTTTTGTAATATAACCATATTTAAGCGCCGAATTTAAAAGTGTATCAGCCATAAAACCCTCTCCTTTTATCAGCAGTTGAAACTATTGATTTTACCATATTGTAATCATCCGAGCCAAGTATTCCTTTCACCGAATCAATATCAAGCCTTCTGTTTTTTATATGCCACACCGCATTATCTGCAATATGAACATTTCCCTCTTTCCCTCTCATATGGTCACGGATAGTATTTGACTTCTGTTTTCCGAGTATCATTGCAGAGGTAACATCATCAACAGTAAGAAGCTCCACAAGAGGCACAACACAATTTTTATATCTTACAAGCGTCTGATGAAGAACACCTTTTAATACCCCTGCAAGCTGTATCCTTATCTGTTCCTGCTGTTTCGGAGGAAATACATCTATAATCCTGTCAACCGTATCGGTTACGGATTTTGCATGAAGAGTACCATAAACAACATGCCCGGTTTCCGCAAGGGTAACGGCATTCTGTATAGTCTCCAAATCTCTCATTTCTCCTACCAATATAATATTGGGATTCTGGCGCATTGCGGCAACTGTTGCAGCTTTAAAGCTGTCTATGTGAATACCCACTTCAATTTGCTCAATTCTGCTCTTATCTGATTGATGTATATATTCAACCGGCTGCTCTATTGTTAAAATATTTTCTGCCCTGCTGTGATTAATACTGTCAATCATAGACGCCAGCGTGGTTGATTTGCCGCTGCCGGTGGTACCTGCAACCAAAAACAATCCTGTTTTCATTTGAGTAAATTTATGTATTTCTTCCGGTAAATACAATTCGTTTAATGACAGTATTTTATCGCTTAACAATCGCAAAGCTATATTAATTCCGTCCATTCCCAAATAAATGTTAATGCGGAAACGGCAGAACATATACCAAAATGCACCGTCAATCGGCTCTGTTCTCTTTCTCTCACGCAGCTTTATATATTCCTTCAACATCTCCGGTACTACCACCTCAACAAATTCATCAATGTCGGAAACAGCCACCTCATCTCCATACTGTCTTAAAAGTCCTTTTATCCTTATCCAACATTGTTTTCCCTGCGTTATGTGTATGTCTGATGCATTATTTTCTATTGCATATTTTAATGCCTCATTCAAAATTATCACTCCAAACAAAAAAGCATCAAATCTTTTTTTTGATTCAATGCTTTTATTCTTTAATTATTTATTATAATAAGTTTATCAATAAAAAAGCCTTTCCCAAGCCTTGTCAAACCATACTTTTATAATCAGTCCGTCTGTATCGGCTCATGTTCTGTTCCTTTGCCTGCATTAAGTGCGTCTATTCCTCTTTTTAAATGCTCCATATTACTGCTTGAATAAAACGGATCATAAGAAACCTCGAAAGGAATCCTATGTTCACGGCACATTTTTTTAGCAAAAATATTAAATGCAGTCGAAATATTTAATCCTAACTCTCTACAGGTATTTTCCATATCTTTTTTCAACTCTTCGTCTATTCTGATATTTATATTGGTTTGTGCCATAATTCTCACCTTTAAAACCTTTCACAAAACTTAAGTTTGAAAGAAAATCGTTCAGATTGCCACTTTGCAGCGAGTGGTGCTGTACGTGTGTACCGCCCCGAGCAAAAAGTGGTGAGATGGGCGATTTTATTCAAACTTCTCACTTCCTTTTAATATTAGTATATTCATTATAGCACAAACTATATACATTGTCAATAAATTTATTTAAAATGTCATATTATTTCCAAAACCGTTCACTCATTCCGGTAAGGCTCACCTTCAGCGGAATATCAAAGCCTACAGGCGTTCCGTTAAGCGGAGTAAAAACATTTATTCTGTAGCTGCTCTGACAGGTTACCCTGAATGTGTTTCGCAGCTGTATCTTCTTTTGTGCTGCATTGAAGTATGATGCCGCTACTGACATTGACGCATCGTTTCCCATATTCATATTTGTTTTCATTTCATTAAACAGCGTGTATGTACTGCTTGTTACCTGTCCCGATATTTCAATCTCCCTGACAACTCTTCTTGCCGCATAATTAAGATTTAAGTATGTGGTGAAAACCCCGAAAAAAGATATTGCGGTTGCAATTAAGGTAATGAACACCAACGTCTTAATTATAATCTCATAGATTGCGCTTGCTTTCTTTTTCAAAGATTTTCACCCCCAATACTTTAAATGCCGAATGTAGCGTAAATCTTATCCACAATTTTACTCCAAATCTGTGTAATTGTAGACTGATAGGTATTCAAAAAGAATGCACCCACAACCACTACAAGCAATACGACTATAAGCCAACCTGTTATCTGATCGCCGTCATCATTCTTTAAGATTCTTTTCACATTTTTAAAAAATCTTTCCTTTAAAGATAAAATTTTAAGATAATATTTTTGCATAGATTTTTCCTCCTTTATTTGAAACAAACTATAAATACCTTGTAACACACTACCCTTAGACTATTCCGTTTAAGGCTGTAAAAAGATTAACTCCTATTACATAAAAAAGTGTACCGACAGCAACTGCTACTATAGGAATAACCAGCATCTTTACTCTGCCCGGACGCTTATTAAGTTCTCTTTGCATCATTTCCTTTGCAAGCGTTCCCATGTCGGAAATAAGATAATTAAGGCTTGACTCCTGATTATCTCCTCTGTTAACGGATATTAAGGACTTTACAAGCCTTGACACATAAGCATTTCCAACCCTTTTGTCAAATTCCGTCATCGCCTCCTCAAAGTTCCCGGACTTTAAATCCATAATCAAAATTTCTATATCATATTTTAACCCGTCCCCCGATATTGTCTGATAGGTTTCAAGCAGCTTTATAACATCCTTTTCGGTTTTCAACCCCTGCACAACAGCACGTATAAACATAGGCAGCTCTGCTTCAATCTGTTTATCCTTTTGTTTTAATTTATCCTTTACTTCACCGTGGAAATGAAGGAAAACCACAACAGCAAAAATACCTGCCATAATTTTCATATTTTTCATTGTACAAGATAAAAACACAAAGGAAACGAAAAATGCCGCAGCAGCCATTACAACCGACCTTGCGTAATATTCTTCGCAAGTTAAATCAATCCCTGCTCTTGCGAGCCTTATACTCATTCTCTTTTTCTTGTATTCTGTGACCTTAATTAAAGGTGCAATTACTTTAACCAACGGACGAATAAAATGCGAATTTAAACTATCATAAAAGGATTGTTCTTTTTTTAATGCAATTCTTACTCCCCTTCCGGTGCTGCCCGGCGGTAATCCTACATATTCGCAGGTTATCGAATATATACCTGCGGCAAGAAATATAAAAACAACTATATTAATAATCACATTCTTTCCTCCCTACAACGGTTTATTTATTTTCAAGGTTATAAATGCTGAAATAAGCGTAAGCAGCAGCATCAATAAAATTAACAGCTTGCCTGTCACAGAGCCTACCAATATTTCAAACCAGACCTCGTTACTCCACCTAAGCAGAGGAATAATTGAAAATGACAGCAGGATAGATGTAAAATACTCTTTCCATACTGCCATCATAACCGTGTCTGTCTCTATCTGCAGTCTCTTTGCGTCATTCATGCTCTGAACCACCGCCGGCAGAATAAATCTGTAATCTCCCGACTTTTCCTGTGCCAGAACAAGTACATTGATCCACTCCGAAAAATACCTGTTATTTATTTTAATTTCCAGCTTTAAAAGAGCTCTCTTTATATTTGAATCGATAAGCGTCACATCGGTTATGAACTCCTCAAAGGGTTTAGGTATATCCAGCTTGTCAAGATTTTCATTGATAGACTTAATTATGTCATTACAACTTAAATAACTGTTTGTAATCAAATTCATTGAATTTTCCAAAAGCTCCTCCTGATTTCTTTTATACCATCTTGCCCTTATCTTTAAGATTATATATGGTACGGGCAGCATAATAACCCCCGTTGCCGCAGAAAGCACATTTTCAACAAAAAGGAATTTACCTGCCATAACACCGATAAAGCCTGACAATATAACAAACAGCCAAAAAGTGTTAATATCAAATCCACTCATAGAAACCGTATTTTTTATTAAGACGGCGACTCGCTCTCTAAGCTTTAGCTTTGCATACTTTTCATCAACCTGTTTTCTTTTTTCATCCGCATTGTTTTTTGCAATTGAAATTCGTATCCTTTTTTGCAGCGGATTTATGTTTACAATACAAAACAACCCGGCAATCAGCAGCAAGAATATAACAAAATATATACCTGTTTGCACCGACAATCATCTCCGTTTCATTTGCTTTTTATATCTAAACAAATCTTTGTAAATCTCTTTCTGATGCGCCGCCGTATCTAAGACGGGTAAGCAATTGTTCGGACATTCTATTTACCTTACGATGCTCACCTATAACTTGTACGATTTTGCCGTCATCGTTATATATATTTTCCTTTATCGCATATTTAAAAAGAGTTTTACCCTGCACCCTTCCGTTTTCAATCTTAATTCCTTCAAATATTTCGTCATAAATTCTCCTGCCGTCTGGCAGCTGTCTTTTAAACAAAATCAGCGGCATTGCTTCCAATATAAACTCAAGCAGCTTACTTTCCGAAAGTCTAACCCCCGTTGAAACACACATTGACAGTATTCTGTTATATGCATCTGTTGCCGAGTTTGCATGGAGCGTACTGATAATTGTATGACCTGTTCTTCCCGCTTCTACTGCTGTCAGCGCTTCTTTGCCTCTCATTTCTGCCGGAATAATAGCATAAGGATGAAAACGCAGGGCTTCTTTTAATAGGTCATCCATTGTAACAGGATTTACTCCGTCCTTGGTTACGGTCTGTATAACTCTGTTTGTCATTCTGCCCTCTTCATTAATTTCAGCAATATTTAATTCTCTTGTATCTTCAATCGTATAAATTCGCTTGTTATTATCAATATTCTTTAACAAATATCCTAAGTCTGTTGTTTTTCCCGAACCTGTAGATCCTGCAATTGCTAAAGAAATACCGTTATTTACACACAACGATAAAAAATCAAGCTCATCATCTGTGGCGCTTCCGTATTTTATCATCAGGCTTCTTGAAATAACATTCTCCTTCTGCCGTCTTATGGAAGCTACTCCGCCTGTTTTCTTATCTACACAGGGCGGTATAATTGCCGATATTCTTATACCTTCACCGATAAAGCTGTCCACCTTCGGATTTGAACCGTCAATAATCGAGCCGCCAAGCCATACCATTTTCTTTATCTTATCCATGCAATCATCGGCATTTATAAAGGTTTCGGAAAGCATTATTATTTTATCGGGATATATTACCTCAATACTGTTCCAACTGTTTATATTTATCTCCTCAACCTCGGTATCGGTTATATATTTCGTAAGGACACCGAAGCCTGCCATATCCTCATATATCCTGTCTGCAAGCTCCGAAATGCTGCTGCAATCACTGACCGATAATCTGTTTTGATTAAGATACCTTACGATTAAGTTTTTAAGCTTGTCCCCGGCTGTTTCGGAATACAGAACATTAATAAGCTCTGACGAGTGATTTTGAGATATCAGATGCCTGATTTTATCAAGCACTTCTTTATATGTACTGTGTTTTCCGTCATTCCCCATATCATCACTAATGCCGGCATTTACATTGTATATTAAATCATTTATGTTAAAAAACTCTGTCATATTAATCCTCCATTTCGCCGCATTGCGGCGGCACAAATCTAATTGAAAAAGAAGCCAGCAGGTCGCTCGAAAGACTGCCGCCGACGTATGTTCAGTGAGAGTCAAAATCTTTGATTTTGCTACTCGAACTAATGCAACGCAAAACGTAGGTTTTACTATTGTCTTGATACTTCAAGGCAGGCTTTCGAGATGAGATGCGCCGCTTATTTTTCACATTACCCCTCCGATATAAGCATACTTGCAATACGCTGAATTATTTTCTTATATACTCCCGTACCGTTTCTGCTGCTATATATTACCTTGCCCGAATTTTCAAGTATCTTTGCATTATCAACAAAGGGCAGTTCAAAGTCAAATTTCAACCCCAAGCTGTTTATATATGCCGCCTTATCACAGGTTTTATCATAAGCGTTTAATATGTGAATTGTTTTGTCGGATAAATGCAATAAGCCAATCATATGTGACATGGCTGAAAACCATATGCAATCCTTCACCGATGCTCTGTGTACGTTGATTATTTTATCTGCCATTGTAAGACCTATACTTGAAACAGGATTATTTAATTCTTCATTTCCGTCTATGATTATATAATCAAAACGTATAACCGCATCATCAATAAGCTCCTTTATTGTTTCGCCGCTGATTGCCGTTAAAAGCATTCCGTCAAAGCTGTTATGAACAGACAGAAAAAATAAGTTTGGATTTTCTGTTTCTGCAAACTTGTTCTTTGTATTGCAGCCTTTTAGAATGGCACAATATGTACCTTTATCCTCTTCAACTCTTTTTCCGAACAAACCTTGCAGTTCGCCGTAATACAGCTTTGACGAAATAATACCCACCATAAAGCCTCTCTCCGCTATTGCCATTGCAAGATTTACCGCCGTTGTTGTTTTTCCCGAACCGTTTACACCCCAAACCGTTATTATTTTTGCATTCACTGTAATTTTCCTCTCCTCTCAAGCACAGCATGAAGCTTTCCGGAATATTCAGCATAAACCAACTGCTTTGCCTGTTCTTCATTCGCTATCAGAGTCATTGTTGAAACAATATTTTCGGCATCTTCATTACCCTCTTTTATTGCCTGTGCCTCATCATTTTCTATACTGTAAATTTCTATATTTCTCAGCTCATCAAAAGCTTCAACCGTATCATTCCTATATAACAAAACCGAAATAAAATCACCCGGCTTAATATGATTTCCGACAGCTGCCGCATTTGATGATACTGTTACAGTCACAAGCCTATACCCGTTATTAAAAATACCGTCAAGCTTTTCATCGGCAGCATAATCGGAGAGCTTTGACGCAAGAATTATATCATCTGATTTTATATCACAATTAGCATATTTACCAACAAGTTCGCCCTTATCAGATATAATCCGGTCGGGCAGACCATATGATCCCACCTCAATTTCCCGTACCATATCGTCAGTTATTTTTGTACCTGATTTGACATCACAGTTGAGCTTTATAATTTTGATTGTATTACTCTTGCTTTTATTTATTCCGGGAACTACACCAAAAGCTATAACGGCAGCAAAAATAATGCAAAACAAACCTATGACCTTCCTGTTTTGAAATAATTTCACTTAAATTCCTCCTGTCTGAATAACTCAAGTATAGTGCTGCATAGGTCGTCATCTCGTTCATATATGTTATACTCATACAGCTTTTTCAGCCTGTCCGCTTTATCAGGCACAACAAAAATATATGAAGAATCTATCATTTCTCTCCATTGTCCGTTATCCATAAAAAATCTCAGTTTGCCGACATTCCAGCTGTCTGCAAAGCCCATAATAAACTTCAGGCTGCAGCTGTTTATTTCTGCAAGCTTCATAATATCGTAACCCGGATCAAGCATAAATCGATCACCCTTTGCCGATATATTATACGGTACTCCGAAATCAGCAAGCACAAGGTTATATTTCTTTTTAAGCGATTTAATGCTCTCAGCTTCAGATATTAAATCAACACCTTTTACGTTTGTTAAAAATAAAGCATTTGTCCCCGAAAAATCTATAACCGCAACCTTAAAATTATGCAGAGAGAAAAACTCTGCAAATCTCAACACTAAAGAAGTAGCTCCTGCTCCGTGGGCAGCACCCATAACAGCAATGCTGTAATGCTTTTGGGGCAAAGAAAATGATTCCGGAGTGTTGTCAATATCACTTTCGTATTCTTCCGTAGCTTCGATACTTTCCTCATAAATATTATCGACTTGACTCTTTCCCTCCGAAATATCCCCCTCTGATTCTTCAACTTCTTCAACGTTTTTTTCCGGTTTATCTGATTTTTCACCAGGAGGATAATCGGTCCTGGCATTTACCGAATCATCAAAAGCTATATTGCTCTTCTTATACTTTAATCTTCCTTTACATAAAAAAGAAATAAGTACCTGTATATCAAAGCCGTGATCATCAAATATAATATCAACTTTTCTTTGTATAAATTCGGTAAGCTGGCTCTTTAAATACTGTTCCCTGCCGCCGTTTAATATTAAAACCACCCTTACATCTGTACTTATTTCATGTATTTCATCCATAAGCTCAGGTAATGTTTCAAGCAATACGGCATTTGCAGAAATAATAACAGCATCTGTTTCATCTTTATGCTTATTTAAAAATTCTTCAAGCTGTACCGATGTTACTGCATTTTCACAGGTAAAAAACAGTCCGTATTTTATAAACTCCTTCTTTAACAGCGGCTGTAAATCTGTATCTCCGAATAATGTTAAAACTCCAATCATTTAAATTTCCGCCTCTCTGATAGTTTCATTGTTTTTAATATCATGTATATCCAAACCGTTTAACAGCTTTAACGCATATTCCAACGCCTTTTCGGTATCACGTTTGTCCCGTTTGTAAAATGCATGAAGAAGTATAACATCATCCTCATCGGTGAGAAAGAATATGACTCTTATCATACTTCCGTTGATTCTAAGCCTTAATTCATAAAGCATTCGGTATCTCTCAACACTGAAATGCTTTACATACGGCTCACAAAGACGGTTATTTTCGTTCATTATGTATTCTTTTAAAAAGCAATACTTTTTAATAAACTTTTCACCGGCTTCATTTATAACCGTATCAACAGGGCTTACACCATTAGTTATAATATAATTATATATTTTTCTCAAGCAATCATCACCTCATCTATTCTGAAAACAAAAAGAGAAACATCACTTTTTACGGTATGTTTCTCTGTTATTTCCATATTAAATACATTTTTTGATGATACTATTATATCACTTTAATAATTACCTGTAAACCCCTTAGGACTGTAACTTTGCTATAATTTTAATGTAATTTTACTGTACTTTCAGTTACCGTTTTTTCTGTATGCTCAATAAGCATATCACATACATCATTAGAATTTTTTGAAGTAAAGCCCCACAAAACATTGCTGATAAGTGAAATAGCCTCCTTTTTCTTCTTAAAATATGTTTTCATAGACATTAAAAATCCTAAATCGGCAAGTTCTTCAAGAATTGCCTCTGTGTTTTCATATGTTTCTCCGGAAATATATGTAAGATAAAGTATCTGATAATACATTTCACCGTTTTTATGCTTTTTCCGCAGTATATCCAAAGAGCTGTTTATAATATTAAGCATTTTCCGATTTCGCTCTGTCGTTCTGATTTGCTCTTCAATGTCTGTACCTGTAAGGTCAGCTCCGGCACAATAACTCATCTCAATAAACTCGTCAATTTTTGTGCCGAACTCCGCTTCAAAATTCATATTTGTCCAAGCCATAGAAACCTCCACACTCCAGACAACATCCCTGTACTTTTTTAAAAGCAGCTCTGTATTATGATACAAATATTGCTCCCGATTGTTTTTAATATTATTCTGCATTAGTATGTTCCTCCTTTGTTTTCTCTAAAATCATAATTAACCTGTGCAGTATAATAATTCTCTATTGTTGATAACGAATTATATAACGCTGTAAGCATATACTGCTTTATATTTTTAATTTTTGATGTGCAATTATCCATACATTCAATCACATATTCTATGTGGTTTGAATTTAACTTTAAAAGCCTGCTTGAAATCACTTTCTGCGACACAGTGCCTCCACCTATAACCAATTCCGGTTTATTACTGCAAATTACATCAAGCATTATTTCCACCATCTCATCAATCCTATCTTTGTTGTTTCGTTGAATAATTATATCATAGCTGATGTTACTGTATATAAGCTGTCTGTATAAAAGCCTCCGGGATTTCTTTTCCTCCGCATTTGAGTTAAGCATAATTTTTCCGCCAGAGGATATGATAAGATTAGTATTACTATTATTAATATTATTCTCTTTAGTATTATTTATATTAGTATTATTTGACCATGAATTTGGTGGTTCTTGAAACGCATTTTCGGTGGTTCTTGAAACGTGATTTTCACGATTCAAGAACCGTGAATTTTGCGGTTCTTGAATCGCATTTTTGGTGGTTCTTGAACCTCCGTTTTCGTGGTTCTTGAAACGTGATTTTGGTGGTTCTTGATTATTGCTTGCTTTTTCACCCATAAAATCATCATCTGACATACTTTCTGTACTGATTTTTTCATAATCAAAAGCATCAAAATCATCTGTTTCGGAAATTTCTTCAAAATCATTATATTCATTCATTTCTTCTGCTTGTTTAATGTTATTTGCAGACAATACAAAATTTTTAACATATATTATATCTGCTTTTCCAAGTCCTCTTCTTTTTCTTTCAATTAAGCCAATACCTGATTTTGAATCCAATTCCTTCATCATTTTGGTTACTTTCTGTTCGGAGCACATCATTGTATCGGTAATTTCTTTTACGGTAAATATAATATACACACGATTTTCTTCATCAAGCCATTTATTTCTCATTGACAGACTCATTCTGTCAAGCATCATGCCATATAATAATTTTGCTTCAACAGACACTCCCGAAAATGTGCTGTCTGTAAATAACATCTTTGGTATTCTGAAAAAAGCAAACTGCTCAGCCTCTGCGCCATAATAATATCCAAATTCTATTTCATTGTTCATTAAAATCTATCCTTTCCTTTGTAAATTAATTTAATACTTTTATAAAACGACACCTTATATCCTTTGTCCCAACTATTGTCAAAGAGATAACCTCATAACCTGTTGCAACACATTGGTTCGACGGTGCAAATGTGTGCAATATTAATCGTTTACAGAAAAAAAAGACAGACTACATATTTACTGTAATCTGTCTTTTGACATATATAACAATCGGAGCCTGCAATTCAAGTGCAGTCACATATTTTTTATTAAGTGGCTCTATAATAAATGTTGGGGTATAGAAAAATATTTACAAAAAAAGCGAGCATATTTGCTCCAAATCCTGTATAATGGAATTGAGAACTAAAACTACAGGAGGGATCTAATATGCTCGCTTTAAA
>Ga0256406_1001024_pt1 | contig 46647 bp, 37 predicted proteins | sample RumenRJG_03DNA_FD_185986 | JGI IMG/M metagenome (GOLD analysis project Ga0256406, IMG submission 185986) | Bovine rumen microbial communities from Lethbridge, Alberta, Canada - RJG_03 | ecosystem: Host-associated > Mammals > Digestive system > Stomach > Rumen | place: Canada: Alberta | collected... | reverse complement strand
TTTGCCTCCACCTTCCTCCAGACGTCTTCTCACGTTAACGCCCTTGGCTTCGGCTGTACTCTTCCCACTGCCGGGCGAGTTAGGGACTTTCACCCATTAGAGCGTGCGCCCGCCGGGCGCACAAAAATGCGGGAAGCGAATCTTCGCCTCCCGCATGATATGGGAATCAGAACAGGTTCCCGGGCTGCTCTGCAGATATTGTTAACGGAACAGGCTGTACCAGCTGTTCGTAGAAGAGGTATTGCTGCTCTGTGTGGTCGTCTGCGTTGCAGACGCCTCATCGCCGAGCGTTACCTGAATGTCCTTGCTCTCATAACCGTTGTCACCGGCCCGCTCAACCGTAACCGTCACGGTCTCGCCGGACTTATAATACTTGATGATGTCCTTGAGCTCATCAGCGTCCGAGACACTCGTGCCATCGAAGGAGGTGATGATATCACCGCTCTGAAGGCCGGCCTCATCTGCTGCACCTCCGCTCACAACCGAGTAGATGTAGACACCTTCCGGCATGTTGTAGGTGGAAGCAGTCGATGCATCGATGGAGACCATCTGAATGCCGAGGTAGCCTCTCTCGGACTCGCTGTAAATCTGTCTGGACGTACGGCCCGCGAGCTCGTTGACAACCTCAATGACCTTGCTTGCCGGGATGGAGTAGCCCATGCCCTCGACATCCGTGGACGAGTACTTCGCGACGTTGATGCCGATCAGCTGACCCTGCATGTTGAACAGGCCGCCGCCGGAGTTGCCGGGGTTAATGGCGGCATCGGTCTGCAGAAGACCGGTCATCGTGCTGCCATCCGAGGACTCAAGGTCACGATCCTTCGCGGAGATGATGCCGGTGGTCACGGACTGACCATAGCCCAGGGCGTTGCCGATGGCGACGACCTGATTGCCGACCTCAACTGCATCGGAATCTCCGAAGGTTGCGACGCTGATCGCGCTCAATGTGTCACTGGACAGATCCGACTTCTTGACGGACAGCAGTGCGATGTCCGCATCGGAATCCTCACCCTTGAGGGAAGCATCGGCGCTCGTGCCGTCGACAAACTGGACGGAGAGCGACTCGGCATCCTCCACCACGTGATGATTCGTGACAATCCAGATCTCATCGTCGTCCTGATAGATGATGACGCCGGATCCGGACGCTGCCTCCTCGGCCTCTCCCGTATCACCCGAGCCGAACATCGAGTACCCGTTCTGCTGATACTTGATGACATTCGTGATCGAGACGACGGAGCTCATCGCGCTCTTTGCAACATCGGTGACGCTCATGTCGGAACTCGAATCCGAAGAGCTTGCCGCAAGCTTTACCACATTGCTGTCGCTGCTGCTCTGCGATGCAGATGCGGAAGTCTGCGTTGCCGAAGATGCGGTTGTCGCAGCCGTGCTGTCTGCTGCAGCTGCCGTCTGTGTATTTGCTGACGAAGCCACATAGCTTCCGGCTCCGAAGCCAACGCACACCGCTGCGCCGACGGCGATAAGGCTCGAAACGATCCGGCCCGCATGGTGTCTCTTCCCGGCTGCCCGTCTCTGTGCTCTGCTGCCCTGCATGTCCTCACTGTTTACCGGTGTGACATTGTTTTCATTTTCATTTTCAATGTACTGACTGTATCCGTTATCGGAATTGTAATCATAGGTACGCATTTCATTTGCCTCCTGTGAAGTATTTTCTTTTTGTTTACAACTGGAATGATACAGACAGATTGTGTGCAAGTTGTGAGAAGGGTTTGTTTTAATTGTGTTCTTCCTGTGATGGAACTGTGAAGTGTCGCTTCCTTTTCAGAAACTGCATGCTGTGATAGAGTCTGGAAAAGGAAAGGAGCCTTTGAGATGATACGATTCCGGAATGTACTTTCTCTTCTTCTCGTCCTGCCCCTTGCAGGCTGTGCCTCAAAAAACAGCAAAACCTGGTACCCGATCGAAGAGACAAAAGACCTTGCAGCCTCTCCCGATCACGTTGCGGACTACTGTCTTGTCGGGGATTCCAGGACAGTTGCCATCTACTGGGCACTGACCGGCAGCATGTCCGACAGCACAGTAGCCAAAATCGCCAATGACAGCGTCGTCTTTGCAGCTTCTGTCGGGGAGGGCTACACGTATCTGAAGGATACGGTCCTGCCCCTCATCGACCCTTATGTCGGGGAGGGCACGAAGGTTGCCGTTCTCACAGGCGTCAACGATATCGGGCAGATCTCCACGGACAGCTATATTTCTTTGCTGGAGGACACCGCTTCCGACTACAAAGAGCGTGGCGCCTCTCTGTACTACGTCTTTGTCAATCCGGTAAGTGACGATCTTGTGCCCTCCGGTACAACGCTCACAAACGAAAAGGTGAACGAGTGGAACAGGGCAATGCGGCAGGGCCTGCCCAAAGATGTGCCCTGTATCGACATCAACTCGAAGATTACCGGCCACATCGAATGGGCGGACTTCCTGCACTACGAGAACAGCACGAACCTGACGATTTATGAGGATCTCATGGAAGAGCTGGACAGCAAAGACCAATGAAAATACCCCTGGAAAGAATCTCTCCAGATTCTCCCCAGGGGTGTTCTGCTATTTCTTTCAGCTGTCGAGACAGATAACCCTGTCCTTCCCGTTCTTTTTTGCGGCGTACATCGCCCGGTCCGCACCGCTGATCATTTCCTGATAGTCACAGATCTTCGTGGTGTAACCGATGGATGCGGTGATGGCAATCGTTTTTCCGTCTTTGAGCGGAATATCTGTCTTCCGGATCCTGTCCAGAAGATCTTCTGCCTTCGCGGTGATCTGATCCTTCTCTCCGCGGTAAATTCCGACAATCTCCTCACCGCCGAAGCGATAGAACGTGATGTCATTCTGTTCCCCGAACAGGCGGATCTTCTTTCCCAGGACCTTCAGGCACTGATCTCCCGCCGCATGCCCGTAGGTGTCGTTCACGTTTTTGAAGTCGTCGAGATCCAACATCATGACGGCTGTGATCGGAGCGCCCTTTCCCTCTTTTGCATCGTCCATGGCATCATAAAGATCCAGGCGGGAATTGAGCCCGGTGAGACAGTCATAGCGCCGGTCGCGGTCTGCCTGATTGTACATGTCCCAGGCGGTCTCGACTTCCTTCTGCAGTTCTTCCTTCTCTTCCCGGCTCTGTCTTCGCTTCCGCTCCATCTCCTCGAGATGTGCCTTCTCCTTTGAGATGTCGACACCGTACAGAATACTCTCGACATGCCCGTTGTTCGGATTGTCGATCAGCTGTGCCGTAATCCTGGACCAGCGTATGGAGCGGTCATCATAATAGCTCAGCGTCTCGAGAACGATCTGATGATGGTTCTGTGCATAGGCATTCATCTGGGCCTTGCGGCTGAAGGTTGAGAAGAATTTCTCCTGCCCCGCCCTGTCCGGTACAAAGGAGCCGATCATGCGGATCCGGGTATCCACGTCGCCGACGTTCTGCATGCGCCGTGCATTCTGAGCATTGCCGCCGGAGCTGAGCCACCTGTCGTCCGTAAGATCCATGTGGAAGACACCCTGCCCTTCCGGGATGGTCTCGAGGATGGAACGGATCTGCTCGGTGTAGCGGTTCTGTGCGATCTTGGTGTCCGTCACGTCACGGCCGTATTCGATGAATACCTTCCGCCCATTCCAGACGGTGTAGCGGCCCTTCAGATTGAACACATGCTCCCCGTCGTCCACCTCGATGTTTTTCTCCGTTTCGTTCCCCATCTTCTTCATGGGACAGTGTCCGCAGGGAGCGTCGAGGCCCAGCATGTACTGGTAACACTTTCTGCCCTCATAGGGCTCGTCCGGATGCCCGGAGATGGCCGTCGTCATGGCATTGGCAAAGACCATCGTGTAATCCTCCGGGTGGCACACCTGGATGAACTGCCCCGCATGATCAATGAGATCCACGAGATTCTCAAAGTCCACCTCGGGTCCCTGTGCCTTCTGAGCATCGGCCTTTCCGACATCGATCTCTTCCCGGGAGTTTAACAGGTAAGCCCTGAAGTCCTCCTCGCTTAAGGGCTTGGAGAAATAGTAGCCCTGGATAAAGTCACAGTGATTGCGCCGCAGGAAGGAAAGCTGCTTTTCGTTCTCGACGCCCTCTGCCACGGTCTGAAGGCCGATCCTGTGGCACATGTCGATCGTGGAGGTGATGACTGCCCGGACGGTCGGCTTGAACTCGATCTGGTCGATGAAGGTCTTGTCGATCTTCACGATGTCAAACGAGTAATCCCCGATCATGCCAAGGGACGAATAGCCGCTTCCGAAGTCATCGAGCAGCACCTTCGCACCGCTCTGCTGGATCTGCTGCAGAAGGTAGGAGCAGTTCTGACGAAGAACCGCCACCGAGGTCTCCGTCACCTCGAAGTTCACAGCCCCCTTCGGCACGCTGTTCTCCTGCGTATAGTCGAAGATGTCGTTCATCAGATGATCGTTGTAGAAATCCTGGCGCGAGAGATTGACGGAAACCGGCACCAGCGGCAGCCCCTGATCCTGAAGCTCTTTCTGAAAGTCGAAGACATGCCCGAGTACATACCGGTCAAGCTGGGAGATCAGTCCGCTCTTCTCGAGAGCCGGAATAAAGGTGTTCGGCACGATGAATCCCATCTTGGGGTGAATCCAGCGGACCAGCGCCTCCGCGGAACAGATCTTTCCGTCCGATGCCCGGACGATCGGCTGATAGTAGACCTTGAATTCCTCGTTCCGGATACTGGTCTGAAAGCCCGAGATGATCTCCGCATGGTCCACGTATGATTTGCGCATGGACTCATTGAAAACAGCGACGTTTCCGTACTCCTCCTCGTCGGCAAATTCCTTCGCAAGAGTTGCCCACTCGATCATGTTGGTGACCGTGGTGTCCGCGTCCTCCACGTTGTAGATGCCGCAGCGAAGATGCAGGTGCACCATGCGGCTCTCATTGCTCCAGGAGATGTTGAGGAGGCTGTCGGGATTTCCGGCATGAAGGCGTCCGCGGTTGACAAGAAACAGAAACCAGTCGGACTCGATTCTGGCCGAGACGACAGGCCTGAGCCAGCTGTTTTTCAGAGTCTCGAACACATACCTGAGAACCTGATCGCCGCCCTCAACGCCGAAGATGTCATTGATTGCCTTGAAGTTGTGAATATCAAAGACGGCAATGGCGTACTCTCCGGGATTTGCCCGCTGAAAGAGTAGCCCTGCTTCCCGGATGAAGCCCTTTCTGGAGAATCCCCCTGTCAGGGGATCAAAGTACTGCTGTTCCAGGAGCTTTGTCAGCTCCTCCTTCGTGCGGGGAAGCTTTGCCGCAACGAACGCACTCTCCCCGACCGTGCTCATGACCAGGGCATGTCCCACTCTCCCGTCCTGAAGGACCATGTCCACGGCGTCCACCGTCTCGTAGATCTGACGTATGGGGTCCATGTAGGTCTGCGGCCCCTTTACGTTATTTGCAACCGGGCACGTGGGACAGGGCTCCTCAAGGTTCATGAGACACTGATAGCACTTTTTCCCGATCTCAAGCTGCGGATAGATCTCTTTTAAGGTCTGATTGACACTGATGACATTGTATTCGGGATCAATGACATAGGTGCCGGATGATTTTTCGCTCATTTGGTATCCTCCTGACGTGAGATCTGCCTCAGATACAGCAGATCCATGCAACATTCTCCCCCTGAAACGGCATATAAAAAAAAAGATCACGGGTCTTCTTCGTGAAAGAGGACCCCAAAATCTGAAATTGTTGCTCTTTATAGTACAGTATACCGTTACTGCCCCACCGAATCAACGCGGTTTCCTCCGGCAGATCCGCCCGCACCGGCACAGGAAATGCTACAATACGTTGCGTAACCGCTGTTCGTACCATCGTCTTATCAAGACCACATACCTGCCATGAAAAAACTGTGTTCCTGGAACGTCAACGGCCTTCGGGCCTGCATCAGCAAGGGCGCCTTTGACGACTTCCTTGCAAAGGAGAAGCCGGACGCCCTCTGCCTGCAGGAGACCAAGCTGCAGCAGGGGCAGATCGATCTGGCTCTCCCCGGCTATCACCAGTACTGGAACTATGCCGAAAAGAAAGGCTATTCCGGTACCGCCATCTTCGTAAAGGACGAGCCTCTGTCCGTTACCTACGGCATCGGAATCGATGAGCACGACCACGAGGGCCGGGTCATCACTCTGGAGTATCCGGACTTTTATCTCATCACGGTCTACGTCCCGAATTCCCAGGATCAGCTCCAGCGGCTCTCCTACCGCATGACGTGGGAGGACGACTTCCTTGCCTACCTCAAAAAGCTCGAGAAGAAGAAACCGGTCATCTTCTGCGGGGACCTGAACGTCGCCCATGAGGAGATCGACCTGAAGAATCCGAAGACCAACCGCGGCCATGCGGGATTCACCGATGAAGAACGGGCAAAGATGACAACTCTCCTCGAAAACGGCTTTATCGATACCTGGCGCCACTTCTATCCGGACAAAACCGGCGTCTATTCCTGGTGGAGTTACCGCTTCCATGCAAGACAGAACAACGCGGGTTGGCGAATCGACTACTTCATCGTCTCGGAGGCCCTGACGCCGCACCTTGTGGATGCGATGATCTACACCGATGTCCCCGGTTCCGACCACTGCCCCGTGGGACTGTCGATCGATTTCTAGCGTGCTATAATACGGTCAGATTCGATCAAGGAGGATTATCATGACAATCGAACAGTTGCGTAAGGACATGATGGCCGCCGCCAAGGCACGGGACAAGGAGCGCAAGGAGGTTCTCTCCGCACTCGTAGGTGCGGTCATGAAGCTCGCCATCGATGAGGGCAAGCGGGACAACATCCCGGAAGAGCTTGTGGATCGGGCCATTGTCAAGGAGCAGCGCGCCGCAAAGGAATCCATCGACACCTGCCCGGATTCCCGCCCGGAACTGAAGGAGCAGTACACCTACCGCTACAATGTCATCTCCGAGTATGCACCGAAGATGATGAGCACAGACGAGATCCGGCAGTATCTGACACAGAACTGCGCCGAGGTTCTCGCCACAAAGAACAAGGGCCAGATCATGAAGACCGTCATGTCGCTTCTCAAGGGCAAGGCAGACGGCAAGGACATCAGCAAGGTCGTGGCAGAGCTCACAAAGTAAACAAAAACAGTCATCATTATTAAGACAGCTTTTGGCAGTTCGATGAGAATCGGACTGCTTTTTCTTGTCCCCGGCCCCTCCTGCATGGTAAAATATTCCCGTTCATCTTTTTTCGACGGGGGTATATCCATTGAAACGCAGAGCCGTTTCCATTCTGAAAAAAGCAGCGCTCGCACTTGTGTGCGCCTCTGCCATTGTTGTCTCCGGCATTCCGCGCACCATGCAGGGCTCTGTTACGGGCACCGGTGTTCTTGCCAAGGCAGCATCCATTTCTGCGGCCGGAACCGCAGCTCTTGTCCGGGAGCTCTCCTATGACATCACGGGGAATCGTGTGTCCCCGTCTTCTGTCTCCGGCACCATTGAGACCGATGCAGCAACGACAGCCGATGTCGCTGCAGGGACCTTCCAGACCGGGGCAGTCTGCGACCAGTACATGTCCGATACCAACTATCAGGTGCTCATCAACGTCATCGGCGCCATCGAGACGGGCGGACAGATTTACGGTCAGCGGGATTACAGCATGTATGTCGGCCCTTTCCAGAACAGCAGCAATGAGTACACGATTACTCTCGGCTGGTGTTCCTTCTACGGCGACAACGCGCAGAAGCTTGTGCGCGACATTATTCTCTCGGATCCTGCAGGATATGTTGCCCTGGATCCGAACTGCCTGATCCTGCAGGCACTCACACAGAACTGGGTGAACACCCAGTACAGCCCGAGCGATACCGAGAAGCAGATCCTCATCAGTCTCATCACCTCGGACGTCGGAAAGCGCATCCAGGACCTGGACTTTCTGGAACTTGCCAAGTCCTACATGAACGACTGCATCAGCCGCTACGCGATCACGGATCCCGAGGCCCTCATGATGTACACGGAGATCTCCCTCCTTGGAGGCCTTGGCGCCTCGCACCGCGTGTTTGACCGCGTCGCCGCAACCGGTGCAAGTGATGTGATGACCATTCTCAACTGCCTGTTCCAGGACAATCCTTCAGGCACCCAGGTGGGATCGAGCATGTACTACCGCCGCCACCTCGTCGCTGCCTGCTACATCATGGCGTACACCGCGTACTGATCTTAAGAACCGAACAAACAGACCGGGAGACAGATCCAGCTGGATTCGTCTCCCGGTCTGTTTCAATTTCCGGTCAGTTCCTGCCTATTCTCTTTCCGCTCCCTTCTCCCTTGTCTCCAGCGTGCTGTAGGGCTTTACTCTCTCGAGAAGCCTCGCCTTCTCTCCGCTCGTCAGAAGGTACATCATATCACGTGGCATCGTCAGCACCGCCTCCCGCGTTCTTGATGCGTGGGAGGCAATGAAGTCCGCGGTGGTGATGTCCTGGGAACCGAGGTAGAGCACGTGGTCGCAGTTGTTCAGGATCGTTGCAGCCTCTGCCTTCGTGTAGCGGCTCTCGAGCTGGGTGATGCTCTGGAGGATCAGGCTCACCGAGATGTTTCTCGATCGTATCACCGAGATGATCCGGTCGAAATCCCCGATCCTGGCTCCGGCGGCAAAGTCGTCCATGACAAGCCGCACCGGCACCGGAAGGGCTCCGTCTGCTCTCCCGTCCGCCTCCCGGCACAGGGCCTGCAGGGTCTGGGTAAAGCAGAGGTTTACGAGGGTATCCATCGCAGAGTCCAGATCGGAGATGTTGAGGAAAAGGACGGTTTTCTGCCTCCCGAGAATCTCCGGCTCAATGCAGTGCTCTGCGGACAGGATGGCGGACAGCTCCGGGGCCTCAAAGGCGGAGAGAACGCCTTCCGCCTGTTCCGCGATGCAGCTCCAGGTCCGGTCCACGGAGCGGATGGACTGTATGCCGGGAATCAGCTGCGCAAAGTGTGAGTCCGGTGCAGATTTTGCAAGATCCTCAAAGAAGGACAGGCTCTCGTCGATCGTCACGATCTCGTGGAGCCTGAGCATGTTCGGGATGGTCTGGTCGCACTCCTCCATGCAGGTCGTAAGGCACAGGATCAGGAACAGAAGGTAGCGCCTTGCCGCCTGGTCCCAGAACATATCCTTCGAATTCTTTACCGGCTGCAGGGCATTGGCGATGCTGAATGCGTCCTGCTCGTTGACGGAGCCGTCCTTTCGTCTCCGGATCTGCCTCAGGGGGTTGTAGCCAAGCGTTGAGTGCTCCGGCTCGACAAAGTCGATCACCTCCACCCGATACCCTCTGGCGATCAGATCGTCCCGGACCAGATGTACCAGGCGCCGCTTCGTGTCCGTGACGACAAGGCTTCCTTCCGCGTCCTGCAGGAGGGGAAGGACATATCCCCCGGTCTTTCCGCATCCGGAGGAGCCGATGATGCAGTCGTTGTTATTGAGGAGGGTCTTTCTGGTATTGTTACTGACCCGGACGCCCTTTGCGAGGAGCCGGCTCCCCTCTTTTATCCGGTTGTGGTCTGTCATGTCTGTCCCCTTTCTCCCCGCAATCAGGCGAGGTCTTTTGCAATCCCTGTTGCAAGTCCGAAGGATACCGCCTCCTCTGCCGTAAAGTAGGTGTCCTTCGCGGTGAGGCTCCGGATCTCCTCCGGCGTCCTGCCGCAGCGCTCTGAGAGGATGTGAACCAGCACCTCCCGTGTCTTTTCGAGAGATCCGAGGTACTGGGATATCTCGTCCGGCTTCATGCCGGCAAAAGAGCCGCCGCTGTAGGAGGGATCGTGAATCATGAGCTGTGCGTGCGGCAGAATGAGCCGCTCCTTTCCTGCAAGGAAGATCAGCGAGGCCATGCTGGCGGCAAGCCCCGTGCAGACCGTCCGGACGGAAAGTCCCGACAGCATCAGAGCATCATAGATGCCAAGCCCCGCATCGACCTCTCCTCCGGGAGAGGAGATGTAAAGCGTGACTTTTTTCTCCCCGTCCTCTCCCTGAAGGAACAGGATCTTCCGGACAAGATCCGCGGCGCTCTCCCCGGTAATCTGCCCGGTAAGAAACAGCTGACGGCGGGAAAGAAGCACATCGTCGACGGGAAGGAGAGTGTATCCTCCTGCGCTCTCCCGGATTGCATCTGCCATGTCTCAGGCCCCCTTTCTGTGAAAAGCCGAGGCGATTTTTTCCACCGCCTCTTTTTTCGAATTTCGGATTTTCCGCATCTCCTCCTCCGGATCGTAGGAATCCAGGTCAAAGGATTCCGGCTCCTCTTCCGGCACCGGTTCCTGTTGCCGAAGCAGTGCCTTCTTCGGGATATCCCGCACCGGGGCAAGGAACACCAGATCAAAGGTCCGGTATCCCTGAAGGACCTTTTCGCCAAACGCGTCGGCGCCCTCGTCCCAGGGATACCAGGGGGAGAAGATCGAATCCATGCAGAAGCTTCCGACCTCTGACAGGAGTGTTTCCCTGCCGAATTCGGTGTTCTGGTACACGAGATCCGCAAGCTCATCGATGCGCCATTGGGAGAAGTCGTAATAGAGTCCCCGGAAATAGTCCGAAAGGCGAAGTCTGAAAAACTCCTTCTGAACCCTGGCGTCCATGACGCGGTTCTTCATCATGCGCTCTGCGATCATCTCGAGATGCTGTGCCCAGACATGAAAGTTCTCGCAGCCCTGGATCTCCTCAAGAGACCGAAGCCCCGAGAAATCCTTCTCCAGTACGACGTCACCCGGCACGTAGGCAGCAAGCTCATAAAAGGGCATGCCGTCCGAACCCGAAGTCCCGCCGTCCCGGAACATTGCCGCGATAAAAGGCCCGGCCGTTGTGTAAAAGACCGGGGCTGTGTCTGTTGTCTTTCCCATGCTCTCACCTCCTTTGTGAGAAGGAGTGTACCGCAGGACGGAATCCCTGATATCAAGCTGGACTTAAAGGCAACAAAAAAAGATCACCGCCTCCGATGATCTTCCAACACAGACAAATGTTCTCTTTTTCTCAGTGAACCCAGCGGGCGCGGTACTCGGCATTGATTTCCGAGATCTCCTTCTTCCCGTCGATGTAGTCCTGGTACATCGTGAACGGGCTTCCGCCTCCGAGCCAGCAGGACGAGCAGTTCTCGCACCCGCCTCCGCAGTCCATGGACTCGCTGATGATCTTCTGTCTCTCTTCTCTGGTCGTATCCTTGATCAGAATGCTTCGAATCTCCATACCTGCCTCCTCTCAGATCGCGACCTCAAACTTCGCATCAAAGTCGTTGTAGGTATACCCTGTCATGGTAAACGAATTCGCCGTGAACTGATACAGGTCGTGGATCGTCGGATCCACGGCAAGCGTCGGTGCCGGGTGCAGGGGCTGTCTGATCAGCTCCTTTACGATCGGCACATGGCGGTCGTAGACATGACAGTTTGCAATGCAGTGGACGAACTCCCCCGGCTCGAATCCGTAGGCAGAGGCCAGCGCATAGACGAGGAGCGCGTACTGCATCGTGTTCCAGTTGTTGGCGGCGAGCATGTCCTGGGAACGCTGGTTCAGGATCGCGTTCAGTCTGTTTCCCGTCACCATGAAGGTCATGCTGTAGGCGCAGGGCGCAAGGGCCATGTCGGCAAGCTCATCGATGTGATAGATGTTGCTCATGATACGCCGCGATGCGGGATCATTCACCAGCTGATAGATGATCCGGTCCGTCTGGTCGAGAAGATAGATCCCGTTTTCGTCCTGTACGATCTTCTTCTCCTCCGGCGTTCCGCCGAAGGCCTTCCGGATTCCCTCCGCGGTCACGTCCCTGTAGCGTGCCTTCTCACCCATCTGATAGCCGTAGGCCTTGCCGATGGTTCCGTTCCCGTCCGCCCAGGCATCCCAGACGTGGGATCCGACGTCGGCAACTTTGTTCGACTTCTGCAGCCAGATCCAGGAGAGCTCCTTCCAGGCGCTCTTCCAGTAGGTCCTGCGAAGTGTCATGATCGGCACTTCCTTTGCAAGGTCATACCGGTGCACCACCCCGAAGAGTGCAATCGTGTGTGCGGGGGTTCCGTCCTTCCAGTGGGGTCTTACATGCATTCCCTCATCGGAGACGCCGTGGTCCAGGATGTCCTCAATCGTCTGTATGAACAGCTCGTCTGCAAAGCTCATTTCTTCTTTCCTTCCGTTTCCGGGATCTGGTACTGCCGGCAGAGATCGTTGATCTCCTTCGTAAACTTCTCCAGATCCTTGTTGGTCAGCCCTCTCGATGCCTCGATCACCTTCTCCAGCCTCTTCTGAGCAATCTTGAGCTTTGTGTAGGAATCGGAGGCGGGCTTTGCCTCCTGATGCTCAATCTTCTTTCCCTTCGCAATGCGGATAAATTCTCCGGATACGAGATCAAACTGGGTTCCGGAGTAGGGTGCCATGGCCTTCAGGCCGTGCTCGTTCACCAGAAGATCCGCAAAGGTGTCCGTCACGCTGTCCTCGCCGTGGACCACGAAGACCATCTTCGGCTTCTCCTCAAAGGCATCAATCCACTCAAGGAGGCCCTTCTGATCCGCATGGCCGCTCATGCCGTCCATGCGCTGAATGCTCGCGGAAACGGCGATCTCCTCTCCGAAGATCTTCACCTTCTGTGCCCCGTCGAGAAGCCTTCTTCCGAGGGTCCCCTCCGCCTGATAGCCGACAAACAGGATCGTCGACTTCGGGTTTGTGATGTTGTGCTTTAAGTGATGCTTGATCCGGCCTGCATCGCACATGCCGGACGCCGAGATGATGATCTTCGGTGTCGCCTCGTCGTTGATCGCAATGGATTCCTCCGTCGTGATCGACAGGTGCAGGTTCGGGAAGGAAAGCGGGTTGATGCCCTTTGCAAGAAGAGCCTTCGCCTCCTCATCGTAGCAGGAATCACTGTTGTCCTCAAAAATCGAGATCGCCCGCACCGCCATCGGCGAATCCACGTAGACGGGGAAGGACGGGAACTCCGGAATCAGGTTCTGCTCCTTGATCTGCTTGATGAAGTACAGAAGCACCTGGGTCCTGCCGACCGCAAAGGAGGGGATGACAAGGTTTCCGCCGCGAAGAAGGGTCTCGCGGATGATGTCGGTCAGCTGTTCCACATAGCCGCACTTCGGCTTTTCGTGGAGCCTGTCGCCGTAGGTCGATTCCATGACGACATAGTCGGCACTCTTCGTATAGATCGGATCCCTAAGAAGCGGCTGATTCTTGTTTCCGATGTCTCCGGAGAAGACGATCTTTTTCTCAACGTCGTGCTCGGAGAGCCACAGCTCAATCGAGGCGGAGCCTAAAAGGTGCCCGATGTCCGTAAAGCGGAACTTCACACCCTCGCACAGCTCATACACCTTCCCGTACTCATAGGCCTCGAACAGCTTCAGGACGTTTGTCGCCTCCTCCATCGTGTAAATCGGCTCATACCGTCCGCTGATGCCCTGCTTTGCGGCCTTCCGGTTCCGGTACTCCGCCTCCTGCATCTGGATATGCGCCGAATCGAGGATCATGACCTCGCACAGGTCCTTCGTCGCCTCCGTGCACAGAATCTTCCCGCGGAATCCCTTCGCGTACAGCTCCGGCAGCATGCCGGAGTGATCAATGTGCGCATGGGTCAGGAACACGTACTGGATGTTCTCCGCCTTCACCGGAAGCGGCTGATTTTCATAGATATCCTTTCCCTGCTCCATGCCGTAGTCGACAAGGATGTTCTTGTCCCGGACGCGCAGGTAATGGCAGGAACCCGTAACCTCGTGATCCGCTCCCACAAACTGAAGAACCATCATGCAACCCCCTTTGTACTGAAACTGTCAACATGCCCCGGATCCTATTATACAACGGTGCGTGAAAGGAGATACAGAACCAGAAGATGCGCCGGATAGAAGGCGTAGAAAAACCAGCGGTTGAACGCCCTGGCACCCTTTGTCCTCACCTGCATCTTTTTCCCGCTGTAGAGAAAACAGATGACAAGCCCCGCAAGAAGAACAGGAAGGGCTGCAAGAATTCCCTGCACAAGCCCGAAGGTCACAGCCCTTCCTCCCGTATAGTCATAGATGTACAGCGCCCAGGTGTAGTAGGCGTGGGCGCAGTCCGCGCCGTAGAGAGCGGCGCTTACGGCAAAGGCCGCGAGGGTCTTTTTTCTGCTTCCGAAGGCGCGGTCAAAGAGGATCACCATGACCGGCGCGAAAATCCCCCAGTCGCTCCAGAACGTTAAAACGCAAAGGCCTGCCGCATAGAGCATGCGGCTCTCCGGGCGAAGACTGTCATTGTGGAGCACCACAAGGATCAGGAAGCACAGAAACAATGTCCAGATCATGTTCATCTGATTCCCCCCGAGGGCGAGATAATAGGGGACAATCGAGATCATCGAGAAGGCAAACAGCCGGACCCCGTAGTTCTTCCTGCTGTGCGTATAGAAAAAGCCCTCGACGAGAAAATAGCACATGACGGGGGCAGTGAAATACCCGATATCCTCAAAGACAATGGCAAGACTCCCGTAGGGGTCGGACAGCAGCGTGTGCGCGAGATGGTTTAAGAACATCGTCACCATCGCCGCATATTTGATCACATCCCGGTTCAGACACCGGAGACCGTTTTCCGTTCGTGTTTGCATGGCGCTCCTTCTTGCATCTTCTTTTCATCCATCGTATTCTAAAGCAAGAAATGTTTAGGAGGCAATCGCTATGACTTTTACCTATCCTGCTGTTTTTCATCAGAATGAGGATGGTTCCTATGAGGGATATTTCCCGGATCTGGAGGACTGCACGTTCTCCGGTGAAACGCTTGATGATGCCATCAACGACGCCATTGACGCCGAGAAGAACTGGATCACGGTCGAGCTTGAGGACGAGATCGGCATGCCCTACATCTCCGAGGAAGACGAGATCGAGCTGGATGAGGGTGAATTCGTACGTCAGATCCAGGTGATCATGCACCTGCAGGACGGCTGGGACGAATGATCGGAACTCCATAGAGAAAGCAAGGGCCCGGGACGCTGCTCCCGGGTCCTTTGTTGTATGTTGTTGTATGTAATTGTATGTTGTGTCTTTTCTCTCTTACTGCTTCCTTGCGACATCCTCTGCCATGAGAATCTTCACGGCGCCGATCGCAACCCGGACCGCCGTATCCGTGTCGTGGACGACGGGATTGGAGAGTCCCAAAGCCTCCCGCTCCTGATTTGCCATCACGAGAAAGCAGGAGCCGCAGCGCACATGGCGGGCTGCCGCGACGATAAAGAGCGCCGCGGACTCCATCTCGGATGCAAGGCAGCCGAGCTTCTTCCAGGCCTCCCACTTTTCCTTCAGTTCATACCCGACCGGCATCCTGTCCGGGCTGTGCTGTCCGTAGAAGGAGTCCTTGCACTCCACGACACCGGTGTGATAGGGAACTTTCATGTCTTTTGCGCTCCGTACCAGGGCATTGACGACGTCAAGGTCTGCGACCGCCGGGTACTCGATCGGAGCGTACTCCCTGCTCGTTCCCTCCATGCGGACAGCACCCGTCGCAATGACGGTGTCCCCGGAGAGGACATCGGTCTGCATGCCCCCGCAGGTGCCGATGCGGACAAACGTGTCGACGCCGCAGTTTACCAGTTCCTCCATCGCGATAGACGCCGAGGGGCCGCCGATGCCGGTGGACGTGACGGAGACCTTTTCCCCGTTCAGTGTTCCCGTATAGGTGACAAACTCCCTGGAGTCCGCGATGCGGACCGGGCCTTCGAAGTACTTTGCGATCTTCTCGCACCGCTTCGGGTCCCCTGGAAGGATGCAGTAGCGTCCCACCTCGCCCGGTTTTACCTGGATATGATACTGCCGTTCCGGATCTTCTGAATAATGCATGCTTCCTCCTTTCACGTTCCGAGCGGGATCTCCACGACCTTTGCCATGCGCATCAGAAGGTCCTCGATCTGATCGGAGATCTCCCGCACGAGCCTCTCGCGGATCTCCCCGCTCTTTTCACTTTTCATCGTGTCGGTCAGGCTTTCCTTCACGCTCTTTCCCATCGCCTTGAGCCTCTGCCGGAAAAAGCTCTTTGCAATGAGCTTTCGAACCGGTACCGGGATGTCGGCGTCCTGAATCTTCTCCTCGACGCGGTTTCTCCCGAGAAGCAGAATCAGGAGGGATACCATCGCCCCGGCGGCAAGTCCCGGAAGGCCGGAGGAGATCAGCGCGATCCCGCTCCCGCCGCAGAGCATGCCGACCATGATGGAGATCACCGCATCGACCAGGAACGTGATCTCATGCAGTGCCATCACGCCGCCGGCATCGATGTGAATGTCGATGTCATCCGCCGACAGATAGGTATTCAGGGACAGAGCCTTGTAGGGCACCCTGTGGCGCACGCAGATGGGCACCGTGTACTCCTCGAGCTGATTCGCCACAATCTTCAGCCAGGCCTGCGTCGGGCCACGGAGAATCTTTCGCGCATCTTCGGATTTGAGCCACCTGGTGATCTCGTCCTGCAGCACCCTGTCAATCTCGGACAGGCGGCGGATCTGACCGTCCCGCCACTTCAGGAATACCGGATAAACCACCTGCTCCATCATGGGATCGACGATCACATCGGCAGTTGTCCGGTAGAGCTCTGCAAGGTGCTGCTCCACGATCTTCTCCACGTGATCGGAGTCGATGAACTCACGGATCTCCATGCGGAAGCGCCGCATCTCCTCATCAATCTGCCCCGACAGGGCAAGTCCCTTTGCGACGGAGAACTCAGGCTCTGCTCCCGTGATCACCACGGCCTCCGGAAACGCCTTCTCGCACCAGTTCCTGATGGCGGGAAGCTTTGACACCCCGCCTGTCAGAAACAGCAGCTCTGGAAGCGCGGACGGATCGTTCTGTGATGCAATCGCAGAGCGCACACCGGTAAGAGCACCGGAAAAGACCTCGTGAAACGTGCGTCCTGACAGGGACGCCGAGGGCGAATCGGTGAGCCTGTCTGCCATCTCTGGGTCAAGGAAGAGCTTCAGCCGCACCGTCTTCTCTCCCGCGGCGATGCGAACGCTCTCCTCGATGGGGTGCTCTCTGAAATACGCTTCGTCGGAAAAATACTTCTCCTTGAGGCGCCTTGCCCTGAATTCACAGAGACTCTTCCAGGGAGGACTATCGGCAAAGTTCTTCCGGATCAGCTTCCCGTCCCTGGATGCCTTCAGGCACTCCTCGAGCAGGATCTCGTCCATAATTCCGCCGCCAAGGCGCACCTCCCCTGCGGTCTCAATGCCGCCGGCAGGGACCGGCAGGGTTCTCATGTCCACTTCCTTCCCGCCCCGAATGTAGGCAAAGTCCGTCGTCGAGGAGCCGATGTCCACAACGAGCACGGGCTTTGAGAGGATGTCGTATCCCACCTGCAGGTGTCTGGACTGGCAGGCGGCAACGAGGGCTGCCCTCGACTCCGAGATCACCTTGAGCGGCGGATACCCGACCTCCTCGAAGATCTCCCGGTAGGTCTCTTTTGTGTTCGCATCCCACCCGGCAGGGGTGCCGACGTAAAAGACGGCGTCCTCTCCTCTGATGAGACTGCCATCCCGGTACAGGTCTCCGAGAACCCCCGCAGCAAAGCTTTTCACGTCCTTTGCCGCGGCTGTGCGGTCCGTAAGGTACGAGGACTTGAAGCGGATTCTCCGGACACGCACGTCCGGTACATAGCAGGCGCTCTCTCCAACAAGAAGCTCTCCGTTATTCTTCAGGGCATAGGCGCTCACAAAGCTCTTCGCCCCCTCAACGGTGAGAATTTCCGGGGTCTGTCCGTCCTTTGAGGTATCGATTCTTGCGATCGCGCTCTCCGCATCGCCAAGATCAAATCCGAAATATCGATCCATGTCAGGCCTTCACCGCCATTCCTTTCTGCAAAAGCTCCCCGTCCCGGATCAGCGCCGGACGCATCGTCTTTGTCATTGTTCCGGGCATCAGCTCAAAGTACTGCCCGTTGGTCCCGTCAAAGGATACCGCCTCGATCCCCTGACGGTGGAGAAGATATGGCACCTGCCCCGCCGCCTCGAGGGCATACTCCGCATCGTTTCCGTAGAGTGCCTCGAGAAGTTTCCCGTACAGATCCGGGTCTGCGGGAAGGGCGGCATCTTTTGCCGTGCTCTGCTGCTCCTTTCCCGGACAAAACGCACTTCTTTCCCTGTCAATAACAAGAACCAGGGCGTAAAGGGCGGAGACGACCCGGTCCGGATCCACTCTGCTTTCGACCTTCCATTCGGGATCTTTCCTCTTCCGGGTGAGGGAGCCTGCCGTAAACAGGATCGCGACGGCTGCCGCAAGAAAAAGCACCGGTACAAGACCGGACTTTTCAAGAACCAGAATCAGAGCCACTACCGCGAAAAGGATCAGGGAGATGGCGGTCAGAATCTTCCCTGTCCGGCTCCTTTCGCTCTTACTGCCCGTCTTTCTCTCATAGACCTCGGCCTGCCCGAAACAGGTAAGGAAGGGCACGGCAGCACGCGCCGTCGCAAAAAGGCCTGCAGTCCAGGCTGTCCTCTCCTTCGGATCCTCCTCGCCTGCAATAAGGCCAAGGCGCATGAGCTCGTCCTGCAAAAGAGCCTGTGCCTTCTCCGGGTCGGGATCCTGTCTAAGGCGCATGAGGAGCCCTTCCCTGTCCTTCTCGAAAGCCTTTTTCAGTGCACTGTTCCCCTCCTGCATGAGATGCCCCTCCTGTTTTCTCTTCTGATTCCATTGTACGGGATTTGACAGCCTTCTCAAGCACAAAAAAGGGCAGGGTGTAATTTCCCTGCCCGAAAAAGGCAATCCGTCAGACCGCTGTGATGCTGTCCGTTTTCGTTACTGCTTCCTTACACGCCTCCTGTGATTCTGCCGGATCTTCTCGCTCCAGGAGCCGTCCTCGAACACCGCGCCCGTCGGCGGTGCCTCCCGGTACGTCGTAAGCGCCTCGTTCAGGGTGTCATAGCTTACGCGCACCCCGTCCTCATCGCAGTCAAAGTCCACCGCGCCGCCCGCATCAATGCCGTAGCTCTTTGCGGTCTCCACGGCGTCCATGTTGGCACCCAGGAACAGGAAGTCCCAGCCCTTCTCGTGCTTCTTCTCCTCGATCATGAGGCGCACCTCGTCCGCCGTATAGCGGTGGCTTGCGTTCTCAAGGCCGTCCGTCATGATGATGAAGACACAGCGGGCCGGCACGTCCTCCGGGCGCACATACCGGTGCACCGTCTCGATGTGGCGGATCGCATCGCCGATGGCATCGCACAGTGCCGTGCAGCCGCCGACGGTATACGTATCCCCCGTCATCAGCGGGACCTTCCCGATGTCCAGGCGGTCATGAAGGCAGAAGCTCTTTCCGGAGAAGAGGATCGTCGTAAGATACGCCTTTCCCTCCTGCTTCCTCTGCTTTTCCACCATCGCGTTGAACCCGCCGATGACATCGCTCTCAAGCCCTCCCATCGATCCGCTGCGGTCCAGAATCATGACCATTTCGGTCGCATTGGCATCACTCATTGTTGCTCCCTTCTGCAGCTTTTTTGCTGCCGTGTGCATTTCTGATGCCATGATCCTAACAGATCGCGCTTTCCGATGTGTCGCTTTGAAAGCGACATTTGGGTAATTTCATTCAAACTTTTTCTTATGCTTCCTTCTAGATCAGTTCCTGGTCGAATTCAAAGAGGGCATCATTGAGCTCATCGATATCGTATTTCCCGTGCTCAATGAAGTACGCAATGATGATGTCCTGCCGGCTAGCCCGGGTCAGCGTGTAGCCTGCCCGTCCGATGAGTTCCTGCGTCTCATCGAGGGGAAGCTCCAGGGCGATGGCAAGGCGAAGGGCCGTGCGGCGGTTCGGGTGATACTGCGGGTTGGAGCGAAGCTTGGAAAACAGCCGCCGGTCCACCTGCGCCCGCTGATAAAGCGTCCTGTCGGAGAGGTGCCGTTTCCCGGCAAGGTCAAAAAAGAGCTGCTGAAAGCTCCTGTCGGTGCTCTCTACCTCTTCCTGAAGATCCAGCTCTGCATACTCCTCTTCCATCGGCGGCGCGCCGTAGCAGACGGCTGCGGCACTGTCCATGAATTCCCGGTCGAAGGTGAGCTTTTCACGGATCTCTGAAAGCAGAGCCTGTTTCAGTTCCTTTGAAATGCCGTGTCGTTCCCGATCTCTCATTCTTCCCTCCCGGTTCAAAAAGAGCCTCCGGATCCAGTTCCGGAAGCTCTTTTATCATACCGTATCAGCACTTGTTCCTGCTAAGCTTTCTTCTTTGCCTTTGCTTTTGCCTTCTTCTTTTTCCGAAGGATCAGAAGAAGCAGAAGAACGATGGCCGCACCGCCTGTGGCACAGCCTGCAGCAAGAAGGGCCCTGCCTGTCTTTGTACCCGTGTCGGCGGAGAGAATAAACTCTGATCCCTTCACCTTGAAGGTCAGGTAATCGCCCATGGTATCCGTGGTAAGCTCTGTGCGCTCGCCCGTGTCCGGATCCACCAGATACAGCGTGGTGTTCGACGTCGAATTATCGGATGCCAGGAACCGGAACGTATGCGTCTCCTGTCCGTCATCCGGCACCTCGACCTTCCACCGCTCGGTCTCCGTATCCTCTTCTGCAGAAAGCCGTGTCAGTGTGAGGACATCGACATCATGGTACTTTCCCTCCGCGTACAGGAACGTAATTCCGTTCGCCCTTGTCTGATCGCCCGGGATCAGCGTCATGATGCGCTCGTACTTTGCCGTCACGACCTCATCGGAGGTGATGTTCGAAAAATCGGTCCGGCTCCATGTCCCGAAGAACCCGGCCTTTGCCGGAACCTTCGGGATCTCATCGTCCGGCACACTGCCGCCATAGGCAACGCTTACCTGTGCGATCGTCTCATCGTCCGCCTCGAAGGTCAGGACAAGGGAGGCAAATTCGGCCTGAGAGGACTCCTCCTTGATCAGCTTGTCATAGGAAACCGGCTCTGCAAGGCCCTTGTAGCTGATGCCGTTGATACCGTTCAGCGAATCGGAGACGAAGGTGTTCCCTCTGATGTCGTCCTTGCTGACGTCCTTCACATCGCCTGCGATGGCGCCGGTGAACTGATCGCCCTCAAGGATCGAGACCATGGAGCTCGATCCTGTGATCTGCACCCCGTAGCCTGCCACACCGCCGACATACTTTGCGCCCGAGAGGTCGCACTTTGCAGAACTTGTCCGCACCGTGCCGGTGCTGTAGCCGACGATGCCGCCGACGTAGTCGCTTCCCTTGATCGCCGCGAAGTTGTAGTCCGAGGACAGAAGCCCGATGTCCATGTGGCCCACGGTGCCGCCCGCATAGTTGTTCTTTGCGTTCACCTTCTCATCATTTCTGCAGTTATCGACGATGGCACGCGCAAGGAAACTGAAATCCGTGGAGTCCTGTCCGATGCTCTCGATATCCTTCTCCGGATCGAGGTCATACTCGACGCCGATGGTACCGACAATGCCGCCGACGTTATTGTCGGCCTCGATCTTTCCGGCGTTCGTGCAGCCGGTCGTGCGTCCGTCGGTGTAGTTCTCAAGATCCTCGTCCTTGATGTCAGCCGAGGTATCCTCGATCTTATCCTTGGCATTGTCCTTGCTGTCCATCAGGTTATCATAGGCCTTCTTCAGCGTATCCGTGATCTCGCCGATCTTGTCGTTTGCCTTCTTCAGGGTCCCGACCACCTCGCTCGTCTGCCCGGAGAGGGAACTGTTGAGAGATGCCGCCTCATTGATCAGGGAATCGAGATCTCCGTAGAGGTTGTTGCCGGCACTCCGGACACCGGACGAGATGCCCTTGAAGTCAAAGCTGATGCCGTCGAAGGCCTGCAGGATCTCCTGAATGCTGCCGTCGACATCCGGCGTGTTGTCCGCCGCCTGGTTCAGCGCATCGAAGGATTTTTTCAGATCCGAGTTCTCATAGTCCGGCACATGGTCCGCATATCCCTGAAGGGTTGATGCAATGCCGCTGATGCTGTTCTGCGCCGTGTTGAAATCCGTCAGGATCTTTGACAGGTCGCTTCTGATCTGTGCCACCTTGTCGGGAAGCTTTGAGGAGTCGTTCTTGACCTCCTCCAGGATCTTCGTGAGATCTGAGAGGGCGTTCTGCATGTCCTTCAGATTCTGGATCTGTGCGTTGATGTCATTGATCAGCTGCTGCTTTTCCCCCTCGTCAAGGCTTGATGCCTGCACAGCCTGGGCAAAGTTGCTGAGGGCACTGGTCAGGGTTCCGACACTTGTCGATATCTCACTCAGAGAGTCTGTCAGGGCATCCGCGCTGCTGTCCAGGTTCTGAAGCAGGCTTGCCAGGTCCGAACTGTTCTGTGCGATCGTGCTGATGGTCTGCGCAAGGCTCTGGGAAGCCTGCGCCAGGTTATCCAGAGCCGGAGCCACCTTTGCCTGCGTCTCGGGATCAAGGTTCGACTCCACGCTCTGCCCGTAGGTCACGAGCAGGTTGTTGAAGTCGTTGATCGTGTTCACCAGATTCTGCGACTGCTGCGACAGGAGCGAGAGATAGGGCGTCAGCTCCTTCATTCTCTCTGCCGCGGTCTTTGAGGTATCCGTCAGGATGCTGCTGATCGCAGCAAGGGTCGACTTCAGGTCATTCGCGCCGCTCTGCAAGCTGTTGTAGTCATTGGTCAGGCGGTTCTTCTCATCCTCGCTCAACGTTGCCGCGCTGATAAAATCGTTCATCGCCGTCCCGGTGTTGCCAAGGCCGTTGAGGAGCGAATCGCAGTAGGCCGAGAGCTGACTGGACAGGTCGCTCGCAGAATCCGAGGCGTCATTGATCTGTGACACCGCATTGTTGTAATCGGACGCCGCACTGTCGATGTCATCGGATGCGGTATCCGTCATCGTCTTGATGTTGTTTCTCGCGTCCTTCGCGATGCCGGTCATGTTCGAGACCGAGTTCGAGACGCTCGACGACATGGAATCCGTCTCATCAAGGGCGCTGTCGAGGATATCCGACAGGTCGGAAAGCTGGTCATCGAGATCCTGGAGGTCATCCTTGGAAAACTCCATTGCAAGATAGGGCTCCTGCTGGCCGATGATGCCGCCGACGTCCTTTCTCCCGAGAATGGGCCCCCGGTTCGTGCAGTCCCGGACAAACCCGGAGGATCTTCCCGCGATGCCGCCCGTGTTGTATCCCACGTGGCTGTAGCCCACCGCGCCGTCGTTTTCGCAGAAGAGAATCTGTCCCTCATTGAAGCCCGCGATGCCGCCGGTATCCGTGATCACAGAGAGGTTCTCGGTGGAGTTCAGGTCTCCGGTCTGAATGATGTTTTCAATGGTATTCGAGAAGTCATCGATCGACTGCACCGTGTCCGTGTAGGTCGTGTTGATGTTCATCGAAGAGGTGCAGTTCGAGACAATACCGCTGTTGTAGCCTACAATGCCCGCCGTATACGTATTTGCCGTTGCAGTCCCCGATGATACGCAGTCCTGAATCTTTCCCGAGGCCTCGTTCTGCCCGGCGATGCCGCCGACCTTGTACTTTCCGACGAGAACGCCGTCAAAGGCGCAGTTCGAGATCGTACCGGCATTGATCGCCGCGATGCCGCCTGTGTAGGACTGGGTGCCCGAGATGTTCAGTGTTCCGGCAACCGACAGGTTCCGGACAATGCCGCCCTCCTCGATTCTCCGGAAGAGCGCCGCCTCGGACTTCTCCCCGGTCTGCGCCACATGGGAGATCCTGTGGCCGCCGCCGTCAAAGGTGCCGCCGAAGATTGCAAACTGCAGATCTCCCCTGGTCAGGGTGATGTCGTTGTCGAGAACAAAGAGCTTGTCCTTCGAATAGCTATCGATGGTGCAGGCATCTGCGGCCTTCTTCAGATCCTCCTCCGTACTGATGTGGATGGTCTCTTTGTAATCCGTCTTGTCCTTCGCTGAGGTATCGCTGCCCGCAGTCTTTGTGCCGTCGGCAAAAAAGGACGACGTCTCTGCACTGCCCGTTCCTTCCTGCTGCTTCACGCTGATCAGGGCATCTCCGCCGACCGAAAGGCCGGTCAGAAGAAGTGCGGCGCACAGAATCAGCGAAATGACCTTAGATCGTTTCATCGTCGCTTCCTCCTTCCCCGTTGTCCGAAGGCGCCGTCTGTGGCGGCGTCTCCTGCGTATTCTGTTCAATCATGCGGGACGGCCCCTGTCCCTGTCCGTAGGTGGAACCTTCCTCCTGCTTTTCCATGGAGCCGGAACTCACCACCGCCTGCACGTCGCCGCGCACAACCGCGTGCACCTGACCGATGACGGTGCCGTTGATGGTACCGCGGATGGTGCCGTTGATGTAGACAAGGCCGCTCTCGTGGCGCTGTCTTACCGGCCGGTCAATATCAAAGGCCGTGTACTGAATGATCTTGTCGCCGGAGCAGAGAATCTGCGGCAGCACGAACATGACCAGGAACACCGAGATCGAGGTGCCGCGCGCAAGACACTGGCCGATGCTCGCGATGCAGGGCTCGGATGTCATCTGGCCGATGAACACACCGGCAAGAATCATCATCGAGCCGGAGGTGATGATCGTCGGGAAGGCGAAGTTCAGGGCCTCCGTGATGGACGTTCTCCGGTCATGGGTCGGACGCAGCTCCTGATAGCGGGACGAGATGACGATTGCGTAGTCGATGTTCGCGCCCATCTGTATGGAGGACACGATGAGGTAGCTCATGAAAAACAGGTTTGAATGCGTAATCGTCGGCCAGGAGAAGTTCAGGAAAATGGCCCCCTCGATGACCATGATGAGCAGCACCGGCATGCCGGCGCTCTTGAAGGTAAGCAGGAGAATCACCAGGACGAACAGGATCGAGACCACCGACACCACGATGTTGTCGCGCTCAAAGGAGCTCTTTAAGTCTCGCTGGGAAGTCGAGTTGCCGACAGCAAGGATCTCATCGGCCTGATCCGGGTAATACTTCTCCGCCATCTCGTGCATGGTATCGAGGAAGGAGAAGGTCTCGTCCGACTCCTCGGGGAGGGTCAGATAGACCAGAATCCGGTCGTAGTCGTCGGACTCGAGCTGTTTTCTGCCGTTGGTGATCTGGGTGTTCGCATCGGTCAGGGTCTTCTCGAGATCGCTGTCGAGGGTCACATACCCGTCCTCGACCATGTCGTTGACGAATTCGAGCATGTCCATGAGCGGCACCTTGTAGGAGCCGATTCCGCCGACAATGCGGCCGTAATCCGTCTTGTCCGCCGCATAGGCCACGTACAGGGACTCGCAGACCTCATAGTCCATGTTCAGAAGTTCCGAGAACTGGCGCGGGGTCAGCTCATCGGTCAGGGTATAATCATCCATTGCGACGGTGTTGGCAAGGCCCGTGCAGTAGTCCACCTCCTGCCGGTCCTCCAGATCCTTGATCAGGGACGCTTCCTTGGAGTAACTGCCGTGGGGCACAATCAGCGCGACAAGATTGGACGAGCCGAAGTTGTCCTCAATCGTGTTCTGCGCGATCTGCACGTCGTTATACATCGGCGGCGTCAGTGTGGAGTAGCCGTACACATAGGGGCAGTTCTGGGCGAGCACCGCCGTGACGACAAACACGGCAAAAAAGATAAAGGGAATGATCTTCCTCGTCTTATAGGCGAAGTGGCCGATGCCGGAGATCTTCGGCACGAAGCTCTTGTGCGCCGTCCGCTCCATCTGTCCGGAAAACATGACGAGAAGTCCCGGCATCAGGGTAAACACGACAAGGAGGGAAAGCAGGATGGCCTTGATCAGCACGATGCCGAGGTCCGGGCCGATCTTGTACTGCATGAAGACCAGGGCAAACAGGCCGGAGATCGTGGTCAGAGAGCTCGAGAGAATTTCCGGTATGGATTTCGAGAGGGAGTCAATGGCGGCGTCCCTCACGTCGTACCCGTTCCTCTTCTCCTCCTTGAACCGGTTGCAGAAGATGATCGCGTAGTCGACGGACAGCGCCAGCTGCAGGATGGATGAGACCGAGTTCGAGACGAAGGAGATGGTGCCGAACAGGAAGTTCGTGCCCTGGTTGATGACCATGGAGACCACGAACGTCAGGCACAGCACCGGGATCTCGCCGAAGGACTCGCTCGTGAACAGAAGAACGCCCACGACGACGAAGGCGACAAGAACCATGATCTTGTTGATCTCCGTCTCAATGATCTCCGCGCTCTGATCGCCGAGATCCGTGTCGACATAGATGTTGTAGGCGGAGAGGGAATCCTCGAGGTTGTTCAGTGCCTCCAGCGCCCGGTCGTCATTCTCGTCATAGTCAAACGTGACATCATACAGGGCGGAGCCGTTCTTGTAGTGCTTCTCAAAGTCCTCCTCGTCGGCGTCCGCATCGACAAAGGTGACGGACTGCACGCCGTCCTTCGTCTCCATCTGTTTCTGGAGGGACGAAGCTTCATCGTAGCTGATGTTCGCGACCATGACCTTGGCCGTGCCGAACGTGGTGAACTCACGTTTCATCAGCTGGAGGCCTCGCTGGGTCTCCGTGGTCTCTGCAAGGTAATCGGAGAGCTTGTTGTCCACCGACACCCACTTGGAAGAAAACAGGGAAAAGATGATCAGGATGGCATACAGGAGGAAAAACAGCATGCGCTTGTCCACGATGAAGGCGCAGATTTTGAGAATTCCGTTATTCCCCTGCTTTTTCTCCGAAGATGTGTCCTCGACGGTGGAGCCGGTATCCAGGTCAATTCCCTGAGCCGCCGCCTTTCGCCGCTCTCTTCCGGTAAATTTGATCGCCATTATTTAACCTCTTTGCATGGAAGTCAGATACAGTCTGACAAATACAGTCTGAAAAATCCGCACAATTATGCTAACGGTTGTGGAACAGGAAAACAAGGGATAAAGTGCAAAAAATGTCCAAGAGTCATTTTTCGAATCATGAAAAAATGCCGGACGGTTTCCCGCACCGGCATTTCTGTCACTCCATGATCTGTCTTGTCAGAGCCGCATCATAGGTGACGCTCTTCACATTTGTGGTCTCAATCGTATAGAGGGCATGCGCCGCCATGTGCTCCGCCGCCTGCTCGAGGCCGCGGACGCCGGTCTGACCCTCATACCGCTCAATCACGGCATCGGCCGCCTCATCGGTGACAATGCACTCTCCTTCCTTCAGTCCCATGCGCTTCAGGACCTTGGGCAGGGAGAAGCGAAGGAAGATCTGTTTCTTCTCTTCCGGCGAGTAGTCCGGAATGTCAATCACGGCAAAGCGCGTCATCAGAGGCTCGCTGATCCTCGACTTGTCATTTGCCGTCGCGATGGGGTACACGCCGGTCGTCGGAATCGTGCACTCCATGTAGTTGTCGGTAAAGCCCAGGTTGTCGAGGAGCGTCAGGAGCGCGTCCGCAGGATTCCCCTGCGAGGTGTTCGAGTCCGCTTTGTCGAGCTCGTTGATGATAAACACCAGGTTCGACTCCCCGGCCAGATAGAACGCCTCCATGATGGAGCCGGGTTTTGCGTTTGCATACACTCTCGAGGAGCCGGTCAGCTGCTCGGAGTTGTGAATGGAGCTCATGTCGAGGCTCGTCCACGGCAGCCTTAAAATTCTTGCCACCGCATAGGCGATCTGGCTCTTTCCGGTGCCCGCAGGTCCCACGAGAAGCAGGCCGTAGGCCGGCAGGGTGTGGGTGCGGTTGATCTGGATGATGGTCTCGATGATTCTCTGCTTGACCTTCTCCATGCCGTAGAGCTCCTCGTCGAGGATCCGGCGCGCCTCCACCGGGTCGATCGGCGAAAAGTACGTGTCCTTCCAGCGGATGTTCAGCATGATGGAGAGGGCGTGCTGGGCATGTCTGCGCTCTTCGGGGCTTACCTCGTTCGAGCGGGCGACGGCAAGGTTTCGTCTTGCCCACTTGTGGATGTTCGCCGGCAGCGTGTTCTTTGCGCAGGTCAGGAAATCCGCCATCGACTGAAGGCTCGTGAGCTTCATGTTGTCGGAGTCTTCCTCTTCTTCATCATCGACAGGCGTCGTTTCCGCAGGAGCCTTCGCCTCGAGAAGACGCCTGATCACATATTGCAGAAATCCGTCCTCTGCGGAGAGCTTCGTCTTTCCGCCGGAATCCACCTCCCTCAGCTTGTAGACCGCATATCCCTCTTCTGTATCCTGTCCGGAGAGCCGCACGCTGATGCGGTTCTTTCCAAGCCAGGTGACAAGTCCCGTGAATCTCGCATCGATCTTCAGGATATCCGCTGTGATCGTCTCCGGACCGGAGACAAAGTCAAAGGTTGTCCTGGTCGCCTCGGGATTTGCGAAGATCCCGGTCGTGTGATGCAGGAGCTTTCCTTTTGTATTGTCAAGGACCAGCATGGGGCTCTTTGGCGAGAGCTCTCCGGCGTCGGATCGCATCTCACTCCAGGTGCAGACGGGGACGTTCCCGACTGCGGTCTTTTCCTTTTTCGCTTCCTGAATGGTTTCCTTCTTCTCTTCTCCGAAATCAAAAATCCGGTTGGACATGCTGCTTCCTTTCCGCTGTTCTTAATGTTTCCTCATAAAAAGAAGGGCTGCCTTTGGACAGTTTCTCCTGTCTTTGGACAGCCCTTCGCATAAGGCCGCACTTACATGACGGTTTCCGATCCGTCATCGTTCTCGTCCGGGTGCTCCGAATCAGACGATGTCGTCACTGCCGCCACGATGCAGATGATGACGGCAATCAGTGCCATCACGAAAAACACGCCAAGTACAATAGCCACTGTCGTATCCATTGCAAACCTCCCGCAGATATACCCTCGATGTCTCTATTATGTCGTTTTCCTCTTCCGCCTTCAAGAGGCAATTCACTCCCGGCGCCGAAGAAATGACGCAAGGATCACGCCGGAAACGAGCCCTCCAAGGTGCGCATAGCCGTCAACCCCGCTCTGGGTAAGTCCCGGCAGAATCGCAAGGGCAATGCCGAACAGGACCCTCGGCAGGGGGAACACGCGGCGAAGCTTCGGGTCCAGGGCCATGATGATGTAGGATCCCAGGATCCCGCAGATTGCGCCGGAGGCGCCGGCAGAGAGTGAAGGGTCATTCTGCATCATGTGCACGGCAAGGGAGAACAGGTTCCCGCAAAGGCCGGAGACAAGGTACAGAATCAGATACTTCACATGGCCGTAGTAGCGCTCCGAGAAGCTGCCGACCGCCGCCAGGGAGATCATGTTCGAGGCAAGGTGCTGAATGCCGAAGTGCAGAAACATCGCCGTAAACAGCCGCCAGAAGGCGTGATTTTCGATGACATATGGCGTGTACAGGGCGCCGAAGGCAAGGGCCACCTGTGTATTCTCGGATCCTCCGGCGATGGTCTCCAGAAGAAATACGACCACGTTGATGACAATGAGGGTGATTGTCACAAAGTAATCTTTCGCCCTGTTATTCTGCATCCGTATCGCCCTCTTCTTCGATCACGTTCCCGACATCCTGATTGTAGATGATCACCGGAGTGCCCATGTCAATGCTGTTGTAGAGCTCTTCCGCCTTCTCGAGCGGCATGTTGACGCAGCCGTGGGAGCCGCCGGAGACGTAGATTTCCTTGCCGAACGAGGTGCGCCAGGTCGCATCGTGCAGGCCTGTCCCCGAGTAGGTCACCGGCATCCAGTAGCTCACCTTGGTCTCGTATCCGGTACCGGAGAGCGTTGCGGGGCTCTGCTTGTCGAGGATCATGAACACGCCGGGCGTCGTGCTGTTGACGCCTTCCCCGGTCACCACATCGGTTTCCAGTGTGACCACACCGTCCACGTAGTACCACAGGTGCTGATCGTAGATGCTCACCTCGACATAGGTTGAGCCAAAGTCATTCTCATCTGTCCTCGTAAATCCGGCCACGGGCCAGCGGGCACTCGTAGGCGACCCGGTGAGTGCTGCCGCGGCAAGGCGCTGCGTTGTGGTCTCCTGATCCATCTCGTAGCCCATCGTGTCCTTCTCGGAGCCGCCGACCTGGATCTTCTGTCCGCTGTGCGTCGTAAACGTGCGCACCGTGCCGAGGGTATTGTACTTCTGCGCAAGCTCTGCGACCGTTCCTGCCACCGCAGAGCTGTCCACGGTGACGGTTCCGTCGTCTGCAAGGACGAGCCAGCCCATGACGGTCGCCTTGTCGATGGTCTCCACCGCGCCGCCGGACATGTCGATCGGCAGACTGTCATAGGCGTTCACCGCCTGCATGGTATCGGTGAGCGGCAGGTCGTCCGCGGTGACAGTTGGCTGTTTCAGGCAGTTCTGCGCGTCTGCGGTGTATTCGCCGTTTTTCAGGGCGATGCGGATCTCGCTCGTCAGAAGATCGGCGTCAATCGCCGTGCCGGTTTTTTCCGGCACGACGTCAAAGCCGGTGTCTGTCTTCTCATAATATGCATTCTCGGGCTCCGTGGCATCAGGATCGTTCACGCAGTCGAGGGCTTCCACAATCGCGGCTACCTTCGTCTCGTCGTAGGTAATGTCCGGCACCTCGTCGTAATCCTTGCGGGAGAGAGAAAACAGCCAGCGGGATGCGTGCTGCTGTTTCAGGATTGCGCTCAGCTGATGGTCAAAGCAGTAGGCACCGCCGATGTCGGTCAGGGCAAAGGAGTCCACCTCTTCCCCGCCATTCGTGATCGTGAACGTGGAGAGTTCATAGGGCAGGGCATTCTCCGCCTCGTCATGGGTCATCCCGGAGATGTCGGTTCCGTTGACATAGGTGTCTGGCAGGAACCTCGTCCTGTAGTGCTCGGCAACCGCAAGGTAGAGAAGCGCCAGTGCAAGGAGGATCAGTACGACAATGAACGCCTTCAGTACAATGGCGACATGATCCCGTTTTGCGGGTGTTCTGGCATGATGAAATTCATAGTCCGGATCGTTTCTTTTCATGAGGCAAATTATATCACATGCCCTCCTGTTCTTTTCATGCGATTTCACCCCGTGCGTGCTACCATAGGGAGCATGAACGAAAACAAGATGAAAGAAATCGATCCTGCCCGGACAATGCGGAGCCGGGTTCTTATTACTGCTGCTGTCCTTGGCACCTTCTTTATCGTATCAGAGCGAAGCGTCCAGGCCGGCACCATCACCTTCAACGCCAACGGCGGCACCGGAGCCATGGACAGCGTGAACCTCTCGAAGGGGGACGACCTGCCCTCCTGCGAGTTCTCCCGCTATGGCTATGTCTTCCGCGGCTGGTCGGAGGATAAAAACGCGCAGCTCTATGAATATGAGGACAACGGCGAGGTCGACACGGATTCTGACCTGACACTCTATGCCCTCTGGGAGCCGCAGCTGTACCTGATCCACTATGATGCCAACGGAGGCTTCGGGGAGATGGCGGACTCCTATGCGATCTACGACGAGGAGAGTCCCCTGAACCCCAACAAGTTCTCCCACCAGATCTTCCGCTTTGACGGCTGGGTCGATGATGAGGCCAATCACTACGAGAACAATGCCTCCGTCTATGATCTCCACTCGGGGAACACCTACTCCCAGTCCCTCATCACGGTCGATGCCGGAAAGCCGAAGAACACGAAGTACAGCTTCCTCTCCACGCAGGGTTCCTGCGTCTATGAGGAGGACGGGACGATGTACCTTGTCACTGCGGCAATGATCAATGACAGCGCCTACTACAAGGGAGATCTGTCCCACTATGAGACCGTCCTTACCAAGTATGACCTCTCGACCGGAAAGGCGGTGGCGAGGGCTCGCAATCTCGACTTCGACCACGGGAACGGGATCTGCTACAACGAGGACAACGGCCACCTCTACATCGCGGAGGGCGGCTCCGAGGACGGATATGCATCCGGTGTCATGGAGGTCGATGAGAACCTGAAGTTTGTGAAGGAGTGGACGTTCCCGCTTCTCACCAACATCTGGTCGATCGCCTGGCACAACTCCCACTTCTATCTCATGGGGGCCAGCAGTACGGCGGGGCATGCGTTCTGTGTGCTCAACGAGGACATGCAGACGCTCTCCATCACCGAGGTGGACGAGTACTACGACCAGAACTTCTCCGCCCAGGGCATCGCCGCCGATGACAACTTCATCTACGCGGTCAGTGCCGGTTTCAAGAGCTACGACTGGAAGAGCAAGCAGCGCATCAACGTCTTCACCCTGGACGGCACCTATGTCGGGGTGTGGACCATCGATATCCCGTATGAGGCCGAGGACATCACGGTGATCGGGCCCTACGCCTACATCACGACAAACGAGAAAAACAAGTCGACGCTCTACCGCACGAGAATGCCGCTTGTCACCCTCCATGCCGTCTGGAAAAAATAAAAAGTTTTTGAAAAACCATTTGACAGGATCCGGAGTCTGTAGTACATTAAGCAAGTCGTCACACGGAAGTCACCGGGAAGTGATGACAATGCGATAGTAGCTTAGTTGGTAAAGCGCCACCTTGCCAAGGTGGAGACCACGGGTCCGAGTCCCGCCTGTCGCTGAAACATCGGGTTTGAGACCCGATGTTTTTTTGTGCAGACATGTGTGTTGTTTGTCGAATACGGTGCCGGAGCTTCTTCCTCCTTTCTTTTACCTTTGCTCCGGCAGCGCCGAAAAGGGGCGAAGCCGGCTTCCCGGTTTCGCCCCTTTTTGTGTCCTATTCCTCTTCTGTTTCCTTATCCTTCCGCGTTGTCAGGATCCGGACGCCGTTCACCTCGACGTCGTCCTGTACCGGGATCACGATGTACTCCCTGCCGTCGATGACCTTTGTCGAGATCATCGCCGTCATGTCGCTCTTGACCGAAATGCGGATCGACGGGGACTTGATCTCCATCGTCGGCCGCCCGCCCACGTTGTCGGCGGTGATGGTATTGCCCTCTCCCACGGTCTCATCAAAGGCCTCGTCCACGGCGTCTACCGTCTCGTCCGGCAGTCCGGCATCGGCGACGATGCGCCGGATCTGGGTCTTCCCCAGCTCCAGCGGCTCCGGGTTGTCCTCGTCCTGGTGGATCATCTGATTCACCGCGTCATTGACGGCTTTCACGGACTCGAAGTCGCAGTCGCGCCCCAGGGCGTTCTCCATGAGCTCATTGAAGATCTCCCGCTGCTGGGTCTGGGTCTGCGGCACCTCGGTGGCCTCCCCGACCACGCCGCTGATGAGTTCAATGTGACGCTCGTCCTCCTTGCGGCAGTAGTACCACAGGTGATGGATGTCCGGCTCCCGGTCATTGAAGGCCGGGTACACGAAGCCGATATCCGGCATCTTGACCGCAAGATCTCCGTTCTTATTGATGAAGGTGAGGTTCTGTGCATCGTAGCAGAGACCTTCCTTCAGCTCCGCCACCGGGCAGATCGCTCCGATGAGGAACAGATAGACGTACTCGGACGCATCATCGAGATCCAGGTTGTCCTTCGTCTTTGCCGGGATGTCATACGCCCCGTGGGCGAGAAGCAGCAGATACTTCGAGTCGATCTGAAAGCTGTTCATGATGTTCTCGCAGAAATGCTGCAGCATCTCCGGCGTGTCGAACCCGTTCATCAGGGTGTCATAGAAGGCCGCCTGTTTGCCGCCCTCGCCCTCCTCGGAGAGCGGGAACTCGAAGTCAAAGAGGTTCTTTCCGATCTTGCCGGTCAGGGTCTTGCGGAAGATCTCGCAGTACTTCTCGACCTCTTCCTCCTGCATCGCATTCCAGGTTTCCTTCAGCGGTGTGATGACGGAACCGTCCTCATTCACGAAGTACCCGGTGATCTTGTCAATCCGGCAGTTGTTCTTCGTCATCAGCTTCCGGATTTCTCCAACTGATTTCTTGTCCATTTCTACTCCAGTCCTGTCGTCTCATCAAGTCCCAGCATGATGTTCATGTTCTGGACTGCGGCACCGGAGGCACCCTTCCCGAGATTGTCAAAGAGTGCCGTCACCATGGTCTGCTCCTCATTGCCGCAGACACAGATATGAAGCTCATTCGTCCCCGCAAGCTCGTTCGCATGGATTCTCGCCCCGTTCGAGCCAAACGGCATGACCTTCACGAAGTGCTCTCCTTCATAGTACCCGGCAAGCTTTTCGCACACGTCCTCTGCAGAAGGCGTCCCGGCAAGCAGTCGGTTCTCGAGAAGGATCGTCGTTGCCATGCCCTTGTAGTAGTCATCGACCACCGGAAGAAAGACCGGCGGGAACAGAAGTCCTGTCATCTTCGTGATCTCCGGCAGGTGCTTGTGCCTGAGTGTCAGGCCGTAGAGTCCCGGCGCGGAGAGCTTTTCGTCCCGGTCCTTAGCCTCATACTCCGCGATCATCTTCTTTCCGCCTCCGGAATAGCCCGTTAAGGAGTAGACGGAAACCGGGTAGTCCTTCGGAAGGATCCCCATGTGCACGAGCGGCGCAATCGTCGAGATCGCTCCGGTTGCATGGCAGCCGGGATTGGCAACGCGTCTGCTGTTTCTGATCTTCTCCCTCTGGTCTTTGGAATACTCCGGGAAGCCGTAGGTCCAGCCATCCGCCGTCCTGTGCGCCGTCGAGGCATCGATCACACGGACGTTCGGATTGTCGATCAGAGATACGGCCTCCACCGCCCCCGCGTCCGGCAGGCAAAGAAAGACGATGTCCGCGGCGTTCAGGTACTTCCGTCTCTCCTCCACGTCGTGGCGCTTGTCCTCATCGATGCGCAGAAGCTCCAGATCCTTCCGTGCACCGATTCTGTCATAGATCTGCAGTCCGGTCGTTCCGGACTGTCCGTCAATATAGACTCTTGTCCTGTGTTCCATCCATGGCCTCCGATGATTGATGACATAAAAAAATCTCCGAAGCAACTGCTTCGGAGAAGAGAGCGACAGGCGGGACTCGGACCCGTGGTCTCCACCTTGGCAAGGTGGCGCTTTACCAACTAAGCTACTATCGCATCTGTGGCGCCGTTTGTCTCAACGCATGAGTAATATACCGTATCCTTCCCGGCTTGTCAAATCTTTTTTTGCGGCGCCTTAAAAGCAGTTTTACATCCCACCCCAGAAAGAGCTGTTCTGGTTGAACCCTCGATCCTGTTTGGAATAGCGCTTGACCGACCGGAAGGCGAAGATGTCCAGCAGAATGACATAGACATAGAAGATCACGGTGAGTGTCGTATCCTGGCTGCTCGCACAGAAATCGTAAAAGCCGTGGAGCAGAGCCGGCACCGCAACGGAAAGGACGTTATAGATATGCATTCTCGTCCAGTCCCGCTGGTACTCGGCAAACTTTGCCTGCCCGTAGTAATGACCCATGAAGATGCCGGCAATGCAGTGCATCGGGATGGCCGTCACCGCGCGGATGGGTGCTACGCCCAGGCCGTAATTGAAGATATAGAGCACGTTTTCAAAGGCCGCAAATCCGAGGGACACCGTCGTCGCATAGATGCAGGCATCAAAAACGTAGTTGAAGTTCGGATTGTACCAGGTGGTCTTTCTCAGGGCAAAATACTTCACGCCCTCCTCGGCGATGCCGACGATGATGAAGTTCTCAATCACGTAGTAAAGAATCGTCGGGCTGGGTCCCGATGCCGAATCGAGAATCCACATCCCGAGCTCTTCCAGAATCGATGCGACAAACGTCGTCAGACCGCCGAAGATGAACAGCCTGATCAGGAGCGAAACCGGCTCCGGCTCGATCTTGTCCTGCCGGTACATATATATGATGAGGGCAATGGCCGGCAGAATACCGATGAGAACGATCAGCAGCATGAAATTCATATAGCTCATGGCAAATAATCCGAACATGGAAAGCCTCCTTCCGGGGTCCGTATGGAGAGAATTATACGGCGTTCCCGTTTTCCCTGACAAGACAATCCCAAGGCAGCCGCGTAAAAAAGACAAAAAAGGACGGACGCCCGATTTTCGGTTCGTCCGCCCCGTAAGGATTCAAAGCTGTCCGATCAGACGATCAGTCACCCGTGTAGGGAACCACGGCACCGTCATAGGTATCCGTGATGTACTTCTGGATCTCGTCGCTCTTTAATACATCGACAAGTGCCTTGATCTTGTCCTCGTTCTCGTTGCCGTTCTTGACTGCAATGACGTTGACATAGGTCTTGATGGCCTCAGAATCCGCATTCTCAGTGGCAAGGGCGTCCTTTGCGACAGAAAGGCCTGCCTCCATTGCGTAGTTGCCGTTGATGACCGCATAGCTGTTCTCGCCAAGGACCTTCGGCACCTGAGCTGCCTCAAGCTCTACGATGTTGCCCTTTGCGATCAGGGAGTTGTCCCAGTCGATGTCGTTGACCGTAGCAAGAAGCGGATCCTCGATGTCGTCCTTGAGCTTGATCAGGCCGTTGTCCTGCAGAAGCAGCAGAGCTCTTGCCTCGTTCGTGGTGTCGTTCGGGACCGCAATTGTGTCATCAGCCGTTGCGGAAGCCAGATCCGTCTTCGTGCCGCCGTAGATGCCGAACGGCTCATAGTGAATCTTGCCTGCGACGACAAGATCGGTTCCCTGCTCCTCGTTGAAGCTGTCGAGGTAGGCGATGTGCTGGAAGTAGTTGGCATCGTATTCGCCCTGATCGACAACGAGGTTCGGCTGGACATAGTCCTCGAACTCGGTGACCTGCAGGTCATAGCCCTCGGCTGCCAGCGCATCCTTTGCCTGCGCAAGGATCTCGGCGTGCGGGGTCGGAGAAGCGGCGACCGTGATCGGGATCAGCTCGCCGTCTGCTGCTGCCGTTGTGGCTGCCGTATCCGCTGCTGCGGTTGTTGCGGTATCCGCTGCCGCCTCAGTCGTTGCTGCAGATGCCGTGGTATCCGCAGTGGTCGCTGCCGTATCAGCCGTGGTGGTCTGGCTGCTGCTGCCGCAGCCTGCGAGAATCCCTGCTGCAATGCCTGCTGTCAGTACAATACTGAAGATCTTCTTTTTCATTCTGTATTCCTCCTCTGTCACATGTTACTTTGTATCACCGGTGTTCCCTGGTGAGGAGAACACCGGAAGATTACCTTAAACAATTCTCCTGTCGAGCTTCTTTGCGATCAGCATGCCGACCGACTGGAATACCTGCTCCAGCAGAACCAGAAGCACCACGGTCACGATCATGATGTCGAGCTGGTAGCGGTAGTAGCCGTAGCGGACCGCAATATCACCGAGGCCTCCGCCGCCGACCGTGCCGGCCATCGCGCTGTAGCCCAGGATCGTTCCGATTGCAATCGTGACGCCGGAAATCAGCGAAACCCTCGACTCAACGAGCAGAACCTTCATGATGATCTGCATCGTGGAAGCTCCCATCGACTGGGCCGCCTCGATGACGCCCTTGTCCACCTCCTTGATCGAGGACTCGACCATGCGGGCGATGAACGGAGCCGCCGAGATGACGAGAGGCACGATGGTTGCCGTGGCGCCCGTGCTCTTGCCGACGATGGCTCTAGTCAGCGGGATCACGAGGATCAGAAGGATCAGGAACGGAATGCTGCGCAGAATGTTCGCCGCAACGTCCAGGATCCGGTAAGCCACGCTGTTCGGGCGGATTCCTTCCTTATCCGTCACCGCAAGGGCGATGCCCCACGGAAGGCCGATCACATAGCCAAACAGGGTCGATACCAGGGTCATGTAGAGCGTATCCACGATTCCCTGGAGAATCATGCTCACAACCGCTTCATCGAACATTTCCCGTCACCTCCTCCTGAAGAACCTCCACATCAAGGCCGCGGGCTTTGATGTAGTCGATCATGTCGCTCTGCATCTGTTCTCCCTCGGGCAGGCCCAGGATCATCTCTCCTCTTGCCACCCCGCCGACATCCTTGGTATCGGCCTTCAGGATGTTGACCGGTGTGTGGAAGTGCAGAATCATGTTGGCGATGACAGGCTCGAAGGACGACTGCGTGTTGAACACGATGCGGATCCTCTTTGCCTCGTGCAGGATGGGAACGGTCGGATCAGACCCGCTGATCTGTCCCTGTTCCTTCTCCCATTCGTCGGGGTCCTTGCCCTCGATGATGAGCATCTTGGCCGCATGGCTCTTCGGGTGGGTGAAGATTTCCTCCACCGCGCCGTTCTCGACGATGTGTCCCTTCTCAACGATCGCCACGTGATGGCAGATCTCCCTGACGACGGACATCTGATGCGTGATGATCACGATCGTGATGCCTGTGTCCTGATTGATCTTCTTGAGAAGCTGCAGGATCGAGTTGGTCGTCTGCGGGTCAAGGGCTGAGGTTGCCTCGTCGCACAGAAGGATCTTCGGATTCGAAGCCAGTGCTCTTGCAATCGCAACGCGCTGCTTCTGTCCGCCGGAGAGCTGTGCCGGGAAGGCGTTTTCCTTATCGGAGAGCCCGACCGTTGAAAGCAGCTGTCTTGCTTTTGTCCTTGCCTCATCCTTTGCCACATGGGCCAGCTGCAGCGGGAACATCACGTTGTCGATGACGCTCTTCTGCATCAGCAGGTTGAAGCTCTGGAAGATCATCGCGACGGAACTTCTGAGGGTTCGCAGCTCCTTCTCGGAGAGCGTCTTCAGGTCCTGTCCTTCAATCCGGACATCTCCCGAGGTCGGAACCTCGAGATAGTTGAGGCATCTGACCAGCGTGCTCTTGCCGGCTCCGGACATACCGATGATGCCGTAGATATCTCCCTCCTCCACGGTAAAGTTGATGCCCTGAAGGGCATTGACCGTACCGTCCTTGGTGACGAAGGTCTTGGAGAGATTCCTAACTTCTATGATCGACATGAGAATCAATCCTTTCCTTGTGGGTGTGTCGGAGCATCTTGGTTTCCCAAATCCTACTCCTTTAGTCCCCTTTGAGTCAACGAAAACTGTCTGACAATGCTATTCCGGTTTGCCATATCCTGCAATAGTCTGAGGCTATATCCTCTCCGGACGCACTACCGACGCCCATTATAGACGAAACCCATAGGACAGGGCAAATGAAAAGGCCGCCGGAGATCCGGCAGCCCGTAAATCAGATGGCAGTCCTTTGGTTCGTCAGCGCTCGCACTTCCAGAACGCCGCATAATACGGCGGCATGTGGGAGCCGCCGCCGAAGTCATGCTTTTCACCCGTGATTAGGTCCACGGCCATGCCGCAGCCCGCATCGAAGTGGGCCGTGTACTCATTGCTGTCCGCATTGATGGCAACAAGAACTCTCTCGTGCTCGCTCTTTCTCTCGAAGATGCACTGTCTGTTCGTCAGAACGACACTGCGGAAATCTCCGTAATTTAAGGCCTCGCTCTCCCGCTTTGCCTTCGCAAGCTTCGAGATCCATTCGGTGAGATCTGTCCACTCGGGTTTGTCGATGGCCGGGCGAAGAGCCGGGTCTCCGTCCTTCTTATCTCCCTTGATGCCCCATTCACTTCCATAATAGATGCACGGATATCCCGGCATGCCAAAGCACATCGCATAGATCAGGGGAAGGTGTGCAGGATTTGTCAGGATGCTCGCCACTCTCGTGACATCGTGGTTGTCCACGAAGTTCATCAGATGATAGCCGTGGTAGAGTGTCCAGGGATCCGAGCCGAACTGCCGGATCAGCGAATGATTGATCTCGAACATGTTCATGGAGTTGAAGCTCGAGTAGAGTCCCTTGTAGCACTCGTAGTTCGTGCAGGACTCCAGCATCTCGTTGTTCACGATCTGCCGGTAATCGCCGCCAAGGATCTCACCGATCAGGTAGAAGTCCTGCTTCTTCTGATCGACCTCCCAGCGAAGGCGCTTCAGGAAGTCCCGATCCACCATATAAGCAACGTCGAGCCTGAGGCCGTCGATGCCGAAGTAATCGATCCAGTACTTCACGCAGTCGATGAGATAGTCACAGACCGCCGGATTTCGAAGGTTCAGCTTGACGAGGTCATAGTTGCCCTCCCAGCCCTCGTACCACAGACCGTCATTCCAGGCATCATTTCCGCCGAAGTTGATGTAGAACCAGTCCCTGTAGGCACTGTTCTCACGATTCTTCACCACGTCCAGGAACATCGGGCAGCCGCGTCCCACGTGATTGAACACGCCGTCGAGCACCACGCGGATTCCTGCCTCGTGCAGGGCATCGCAGACCTTCTTGAAATCCTCGTTCGTGCCCAGGCGCACGTCGATCTTCTTATAATCCCGTGTATTATAACCGTGGGTGTCCGACTCGAACACCGGTCCGAAATACACCGCCGAGACATTCAGCTTCACAAGGTGCGGGATCCAGTCGAGCACTTTCAGGATCCGATGCTCGAGCACGCCGTCATTGCCAAACGGTGCGCCGCACATGCCGAGGGGATAAATCTGGTAGAACACGCTCTCTTCAGCCCACATAGTTTACTCCTTTCGTCCGGCTTTCTCGGAAAATCGACCGGCCGGAAAATCCAAACAACGGTATTTGACCGCAACATTATATCCGATTTTGTAGTTCAACGAAACTGAACTTTTTCAAATTGAGTTTCCATAATTTTGTTGACTGTTATGTTTCTGTTCTCTGACCAGGCCCTGAAATTCGCGGTTTTGTGAATAGGTCCTCAAACGGCTTTATTTTGCCGGTTTTTATCACTCCGGGTCTGTGGAAATCCCCAGAATCCCCAGAGTTATCCACATTGACACAGGTGTCATCTCATGTGTCAGCAGCCTTTTCAGGGGGCAAATTGTCGCCATCTGACAGACAAATGTCTCCTATTTCAGGTGACATATTTTTCTCATCTCCGGCCGATCTTCTGTCCACAACTTCCGGTCCGTGGATAACGTGGATAACTGTGCCCGATGTGCGTCTTTTGGTGGAAATTCAAAGCCATTCGCCCCAGAACCTTTCCACAAAGCCTGCGATTTCCCCGCTCGAACACGGATGGAGGTCCTTCCACTCCCTCGGATAGAGCTTCTGATAGGCTCTCGTCACAAACCGATCGTCCATGAGGACCACAACACCCACATCGTCCTGGGTGCGGATCACGCGCCCGGCCGCCTGGAGCACCTTGTTCATGCCGGGGTAGCGGTAGGCAAAGTCAAAGCCGTTTCGACCATGATGGTCGAAGTAATCCTTCAGAATCTCGCGTTCCGTTCCAATCTGCGGAATACCCGGCCCCACGATGCCGACGCCAATGAGGCTGTCTCTTCGAAGGTCAATTCCCTCGCTGAAGATCCCGCCGAGAACGCAGAACCCGATGAGGGTCTCGTCCTGCCGGCCGTTCTCGAAGCGCTGAAGGAAAGCCTCCCGCTCCAGCTCGCTCATGTGCTGCGTCTGAAGGAGCAGGTGCACGTCCCGGTTCTCCGTAAGGCCAAAGCCGTTGACCGGCGGCAGGTTTTCGGTGATCACATCGGTCAGCAGGGCCTCAGGAAGGAGCGGAACTCCGGAAGGAAGAAGCTCTTCCTGCTGCTGCGTCGCCTGCGTCTCAAAGAGAGAGAGCTGCACGTCCTGCGGTGCTCTTTTCTTTTCCTCCTCGATGTGTATGGTCTCGATCTGATCGTCCGTTATGCCGGTGAGACTCTTAAAGTAAGATGTTTCCTCCAGGAGAAACTGATAGGACGGGAAAAAGATCATGTAGTTGCCGTGCCGCTGCCCCGTAAATGCGCGGATACAGGCAGCGATCTTCGCATACTGTCCTTCGGAGCGCTGAGCATACCTGCTTGTCACGTCCTGTACGAGAAAGATTCCCTGTTTTTCCGGATCAAACACGGAGTGGGCATAGATCTCATAGTCATCCCCTGTTCCGCCAAGGAGCGGTTTGTAGTAGGTGATGGGAAGAAGGGTTGCCGAGAACAGAATGGTGGACCTGCCCCGCATCATGCACTCCCGAAGGCACTTGGACGGATCCACGCAGAAAAGATGCACGGCAAACTTCCCGCCCTCTTCGAGGCACGCATAGTTTGTGTAATGGTCGTCCTCCTTCTGCAGGATCAGATTGAAATGGCAGATGCTGAAATAGAAGTCGAGAAACTGCGGCCGGACCGCTTCCTTTTCCCTGAACAGAGGGTCCTTCGCCAGGGCACCGCTCTGGCGGGCTATTCTCTCCTGCTGCAGCACCTCGCTCATCGCGTCCTGCAGAAGCTGCACATCGCCGGAGAGCTCGTCGACATCGGGGAGAATCATCGCATCGCCGATCCATTTTCCCTTCAAGTTTCCCTCCCGATAGATGGACTCGATTCTTCGCATGGCCGTGTTGCATTTCATGATGGGATTGCTGATGGACGAATAGAGTTCTCCGAAAAGAGTCCTTGCCTGCAGAAGATCCTGCCGGGCAAGGGCTGCGCTGTACATGTCCCGTCCCCGGTCCACCAGGTTGTGGGCCTCATCGACGAGAAAGACCGGCATCTCACGGGTTCTTCCCGCGCCGTCGCCGAAGAAACGGCGAAGATAGGCATGAGGATCGAAGACATAGTTGTAGTCCGCGATGATGACATCGCAGAACAGGGAGAGATCAAGGGAGAGTTCGAAGGGACAGACATTGTATTCAAAGGCCGTTCTCTGAATGCTGTCCCGGTCAAAGGTATCGGTTTTGACAAGAAGGGAATACAGGGCATCATTGATCCGGTCATAATGTCCCCTGGCACGAAGGCAGTGGTCCGGATCGCACTGCGGGCGGTCCATGACACAGATTTTGTCCTTTGCGGTCAGCTGAACGCTCTTGATCTTCAGTGCATGGTCCCGAAGAAGATCCAGGGTCCCCGCAGCCGCGGTGCCAAGAACAGTCTTTGCCGTGAGGTAGAAGATCCGCTGTGTCTTCCCTTCTCCCATTGCCTTGATGGCAGGAAAGAGCGTCGTGATGGTCTTCCCGGTTCCGGTGGGCGCCTCGAGATAGAGTTTGCGTTTGTGGACAATCGTCCGGTACACGCCGGCAGCAAGCTCCTTCTGCCCGCTGCGGTAGGGATAGGGAAATTCCAGGGCATGGATGGAATCGGTCCGCTGTTTGTTCCAGTCCTTTCGAAAATCCAGCCACTTCTGATACCGGTGAAGAAGAGAATCCATCCAGCCGGAGAGATCCTCCATCGTCCACTCCTCAAAGAAATATCGGATCTTCTCACTGGCGAGATTGCAGTAGGTCATGCGGACATTGACCCGCTTCAGATCATGGTCCTTTGCATACATGTAGGCATAGCAGCGCGCCTGCGCAAGGTGCACGGCCTTTGGCTTCCGGATTCTTCCGACATTGCGGTAGGTCGTCTTGATTTCATCGATCGTCCAGAAATTTCCCTCGCTCATTGCGTAGGATTCCGGGATTCTACCATAATAAATGCCGTCCGCCCGCCCCTCGAGGACGAGATCGTCCGTCTCCAGAAGAAGCGGTACTTCAGAGGCATACTGCTCCCCCGCATCCTTCTGAAGCTTCCGGTGCATGCGGGAGCCCTCCTGCATCGTGATCTCCGAGGCTCCCCCGTTTCGATTGTCGATATCTCCCTCGCGGTAGAGAAACTCCACCAGCGTGCGCACGGAGATCGTGATCTTCCACTCGTCCATGTCCATCATGATAGCACAAAAAAACGCCCATCCCGGACGGGATGAGCGCACATGTTACCTTGCCGCAAATACTGACTAACAGGCGATGGCATAGCCTCTGATCAGGTTTTCAAAATCTGCGTTGTAGCCACTGTAAGAAACCACCAGGTTGCCGCGCAGGTTGAGGGACATGACTCCCAGGATCGACTTTGCATCTACATACTGATTGGTGTAACCGTCCGATGCGATATCAATATCAAAATCGCACTTCGACGCTGTGTTGACAAACCGCTGAATATCAGCCGGTGCCAGCTTGATGACATGTTCTGTTCTCATGGCTTCCGCTCCTTTCCAGGCCGGTTTTCAAGGTCTGAAATCCAATTTCAATTTTCCCCAACCCCGGTTTCACCTGAAATCGGGTAATCCTCCTGTAGTTGTCCGTATTATAGCGAAATTTTTCGAAAAGTAAATGGTTAAATTGAAACATAGATGTAATCGTTTTCATTTTCTCCGCTGAGATTTATACGAATTGTAAATTTTCCTCCGGTTTTCCTGACTGATTCCGCTATTCTGCTGAATACCTGCCCGTGATTTTCTTTGGTTCCTAAAAAACATTCCCCCGTCGCTCCGCAAAATCTCGAAAACTTTGTCGTAAATTGCAGTTTCCGCAGATTTTCGGTGTTCCAGGGTCTCCGGATCCGGCCACTGTATTCGAAATTCTTCGAAAGTAAAGTCCGTTCATCTTGCAATAAAGATATTGTTGCGATTAAAATGGGCATAGTGCTTCAATGGTGAAGTGAGAACAAACCCTGCGTGAAGACGTATGGTTTTTTTTGTCTTCAATGCCGTGCACAATACTAGGAAAGGTACCAGCGAACATCATGGAGAATCTTCGTATTCCGAAAAACTACTCGTCCGCACTGGATCTGCATGAGACACAGGTGGCCATCAAGGTGGTCAAGGACTTCTTCCAGAACCTTCTGGCAGAGCGTCTGAACCTGCTGCGTGTCTCGGCACCGCTTTTTGTAGATCCGACCACAGGCCTGAATGATAACCTCAACGGCGTGGAACGCCCGGTGTCGTTTGACATCAAGGAGACCGGCAAAAACGGGGAGGTCGTTCAGTCCCTCGCGAAGTGGAAACGCTATGCTCTGAAAAAGTACGGATTTTCCATCGGGGAAGGTCTTTACACCGACATGAGCGCCATCCGCCGCGATGAAGTGACCGACAATATCCACTCGATCTACGTCGACCAGTGGGACTGGGAAAAGGCGATGCGCTATGAGGACCGGAACCTGGAGTTCCTCAAGGATACGGTCCGCAGCGTGTACCGCGTTCTGCAGAAGACCGAGAAATACATGTCCATCCGCTATGATTACATCGAGGAGATCCTGCCGGAGGATATCTTCTTCATCACGACCTCCGATCTGGAGCGCATGTATCCGCAGTTCAATACAAAGGAGCGCGAGTATCAGATCACGAGAGCAAAGGGTGCGGTCTGTCTCATGCAGATCGGCGACAAGCTTGCCGACGGCAAGCCGCATGACGGCCGTGCACCGGACTACGATGACTGGCAGCTCAACGCGGATATCCTGGTTTATTATCCGGTCCTTGACATTGCCCTGGAACTCTCTTCCATGGGAATCCGCGTGGATGCAAAGTCCCTTGCAGAGCAGCTGAAGAAGGCAGGCTGTGAGGAGCGGGCAAAGCTTCCTTTCCAGAAGGCCATCCTCAACAACGAGCTGCCCTACTCCATCGGCGGCGGCATCGGACAGAGCAGACTGTGCATGTTCTTCCTTCGGAAGGCTCACATCGGCGAGGTACAGTGTTCTCTCTGGCCGGACGATGTGGTCAAAACCTGTGAGGAGAACGGAGTGCATCTTCTTTGACCATTTAAGTCTATTTCATTCATATCCTATTGAACGCATGAACGGGATTTCGTTGGTCTTTCCGACGGGAATCCCGTTTTTGTTTTGTTTTTTCTTGTCTTGAACATTTTCTGCCTCTATAATGGCGTTTGTATTTGTTTCACTTTCAACCGTTTTTACAATTCCATATATCAGGAGGCAATGATGTCTTACGTAGAAGAAGTGTATGAAGGCCTGGTGGCAAAACACCCGAATGAGCCCGAGTTCCTCGAGGCCGCAAAGCGCGTTCTCGAGTCGATCGAGCCCGCCGTCACGGCACATGAGGAGGCGTACCGCAAGGCTGCGCTCCTCGAGCGCCTGGTTGAGCCGGAGCGTATCATCACGTTCCGCGTTCCGTGGACCGATGATAACGGTGTCAACCACGTAAACCTCGGCTATCGTGTGCAGTTCAACTCCGCGATCGGACCCTACAAGGGAGGCCTTCGCTTCCGCGGCAATGTCAACCAGAGCATTCTGAAGTTCCTCGGCTTCGAGCAGATCTTCAAGAACTCTCTGACCGGACTTCCGATCGGCGGTGGCAAAGGCGGTTCCGATTTCGACCCGAAGGGCCGTTCGGACGCCGAGGTCATGCGCTTCTGCCAGAGCTTCATGACCGAGCTTGTCAAGTACATCGGACCCGATGAGGATGTTCCCGCCGGTGATATCGGCGTCGGCGGCCGTGAGATCGGCTACCTGTACGGTCAGTACAAGCGGATCACCAACCGGTATGAAGGCGTTCTGACCGGCAAGGGCCTTTCCTATGGCGGATCTCTTGCCCGCACGGAAGCTACCGGCTACGGCCTCGTCTACATCACCAACGAGGTTGTGAAGGGTGCAGGCAAGTCTCTGGAAGGTAAGACCATTGTCATCTCCGGCTCCGGCAACGTTGCCCAGTACGCAATCCAGAAGGCACAGCAGCTCGGCGCAAAGGTTGTGACCTGCTCCGACTCCAATGGCTATGTCTATGATCCGGATGGCATCAAGCTCGACGTTGTCTTCGACATCAAGCAGGGCCACCGCGGAAGAATCCGCGAGTACGTGGAGAAGGTGCCGACAGCCCAGTATTTCGAGGGTCAGAAGCCCTGGGGCGTGAAGTGCGACATCGCTCTTCCCTGCGCAACGCAGAACGAGATCAACGGCGAGGATGCGAAGAAGCTCATTGCCAACGGCTGCTGGTGTGTCTGCGAAGGTGCCAACATGCCTTCCGATGAGGACGCTGTCAATGCCTATGAAGAGGCAAGAGAAAAGAGCGGCTTCCTCTACATGCCTGCAAAGGCTGCAAACGCAGGCGGTGTCGGTGTCTCTGCTCTCGAGATGAGCCAGAACTCCGAGCGTCTGTCCTGGACCTTTGAGGAAGTTGATCAGAAGCTGCAGGCCATGATGGTCGGCATCTATGAGAAGGTCTCCAAGGCTGCAAAGGAGTACGGCCACGAGGGCGATTTCGTCGTCGGTGCCAACATCGCAGGCTTTGAGAAGGTCGCAGATGCCATGATGGCTCAGGGCCTTGTCTGATCCTGATGATCTTTTGTCTGTAATCTGTTGTTTTTACGGGCTGTGCCTTCGGGCACAGCCTTTTTTTATGCAGTTTTCCGACAGGGGTCTTTCATGAAGTAAATTTTGAAGACCAATAATCGTTGAGTTTCTCAAGGATTTGAAAGCTATACATAAGTTTTCAAATCCCTTTTTTGTACCCTCCAAATAGAGTATAATAGATATATGT
>Ga0256406_1001022_pt1 | contig 46689 bp, 40 predicted proteins | sample RumenRJG_03DNA_FD_185986 | JGI IMG/M metagenome (GOLD analysis project Ga0256406, IMG submission 185986) | Bovine rumen microbial communities from Lethbridge, Alberta, Canada - RJG_03 | ecosystem: Host-associated > Mammals > Digestive system > Stomach > Rumen | place: Canada: Alberta | collected... | reverse complement strand
GCTTCAAAAGCACAACTCATTAAAGACTATTTCAATGATTAAAAAATACCATAAAAAGAAATGAGAGCAGTCATACAAAGAGTGACCCACGCATCCGTCACCATCAATGGTGCGGTCAAATCGGCAATAGGCAATGGCTATTTGGTTTTGCTGGGATGTGAAAATGCTGATACTGAGGAGGATATTCAGTGGTTAGCAAAGAAAATCTGTAACTTGCGCGTGTTTGACGACGAGAATGGCGTGATGAACAAGTCAGTGTTGGATGTGGGGGGCGATATTCTGGTGGTGAGCCAGTTCACGTTGTGGGCAAGTTACAAGAAGGGGAATAGGCCGTCATATCTGAGAGCGGGAAGCCATGAGGTGACGGTGCCGCTGTATGAGCGGTTCCTGAAGGTGGTGGAAGAGCAACTGGGAAAACCAGTTGCCGCAGGGGAGTTTGGAGCAGAGATGAAGGTGGAACTGCTGAACGATGGACCAGTGACCATTTGTATGGACACGAAAAATAAGGAATAATCGGGAAAAGGAATAAGGAATAATCGGGAAAAGAAACGAAGAATAATCAAGACGAAAAATAAAGAATAATCAAGAATATGGACGAGAACAAGTATTTTGAGACTCTAAAACAATATGATTTAGACCTCGACGATGAAAAGGTGAAACGACAAGTGGAAAACTTGTTGAAAAATCACCTTCAGGAGAATAACACGAAAGAAGTAAAGCAGTTCCTGCTGAACAGCGTGGAACTCACCACGCTGAAGACAACGGACAGCGAGGACAGTGTGTTGAAGTTTGTGGAAAAAGTCAACAAATTCGACGATGTCTATCCCGAATTGGGGCATGTGGCAACGGTGTGCGTGTATCCCTGTTTTGCTAAGATCTGCCATGATACATTAGAGAACGAAGAGGTGGAAATTGCTTGCGTCGCTGGTAGTTTTCCATCAGCACAAACCTTTGTGGAGGTGAAGATTGCAGAGACAGCATTGGCTATCAAAGATGGTGCCACAGAGATTGACATCGTCATCCCGGTAGGTAAGTTCCTTTCGGGCGATTATGAAGGAATGTGCGATGAAATCGCCGAAATCAAGGCTGTGTGTGGGGACAAGAAGTTGAAGACCATTCTGGAGACGGGATGCCTCAAGACTGCCTCGAATATCAAGAAAGCAAGTATCCTCGCGATGTATGCAGGAGCCGACTACATCAAGACCTCCACGGGCAAGTTGGAGCCTGCTGCCACCCCCGAAGCAGCGTTTGTGATGTGCCAAGCCATCAAGGAATACTACGATAAAACCGGCATTCAAATCGGTTTCAAGCCCGCTGGCGGCATGAAGACGGTGGAGGATGCCCTCACCTATTACACCATTGTGAAGGAAGTGCTGGGCGAGAAATGGCTGACCAACCAATGGCTGCGCCTCGGCACCAGTTCTCTCGCCAACAAGTTGCTTTCCGACATTGAAGGAAAGGAAGTGAAGTTCTTCTGAAAACAGTGAAGCAGGAACGTCGCTTCCTCTTCAGTACTTCCACAGAAGTACCCGAGTACTTCTATAGCGGTACTACAGTACTTCCGAAGAAGTACTGGCAAGGAAACGGAATGAAAAAAGAAGAGATTAAAGCGTACGGTCAATCACATAATCGACGTAGGCAATCAAGGCTTGCTTGACATCCGAATCAGGGAAGGATGCAAGCAGGCCTTTTGCTTTTTCAGCATAGTCGTTCATGACCTGTACGGCATAGTCGATTCCTCCATTTTCCTTGGTGAACTCGACCAAAACATTGATTTCATCTTGTGAAACCTGGCGTGCCTTCACCTTGCGGGCAAGGGCAAGCATTTCAGCATTTTGGGTGGAAAGAAGAGCGTGAATGACAGGAAGAGTGAGTTTGCCTTCCTGCATATCATTGCCTGTCGGCTTGCCGATGGAAGGATCGTGATGGTAGTCAAAAATATCATCACGAATTTGGAAACAGATACCTATGTATTCTCCGAAATCATGCAAGGTCTTCATTGCCTTTTCGTCCGATGAAACCGCCATAACACCCGACTCAGCACAGGCAGCGAAAAGGGCAGCCGTCTTGTTGCGGATGATGTCAAAATAGACAGCCTCGTCAACTGCCTGGTTCTTCACGTTGTTCAGTTGCAGCAGTTCACCGCAGGCAAGATTCTGAGCAGCATTAGACAAGACCTCTATCAGGCGTGAACTACCCGTCTTGGCAGCACAAAGCAAAGCATTTGCCAGGATGGAATCGCCCACCAATACAGCGATTTGATTGCCATAGGCACTGTTCACCGATTTCTGTCCACGACGTTCCTCACTTTCATCCACCACATCATCATGCACGAGGCTTGCCGTATGAAAAAACTCGAAGGTGGCGGCCGTGTAGATGGCATTCTCATTCACAGCACCTCCAACAAGTTTGGCGGCAAGGAGCGCAAGCATCGGACGCATCATCTTTCCCTTCCGCTGGGAGATGCTTGTAAACACCTCTTGCAAAAGGGGGCTGGGATGCTGGAGATAGGAGTCAAACACTTGTTTGTATTGATCCATCTCTACCTCAATAGGCTTCCGTATTTGTTGTAATGCGTCCATGCTTTTGAATTTCGGGTGCAAAGGTACGGAAATTAAGTGAAAAGTGACCAAAGAAAAGTTAGAAATGTTTTTTCAAGTGTGCTTGAAAAGTGAAAAATCTATGTTACCCGCTGCCAAAGAAAAAGAAATTTTGATTTTTCACTTTTCACTTTTCACTTTTCAGTAAAAAACAGTACCTTTGTGACAAAATCAAGAAAACATGGCAAAATTATTTCTGCTCGATGCCTACGCATTGATTTATAGAGCATATTACGGCTTCATCAAGAACCCGCGCATCAACAGCAAAGGCGAGAACACATCGGCTGTGCTCGGCTTTGTCAACACGCTGGAAGAGATACTCACGAAAGAGAATCCTGACTATATCGGTGTGGCATTCGACCCACATGGTCCGACGTTCCGTCACGAGGCTTTCGCTGAATATAAGGCACAACGCGAAGAGACGCCAGAAGGCATCCGCTTTGCGGTACCTATTATTAAAGATGTGTTGAAGGCATATCGCATCCCTGTGCTGGAAGTGCAAGGATTTGAGGCTGACGATGTGATTGGCACGTTGGCAAAACAAAGCGAATCCATCGAAGGACTTGACACCTACATGATGACACCCGATAAGGATTACGGGCAATTGGTGGCTAAGAACGTGAAGATGTATAAACCTCGATTTGATGGTGGTTTTGACATTCTTGGCGAAGCGGAAGTGAAGGCGAAATATGGCATCAACGAGGTGAAGCAAGTGATAGACCTGTTAGGACTGATGGGCGATTCATCCGACAACTACCCTGGTTGTCCAGGTGTGGGTGAAAAAACTGCCGTCAAACTCATCAACGAGTTTGGCAGCATCGAGAATCTGCTTGCCAACACCGAACAACTGAAAGGTGCCATGAAAAAGAAAGTGGAGGAACATGTGGAAGACATTAAGATGTCGAAGTTCTTGGCAGCCATCCGAACGGATGTGCCCATCACACTCGACCTTGAAAGCCTCCGACGCGAACCCATGGATGAAATGGCACTGAAAGACATTTTCGAACGGTTGGAGTTCCGTACATTGCTAAAAAAGAAAATAGGAGGCGGTGAAGAGGGTGCCCCCTACTCTACTGTGGCTGCAACGACAAAATCGTCAAACACGCGAAAGGGGCAGATGGATGACTTGTTCAGCGGTGACCTCTTTGGTGGCACAAGCGTGACAAATACGGCTCAGCCCCATCTTCCCGAAGCCTCCGAGAAGGCAAAAAATCCGACCGAGGGACAAGGTGACTTGTTTTTTTCAAATCTCAGCGACTTAAACAACACGCCTCACAACTACCAACTGGTTGATTCGGAGGATGAAATGAAAAAGTTGGCTGCAAAATTATTGACTTTTGGTTTTGTCAGTTTAGACACAGAAACAACTTCTGTGGATGCGATGTCGGCAAAATTGGTCGGATTGAGTTTTTCAGTGAAGGAAGGAGAGGCTTTTTATGTGCCCGTGCCTCAACATGAGAAATGGGAAGGCGATGATTTTGAAGAATCCTTAAAAGTTGTTAACATCTTCAAAGAGGTGTATGAATCCCATCAAATTCTGAAAATTGGACAGAACATCAAATACGACATGATGGTGCTGGCAAACTATGGCATCCATCTCGAAGGGAAGATGTTCGACACAATGATTGCACATTATATACTTGCACCAGAATTGCGTCACAACATGGATTATCTTGCGGAGGTATATCTGAAGTATAAGACCATCCACATCGACTCGCTCATTGGTTCTGGTAAGAAACAGCGTTCGATGAGCGAACTTAATCCACAAGACGTGTATGAATATGCCGCTGAGGATGCTGACGTGACCCTCAAATTGAAGAATATTCTGGAGAAGGAACTTCACGAAAAGGGACTTTACCAACTCTTCGATGAAGTGGAAATGCCCCTTGTGCCAGTGTTGGCAAGGATGGAAATGAACGGAGCAAGAATTGACGAAGCCTCATTAGCAGAAACGTCAAAGGTATTCACCGAGCGCATGGATGCCATCGAACGAGATATCCGAGAGGTGGCGGGACAGCAACTGAACATCAGTTCTCCCAAACAAATCGGCGAACTTCTCTTCGACCAACTCAAGATTGATGCCAAGCCGAAGAAGACCAAGACGGGGCAGTATGTGACCGACGAAGCCACCTTGCTTGCCCTGAAGAGCAAACACCCTGTGGTGGAAAAAATCCTCGACTACCGTGGCTACAAAAAACTTCTCTCCACCTACATTGATGCCCTACCCCAACTGGTCAATCCTCGGACAGGACACATCCACACCTCTTACAACCAAGCTGTTACAGCCACAGGAAGACTCTCTTCCAGCAATCCCAATTTACAGAACATCCCCATCCGTGACGAGAACGGAAAAGAGGTGCGCAAGGCGTTCATTCCCGATGAAGGCGAACTCTTCTTCTCTGCCGACTATAGCCAGATAGAACTACGCCTGATGGCTCATCTGAGCCAAGACCCCAATATGGTGGCAGATTTCAATTCAGGGCACGATATCCACCAAGCCACAGCTGCCAAAATCTTCAAAGTCGATATCAAAGATGTGACCAGCGACATGCGACGGAAAGCGAAAACCGCCAACTTCGGCATCATCTATGGCATCTCTGCTTTCGGATTGGCTGAGCGCATGGAGGTGAGCCGCAGCGAAGCCAAGCAACTCATCGACGACTACTTTGCTACCTACCCTGGCGTGAAGGAGTATATGGACAAAAGCATCGAAAAAGCCCGTCAGCAAGGCTACACCGAGACACTCCTGGGGCGTCGTTGCCAACTGCCCGACATCAACTCCCGCAACGCTGTCGTGCGAGGTTATGCCGAACGCAACGCCATCAATGCACCTATCCAAGGCACCGCTGCTGACATCATCAAAGTGGCGATGATACGCATTGACCAGCGGATGCGTGAGGAAGGCTTGAAGTCGAAGATGATTCTGCAAGTGCACGATGAACTCAACTTCTCCGTTGTGCCCGAAGAGAAAGAGCAACTGCAACAACTGGTTATCAATGAGATGCAGAATGCCATCAAACTTTCTGTTCCCCTTTATGCCGACTGCGGATGGGGCACGAACTGGTTAGAAGCTCACTAAGAAGGAGGCTTTACAACAGGTTGAAGGCAGCCTTGGGGAGAAATTATCATTTTTTGATAATCATTTTTTGATAATTATGATAATTTACTTATCTTTGCACCCAAATAATAAATAAACGTATGATAGATAACCCTTTTGTAACTAATGGCTATGTAGGACCAGAGTATTTCTGCGACCGCGTTGAAGAGACGAAGACGTTGGTTGATTTCCTGACCAACGGCAATAACATTGCATTGATGTCGCCAAGACGTCTTGGCAAGACTGACTTGATTAAGCACAGCTTCAATCAGCCGGCAATCAGTGACCATTTCCATACATTTGTGGTGGACATCTATGCTACAAATTCCTTTCGGGACTTTGTCAATGTATTTGGAAAGTCCATCCTCGAATCATTAAAGCCAAAAGGACGTAAGGTTTGGGAAGGTTTTCTGAACGTACTGATGTCTGTACGCTCAGAAATATCCTTCGACATCAATGGTAATCCTGTATGGGGGTTAGGCGTGGGAGCGATGACACCTCCGCAGACAACGCTAGATGAAATTTTCGCTTATCTACGCACATCTGACAGGCATTGTTTGGTGGCCATAGACGAGTTTCAACAGATTCTCTATTACAATGACAATAAGAATATTGAGGCTGAATTGCGCACCCAAATTCAGCGCTGTCCTAATGCCAACTTTATCTTCTCAGGTTCACAACGCCATCTGATGAGTGAGATGTTTCTCTCACCTGCACGCCCCTTCTACCAATCGGTGGTGCCTATGTCACTGGAGCCAATACCCTTCAACCGCTATTGGACATTTGCCGAGTTGCAGTTCGCCAAGAACGGAGGCAGATGCATCACGCAAGATGTCGTTGAAGAAGTCCATAGCCGCTTTCAGGGAGTTACAGCCAATGTGCAGCGCATCATGAATATCCTCTATATGCAGACACCTGCAGGTGGAGTCTGCACAAAAGATATGGTTGATCCTGCCATTGACACCTATCTACGAATGTCATCAGAGGCATACGAGACACTTCTAAGACAGATGCCAGAGAAGCAGCGTAACGTGTTCTTGGCAATAGCGGCAGAAGGACACGTGAAGTCCATCTCAGGAGGGAAATTCGTGCACAAATATCGTTTGCCATCTGTCAGTTCTGTCGTATCTGCCGTCAAGGGGCTTTTGGAAAAAGATTTTATTACAGAAACAAACGGGGAATACTATGTATATGACCATTTCTTTATGCTTTGGCTACAAAGAAGAAATCTCATGTAGGCAAAGATAAGGTAAGGGATCCAAACAAAGCGTGTCATTAATGTCATGTGTCACGAATGTCATTAAGGATTGTCGATTAGCCATCAAAAGAGCCGACGGCAAAGCACCCTTTTGCCGACGTTTCTCTTGCCTTTTGCCGACGGCAATTTAAACAACGGCGTTTCGTACCCCTTGGTACGCCGTATCGTTGAACACGAAACGGCATATCGCTGACAATGCCCCACTCATACGCATAACAAAGGCTCACTAATACGCTTAACAAAAGCCCACTAATCGGGTATCGCAAAGCCTACTGTTGTTTTGTTAAAATAAGGGGCATTTTCTACGACGCGTTCCAGAACTTTTTACAACGGGAAGGAAAAATATTTAGAACGCGTTCCAGAAAAAATAATTCATTATACGAACAACCCCGTCACATCATCACGACGTAGCGGGGCTTAATGCCTATAGGTCTTTTGTTTAACTAATATTATTAATTACTAACGTGTTATCGTTCTATTTTTGCCACAAAGTTACACAAAAAGGCACGAAAAAACCCTCGGCAAATCCCAGAAATCGGGTGCCAAGGGTGCTACTCTCAAACTAGTTTGATAAATATCAGCCTTTTTTCTTCTCAAATGTAATCTCTTTGCGTATTTTGCTGAGGTAAGTGGGCGTGACGTTGAGAAAAGAAGCGATGTCCTTCAGCGAGAGCATCTGAACCACTTGTGGACAGCGGCCGAGCAATTGACGGTAGCGACCGCGAGCGGTGTAACGATAGTGGTCGAGATCGCGAGCATAGACCATCTTGAATAGATTGCCCATGAGTTGCCAGCCAATGCGCATCTTGTCTGGATCCTCGTCGAACATTCGTTGAAGCTCTACTCCCTCTATGACGCGCACCTCACAGAGCATATCGGCTTCGATTGTCACCTCCGCATTGTCGCCATCCAAACAGTAGGGGTAGTCGGCCACGAACTCACCTTCGAAGACAAAACCCGTACAATAGTCCTTGCCTTCCTCGTCGTTGTGCACCATATACTTGAAGCAACCCCGCTCCACGTAAGCAACCCATCGCGATGGCTGACCCGCCTCCTCTAACGTTTCGCCGCGCTCCATCACGCGCCGCTCTCCGTGCTCCATGCAGTACTCCCGCAAGAACTCCAAGTTGAGTCCCTCTTTGTAGGAATTGAAGTGTTTGTTCGGTTGGTGTGTCATATTCGTATCGTCTTTTGATTATCGGATACAAAGGTAGTTATTTTTCAGCATAAAATGTTTAATCTTGTTATACTACAGCCTTGTTTTAGTCAAAATACACTTTATTTACATATGAAACAGTAGCTTTTTGCCTCCCTTTTAAGAAAAGTTTGGAGGTATAAAAGAAAAGATATACCTTTGCAATGCAGTCAAAACCAAGAGCAGAACAATGAAAAGAGACGTATTGCTGATCTTTGTGGTGCTGATGTGTTGTCAGATGAGAGCACAGCAGACCTTTACAATCCTTTCCTATAACATCGAGAATGCTTTCGACACCATTCACGACGAGGGTAAGGACGATTATGAGTACTGCGATGGGGGCGAACGGAAATGGAATCAAAACAAACTTTTTCAAAAACTGAAGGGCATCAGCAAGGTGATTGCGGCAGCTGATGAGAAGCGTCCTGTTGACTTGATAAGTCTTTGCGAAGTGGAGAACGACACCGTGATGCAGTATCTCACACGGCGCACTTCTTTGAAGAATCTTGGCTATCACTACATCATGACCAACTCGTTAGATGAGCGTGGAATTGATGTTGCCCTACTCTACTCCCCTTTCACGTTCCATCCTATTGAAAAAGAATCCATTCGGCCTCATTCCAAGAAAGACAAGACACGCGATATCCTGCATGTAGCAGGCACCATCGCAGGAGGCGATACCGTCGATGTGTATGTCATTCATCTACCCTCCAAACGTGGTGGTGCAGAAGGGCAAAAACTAAGCATGAACATATGCCAGCAATTGCAGGCACACACCGACTCTGTGCGCACAAAAAGACAGCACCCCAACCTCCTCATCATGGGTGATTTCAATGCAGAAACCAACTCCCAGCAACTCAAACTTCTCACTCGCAGCCACCACCTCATTGACCGCACTGCCAAACTACAACCAGGGACCTACAAATATCAAGGAGAATGGTCCATCTTAGACCACATCCTCACCCACACCACCACCCTCTCCCATCAGCAAACCCGCATCCTCACCCTCCCCTTCCTCGTCGAAGCAGACCCCACCCATGGTGGTGAAAAACCCAAACGCACCTATCTCGGTCCTGCCTATAAAGGTGGCATCAGCGACCATCTACCCGTCGTTGCCACCTTCCAAATCAAATAATCATCTTGAAAAGACCAAAAGAAAAAGGGCTACATCCTCTGTTGGATGCAGCCCTTTTTCTTTATCTGTTCAACGGATTATTTACCTTCGATGATGACACAGCGGTTCTTGTCATTTTCCGAGAATGGCTGAACCGAATCTCCATAAGACTTGACAGTCATCTGACTTGCAGGAACACCCTTTTCCTTCAACAAAGCAGCAATCTTATCAGCACGCTTCTGTGCATAGCCTACATTGAGTTTAGGATTGCCTGTGCCCTTATCAGCATAGCCATCAATTGTAATCTTCTTGTTTGGATACTTCTTGCACCATTCTGCCACCTTATTCACGATAGACTCCCTGTTCACATCACTCTCGCGAAGAGCATAGAAAATAGTTTCCTTCAATGGTTCGTCCACCACAACAGGTTTGGGGGCTGGAGCCTCCACTGGTTTAGGAGCAGCAACAGGAGCGGGTTCCACAGGTTTTGCTACAACAGGAGGAGCAACAACTGGCTTAGGAGCAGGTTTGGGAGCATCCTTGAAACCAAACTTATAAGTAATGGAAAGTTGACCTGTCATCATCCAGTCATCAGCATCCTTGTACTTGCTATTGAAACGGTCGTCAAGAGAGTTGAAATCGATTTCTGCACCAACACTCCAATGCTTGGCAATGTTGTAGTCGGCAAGCAAACCCAGACGAAGGTTGTGGCTTAACACGTTGTGACGAAGATTCTGCTTATTTCCCCATGCATTGACGATGTTGCTCCCCACCTGATATTGTGAAACAATATTCTCAAAACCGTTGTTGTGCCATGTGTAGTTAAGTCCCAGACCACCAATCAAGTAAAGATCAAAAGGACGATGTACTTTCTGCGAGAATACGTTGAAAATATTCACCATCAAGTCAACATTGGAGTTGATATAACTATGCTTGTATTTCAACACTGAGGGATTATTCACTGGCTGGTCACCCGTATATCTAAACTCATCGAAACCGCCCTTTGCTTTCCAACCATTCACATGCACACGAGCACCTATAATAGGAGAGAACATACGACCAATGCCAATACTGAAAGTGGGAGAGAGGAGCTTCCAGCAACTCACATCAGTAAATGTTGTTCCAAATCCACCCTGCACTTGAATAAAATTGTAAGGATAAGGCTTATAGCCTAATTCTTGTGACTCGGCAAGGAAGCCACCTTCTATGCTGCTGTCTTCTTGAGCAACAGCACCAACACTGCACAATGCAGCAGCACTTGCAATGATAATAGCTTTTAGATTACACATAAATTTTTTGTTTTTTTAATGGTTTTGACTGGTATTTGGCGGTAAAATTAGTTAATATTAAGGGAACGAACAAAATAAAAGGGAAAAAAGTTGTATCTTTGCCCAAAATTTACGTAACTTATGGTAACAATTAAGCAAGTTGAGACGAAAAAGGAACTGAAACAATTTATTCGTTTTAACTATGAACTGTACAAGAATAACCCATACTCCGTGCCAGACCTCTACGAGGACATGCTGAACACGTTCTCCGAGAAGAATGCTGCGATGGAGTTTTGTGAGGCTGCCTATTTTTTAGCATACAAGGAAGATAAGTTGGTGGGGCGTGTCGCTGCCATCATCAACAAAAAGGCAAATAAGACGTGGGATTTGAAGACCGTCCGATTCGGATGGATTGACTTCATCGATGACGAAGAGGTGAGCGAAGCACTGCTGAAGAAAGTGGAAGAATGGGGAAGGGAGCGTGGCATGACCACGGTTCAAGGTCCTCTTGGATTCACCGACATGGATGCCGAAGGTCTGCTGATTGAAGGTTTTGAGGAACTTTCAACAATGGCGACCATCTACAACTATCCCTACTACCAACACCACATCGAAAGGATGGGTTTCGAGAAAGATGCCGACTGGATTGAAATGTTGATGACAGTACCCAAGGAGACTGGTATGCCAGAGAGATTGAGCAGGATTGCAGAGATTGTGATGAAGAAATATGATCTGCACATCAAGAAATACACTTCAGCAAAAAAAATTGCCAAAGAATACGGACAAGAAATTTTCCAGGTCATCAACGAAGCCTTCAAGCCGCTGTTTGGTTATAGCGAATTGAGCCAAAAGCAGATTGACCAATATGTGAAGATGTACTTACCTGTGCTCGACTTGAAACTGGTGAGCCTCATCACGGAAGCCAATGGCAGATTGGTGGCAGTGGGCATTTCAATGCCCTCCATGTCTAAAGCATTGCAGAAAGCGAAAGGAAAACTGACCCCCTTTGGCTGGTGGCATCTGCTGAAGGCACTGAAAATCAAGAAGCCCAAGACACTGGACTTGATGCTGGTGGGTGTATTGCCCGAGTATCAAGGAAAGGGAGTCAATTCCATTTTGTTTTACGACCTGTTGCCCATTTACATTTCCGAGGGTTACGACTACGTGGAGACCAACCCGGAGTTGGAACTGAACGACAAGGTGCAGCAACAATGGATTTATTTTGAACGGAGACAGCACAAGAGAAGAAGGTGCTACAAGAAGGAGATACAATGATGGAAGAACAAAACCTGAACAATACCCCAGAAACCAATTATGGTGATGCCAACATCATCACCCTGACAGGTGTGGAGCACATCCGTCTGCGTCCTGGTATGTACATCGGACGTTTAGGTGATGGCAGCCATGCAGAAGACGGTATCTATGTGTTGCTGAAAGAAATCATTGACAACAGTATCGACGAGTTCAAGATGAATGCCGGCAAGCGCATTGAAGTGGAGGTGATAGAGAACAGGGCGGTGACGGTGCGCGACTATGGCCGTGGCATTCCGCAAGGAAAGATGATTGAGGCGGTGAGCATCCTCAACACGGGTGGTAAGTACGACTCAAAGGCTTTCCAGAAGTCCATCGGTCTGAATGGTGTGGGTACAAAGGCGGTAAATGCCTTGTCCAACCGTTTCGAGGTCAGGAGTTACCGCGATGGGGTAGTGCGCACAGCGGTGTTTGAGAAGGGGAAACTGGTGGATGACCAGACAGAAAAGACCTCAGAAGAAAATGGCACATTCATCTCTTTCACACCAGATGATACACTCTTTCTCAATTATAAGTTCCAAGACGAGTTTGTCAGCAACATGCTGCGCAACTACACCTACCTGAACACAGGTTTGGAGATTTACTATAACGGTAGTCGCATCGTGAGTCGCAATGGTTTGAAAGACCTTCTGAAAGACACGATGGATGCCACACCCCTCTATGAAATCATCCACTTGAAGGGAGACGACATCGAAATAGCCTTCACTCATACCAACCAACAGTATGGCGAGGAATATCACTCGTTTGTGAATGGCCAGCACACCATTCAAGGTGGTACTCACCAAAGTGCCTTCAAAGAGCATATTGCACGTACCATCAAGGAGTTCTATGGCAAGAACTACGAGTATAGCGACATACGTTCAGGCATCATCGCAGCCATTGCCATCAATGTGCAGGAACCGCAATTTGAGTCACAAACCAAGATCAAGTTGGGCTCGCTCACGATGGAGCCAAATGGTGGCATCAGTGTGAACAAGTTCGTAGGCGACTTTGTGAAGACAGAGGTGGATAACTACCTGCACAAGAACTTGGATGTGGCAGAGATTATCGAGGAAAAAATCAAGGACAACGAACGTGACCGAAAAGCCATTGCAGGCGTGACCAAACTGGCGCGTGAACGTGCCAAGAAAGCGAACCTGCACAACCGCAAATTGCGCGACTGCAAGATACACCTCAACGACCCCAAAGGCGAACTGAAGGAAGAGAGTTCCATCTTCATCACCGAGGGCGATTCAGCCAGTGGAAGCATCACAAAGAGCCGCGATGTAATGACACAAGCAGTGTTCTCACTGCGTGGAAAACCACTGAACTCCTATGGCTTGACCAAGAAGGTGGTATATGAGAACGAAGAGTTCAACCTTTTGCAGGCAGCGCTCAACATCGAGGACGGCATTGACGGACTGCGCTATAATAAAGTCATTGTAGCAACCGATGCCGATGTCGATGGCATGCACATCCGCCTGCTGATGATTACCTTCTTCCTACAATTCTTCCCAGAATTGGTCAGGACAGGGCATGTTTACATTTTGCAGACACCGCTCTTCCGTGTGAGAAACAGAAAGAAGCGCATAAAAAAGGCGGCACTCGACCAGTATATGGCAGAACATCCCGACAACAAAAGTGACTTCATCACCATCTATTGTTATAGCGATGAAGAGCGTCAAAAAGCCATCGAGATGTTAGGACCAGAACCAGAAATCACCCGATTCAAAGGGCTCGGCGAAATCTCTCCCGATGAGTTCAAGAATTTCATCGGTTCCGACATGCGCTTGGAGAGTGTCACCCTCAGAAAAACCGACCAAGTGAAGGAATTGCTCGAATACTACATGGGCAAGAACACCATGCAGCGCCAAAACTTCATCATCAACAATCTGGTCATCGAGGAAGACAAACCCGAAGAGGAGGAGACCCTCCCCTCACCCTCCCTCGAGGAAGGGAGTAGTATCTCAGACAATGAATAAGACTATGGACAAAATAAATGCTCCCTCCTCTCAGGGAAGGCAGAGGGAGGGTCTAAAGATAGCCCTATTTGCAGGCAGTTTCGACCCTTTTACCATTGGACACAAAAACATCGTCGATCGCGCTCTGAAGAGTGTGGCTGACGAGGTGATTATTGCCATTGGCATCAACTACGAAAAGAAATACATGTTCTCGCTCGAGGAACGCTTGCAAGCCATCCAAAAAGCCTATGAAAACGAGTCCAGAGTGCGCGTGGAGACTTACGAAGGCATGACCACCGACTTTGCCAAAAGGGTAGGGGCGAGTTTTCTGCTGAGAGGAGTGAGGAGCGTGAAAGACTATGAGTTTGAAAGAGATATGGCAGAGGTTAACCATCGCCTCACTGGCATCGAAACCGTGCTCCTCTTTACCGATGCCCAATATTCGTGTGTCAGTTCAAGCATTGTACGTGAATTGATTTCCTACCACAAAGACGTAAAAGATTTTTTACCATCGACATGAAATCCATCTTCATTACAGCAAAATTCATTGTAGCGGCATTCTTACTGATTATCACCATGCCGCTCATGGCACAACAAACAAATGGTTCCATACTCGACAGCCAACTCCGCAAACTGGTTTATGCCGAAGGGGCTATCGTACAACTTTATGTGGACACCGTCAATATCAGCAAATTGACAGAAGATGCCATTCGGGGCATGTTGACAGAACTTGACCCCCATTCCACCTATACACCTGCCAAAGACGTTCAAGCAATGAATGAGCCCTTGGCTGGTTCGTTCGATGGAATTGGTGTGCAGTTCAACATGAACGAAGACACACTCGTGGTCATCCAAACCATCAGTGGTGGTCCCTCCGAGAAGGTGGGCATCATGGCAGGAGATATGATTGTGTCTGTCAATGACACTGCCATTGCCGGTGTGAAGATGTCTCGTGAAGAAATCATGAAACGGTTGCGCGGTCCCAAAGGCACCACCGTCAACCTTGGGGTGATACGTCCTGGTGTGAATGGTGTTCAGACATTTAAGGTCACTCGTGACAAGATTCCTGTTTACACCGTTGATTCCTTCTATATGATTGACGACCATACTGGTTATGTGCGCATCAGCAACTTCGGTTCCACCACAAAAGGTGAGTTCGTTACAGCCACCAACTACTTGACAGCCTGTGGCATGACCGACCTCGTTCTCGACCTTCAAGGCAACCCCGGAGGCTATCTGCAAGCAGCCGTTGACCTTTCTGACCAGTTCCTCAACCACAACGAAATGATTGTCTATACAGAGGGACGCACTACAGGCAGACAAGAATATCGGGCAGGAAAAGACAAGATTGACCTCAACAAGATCATTGTGCTCGTCGATGGTTATACCGCCTCGGCAGCCGAAATCGTTTCAGGTGCTTTGCAAGACCACGACAGAGGCATCATCGTAGGACGCCGCACATTTGCCAAAGGGCTTGTTCAGCGTTCCATCCCATTGCCAGACGGTGCCGAGATGCGTCTCACCATCGCCCACTACTACAGTCCTGTAGGTCGTTGCTTCCAAAAGCCTTACGAGAAAGGTGATCGCAGCAAGTATGACCGCGATATGCTTGACCGCCTCAATAGCGGAGAGTTGATGAGTGCCGACAGCATCCATTTTCCTGATTCCCTCAAATACACCACCAAGGGAGGACGCGTTGTTTATGGTGGAGGAGGCATCATGCCAGATGTCTATGTACCTCTCGACACCACCTACTACACCCGACTTCATCGCGAACTCGCTGCCAAAGGGTGTATCAACACCACCATTCTCAAGTGGATGAACACCCATCAAAAACAACTTTTGAAGGATTATAATGTCAATTCTTTTAGAAAGGAACACGAACGACTTTTGAAAGACAAGACCATCAACAACGAGCGGTTCCGCGAAGGGTTCGGACGATTCCAAAAGGAGTTTGAAGTACCCCAAGAAATGCTTGACATCCTCTTTTCCAAAGCAAAAGACGAGCACATCGAATACACCGACTCCGCACTCCAAGCCACACTCCCTTTCCTCCGCACTCAAATGAAGGCACTCGTTGCACGCGACCTCTTTAGCAGTTCGGAATATTACGAAATTATCAACCCTATCAGTGAAATCTACAAGCAGGGACTCAAAGCCATCAAAGACGAGGAACTGTTCAAGGATATTAAGACCAATTAGCATGATTACCTATCAAACTGATGGCGTGAAGATGCCACCCATTCGTCGCCGCAACATCAGTGCATGGATTAAGGCTGTGGCTGCCACCTACGGAAAGAGGGTGGGGGACATTGGCTACATCTTCTGCAATGATGACAAAATACTTGAGGTGAACCGTCAGTATCTGCAACATGACTACTATACCGACATCATCACTTTCGACTATTGCGATGACACCCTGCTCACAGGTAAAAAGAACACTATTGCCGGCGACCTCTTCATCAGTCTTGACACCATACGCACCAATGCCGAGCAGCAAGGCACCACCTACGATGAAGAACTCCACCGTGTCATCATCCACGGAATCCTTCACCTCTGCGGCATCAATGACAAAGGTCCTGGCGAACGTGAAATCATGGAAAGAGAAGAGAACAAAGCATTAGAACTCTTAACTCACAACTTTAAAATATGAAAGTATTTCAACACGTATCAGACATTGGCGACCTGAAGAAGGCACTCGATGAGGCTTTCGAAATCAAGGCAGACCGCTATAAGTACCAATCGCTTGGCAAAAACAAGACTGCCATGCTCATCTTCTTCAACAACTCCCTGCGCACCCGCCTCTCCACCCAAAAGGCGGCACTTAACCTCGGCATGAACGTCATCGTGCTTGATGTCAATCAAGGTGCTTGGAAACTGGAGACCGAACGTGGAGTCATCATGGAGAGCGACAAGAGCGAACACCTCTTGGAGGCAATTCCCGTCATGGGTTGCTACTGCGATCTCATTGGCGTGCGTTCCTTTGCCCGTTTTGAATCACGTAAGGACGACTATGAGGAAAAGATACTCAATCAGTTCATCCAATACAGCGGACGTCCCGTCTTCTTCATGGAAAGTGCCACCGTACATCCTCTTCAGGCATTTGCCGACCTCATTACCATCGAGGAATACAAGGACAAGACACTCATCGAGCCTAATCCTCTCTTCGGTGGCAAAGCCATCCAGCGCACACCCAACAAGCGTCCCAAAGTAGTGCTTTCATGGGCACCCCATCCCAAAGCACTCCCACAGGCAGTGCCCAACTCCTTTGCCGAGTGGATGAACGCTGCCGATGTTGATTTTGTGGTAACCCATCCTGAGGGCTACGAACTCGACCCACAATTTGTAGGCAATGCTAAAGTGGAATACGACCAGATGCGTGCCTTCGAAGACGCAGACTTCATCTATGCTAAAAACTGGAGTTGCCCAGGTGTCACCCGTCCTGAAGACTACGGAAAGGTACTCGGCGACTACCATGACTATGCCGATTGGACTGTGTCTGACCGCCAAATGGCAGTAACCAACAATGCCTTCTTCATGCACTGCCTCCCCGTGCGCCGCAACATGATTGTTACCGATGATGTCATCGAGGCACCCACCTCCATCGTCATCCCAGAGGCAGCCAACCGCGAAATCTCAGCCACCGTGGTGCTGAAAAGGATGCTGGAGACACTATAGATAAACCAGAAGGGCTAGAAAAACTAGAAAGACTAGGAAGACTAGGAAGACCAGAAAAAAACAAAGAAAAAGGCTGCAATCAACTTGCAGCCTTTTTCTTTGACTTGAGCATGCACCACACACCCAATATCACAAACGGGATACTCAACAACTGCCCCATATCCAACAGCATGCCCTGTTCAAAACTCACCTGTTCTTTCTTCAAAAACTCGATGAAGAAGCGGAACGTGAAGATGGTAGCAAGACAGAAACCGAAATAAAAGCCCGTTCCGACCGCTATGGGCGACTTTTCCTCCATCCCCCGTGACTTATACCACCGCCAATAAATCATCGCGCCTACGACGAAAATAACAAGGTAAGCAAGGGCTTCATACAATTGTGCAGGATGCCGAGGAGCCAACTCCCCATTCACCAATGCCTCACGCGTATGAAAAATGAATCCCCAAGCCACATCGGTAGGGTTGCCGATAATCTCCGAATTCATCAAATTGCCCAGCCGGATGCAGCATGCCGTTGCAGGCACCGCGATGGCAATGTTGTCCATCACCACCCAAGGCTTCAGCTTCATCTTGCGCCAATAGAGCACCATAGCAATGATGAGACCGATGGTGCCTCCATGCGACGCCAAACCCTCATAACCCGTGAATTTCCACGAACCATCCGCCATCTGATGGAACGGAATCAGCATTTCGATGAAACCCTTTCCACTCGTCAGATAGTAGCCTGGTTCATAAAAGATGCAATGCCCTAATCGAGCACCCACCAACACACCGACAAAGCAATAGAAGAACAACGGCTCAAACTTCTCCTCCTCTATCTTCTGATGCTTATACAAACGCTGCACAATCAGATATGCCAGCAACAAGCCCAAACACCACAGCAGCGAGTACCACCGCACGCTGAAAGTGCCTATCGAAAAAGCCTCAACCGAAGGCTGCCAATCTATGAAAAGCGTTTCCATTTTATTTTGAGTTATAGTGATTCTAAGAGGCCCTAGGTTCTCCTAGGACTTCCTAGGCTATCCTAGGAATTCCTAAGCTTATACATTAAACCGGAAGTGCATGATATCACCATCCTGCACCACATAGTCCTTACCCTCTACACCGAGTTTGCCAGCCTCTCTCACGGCTGCCTCACTACCATACTGAATATAGTCCTCATACTTAATGACTTCGGCACGGATAAAACCCTTCTCGAAGTCGGTATGAATGACACCTGCACACTGCGGAGCTTTCCATCCCTTGCGGAATGTCCATGCCTTCACCTCCATCTCGCCAGCCGTGATGAATGTCTGCAAGTTCAGCAATGCATAGATGGCTTTGATGAGACGGTTGCAACCGCTCTCCTCCAGTCCCATATCTTCCAGGAACATCTGCTTCTCCTCATAACTCTCCAATTCTGCAATGTCCGCTTCCGTTTGAGCGCTGATCACCATCAGTTGAGCATCCTCTCCCTTGATGGCTTCACGCACCCTGTCCACATAAGCATTGCCATTCTTGGCACTGGCATCATCCACGTTGCACACATACAGCACGGGCTTCGTTGTAAGCAAGAACATATTCTTGGCAGCCAGCACCTCCTCGTCATTCTCTGGCACGACGCTGCGGGCAGAAAGTCCCTGCTCCAGAGCCTCCTTATAGCGGAGCAGCAAGCCGTATTCCACCTTCGCATTCTTATCGTGACCCACATTCGCCAGTTTCTCTGTTTTCTTGATACGAGCCTCAACAGTCTCCAAGTCCTTCAACTGCAATTCCGTGTCAATGATTTCCTTGTCACGCACAGGATCCACCGAACCGTCCACGTGCACAATGTTGCCGTTGTCGAAGCAGCGCAACACATGGATGATGGCATCACACTCGCGGATGTTGCCCAAAAACTGGTTGCCTAATCCTTCACCTTGGCTGGCACCCTTCACCAGTCCTGCAATATCCACAATGTCACACACAGCAGGCACAATCCGTCCCGGATGCACCAGTTCTGCCAATTTAGTCAGTCGCTCGTCAGGCACACTCACCTGCCCCAACTGTGCGTCAATCGTACAAAAAGGAAAGTTTGCCGCCTGCGCCTTTGCACTCGACAAACAATTAAACAGCGTTGATTTACCCACATTCGGCAAACCCACAATTCCTGCTTTCAAAGCCATATTCTATACTTTTTCTAATAATCCTTACTTAATTTTGTGCAAAGTTAGGCAATTTTCGGCAAAAAAGCCTAACTTTGTACCCGATTTCGACAAGACATCCGAATTTTAATCATATTAAAACATAAAACTTTACTTACGATTATGGATAAATTCAGTTACGCATTGGGGCTTGGAATCGGTCAGCAACTCAAGCAAATGGGACTCAAGGGAACACTCGTCATCAACGACTTCGCAGCATCCATCACCGATGTGCTTGAGGGCAACGACCTCAAGGTGAGCCATCAGGAGGGGCAGAAGATTGTCAATGCCTTCTTCCAGGAACTCGAACAGAAGCAGAATGCTGCCAAGGCTGCCGCTGGCAAGGTGGCAAAAGAAGAAGGTTCGAAGTTCCTTGCCGAAAACGCAAAGAAAGACGGCATTATCGTGACCAAGAGCGGTCTCCAATACGAAGTGCTCACCGAAGGCACTGGCAAGAAGCCTAAAGCCACAGACACCGTGCGCTGCCACTACGAAGGTCGTCTGCTCGACGGCACCGTGTTCGACAGCAGTTACAAGCGCAATGCTCCTGCCGACTTCGGTTTGCAGCAAGTCATCGCAGGTTGGACTGAAGGTGTGCAACTCATGGCTGAAGGTGCCAAGTATCGCTTCTACATCCCCTATATGCTTGCTTATGGAGAGGGTGGGGCAGGAGCCTCCATTCCACCATTCGCCACGCTCATCTTTGATGTGGAATTGATTAAGGTGTTATAAATTAGCGTCCAATGAAAAAGTTCATACAAAGCGTTTTCATGATGTCAGCATTAGCATCATGTTTTTTGTCATGCGAGAAAATGACATTCCCTGAAAATGGGGAGATGAACGAAGGAGAGACAAATTCTCTGCTTCAAGTGCGTACAAGAACCATCGACGAGGGCACTGAAGTCAGTTTTCCCGTGAACGTCTATGTGTTCAAGGGTGAGAAATGCGTGGCTTTGCAGACTCTCACTGACGAAAATCATCCTCTCAGCATTGCACTGACCGAAGGAGACTATTCCGTCTATGCCATCGGCGGTGCATCGGCTGAAAACTACATCTTGCCTTCGCAGGAGGATGCCACTCCATCAATGGCAATCGCTCTGCAAGCAGGAAAGAGTCATGGCGACCTCATGGCTGCCAAAAGCAATGTGACCTTGGTGGATGGCGGCACAAACACCTTGACACTTGCCTTGGAGAGAAAAGTGATGCTGTTGCAAAACGTGACCCTGAACAACATCCCGTCAGCCGCCACAGCCGTTTCTGTAACAATCTCTCCTCTTTGGCAACAACTGGAAGGCACTACCTATACGGGCGAGGAAGGCACCACCACCATCGCACTGACCAAGCAGAGCGACGGACATACCTGGAATTTCACTGGAGAGGAATATCTTTTGCCGCCTTCAGGTAACTCTCTTACCATTGCTGTGAATATCACGACAGCTAACGGCACATCCACATACTCTTACAACACCTCTGAGCAGTTGGAAGCGTCAGGCAAATTCAACATCCAAGGCACCTATACCGAAGCCATCGGTGTGACGCTGACAGGCACCATTACGGGTGCTAAATGGAAGAGTGAAAAAACCATCTCTTTCGAGTTTGACGAAAGCGGTAGCCAGACAGCAGACCCCAATAGTGGAGAGAACAATGACGACACTGATGATATCATCACAGGAACCATACCGGAAGTAGGCAGCACTTACCAAACTTGCTATGTACTGGCAGTGACAGACAAGGGTAGTTATTCAGAAGTGTTGTTGCTGTCACCAAAGCAAAAAACTATACTTACTGGTAGTGAAACCAAAGAAGAAGCTTTGACCAAAGTAGAGACAGCTATACCAACTTGTGGAGTCGAAGGAATTAATGGATGGAGATTAATGACAGATACAGAAATTACTATTGCAATTAATACACCTAAAACTCCAAATATTCAAAAGGACATTAGGTATTTTTATATAGAAAATGGAGTATTGAAATCTGCTAAAATATCATCAAGTATTCTTTATCCTGGACAATCATTGAGTAGCACCGACCTTCTCCGTCCTGTCGCCACTATCAAAATCAAGAACTCATAATTCCCCTACGCTGGCACGGTGCGCATATCATTGCACACACTCAGCGCATAATATTTCGTCCTTCCAGCGCATAATATTTCGTGCTGGAAGGACGTTTTTGATGCCCAACGAATTACGATTTTTGATGTTCACCCGAAAAAAATGCACACCTTGTTCTTTTCGGATTGATGGGGCTTACTTCTCCTCCATCCTCACCCCTCAATGTGTCCAATGGTCTTTCCAACGGATGACGGGTGTTCCTTGGGCATCAAATTCGATGGGGAGCCACAAATGCAGGCTCTGTGAGAGGTGGCGAGGATTCCAGATGTCTGCCATGAAGACAGGTTTGCCGTTCATCTTGTAGATGTAGGTGCCTTGTGCTCCAAAGGTCTTGTTGGCAGGCATATCGTGGTTTCCCTGTGCCACACCAACAAAGGGGGAAGGGTGTTGCTGCCACGGTCCCCAAATGCTTTTGGCACTGAACATACGGGCTTCGTTGGGCGACCACCCTGTGCAACCTGAGCAGATAAGCCAGTAGGTACCCTTGTGCTTGAGGATACAGGGGGCTTCGTTCTGCCCACCAGGTGCCACCATGTTGTACTTGCCTGTGAAGTCAAGGTAGTCGTCGGTAAGTTCGCTGACCAGCAGTGTCAGGTTTTCCTGAGAGGAGGTGATATGGTAGGCTTTGCCGTCATCATCTACATAGACGGTCATGTCGCGGCTCATCTGACCTCCTTTCATGTCACGCCACAGATACATGCCTTTCTCCACCTCTCTGCGCCATGCATCGGTCCACCATTCTTTCCACTGGGAGGCATCGGTCTGCTGGGCTGCACGGATGGCAGCCTCATCCATGTCGAAAGGCCATTGGTTGGCATGGATGCGCTGACTGCGGATGAAGCGGAAGGGGCCTGTGGGCAAGTCGCTGACGGCAAATGCCACACGGGCGGCTTCGTAACCCCGCCCTCTGAGTTCCAAATGGAAAAGCATCACGAACTTGCGGGTCTTCTTGTTGTAGATCACCTTGGGACGCTCCATGATGCAGCCTCGCTGGAGGTCGTGCCCCGGCTCGGTGCTGGTGGCTAATGCCACTCCTTCGTTCTTCCATGTCATCAGGTCGGTGGAGGAATAGACGGAGATGCCTGTTTCGGTGCTGCCACCGCTGTAGGGGCGGTTTTCGCCATACCAGTAGTAGGTCTTGCCATAGCGGATGATGTTGCCGCCATGAGCATTGATGTGATTCCCGTCGGTGTCGAGCCACAACTGACCGTTGACTTGACGGCGCCACAACATACTTTTGTCTTGTGCTTGTGTTGATGTGGATACCAGCAGAGCCATGCAGCACATGACAAGGCTCTTGATCCATAGGATGCTCTTCATGTTTTATCGTTTTGGTTGTGCTATCTTTTCATGATGACCCTCAAAGAATATGATATGACTCTCCTGTTCATCCACCCAATATCTGTGCAGCATGTTCTTTGGTCTTCACCTGTTTGCCAGCCAGGATGTTCTCAATGATACCCTCCTCGTTGATGATGAAGGTGGTGCGGATGGTGCCCATCGTCTTCCTTCCATACATGTTTTTCTCGCCCCATGCACCCATCGCTTCCATCAGCGTCTTATCTACATCGGCAATCAGCGGGAAGGGCAGCGAATGCTTCTCCTTGAACTTCTGGTGCGATGCAGCCGAATCCTTGCTTACACCCACCACTTCATAGCCAGCCCCCTGCAACTCCTCATAACGGTCGCGCAGGCTGCAAGCCTCACTGGTGCATCCACTCGTGTTGTCCTTCGGATAGAAGTACAGCACCAACTTCCTTCCCTTGTAGTCACTCAGACGGATTTCCCGTCCCTGTTCGTCCTTGCCCAATACCTCGGGCGCACGGTCTCCAATGTTCATCATGTTCACATCTATTTTTTTAGTGCTACAAAGGTAACTAAAGTTCATCGTTTCAACAAAAAAGTACCGAATATTTTATATCAAAAGCAGATTTTGTGTGATTTCTCACCCTTTTCTTTGTTCATTCTTCACCCTTTTCTTATATTTGCGAAAAATTTCGCAACGAAAAATTTCGCAATATGGGAAACCCTTTCAAATTCGGCACTATAGTGGATGGTCAGTACTTCACAGACAGGACAAAAGAACTACAATATGTGGAGCAGATTCTGCAAAGTGAGAACCATCTTGTACTGATAAGTCCTCGTCGTTTCGGCAAATCAAGTCTTGTCAACAAGGCTCTGGAGCAGACGACACGAAAGCATATCGTCATCAATATGCAGAGTGTGACCAGTGTACAAAACTTTGCAAGCCGCCTGATGAGTGCATTGTTCAGGCTTAATCCAGGAGAGAAGATGAAGCATCTGATGACGCATTTCCGAGTGGTGCCAACCGTATCAACCAACCCAATGACAGGCTCTGTAGATGTGTCGTTCAATCCATCCATGAACTCGGACGTGATACTGGAAGATGCAATGGAACTGCTCCAGAAAGTCAGCACGGAGAAGAATAGACTGATTGTCGTGCTGGACGAGTTTCAGGAGATAGACGGCATCAAGGGTTTCGACAAACAGTTGCGTTCCATCATGCAAACACAACAACACATCAACTACGTCTTCTTGGGTAGTCAAGAGTCGATGATGGAAAGTATTTTCGAGAAAAAAAAGTCGCCTTTCTATCATTTCGGCCAATTGATGCGGCTGGCAAAGATTCCATACGAGGACTTCAAACAGTATGTTGCGGAGCGACTCAACGAAGAACTTGCCGAGGAGATTCTGGCTTTCACCGATTGCCACCCCTACTACACCCAGCAAATTGCCGCCCAAGTGTGGGACTTGGTCAACTATGAGCATGAGGAAACTGACCTCATTCCCAAGGCCATAGAAAGGCTTGTCACTCTCCACGACCTCGATTTCGAACGTCTTTGGCTCAACTTCAACAAGTCCGACCGCCGTGTACTGCAAGAACTGAGCAAATCTGTTGGCAACAACCCCCTTTCCGACCGTTCCTTTCCCACCAGCACCACCTTCAGCATCCTCAAAAAACTCATGCGCCAAGGCTATGTCATCAAGACCGACCGCTACGAGATAGAAGACCCCTTCTTCAGACGGTGGGTGATGGAGAGGGGGTAGAAATCTATTGGCTTCCCACAAAAAATACTTATCCTACAACTCCTAATATACAAAGGAGAAATCAATGAGGGCATTGATGCGTTGAAGAAGATTGTCTTGCGAGACAACAATGTCATACAAACTACTGTATTCACTCAATATCAACTCTTGTTCCTTAGATGGGGTTGTGTCAAAATATATATTCATCCGCCCTATGGGCAAGAAATCCTAATCCTAACAATCTCACATACTATTGCTTTGATTTCCAAAATGAAAGATTTTGGATAGAGGGATTCCTGCGCGAAGCGCACTTCCTTCATTTTGACACACCCCCATAAAGTACAAAAAAATAAGCCTAAGGGGACTTTTTCAGCTCCCTCGAGAAACCCAACCCATTTATATGGTAAGAATGTGGTGTTTCGCTATTTAATCCATGTGGCACCGAAAAGACTCCCAAATGATTGTGGTCATTCTTCTAAATCATCGTTTATATCCCAAATGACAAAACAACGATTCCTTTGTGCATCTAAAAGAGCGATGACTTTATTATTTGAATCTTTTTCAAAATAATAAGTTACTCCATCTGACAATATCACGCATTCATTTCTTATATCAATATTATAAGTTAGAGACCTTACTTTCGATTCATCGTAAAACCATCCCGCATATTCACTTATTGAAGTTTCACCTTCCCTTTCTGCGGTGAACACTTGCAATTTATGGTCTGTATTAAACTCTAACACTGTAAAAGGTGTGTAGATATATGTCGTATCTGTTTCGAAGTGCCCGGTATGTTCTCCTCCCACATAATTTGGAGTGAATATAGTTATTTTGAAATTTCCAGTTTGTCTAAAAAACACCTTACTAGGAAATGTTACGTCTTTTTCCTTTGAAGAATCATCGTCATTTTCACACGAGATAGTGAAAATATTCAAAATTCCAACACAAATAAAAATTGGAATACTATAGAACCATTTTCTTTTTTTCATCTTTTCTATAATTAATTAAAAAAGGCGGAACCGTTCGATGCTTATCTGGAGTTCGGCTACCGCCAAGTGGCCACTGTAACAACAAGCATGAACAGCTCACGCCTTACGACGTGAGCCTTCTGTCTGCTTGTTCTTGTTACAAGAATGTTTTGGCGGTATTCTACTCCAAAGAACAAGAGCAAAAGCTCAAATCTATGTATAAGTACGAACAGAAACGCTATTCTGTAAGATAATAAAAGTGTTTATTAAAATCTCTGTGACCTTGTGGGGCTGAGCCTCATGCAGGAGGTCGGGCAAGCGTTTTCTTCTGTTGTTTACTTCATTGGCAATTGGTGTTAGGGGTTAAACTTTCGGTTATGCTGTCTGCAACTCACGTCCAAAAGTGTGAAGTGAACTGCGGAGTTGAGACATACGCTGCGGAGTTGGCTTGGCCATGCCATAGATATAGCGGGCAATGAGACTGGGATGCACACCCATAGCCTTTGCCACTTCGGCTGTGTTGAGCCATGGAAAACGAGAGAAGAGTTCAGCCACCTCGTTGTGAGGATTAGGCTCGTTGGTTTCGAAAAAACTGGAAATGTGCAGGTCGGCATCAAGAACCTCCCAGCGAATCTCTTCGCCATCGGCATCGATGGTAAAAGCATTACGCTGTTCTGCATCGGCATCTTTCAACTCTGGAAAAGCCTCCAACGGACGGCTGTACTTGTTTCCTGCATCGGTTCTGATGTAGATTCTTGCATCGTCGAACCATAAATTCTTAATCTTTTCCATATTCACCCGAAGCGTTTGTGCCACTCTGTAACGAAGTCTTCCCGATAGGTGCGGCATGTCTCTATCGCCTTCCTTAATTCTTGCTCTTTAAGCCCATGATTGTACACGACATAAACCTCAGGCTCTAATGCTATTTTCGCTTTCTTGCCATTTGCATTGATGTGAACATGAATTGGTTCGTGTTCATCAAGATAGAAATAAAATCTCATACCGAATATGGTCAACAATGTTGGCATAGGCTCAAGTTTTAGTTGCAAAGATAACAACTCTTTTTGATACCAACAAAAAGAATGCCGCAAATTTTTCGTCTGCGGCACTTCTTTTATTATAATAATAATGTATGTACGCTTAGTCGGCCAGCTTTGCCTTGATGAACTCGCGGTTGAGGCGGGCAATGTTGGCGATGGTTTCGCATTTTGGGCATACGGCTTCGCAGGCACGGGTGTTGGTGCAGTTGCCGAAGCCGAGTTCGTCCATCTTGGCTACCATTGCCTTGGCACGACGGGCTGCCTCTACGCGACCTTGTGGAAGGAGGGCGAGTTGCGACACTTTCGAGGAGACGAAGAGCATGGCAGAGCCGTTCTTGCAGGCTGCCACGCAGGCACCGCATCCGATGCAGGAGGCGCAGTCCATGGCCTCGTCGGCATCTTCCTTAGGGATGAGGATGGCGTTGGCATCCTGTGGAGCACCTGTGCGGACGGTGGTGTAGCCACCTGCCTGGATGATTTTGTCGAAGGCAGAGCGGTCCACCATGCAGTCCTTGATGACAGGGAAACCGGCAGAACGCCAAGGCTCGATGGTGATGACATCGCCCTCGTTGAATTTGCGCATGTAGAGTTGGCAAGTGGTGGCTCCACGCTCGGTCTTGCCGTGAGGCGTACCGTTGATGTAGAGCGAGCACATGCCGCAGATGCCCTCGCGGCAGTCGTGGTCGAACACGAAAGGCTCCTTGCCTTCCTCAATCAACTGCTCGTTGAGGATGTCGAGCATCTCAAGGAATGAAGTATCGCCTGGGATGTCCTTCATTACCTTCTCTTCAAAATGACCCGCATCTTTCGGACCATTCTGCTTCCAGTATTTTACTGTGAATGATTTTAATACTTTTTCAGCCATAGTTCCTTAGTTCTTATAGTTACGGGTTTGTACTTTGATTGCTTCGTATTCGAGAGGCTCCTTGATGAGTTCAGGTGCCGTTGCGTCGTTGCCCTGATACTTCCAGCAGCCTACATAGAAGAAGTTCTTGTCGTCGCGCTTGGCTTCGCCTTCTTCAGTCTGGTGCTCCTCACGGAAGTGACCACCGCAGGACTCTTCACGAGAGAGTGCGTCGTAGGCAATGAGTTTACCCATCGTGATGAAGTCGTCGAGGTGGATGGCCTTGTCAAGTTCCACATTCAGACCCTCGCGGCTGCCCGGAATGAAGAGGTTGGTGTCAAATTCCTTCGAAGTTCGTCGATGAGTTTGATACCCTTCTCAAGACCTTCCTTCGTGCGACCCATGCCGATGTACTCCCAGCAGATATGACCAAGTTCCTTGTGGATAGAATCGACAGAACGCTTACCCTTGATGTTCATGAGTTTCTGGATGCGCTCCTCGGTAGCCTTCTCCACCTCAGCAAACTCAGGTGCATCGGTCGAGATGCGTGGCCAGATAGACTGGTCGGCGAGGTAGTTCTGGATGGTGTAAGGCAGCACGAAGTAACCGTCGGCGAGACCCTGCATGAGGGCAGAAGCACCGAGGCGGTTGGCACCGTGGTCGGAGAAGTTACATTCACCGATGGCGAAGAGGCCGGGGATGGAAGTCTGGAGTTCGTAGTCAACCCAGATGCCGCCCATCGTGTAGTGAATGGCTGGGAAAATCATCATCGGGTTGTAGTAGTCCATGCCGTTCACAGTAGCACGCTTCTCGCCGGGATTCACGTCGGTAATCTCCTCATACATGTCGAAGAGGTTGCCATAACGCTGGCGAATCACGTCGATGCCGAGGCGCTGGATGGACTCAGAGAAGTCGAGGAACACAGCCAAGCCGGTGTTATTCACACCAAAACCCTTGTCGCAACGCTCCTTGGCAGCACGTGAAGCCACGTCGCGAGGAACGAGGTTTCCGAAGGCAGGATAGCGACGCTCCAGATAGTAGTCGCGGTCTTCCTCTGGAATCTCCCAACCCTCCTTGGTGCCAGCCTGAAGAGCTTTAGCATCTTCGAGTTTCTTAGGCACCCAGATACGGCCATCGTTACGCAGAGACTCTGACATCAGGGTCAGTTTCGACTGCTTGTCGCCGTGAACAGGGATACAAGTGGGGTGAATCTGCACGTAGCAGGGGTTAGCGAAGTAAGCACCCTTGCGGTAGCAAGACATGGCAGCGGTCACGTTGCAACCCATTGCGTTGGTAGAGAGGAAGTAAGTGTTGCCATAACCACCCGTAGCGATGACCACAGCATTGGCAGAGAAACGCTCCAACTTACCAGTCACGAGGTTCTTGGCGATGATACCACGAGCCTTGCCGTCGATGATGACCACATCAAGCATTTCATAGCGGGTGTAGAGTTTCACCTTGCCAGCATTTACCTGTGCAGAGAGTGCTGAGTAGGCACCGAGCAGCAACTGCTGACCTGTCTGACCCTTAGCATAGAAAGTACGAGACACCTGTGCACCACCGAAAGAACGGTTGGCAAGTGTGCCACCATACTCGCGAGCGAACGGAACGCCCTGAGCCACACACTGGTCGATGATGGAGTTGGACACCTCAGCCAAACGATACACGTTGGCCTCACGGGCGCGGTAGTCGCCACCCTTCACGGTGTCGTAGAACAGACGATAGACCGAGTCGCCGTCGTTCTGATAATTCTTGGCTGCATTGATACCGCCCTGTGCAGCGATGGAGTGTGCACGACGGGGCGAGTCCTGAATGCAGAAGTTGAGCACGTTGAAACCCATCTCACCGAGAGATGCGGCTGCTGAAGCGCCTGCCAGACCCGTACCAACGACGATGACATCGAGCTTCAGCTTATTCTTTGGATTGACCAGACGCTGGTGAGCCTTATAGTTCGACCACTTCTCCGCCACTGGTCCCTCAGGAATCTTAGAATCTATATTTATTGCCATAAAGACCCCCTCCCCGCTCCCCCTAAAGGGGGAGAGTAGAATGTTAGTGGGGAGGCATTCTACTTTATGATGTTTTTAATTCTATTAGTTTTTATGATTGATAAAAAAGTAACCACTCCCTCCCTCACAGGGAGGGTGAGGGGAGGGTCTGCTTACATCCAGAAAGGAACGACTTTTCCGCCCACACCACCAAGACAATCGGGGCATACAGCGAAAGCAATAACTACGATAGCGAACATGGCCATCACTACAGTTGACCAAATGTAACCGATGCACTTCCAACGGAGGAACCAAGTGTGACCGCTCCAGCCAAGTGTCTGCAGGGCTGACCAGAAACCGTGAGTGAGGTGGAACCAGATGGCTACAATCCAAACAAGGTAGAGAGCCGCGAAGACAGGATTAGAGAAAGTGTACTTAATCCAACCAAAACCATCTGTTGGAGAAAACTGACCATCAACACCGATAAGTTCAGCCCACATCATGTTAGCCCAGAAATCGTGAAGGTGAAGGATGAGACCCAGAAAGACGATGATGCCGAGCACCAGCATGTTCTGGCTTGCCCATTCCACAGCCTTTGGCTTATCGGTGATGGCATACTTGTTGTTGCCACGCGCCTTACGATTCTGGAAGGTGAGGATGAAGGCGTAGATGATGTGAATGCACATCAGGGCTGCCAAGGCGCAGGTAGCCGCGATGGCATACCAGTTGGAGCCGAGCAATTCACAAATCTGGTTGTACGCCTCCGCACTGAAGAGTGCCACTACGTTCATGCATCCATGGAACGTCAGGAAAAGGATAAGCGCCAAGCCAGACACCGACATGATCACTTTCCTTCCGATTGAAGAGTTACATAACCACATAAAATGTTTAAGAATTAAAGTTATTAATTGAGTTTATATTTGTTTTTCGTAAGAAAGAATAACCGGAAAGACACAACACGCATCACATAAAGTACCGTTTGCTCTGCCCTGCCGAGACTCTGTCGAATAAAGTCAAATGCAAAAATACCTTTATTTTCCCAAATACCCAAAGCTTTTCAAGAAAATGTTTGTTTTTATGCCTCATTTTTCTCCCTCACCCTCTTTTTCCTCTTCTAAAAGCACGCTTTATTTAATATATAATGTATAAAAGGCACCTCGCCACTACATCTATTCTTTTTAGGGCATAATTTGTTTCATTGCAAGAACTGTGTGCGCACACAAAAAAACACAGCTTTTGATGTGTGTGCGTACACAATTATTGACATAAATCAACAAAACACACGTTTTTCTTCGTTTTTCTGCATTTTTGTTGGTCACACTCTGAAAAGGTCGTAACTTTGCATCGTCAAAAGGAAAAAGAGCAAGTGAGCCCTCCCTTAGACAACAGACACAAAGATAAAAAATAAGGCAAACAGGTTAGTTTTTCTATCATATAGGTTTTGGTAAAGGTATTAGATTTAGGTTAGTAAAAGATTGTTATTTAGGAGTTAGGTCTTCGTGAGAAGCCCTCCTCCAATTTTTTTGAAACTTTCAGCCGCAAGGCTACAACATATAAAGGTAAAAAGATTTAGTTAACAAGATTGGTTTAGTTAAACATTAAACAGTAATTATTAATTGATTTAAAGAAAGGAGATTGTTTTATGGAAACTATGACAATTATCGCAGTAGCGATCGTAGCAGTAGCAGCAATCGCAAGCAATGTTTCAATCTTCAAATAATTACGAGGTTGAACATCTCTGCAAAAAATTCCGTAAAAACTCAGTGCAATCGGGCACTTGAGTTTCCACCGGAGGAGAGAAGACAAACAAAGTAAAAACAAATATAATGAGGCGGTGAGTCCAGTTCGGATTTACCGCTTTCTTTTTGACCATGCCTTTATTCCAAATGCATTGTTTTCGTAAAAAATTCCACATCATTATACAAAAATCATTAAAAAAACACACTTTTTAAGGGATTGGGACAGATAATCAACGAAATAAACATTAACTTTGCATGATTTTGTGTACACCTGCGCTCGTCTGCTGGTCTGTATAGTTATGGGCTATCAGACATGGGAGTACAAGGAAACGATCATCATTATTAAATTAACAATCTAAAAATAAAAGGACAATGAAAAAAATTATGACTGTGGCGGCGGCTGTTGCAATGACTGCCATGACAATGGTTTCTTGCGATGGCGACAACAAAGCCGACCTCAAAGATGGTGTTGACTCACTCGCTTACGATCTTGGTGTATTCCAGTCCGAGGGTTTGAAGCAGTACATGGCACAACTTGGTGTTGATTCCGCTTACTACGACGATTTCTTCAAGGGAATGAAGGAAGGTGCCGTGAATGAAGCGGATCCCAAAAAGGAAGCCTACCTGAACGGTCTGGCTGTAGGTAAGGACATACAAGGCATGGCTAAGAATCTCGGTCATCAGGTGTATGGTGAAGACACTACAAAGACCGTCAACGTGAAGACTGTCATCGCAGGTCTCATTGCAGGTTTGAAAGGCACCGATGGTCGTACTGCTGAGCAGGCATATCACGATTTCGATAAGAAATTGGAACCTATCCGTGAAGTACAACTCTTGAAAGACTTTGGTGACAACAAAGCAGCAGGTGAGAAGTATTTGGCTGAAAACAAGAAGAAAGAGGGTGTGAAGGTGACCAAAAGTGGTCTGCAGTATAAGGTGCTCGTAGAGGGCACAGGTGCACTGCCAACAGACTCCTCACAGATTCAGGTCAACTATGAAGGCAAACTCATAGACGGCACTGTATTTGACAGCAGTTACGAACGCAACATGCCATTTACGGTTGACATGTCTAGGCCCCATGTTATTGAAGGTTGGATTGAAGCATTGAAGATGATGCCCGCTGGTTCAAAATGGGAAGTAACCATTCCACAAGAGTTAGGTTACGGTTCTCAGAATCAAGGTCCTATCAAGCCTTTCTCTACACTTATCTTCACGATTGAAGTGTTGAAATAATGACGTATTGAAGATATAGAAATCAGAGTATAGAGTTTGAAAAGATAAGAAAATGAAGAAGATACTCACACTTACTTTAGCAGCGTTTGCGATGGCAAACGCTGTTTTCGCACAGACAGAGGCTAAAGATGCCGCATGGGCTGCCAAAGAAGCTGCTAAGGCAAAGAAGGTGCAGGATGCTGCTGACCTGAAAGCCTTTAAGGAGAAGCAGAAGGCAGAACTTGCCGCTTTCATCGAAGCACAGAAGAGTGGCAAAAAGGCAACCAACACCATAAACTTCGAAAAGCCCGCCATTACAAATGCCGACGAAGAACTGGCTTACCTTTTTGGCATTGCCCAATCAAATGGTTTGAAAGAATATGCCACCCAGCAGTTTGGTGTGAACGAGGAGTATCTGGGCAAGTTTGCAGAAAGCCTTCTCAATCGTGCCAATGGCGGTCCCACCGACAAAGAGGCTACGGCTTTGAGCGCAGGTGCCCAGATTGGTGAAAGAATCGTAGATATGACCAAGCAGTTCTCTGCAGATTACTACACCCCCGATGAGGGAAAGAGTGTCAATCCCTCCATCGTAGCAAGTGGCATCGTGGCAGGTTTGCTCGGCCAGAACGATGTTCCTGTTGATAGCGCTTCAAGAGTGTTCCAAACACGCATGAAAGAACGTCAGGCAGCCAACAATGAAAAATACCGCGTGGCAGGTGAGAAGTTCCTTGAGGAGAACCGTACCAAACCCGGTGTAGTCAGTACAGCCAGCGGTCTTCAGTACAAGATTATCACACAAGGCACTGGCGACAAACCTAAAGCCGATCAAAAGGTAACGGTTGACTACGAGGGACGCCTTATCGATGGCACCGTGTTTGACAGCAGTTATAAGCGAGGAACACCAGCCACCTTCGGGGTTAATCAAGTAATTCCAGGTTGGACAGAAGCCCTGCAACTGATGCCTATGGGCTCGAAGTGGGAAATTTACATCCCTTATCAGTTGGGATATGGTGAGCGTGGGGCAGGCGACAACATCAAGCCTTACTCAGCCCTCATCTTCACTGTCGAATTGAAAGGAATTGAATAACCAGCCCATGCGCTGGGCGAATTTCATCATAAACGTCCATATATGAAAAAGTACAATATCATCAACAACGTGGTCGGTTGGGTAGTGTTCGCCATTGCAGCATTCACCTACTGTTCCACCATTGAACCCACGGCAAGTTTTTGGGACTGCCCTGAGTTTATCACCACTGCCTATAAGTTGGAAGTGGGCCACCCACCTGGCGCACCCTTCTTCATGCTCTTCGGCAATTTATTCTCACTCTTTGCCAGCGATGCCTCGCAAGTTGCAAAAATGATCAACACCATGAGTGCACTGCTCAGTGCCGGATGTATCCTCTTCCTTTTCTGGAGTGTAACCCATCTGGCAAAGAAATTGTTGATCAAAGACGAGGAGATTCCCACCGCTGGGCAGATTCTTGCTGTAATGGGCAGCGGTATTGCCGGCGCACTCATCTACACATGGTCTGACACCTTCTGGTTCTCTGCCGTTGAAGGTGAGGTGTATGCTTTTTCCAGTTTCTTCACTGCACTGGTGTTCTGGCTCATTCTCAAGTGGGAAGACAATGCTGACGCACCCCATTCTGACCGTTGGCTTGTATTCATTGCCTACTTGGTGGGGCTTTCCATCGGTGTCCACTTGCTGAACCTCCTTTGTATCCCTGCCATCGTGCTCGTCTATTACTATAAGATGAGCAAGAACCCGACTGGCAAAGGGTCGCTCATCGTGTTGGGTGTTTCAGTCATCATCGTGGCTGCCGTACTTTATGGTATTGTGCCTGGTATCGTGAAAATTGGAGGATGGTTTGAGTTGCTGTTTGTCAACACATTGGGCATGCCTTATAATATCGGACTTTACATCTACCTCACACTTCTGGCCATTGCACTTGTCTGGGCATTGCGGGAGACCACTCAAGCCAAAAGCGAGAACCGTATGTATGTTTCGTTCATTGTCTGCACTGCACTCCTCGGCATCCCATTCTATGGACATGGTGTGGCATCTGTTGTGATTGGCATCATCGTGCTGAGCATCATTGCCAGTGTGCTTTTCTTCACCAAGAAAGCCACTCCACGTATCCTCAACACTGCCATTCTCTGCATGACGCTGATGACAGTGGGTTACAGTTCCTATGCTGTCATCGTCATCCGTTCCACAGCCAATCCTCCTATGGACCAGAACTCTCCAGAGGATGTGTTCACGCTGGGTGAATACTTAGGTCGTGAACAATATGGTGAACGCCCCCTCTTCTTTGGTCAGACATACAAGTCACAGCCTGAAATCAAAGACAATGGTGATGGTTATCTCGCTTATGCCACCGAGAAGGGGGCACCCGTCTATCAGCGCAAGGACAAGGAAAACGAGAACGAGAAGGATGAATATGTAAAAATTCGTGATAAGTTCTCGCTCAAGTACCCCTCAGACCAGTGTATGCTCTTCCCTCGTATCTATAGCGACGATGCACAACATGTACGCGCCTACGAATCATGGCTGGGCAATGTAAGTTACCACTCTGTTGAATATCGAATCCCTGGACGTGAATCCCAAACTATTGAGATTCCAAGCCAAATAGATAATATCCGCTTCTTCCTCTCTTATCAGATGAACTGGATGTACTGGCGTTACTTCATGTGGAACTTTGCCGGTCGTCAGAACGACATTCAGGGTAATGGCGAACTTGAGCATGGTAACTGGCTTTCAGGCTTTGATTGGCTTGACAATATGCGCTTGGGCAATCAAGACTTGCTCCCTTCCGACCTCAAAGAGAACAAAGGACACAACGTCTTCTTCTGTCTGCCACTCATTCTGGGTCTGCTTGGCTTCTTCTGGCAAGCCTTCCGCGACCGCAAGGGCATCCAGCAGTTCTGGGTCGTGTTCTTCCTGTTCTTCATGACAGGTATCGCCATTGTCATCTACCTGAATCAGACCCCACTTCAGCCCCGTGAGCGTGACTATGCCTATGCAGGCTCATTCTATGCATTCGCCATGTGGTGCGGACTTGGTATCGCTGCCATCTACGACCTGTTGGGCAAGTGGCTTGGCAAGAAGATGGAGAAACGCATGGCAAGCATCATTGCCGGTGCTGTAGGTCTTGTACCTGCAATAGCTGTGCCCTTGCAGATGGTTAGCCAGACATGGGACGACCACGACCGCTCTGATCGCTACATGTGCCGAGATTTCGGACTGAACTATCTTGAAACCATCCCACATGATGGTGTCATTTACACCAATGGTGACAACGATACCTTCCCACTTTGGTACAACGAAGATACAGAGGGGAAACGCACTGATGTACGTGTGTGCAACCTTTCCTATCTCCAAACCGACTGGTACATTGACCAGATGAAGCGTCCAGCCTTCTCGTGTGAAGGTCAGTCAAGCCCACTCCCAATCTCATGGAAACGCTACCAATACACGGCTGGTAAACAAGAGATGACGGATATTAATCCTGAAGTGAACATCGGTGGCGGCGTTTTGAGCATGAAAGACCTTGTCAGGGAAGTGGCGGCACAGGATTCCGCTCTTGCCAAACGTCTGTGGGGCGACGACCCATTTGAGCTGAAGACAGCCATCCAGAAGTTCCTATTGAAGAACTATGAAGGTCTGTCGGAAAGTGACAAGGAATTGGTGGCATCACTTCCTGCTTGTCTGCCCAGCGACACATTGTATGTGACCGTTGATAAGGAAGCGGTTCGTCGTTCAGGCATGATGATTCCGACCGACACGTTAGGCAACGAGGTCATTCCTGACCAGATGGTCATCAGCCTTAAGGGACAGGATCGTGTGTCAAAGAGTTTCATCATGATACTGGAGATGATTGCACAGAGCAATTTCTCACGCCCACTCTATATGTCCACCACTGTCGGTTCCAGCAACTACGGTAACCTGTGGCGACACTTCATTCAGGAAGGCATGGCATGGCGCATCAGCCCCTTCACCTTCGAGGAGAACGGCATGTCCTATGGTATTGTCCACACCGTCATCGACACCGACAAGGCTTATGAGAACATGATGAACAAATACCGCTATGGCAACCTGAGCCAGCCAGGTCTCTACATCGACGAGACCACCATGCGCATGTGCTTCACGCACCGTCGTTGGTTTGCTAACCTCATCACAAATCTTGTGAAAGAGGGCAAAAAAGACATGGCACTCAAGGCACTTGACAAGTGCGAGAAGGAAATCCCGTCCTACAATGTGCCACACGACATCAGCAGTGCTTCGCTTGACATAGCCGATGCATTTATCGAATGCGGCAAACCCGAAAGGGCTGTCCCCATCCTCGAGCAAATCGAGAAGCATTCCAAGGAATACATCAAGTGGTATTTGTCATTGAGCAACATCTATTTTGCGAGCAGCGTCCGTGACTGCCATCAGGAGGTCTATGCTTTGGCAACGATTCAGGACTATTACAACAAAATCTCTCAATCAAATGCCACTAAAGCAGCTGATTACGGTAAGAAGGCAATAAAGATGGACAGCGAAATCCAAGCACTGTACAGCGCCTTCATGTCGAAATGCGAGAACGCTGGCATACAACTACAATAATGTACCATTTGACCATTTACAACGTACAATGTAGGCTAACGCGATGTGCGCATCCCGAAAGGTAAATTGTACATTGTAAATGGTCAGATAGTAAATGAAAAGATGATCATCGAACAACCCACCAAATGGCTGCGTTGGCTCTATCCCAGCGCCATCTGGAGAATGAATCCGACGGAGAAGGCAGTCTATCTGACTTTCGACGACGGACCCATCCCCGAATCGACCCCATGGCTCATCGAGACGCTCGACCGCTATGGTGTCAAAGCCACCTTCTTCATGGTGGGTGACAACGTGAGGAAATACCCTCATCTGTTCGAACTCATCCGTTCCCACGGGCATCGTCTGGGCAACCACACCTTCAACCACATCGGTGGACTTCTGGTGGGCAGCAGCCGCTACCTGCGCAATGCCAACGAAGCCGACAAACTCATCCACTCAAACCTCTTCCGTCCTCCCCGTGGATGGATGCGCAACGCCCAATACATCAGCCTGCGCCGCCACTACACCATCATCATGTGGGACCTTGTCACACGCGACTACTCCTGCCGCCTCACAGCCGAAGAAGTGTTCGAGAATGTGAAACGATACACCCGCAACGGTTCCATCATCACTTTCCACGACTCCCTCCGCAGCATCGACAAACTGAAGAAGATACTGCCACAATGCATCGAATGGCTCCGCGACGAAGGCTATGAATTCAAAGTCTTCGACGAAAATCTTCACCATTCACGCCATCTAAAATAGACCTTAGTCGCCCAAGTGCCTGACAAAAGATGGGGACTTCGCATGCCCTTCTTCAAGGGCGCACCGTGCATCTCCTATTTCACACACCGTGCACAAAATATTACGGGCACTCAGCGCATATCATTTGCGCTGAGTGCCCGTCTTTATCGATTTTAGAATGCTTACTTATCCGTCTTTGCTTATTCGTCCTCGGCGAGGATGATTTTTGCCTTGCCACCTTTCTGGATTTTCTCTTCCGGCTTGTCTGTCACACAGATAGGTACCTCCTTCTTGATGCTCTGGTCGAGCGAGATGAGCGTCTCGGTGGAATCGACACCAGTGATGCCTTGTATCTTACGGTTGAGAAGATCCATGAGTTGCTCGTTGTCACGTGCATAGAGTTTCACGAGCATGGTGTATGGCCCTGTGGTGTAGTGACATTCCACAATCTCGGGAATCTTGTTTAGTTCATTCACCACACGTTCATACATAGAACCTTTCTCCAGACGGATGCCCACATAGGTACAAGTCTTGTAGCCGAGACTCTTAGGGTTGATGACGTAGCCCGAACCCACGATGACATTGGTGTCTATCAAACGCTGAACACGCTGATGGATGGCTGCCCGTGATACACCGCAAACGGCAGCAACATCCTTGAAGGGAATACGGGCATTGGCGGAGATAATCTCCATAATCTGCTTGTCAAGTTTATCTATCTTTTCCATTGTTTGAGGAAGTTATCAGTTGTCCTTTTTTCTTATTTGATGAATATATGAAAAACAAATTGTAAACAAAAGTAGGTCTTTTTTTTCTATTTGTCAAAGAAAAAGAGAAAAAAATGCAGAAAAAGATAAAAAATAGTATAAATGTGCTAACCAATGTGAAAAGAATATACTATTTTTGCATAAAATAAAGAGAAAGATATGAAAACCTTAGTGTTCGCCAGCAACAATGCACACAAGTTGGAAGAGATACGTGCCATTCTTGGCAACAAATTTGACGTGAAAAGCCTGAAGGACATCGGCAGCAACGTGGACATTCCAGAAACAGGAACGACCTTTCGCGAGAATGCCCTACAGAAGGCTCGTTACGTGAAGGAACATTTCGGCTTCGATTGCTTTGCCGACGATTCAGGTCTGCAAGTGGAAGCATTAGGTGGAGAGCCTGGTGTGTATTCAGCACGTTATGCTGTAAAGAATGGTCGTCAGGTAACTGCTGGCAACAAGGACGATGCCAATATGGATGTGCTGCTTGAGAAACTGGCTGGGGAAGAGAACCGAAAGGCCTGTTTCCGCACGTGCATTGCTTTGATTTACGAGGGGGAGACACACTTCTTCGACGGAGTTGTCGAGGGACACATCATCACGGAGAAACGTGGCGATGGAGGTTTCGGTTACGATCCCCTTTTTGTACCTGATGGCTATGAAAAGACCTTTGCCGAAATGGGCAATGAGGTGAAAAATAACATCAGTCACCGTGCAAAAGCAGTGGAAAAACTGGCAGAGTTTCTATTTTTCAATTAAAATCCGTACCTTTGCACCTGCTAAATCATCAAAAATGAAGAAAATACTATATTTTGTAGCATTGGCTCTGTTGCTGGCAGGTTGTAAGGAAAAGAAGGTGGAGGTGGCTGATTACGTGTCGCCGGCACCTGTTTTTTGTGAAGATTCTGCTTATGCATATGTAGCAGAACAATGTGCATTCGGTCCTCGTGTGATGAACTCTGCGGCACACGATTCATGCGGTGAATATATTGCCCAGAAATTCAAGAGTTTTGGAGCAGTGGTATATGACCAGTACGCCGACTCAAAACTCTACGATGGCACCCCCATCAAGATGCGCAACATCATCGCATCCTACAATCCCGAAGCAGCAGAACGAATCTTGATTGCAGGGCATTGGGACAGTCGTCAATGGGCAGACAATGACCCCGATGAAGCCAATCACAACACCCCGATTGACGGTGCCAACGATGGAGGCAGTTCCATTGGCGTGATGTTGGAGATAGCACGTCAGTTGCAGTTGGCAAACGATTCCAGCCAAGTGAAGATAGGTGTGGATTTCATCTGTTGGGATGCAGAAGACAGCGGAGAAGGTGGTGGCAGCAACAACGCAAGCAGCTGGTGCTTAGGCAGCCAGTACTGGTCAGGCAAGCGCCATGTGGAAGGCTACACAGCACGCTATGGCATCAACCTCGACATGGTGGGAGGCAGCAACACCGTCTTCTATCGTGAACAATATTCCATGAGTTATGCACCCTCCATCGTAGACAAAGTGTGGGGTGCAGCCGGACGCATCGGATATGGCAAATATTTCAGTTACGACCAAGAAGGCGGCTACATCACAGACGACCACCTGCAAGTGAACCAAGGTGGCATCCCCTGTATAGACGTGATTGGTTCCGACACACAAAATGGAGGATTCCCCAGCACTTGGCACACCTTGGACGACAATATCAAGAACATCAACAAAGAAACACTGAAGGCAGTGGGACAAACCATGCTGGAAGTGATATGGACTGAACAATGACGATAGAAGAAATACAACAGGAGGTCATCGAAGAGTTTGAAGGTTTCGATGATTGGATGGACAAATACCAGATGCTCATCGACCTCGGCAGTGAACAAGAACCGCTGCCCGAACAATACAAAGTGGAGAGCAACCTCATTGATGGTTGCCAGAGCAGAGTTTGGTTGCAGGCAGACCTCACACCCGAAGGGAAGATTCACTTCCAGGCAGAGAGTGATGCACTCATCGTGAAGGGCATAGTCACCCTGCTCATCCGTGTGTTGGACAACCAGACACCCGACGACATCTTGAATGCCAACCTCCATTTCATAGAAGACATCGGTTTGAAGGAACACCTTTCCCCCACACGCAGCAACGGGCTTTTGGCCATGCTGAAGCAGATGAAACTCTATGCGATGGCATTCAAGGCAAAAAACAACAGTTAATGAAAGAATTCTTCAACCAGATGGGCAAATACTTTGCCCGCTACAAAGGATACATTGCAGGAACGTTTGCCATGAATATCTTGGCAGCACTCTTCAACGTATTCTCCTTCTCCATCCTGTTGCCGATTCTGCAAATTCTCTTCAAAGTGAATACAGAGCGGTACGAACTGGTGGATTGGAGCACTTGCAATGTGGACAATCTGGTGGAGGTGATGACAAACAACGGCTACTACTACTCGCAATGTCTGGTCGACACCTATGGTCCTGCCACAACGCTTCTGGTGTTGGGCATTGTGCTTGCCAGCCTCACCTTGCTGAAGACCGCCACCTATTTTGGCGGTTCAGCCTGTCTGATGCCCCTCCGCACAGGCATCATCCGCGACGTCCGCGCCGACATCTACAAGAAGATTCTTTCCCTGCCGCTTTCCTTCTTCTCCGAGGAGCGGAAAGGCGACATCTTGGCACGCGTCTCGACCGATGTGAATGAGATTGACAGCAGCATCACTTCATCGCTCGACATGATCATCAAGAACCCCATCTTCATTTTGGTATATGTAGGAACGATGTTTGCCATGAGTTGGCAACTCACACTTTTCACCCTGCTGGTAGTGCCTCTGCTGGCAGGCGGCATCGGGCGTATCGGCAAGAAACTCAAGCAGAACTCCCTTTATGCCCAATCGAAATGGAGCGATGGCATCAGTCAGATAGAGGAAACCCTCGGAGGACTCCGCATCATCAAGGCCTTCATTGCAGAAAAAAAGATGGAAGACCGCTTCACGGCAGTGAACAACGAGTTCCGCAATGCCTCCATGAAAGTGGCGATACGTCAGTCGGCTGCCCATCCCGTCAGCGAGTTCTTGGGCACCTGCATGATAGTCATTGTCCTCTGGTTTGGCGGCTATCTCATCTTCTCAGGCAGCAGCCCCATCGACGCCAGCGGATTCATCTACTATTTGGTCATTCTCTACACCACCTTGCAGCCCATCAAAGACCTCTCCAAAGCAGGCTACAGCATTCAGAAAGGACTTGCCTCGTTGGAGCGCATCAACAAGATTCTCAATGCAGAGAACAATATCAAGGAAGTGGCTGAACCCAAGCAGATAGAGGCTCTCAACGAATCGATACAACTGGAACATGTGCATTTCTCCTACAATGAAGGACATGAGATTCTGCACGACATCAATCTCACCATCAAGAAGGGGCAGACCATCGCATTGGTGGGGCAGTCAGGGTCAGGAAAAAGCACCCTCGTTGACCTCATTCCACGCTACCACGATGTCACCTCAGGCACCATCAAGATAGATGGAGAAGATGTGCGCAACCTCTCCCTCCATTCGCTGCGAGGCTTGATAGGCAATGTCAATCAGGAAGCCATCCTGTTTAATGATACCATCTTCAACAACATCGCCTTTGGTGTGGAAAACGCCACACAGGAACAGGTGGAGGCTGCCGCCAAAATAGCCAATGCCCATGACTTCATCATGGAGATGGAACAAGGCTACCAAACCAATGTAGGCGACCGAGGCGGACGACTCTCAGGCGGTCAGCGTCAGCGCATTTCCATAGCACGAGCCATTCTGAAAAATCCCCCCATCCTCATACTCGACGAAGCCACCTCCGCGCTCGACACAGAGAGTGAGCGCCTGGTGCAGGATGCGTTGGAAAAACTCATGAAATCACGCACCACCATCGCCATTGCCCACCGTCTTTCCACCATCAAGAATGCCAACGAGATCTATGTGCTCCATGAAGGAAAAATTGTGGAATGCGGCACGCATGAAGAACTGATTGAGCAGGATGGCTATTACAAGAAACTGAACGACATGCAGGCGTTGTAAATTTACAATTTAACGATTTACAATGTACAATTTATTTTTCCATTTACCATGCGGAATGTTCCATATGAAGTGAAAAACTAAAAGTGAAAAATCTAAGTTAACGTCAGTTCGATGAATTCCAACAAAAATAATTTATGACTCAAATTTCGGATATATTTTTACAACGGATTGCACGGATTATACGGATTTTTCGTCGCAAGAGGCGACGATGGCCGGATGCAGAACAATCCGAATGGCAGGAGCCGCCGAGGCTCAAAAATCCGTATAATCCGTGCAATCCGTTGTGGAAAAACACTTCCGAACCTTTAGCTCGACGAAGTCAAACTTAAATTTATGAGAAATTAGCCACGAACCTTCAGCTCGGCGTAGCCAATTTTTCATGAATTTAATTATTTGTGGTTTTCGTCGAATTCACGTTAAGTTACTTGCCATGCGGAATGTTCCATTTGAACAAAGTAACTTAGATTTTTCACTTTTAGTTTTTCACTTTTCACTTGTGCATCAGCCTGTATCTCGCACCTCCAAGCGCCTTCACAACCCCCTTCATCTCCAAATCAAAAAGAATCATGCTGGCACGTGAGTAAGGAATGTTGGCATCAATGGCAATCTGATTGATGTGCTTGTCATCCACATCCTTGAGCGTGTTCACCAACACACGTTCCTCATCAGTAAGGTCAGGGAAAAGTTCTTGTTGCACAACTTTCCGTTTCGAATCTTTTTTCAGTGGATTATCCCACCCCATCGCGTCAAGAAGGTCGGCAGCACAAGTGAGCAACGTGGCTTGCTGACGACGGATGAGATGATTACATCCTCTGCTGTATTCGTCATACACCCGTCCCGGAAAGGCAAACACATCACGATTATATTCCATCGCCAATTCGGCAGTGATGAGGGAACCACCCCGTTCCGAACTCTCCACCACAATGCAAGCATCGCACAGACCTGCCACAATGCGGTTGCGACGCACAAAATTCCCCTTCTCAATTTGCGTGTGAAGGGGATATTCCGTCAACAGCCCTCCCTGCTGATGCACCATGTCTGCCGCTACTTGTCGGTGCATCGAAGGGTAAATAGTGTCCAACCCATGAGCCAGCACACCCACCGTTGACATACCATTGTCGAGAGCCGCACGATGGGCACACACATCAATGCCGTATGCCAGTCCGCTCACAATCAGCGTGTCAGGGTAGTAGCGTTTCAAGTCAGCAATAAAATTGTTGCACACCTCACGCCCATACTCCGAACACTTCCTTGTGCCCACAATGCTGACGATGCGCCGACCGTTCAGATTAGCATTGCCGCAACAATAAAGCACCAACGGAGCATCCTCACACTCCCTCAGCCGCTGCGGATAATCCTCGTCATTCAACGTGAGCACCCTCAGCCTCTTCTGCTCCACAAACTTCATCTCCTCCTCTGCCTGCCTCAACGCCTCGTCAGTATGGTCAAAAGCAGCCACCAACCGCTTGCTCGCATCGGGAATGACACCCACGATGTCCTTCCGATGGGCAAACACCTCACTTGCCGACCCTAACGAATCCAGCAGAGTACGGGCATTCAGCAGACTCAAACCATTCAGTTTGGTCAGCGCGATGGAAGAGACTATTTCCTGCGTGTTCATGAAAACCCTCAACCCTAAACTCTAATCCCTAAACTCTCAACTATTGCATGAAGGGAGCAAACTTCTCATTCAGTTCAGGGCTTTCAGCCAATGTGCCATTCACGAGGCACACCGAATCCACCTGTGCACGGATGCACAGCTTCATGTCGGGCAGACGGAAAATGTCCTGCATAAAAATATAGCGTACGCCTTCCTTCTTGATCCAGAGCTTCGTCACATACTCATCACGACTCCTCAGCGGCACCTTAAACTGCATAGTCAGCCGAGCCACCACAGCATCCGTCCCTTTCTCATGCAATTCCGCGAAACTGATGTTGTGTGCCAACAGAAACTCATGTCGGCAATGCTCCAAATAATGCTGATAATTCGCATTATTCACAATGCCCTGCAAGTCGCACTCATAGTCGCGCACCTTATCTTTCAACTCAAAAATATAATTTGCCATAATATCCTTTTTTGATACAGCGAATGCAAAGGTACAATAATTTTTCTTAATAATAATTGGTGGTAAAAGAAAAAGATTGTAAATTTGTGGCGACAAAGTAAATGCTCACCTCTAATTAAAGATGAACAGCAATGTCAACCACAGGATGGATGCGGTGAATAAGGTGAGCGTGAAACGACCAGGGAGGAGAAGTTGTACATAGTCTTCTTTATCTCTACGTCCCTATTTCTTCTTCATCATAGATGCTTTCACTTAAGATTCTTACTATGAATAAGTGGAATAGCATGACCATGTTTTTCAGAGAATAATTGATTCAACAAAATTTTTTGTGCAATTTGTTGTTGGGTATATAAAAGTTTTGTACTTTTGCAAACGAAGAAAGAAAAATATAATTTGGAACACTTAAATGCTTATACATATGGGCTGAAATAACTTATAATTAAATACATACATATAAGATGAACATCCACTTTGGGATTCTTGTCTTTCGATAATTGGGGAATTAAAGAAGACTGCAAGAACGAAGGTAGATAGTTCACGCCGAAAGGCGTGGGCATTTACGCGTTTAAGCAGTTTAGGTTATCCCCAATACCTCGAAAGACGTAGACGAAGTAAAATGTCCACGTTTTCTTTGTATGTATTCAAATAGTATTAACCTAAAAACAAAAACAATTATGAAAAAACAATTACTTTTTGGAGCCATGTTCGCAAGCGTGGTGATGGCTGTCAATGCACAGGTGAGTGCGCCAGCCTTCAGTTTTGATTGCAAGGACGGCGAGACGAAGGTGACCCTTGCGAATGCTGACGGAGCAGAAATTTGGTATAACTTCACGGGCAGCAATTCCACGGACGATTCACAGAAATATTTCGCTCCTTTCTTTTTGACGGCTCCTGCCGATGTCACCGCTTTTGCCATCAGTGGCGAGAGCAAGTCGGAAATCGCCACCAAACGAGTAGTGGTGAATAATGCTCGTGTATACATTGATGCCATGAGCACTTTTGACCCTTCCAATGCCCATGAGCAATTCGTTGCCAACGACGGCTATTGTTTTGATTGGAAAGATGTCCCTACGAGTGGAGTGAAAGAAACAGTGGATTTGACAGGAGGGGATTGGAAATTAACCTCTATGGGGCAGGTGATGCAAGTGGTGCCGCTGAAGAACAATGCTGTCGTGAACACCACCTCCCACGATGAAGGTCATCCAGAGTCTCTCATGGATGGGCTACTGTTCGCACAGTCTTATCAAAAGCTTTACGATGACGCTCTTCTTTTCGGGAAGACTGCCGATGCTGACAGTTATGCCAGAATTGTTTCACTATGTAAATTCATGTCATCTCTTGATGTCGTTGTGCTCGCCAGCAAGCAGGGGTCGACGAAAGAACTCACTTGCTTGAAGGTGGAATATTCTGTTGATGGTGAGAGTTGGATCCAGATGGGCGATGTAATCCCAGTGGGGCTTGCGAATTCATGGACATTTGGTCGCCGCATGTATTCAGATACAAATGAAATATTCATCCGTGTCAGCTCTGCTGGCGTCCAGATTCATGGCATCTACATTTTGTCCGAGGGTGAGCTTTCGCGGACAAAGAAAGCAGAATACAATGCCGAATACGAAGCATGGCTGGCAACAAGCATCAACAGCATTCCAATTGATTCAGCTGTCAATGAGGTTTACTACACCTTAGACGGCAGACAACTGGAAGGCAAGCCAACCGAAAAGGGTGTTTATCTCTTTAATGGCAAGAAAGTGTATGTGAAGTAATCCTTATACAATACAACAAAATGAAGGTGGGCACAACTGATGTGACCCCGAAAAGTTGGACACTAAATTAAACATTAATTATTCAACTCTTTATAGTAGTGAGCTCGGTATTGTACCGGGCTCATTCCTTTTAACCTCAATTTTAGTCTTTTATTGTTAAACCA
>Ga0256406_1001021_pt1 | contig 46697 bp, 34 predicted proteins | sample RumenRJG_03DNA_FD_185986 | JGI IMG/M metagenome (GOLD analysis project Ga0256406, IMG submission 185986) | Bovine rumen microbial communities from Lethbridge, Alberta, Canada - RJG_03 | ecosystem: Host-associated > Mammals > Digestive system > Stomach > Rumen | place: Canada: Alberta | collected... | reverse complement strand
TCGCATGGAGAGAAGACCTTCCGTGGCAACAAGCAGCTCGGTCCAATGTTAATCGAAACATGCTGGACTGCTGTATATCGTGATTACGGACTCGGACTGGCTTATGCGTCATATAAGCAAAGGATGAAACCGCAAGAGGCCATAGTCAAAGTGGCAAGAAAGATGTCAAACATCATCTTTTCCATATTGAGAAACAGAAAGAGATATGAACCATACAAATGGGAAAATTAAAATAGAAATAATGACAGGCACCCTATTGGGCGACTTTTGTAAAGCGACTCCTAACTTTTGCTGATGGATCTTTTGATCTCGTCCTCCCTATAGATTGTTGCGCTTTTACCTATCTTCTGAAGAAGTAAATTGTGGTGCCGATACGTCCGTGTCCACTAATAGAAGTTTGTCTGATAGGCCTGTCTTTTTATTATCCATTGTACCCATGCAGTGTTGTATGGGATGGATGGTGTGGCTTTCTCGGAAATGTCATAAAATCTCGACTTCACTCTAAGTGATTGATATACAAGAAGTAATATAAAGTTAATAAATAATAAAAATCATCCAATTATTTGGATTGCAACATAGAAGAAAAAGATCGTTCGCTAAGTAGAAAAGGATCTTTTCCTAAGCAGCGAACGAGTGATTGTCAGACGTCAAATTCAATTATCACGCATTGACCAGCTCGCCGGCATCAACTGCTTTCAGAACTTGATGCTTCTCCATACACAGGGTTGATCCTGTGCGCCTATCCGTGTATAGGAAATATCAATTACACCGAAGGTTTGGGGGTAGATCTTCGTGGCGTCCAACCACAGACTTCTGCACCTGAAGCCCTTTTTATGGCTTCAATTCTTATTGCCAACTTTAAGTTACAGCATATTTAATACCTTCTGCCTAAGAAGCTATTAGTCTCTCTGTTGCATGTTCAGGTTTTCACCAAGATGAGATGACATTATCAAAGCGTAGATATTATAAATAATGGTCATTATGATAAATATACAATAGGCATATATATAAAAGTGCATTGAGATTTAAAAAAGAACTCTCTAAGTTGGTCCAATCAAGAAAAATCATTAACTTTGCATTTGCTGATCAAATAATTCCATAATTAAGTTGTGAGGCAATGATGTTAATCATTAAGGAAGCAATAATTATTCACGCAATATAAAGTTTTAAAGAAATGCCTGAAATATCAGTTCGTGGACTTGAGATGCCAGAGTCTCCAATTAGAAAATTGGCACCATTGGCTACAGCAGCTAAGCAAAGAGGTATCAAGGTCTACCATTTAAACATCGGCCAGCCCGACTTGCCCACACCGCAAGTTGGACTTGATGCTTTAAAACATATCGATCGCAAAATTTTGGAGTATTCACCTTCACAAGGATACTTGTCGTATCGGACAAAACTGGTAGATTATTATGCAAAATATAATATTCAGGTTACGCCCGACGATATTATCATCACATCTGGCGGATCAGAAGCTGTGCTTTTTGCTTTTATGAGTTGCCTGAATCCCGGTGACGAGATCATCGTCCCGGAGCCGGCTTATGCCAACTATATGGCCTTTGCCATTTCGGCTGGTGCTAAGATTCGTACGATTGCAACGACAATTGAGGAAGGCTTTTCCCTCCCTAAGGTTGAGAAATTTGAAGAACTGATCAACGACCGAACTCGTGCCATCATGATCTGCAATCCCAACAATCCAACCGGATACCTTTACACACGACGCGAGATGAACCAGATACGCGATTTGGTGAAGAAATATGATCTTTATCTCTTCTCTGACGAGGTATATCGCGAATACATCTATACTGGTAGTCCGTATATCAGCGCCATGCATCTGAAAGGAATAGAACAGAATGTCATATTAATTGACTCTGTATCCAAACGTTATAGCGAATGCGGAATCCGTATCGGAGCACTTATTACCAAGAATACGGAAGTCAGAAAGGCTGTGATGAAGTTCTGTCAGGCTCGTCTGTCACCTCCTCTGATTGGTCAGATAGTAGCCGAAGCTTCACTTGATGCACCAGAGTCGTATTACCGTGATGTCTACGATGAGTATGTCGAGCGGCGTAAATGCTTGATTGATGGACTTAATCGTATTCCGGGTGTATACTCCCCTATTCCTATGGGCGCTTTCTACACAGTGGCCCAGCTACCTGTTGACGACTCTGAAAAATTCTGTCGTTGGTGTCTCGAAACATTTAATTATGAAGGAGAGACGGTGATGCTGGCCCCTGCTGCAGGATTTTATACAACTCCTGGTGCGGGCATCAATCAGGTGCGAATCGCCTACGTGTTGAAAAAAGAAGATTTGGAACGTGCTCTTGTAGTACTCAGCAAGGCATTAGAAGCATATCCTGGAAGAACAGAACTACGATGAGTTTCCCTTTATTCATAGCACGACGTATCTATCGTACACCGGGAGACAGAAATAGAGTGTCACGCCCGGCCATCACGATTGCCACGGCAGGCATAGCTATCGGTTTAGCAGTGATGATTGTATCAGTTTGCATAGTCATAGGCTTTAAGCACTCTATTCGAGACAAAGTGATTGGTTTCGGTTCTCACATACAAGTCACCAATTTCATGAATCAGATGGATGGTGATCAGAGCCCTATTGCAGCGGGTGACTCGATGATGAATGGCGTGAAGCATATTCCCGGCGTCAAACATGCTGAGCGATTTGCATATAAGCAAGGTGTCCTGAAGACAGACAACGATTTCCTCGGTGTAATGTTTGAAGGATTAGGACAAGAGTTTGACTCTACTTTCTTTCATCAGCATCTTGTAGCCGGCTCTCTTCCTCATTTCTCAGATAGTCATGCTTCGGGTGAACTGACTATTTCACAGGCAATGGCAGAAAAGCTCAGGCTGAAGACAGGTGATCGAGTGTTTGCATACTTCATTGATAATAATGGAGTTAGGATGCGTCGCTTCAAGATTACCGGTGTCTATCAGACCAATCTGAGCCAATACGACAATTTGATGTGCCTAACAGATCTTTACACAGCCATTAAGCTTAATGGTTGGAATAAAGATCAAGCGACAGGCATTGCTGTGACAGTGAATGATTTCAACAAAGTTGATGCGGTGGATCACAGCTTTGTAAGTAAGATTAATAAACATACAGACCATTACGGACAGACTTATGTGGCAGAAACCATCAGAGAACTTAATCCACAAATCTTTTCTTGGCTGGATCTGCTGGATGTAAATGTCTATATCATCCTTCTATTGATGTTGGCTGTAGCTACTGTGACAATGATCTCTGGTCTGCTCATTATCATTTTGGAGCGTACCTCTATGATCGGAACATTAAAGAGTTTAGGAGCAAGAAACAAAACTATCCGCCATATATTTCTGTGGTTTGCCGTGTTTATCATCGGCAAAGGATTACTTATTGGTAATCTAATGGGTATAGGACTTTGCCTGATTCAAAAATACTTTGGTATTGTCAAGTTGGACCCTGCTACCTATTATGTCAACACGGTTCCTATAGAGTTAAATATACCTCTGATCGTTTTACTCAACATAGCAACACTCCTCATCAGTGTCTTTGTGCTGATAGCACCAAGTTATCTTGTATCGCATATTCATCCTGCAAAGACCATGAAATATGAGTAAAGTACAGAAAAATGAAGGGTTAGGAGAAATTAATGCACATATTTTTTGGAATTGTGCATTATAGATTGTACCTTTGCACAAAATTTTGAAGATTGTGCAATGGAGAATAAATATAGTTTCAACTCTCTGATAGAGCAGACTATCAAAAGCAATTGGGACAAAGATGCCCTCACCGATTACAAGGGTGCCACACTCCAATACCATGATGTAGCCCGCAAGATAGAGAAGCTACACATTGTGTTTGATGAATGTGGCATCAAAGTCGGTGACAAGATTGCACTTTGTGGCAGAAACAGCTCAGCATGGGCTTGTGTGTTTCTCGCTGCATTGACATATGGCGTTATTGCTGTCCCAATTCAGCATGAGTTTAAATCTGAGCAAGTTTACAACATTGTCAATCACTCCGAATCCAAATTGCTTTTTGTAGGTGATGTGGTGGCGACTGAGTTGGATTACTCCATGATGCCCAATCTTGAGGGGGTCATATATATGCCAGACAATTCATTGTTGGAATGCCGTTCTGATCAGTTAAGTCATGCCATGGAGCATCTCAATGAGTTGTATGGCCACAAATATCCTAAATTTTTCAGGAAGGAACATGTTCATTATCATGAAGATATGCCCGAAGAAACCGCTATAATCAATTACACGAGCGGTACAACGGGCTTCTCTAAAGGTGTGATGCTTCCATTTCGCTCGTTGTGGAGCAATCTTGATTTCCTGACGAACGCCCTTGGTAGCAAGATGCAGCAGAATGGTAATGTATTGTCAATATTGCCAATGGCTCATATGTATGGTTTGGCATGTGAATTCCTTTTGCAGTTCTGTTTAGGCAATCATCTCTATTTCCTGACACGGTTACCTAGTCCCACGATTATTCAGGGGGCCTTCATGGATATTCATCCTGACTTGATCGTTTCTGTACCATTGATTTTGGAAAAGATTATTCGCAAGAAAGTGATGCCGGCACTCGATAGTACACGCGTGGCCATATTGATGAAGCTACCAGGTCTCAACAAATTGGTCAAGGAGCGTGTAGAGCAGATGGTGATGAATATCATGGGCGGAAAGACCTATGAAGTTCTGATCGGTGGCGCAAGTTTGAGCAAGGAAGTAGAAAACTTTCTTACTTCGATTCATTTCCCAATCACGCTTGGCTATGGCACCACGGAGACAGGCCCTATGATCACTTACTCAGACTGGCATGATTTCACACCTGGTTCTTGTGGTACATGCGTGGATCACATGGAAATTAAAATTCTTAGTAAGGATCCTCAGAACGTACCCGGAGAAATTGTTACCCGAGGCATGAATGTTATGACTGGGTACTATAAAAATCCTAAAGCCACGAAGGCTGTAATAGATGAAGAGGGCTGGTTCCACACAGGCGACTTGGGGACTATGTCTTCGGATGGTCATGTATTTATTAAGGGGCGTATCAAAAATATGCTTCTTGGCTCCAACGGGCAGAATGTATATCCCGAGGAGATCGAAGATAAATTGAATGCGATGGCCATGGTCAATGAAAGTCTGATCATTCAACATGGTGAAGAACTTGTCGGACTGGTACATCCTGACATGGACGAAGTTCAATCTATGGGATTCTCGGAAGCAGACTTGAATAATATCATGGAGCAGAACCGCAAAGAGCTCAATGCCCAATTGCCCTCTTTCTGTAAGATCAGCAGGATTAAACTTCACCCTGACGAGTTTGAGAAGACTCCCAAGAAATCGATCAAGCGTTATCTCTATAAAAACGCTTATTAAAAATCCACATACAAAACATTAAAGAACAATTTTTATCTAAAGATATGACAGGCTCTATTCCTAGCTTTAATCAAATGATTCAGAAAAGCATCGTAGACCACTGGGATCTCGATTCGCTAACTGATTTTAAAGGTGCGACACTGCAGTATCACGACGTTGCACGCAAAATCGAAAAGCTTCATATCATGTTTGAAAGTTCTGGTGTCAAACAAGGTGACAAGATAGCTCTGTGCGGCCGAAACAGTGCCGCCTGGGCTGCAGCTTTTCTTGCTGTTCTGACATACGGTGCAATTGCTGTACCCATTTTGCATGAGTTTACTGCAGATCAAATCCATAACATCGTCAACCACTCCGACGCCAAGATACTATTTGCAGGAGATGTTGTAGCTACCCAGATAGACGCTACAAAAATGCCTTCATTGGAAGGAATCATCTACATTCCGGACTATTCCCTCGTACTTTCACGTACCGATAAACTGACCTATGCTCGTGAACACCTCAATGAGATCTTTGGTCATAAATACCCAAAGTATTTCCGCAAGGAACATGTCCACTATTATATAGAACAGTCACCAGACGAATTGGCTATAATCAACTACACTAGTGGCACCACAGGATTCTCTAAAGGTGTCATGATTCCCTACCGGGCTCTGTGGAGCAATATAGACTTTGCCAATTCAGTACTGGGCAATACAGTAAAGAAAGGAGATAGTGTGATTAGCATTCTGCCAATGGCTCACATGTATGGCATGTCTTTTGAGTTTCTATTTGAATTCATTGCAGGCTGTCATGTCTTCTATCTGACACGTATTCCATCACCGGCAATCATAGCTCAGGCTTTCTCAGAAGTAAAGCCTAAGATTATCATTTCCGTTCCACTGATTATAGAGAAAATCATAAAGAAGAAAGTATTCCCTAAGATTCAAGATCCGAAGCTTCGTCTTTTGATGAAGATGCCGGGTATCAATAAGCGCGTCTATGAGAAAATATGTGATCAAGTGACCAAAGCTTTTGGCGGTGAATTTTATGAGGTGATTATTGGCGGAGCTGCTTTTAGTCAGGAAGTGGAAAAGTTCCTGCACCGCATTGGGTTCCATTATACTGTTGGCTACGGGGCGACAGAATGTGCACCTATTATTTGTTATGCTGACTACAAGACTTTCGTCCCAGGCTCTTGCGGACGTGCTGCCAAGAACATGCAAGTGAAAGTAGTGAGTGAAGATCCAGCCAATATCCCGGGTGAGATTCTTGCAAAAGGTCCTAACGTGATGCTTGGTTACTATAAGAACGAAGAGGCTACAAAGGCTAGCATTGATGCCGACGGATGGTTCCATACGGGTGATTTGGGGCTGATGGATGAGGGCGGCAACGTCTTTATCAAGGGACGCTCTAAGAATATGTTGCTGGGGTCGAATGGTCAAAACATCTACCCCGAGGAGATTGAAGACAAACTTAATTCAATGTCCATGGTTTCAGAGAGCGTAGTCATTCAAGAAGGTAACAAACTTGTAGGATTGGTTTACCCCGACTTGGACACTGCAAAGCAAATTGGGTTCAGTGAGAATGATCTTAAAACCATAATGGAGCAAAATCGAAAGCAGCTCAATGCAGAGTTACCTGCCTACTGTCATCTGTCCGAGATTCGGCTCCACGACAGTGAGTTTGAAAAGACCCCTAAGCGTTCTATAAAACGTTTCCTCTATACAAAGAAATAATTGGTCGAATAAGGTAGTCTTATATTTGAAGGCTACCTTATGCTTTTCTCATCTTTACCAAAAATCCTTTATTGATATGCCCATAGAAAGCACACTCCATCAAGCTAATACGACTTTTCTCCACTATGTAGCCAAGGATGTCTTAGCGAAACATGGACAAGAACTAAATAAGATAGCAATTGTCTTCCCTAATAAGCGCGCTTCGATTTTCTTCAATCGCGAGTTGTATCAAGAAGTTGGACATGCATTATGGAGCCCCAAATATATCACTATCAGCGAGCTGTTTCGTGAACATAGTGATTTGCAGGTGCCTGATCCCATTACCCTTGTTTTTCAAGTCTACAATGTCTTTTGTGACATCACCGGTTCCGACGAGACACTTGATCATTTCTTTTCTTGGGGGCAACTGATGTTGGCTGATTTTGATGACATAGACAAGAATGAAGTTGACCCCGATAAACTCTTTATCGATTTACAAGCATGGGAAGAGATGAATGATTTTAGCTTCTTGACAGAGGGACAAAGGCAAAGTCTGGAAGAGTTTTTTCATACGATGATGCAAGATTCTCAGTTGCAGCGCCGTTTCAAAAACATTTGGAAACATCTCGGAAGTATCTATCATGAACTTCATCAACGACTTGAGAAACAAGGACTGGCTTATGAAGGTATGCTCTATCGGAATGTCATCGATTTAAAGAATATCGACTTTCAATATAATACTTACATTTTCGTAGGTTTCAATCTTCTTCAGAAGGTGGAGCAAGATCTTTTCAGAAGGTTGAAGATGGAGGGTAAAGCTGAATTCTATTGGGACTATGATGTCAACTTTATCGATGCTGATGCCGGAAAGTATATCAAGCAATACCTTGACATGTTTCCAAACCAACTCAACAAGGAACTGGCTAGTGCAGGGATCAATTCAGCAGATGTCTTTGACAATATGACATCGCCTAAAGATATATGTGTTATATCCGCACCGACCGAGGAAATCCAAGCACGATATGTCGGCCAATGGCTGTCGGAAAGCGACAGGATAAAGGATGACTATCAAACTGCTGTCGTAATGGCTGATGAGAATCTATTGCCATCCGTGATTCATAGTCTGCCAGGAAATGTCCTAAATGTCAACGTCACAACTGGTTTCCCATTGAATGCTTCCGAAGTCAGCGTGTTGATTGATGCACTGATAGCACTGCAATTGAAAGGCTTGACAAGTGACCGCCAACATTTCCAACTACAATACATCAACAGGGTTTTGTTGCATCCGTATGCACAATTCCTTTCTGATGATTGTAAGACTTTGGCATCTCAGCTAAATAGCAATCACCGATATTATCCAAGCATCAAAGAATTGACTGACGGTTTCGAAGAGACGGTTTCTCTGTTGTTTCAGCCCTTAGAGGGAAAAAAAGGAACTTTGCCTCTTATAGCATGGATAACAGATTTGCTTAAAATCATAGGGCAGAACACCCGCAACATAAATAACCCCCTACTCCACCAGTCCATCTTCTCCATGTACACGTTGTTGAACCGGCTTGATGGCATCATGTCCGTGAACGTTCAAAAGAATAATAGCCAGGAAGGCCGTCGCATAGATGAAAAGAATGGTAAACAACTTGTCAGCATCTATATTGTGCAACGGCTTATGCAACAAGTTATTCAGTTTACAAGCATTCCTTTTCATGGAGAGCCGGCTGTCGGCACTCAGATCATGGGAGTTTTGGAGACGAGAAACCTTGACTTTGAACATGTGATCCTATTATCATGCAACGAGGGAAAACTGCCAAAGAATATCAATGACGCCTCTTTCATTCCGCATTCCATTCGTGTCGGCTATGGACTGACTACTGTAGAGAACAAGGTAGCGATTTTCTCTTATTATTTTCAATCACTGATACAAAGATCTCATGATGTCACCTTATTATATAATAATGCGACGGATGATGGACAAAAGGGAGAAATGAGCCGATTCATGTTGCAGCTCATGATCAATAGTTACGGCCAACAGCACATTAAGCACTACACACTGATCGCCGGACAAAATCAAAGTCCTAGACTATATCAAGCAAAAAGTAAGACTACAGAAGTGATGAAAGCGCTTAACGACATGAAGAGTATCTCTCCATCAGCCTTGGGTCAATACATGCGTTGTCCATTACAGTTCTATTATAATACTATTTGTCAGTTACGTGAACATGATGAAGACAATATTGATGAAATCGACAACACAATGTTTGGAGATTTATTTCATCATAGTGCGGAATTGATCTATAAGCAGTTGAGTCAGCAGCAATCCACCATCACAAGAGATATGATTCTGTCTGTGCTAAAGGATCCGAATATCTTGGAACGTGTTATTGACCAAGCCTTCCGTGAAATATTTTTTCAAGCCAACGAGCATCAGTTTATCCCGCAGTACAATGGATTACAGATGCTCAATAAGAATGTCATCAGACTCTATCTGCAGCGTCTTCTGCGCTTGGATGCAGCGTGGGCTCCATTTGACATTCTGGCATTGGAGGATACCTTCTATGACAAAGTGTCCTTCAAGGCTTGTGGACAACAACATTGCTTGAACATAGGGGGCAAAGTAGATCGTATTGACAGGGTTACCCATGGTGGAAAGAGTGTCGTCAGAATCGTGGACTACAAAACGGGAAGACCATTAACTTCATTGCCCACTGATGTTAAGGATGTCTTCAATGTTGACAATCTCGATACGAAGCATACAAATTACTATTTGCAGACAATGCTCTATGCAGGAGTAGTGAAATATGGTGCCAACTCCTATAAAAAGGTAGGACAGGTGAAACAGCAGGCTGTAGCTCCGGCTCTGCTCTTTATACGTCAGGCATCAAATGAGTCCTATGATCCTATATTGTCGTTTAGCGTTGGACGTGGTTCACGCAAAGTATTGGACGACATCAGTACCTTTTGGCCTGAGTTCTTGGATCAACTGAAGTTATTGCTAGCCGAAATCTTCAATCCAGAAGTAGATTTTACGCCGACATCTCACACAGAGCGATGCGATAATTGCCCGTATAGGGAGATTTGCCACGAATAAATGTTTTTTTTGGCATAGTCCTTGCAGTTTAAAGCAAAAAGAAGTAAATTTGCATCGTATCTAACAGAAAAAGAAAGGTAAAAAGGAAATATGACCAGTCAGTTTTCACCCAAAGTTTCACAAATCCTGGCTTTTAGTCAGGAAGAGGCGACGCGCCTGGCCAGCACTTCGGTGGGTCCGGAACACCTGCTCTTGGGTATCCTCCGTGAGAAAGAAGGGGTCGTCATTGATTTACTACATGGATTGAATGTCGACATACCACGGATTAAAGAGGAATTAGAGCAGAGAGTAAGAGCCAATACGCCTGTTGTCTCAAATAATAAGAATATAGTCAACGATATTATACTCAATGATCAAGCCAGTAACATTTTACGATTGGCTGTCCTAGAGGCTCGCATTCAGCATACCTCTGTCGTGGATACCCAACATGTGCTCTTGGCTATCCTCCACGATCAAATTGATAATGGAGCAAAGATCGTTCTTGAAGCAAATAACGTGGATTACGAAAAAGTGGCAAAACTGTTGCAGAAAAAGCCGACTACAGATGGCATCGGCCTGCCTGACGAAGACGAAGAAGACTTCGAGGAAGGTGATAATATGAAAGGTGGAGGACATATGCAGTCCCCTCAGACTGATGTTGCACAACAAGGCAATGGCAAGACCCCAGTATTGGATAACTTCTCTACTGATCTAACCCGTGCAGCTGCAGAAGGTAAACTCGATCCTGTTGTGGGAAGAGAGAAAGAAATACAAAGAGTCACTGAGATTCTCTGCCGCCGTAAGAAAAACAATCCTATCCTCATAGGTGAGCCGGGCGTTGGTAAAAGTGCTATCGTTGAGGGATTGGCACAGCAAATCGTGAAGCACCATACCTCCCCAGTACTCTTCAATCGACGTCTTGTCAGTCTCGACATGACCGGAATTGTTGCTGGAACGAAGTATCGCGGACAATTTGAGGAGCGTATTCGCGCGCTGATCAAAGAATTGGAGCAAAATCCGAATATCATTGTGTTTATCGATGAGATTCACACAATTATTGGAGCAGGATCCTCGCCAGGTACTATGGATGCGGCCAACATTATGAAACCAGCATTGGCCCGTGGTACTATCCAGTGTATCGGTGCTACTACCATTGACGAATTCCGTAAGACCATTGAGAAGGATGGTGCTTTAGAGCGTAGGTTTCAGAAGGTATTGGTAGAACCAACAACAGCTGAGCAAACTCTACAAATACTCCACAACATCAAAGGTCGCTATGAAGAGCATCATCATGTGACTTACACAGAAGAAGCATTGCATTCTTGTGTGAGTCTAACGGAACGCTATATCACAGACCGGGAATTCCCCGATAAGGCTATTGACGCGCTTGACGAGGTGGGTGCTCATATACGTCTGCAACACGCTCAAATACCACCTGAGATCACGGACAAAGAAAAGGAGATCAGCGAGGTAAAAGACAAAAAAGAACAAGCTGTCAAAAGTCAAAATTACGAGTTGGCAACCGTCTACCGTGATCGCCAGTCACATCTTGAGCAAGAACTACATGACTTACAACAGTCTTGGCAAAATGGCGATGCTGAGTCGCGACAGAAAGTCACGGACAAAGATGTTGCTGGCGTAGTGTCAAGAATGAGTGGAGTACCGGTCCAGCGTATGGAGAAAGGTGAGACTTTGCGTCTCCGAGACATGGGCCCAGAACTAAAGAAACGAGTGATCGGCCAGGACAGAGCAATAGAAAAGCTTGTAAAGGCTATTCAGCGTAACAGAGTTGGACTCAAAGATCCAAACCATCCCATTGGAGCATTCATGTTCCTCGGTCCTACGGGAGTCGGTAAAACCTATCTTGCCAAATGTTTGGCTGAGAACATGTTCGGTTCAAAGGATTCGATCATACGCATAGATATGAGCGAATATACTGAGAGCTTCAATGTCTCCCGACTCATCGGAGCACCTCCAGGATATGTCGGTTACGAGGAAGGTGGTCAGCTTACAGAGCAAGTGCGTCGCCATCCCTACTCAATCGTCTTACTTGACGAGATAGAGAAGGCTCATGGCAATGTATTTAATCTAATGCTTCAAGTGCTTGACGAAGGAAGACTTACAGATGGTAATGGACGGACGGTTGACTTCCGCAATACAGTGATCATCATGACTTCTAATGCAGGTACGCGTCAGTTGAAAGAGTTCAGTCATGGCGTCGGCTTCAATGCTGGAGGAATCTCCAATTTGGGCAATCTGAGTGACAAAGACAAAGAATATGCCCGTTCTGTGATCCAAAAGAGCCTGAGCAAGCAATTCTCACCGGAGTTTCTCAACCGTCTTGACGAAATCATCACCTTCGATCAACTTGATTTGAATTCTATCAAGAAGATCATTGACATAGAACTCTCCGGGCTTTATAAGCGTATTGAGGAGAAGGGCTTGCAGATACAGTTGACAGATGCCGCCAAAGAGTTTGTGGCTTCGAAAGGCTACGACATTCAGTTTGGTGCCCGGCCACTGAAAAGAGCTATTCAAACTTATGTCGAAGATGGCTTATGTGAGTTGATCCTTGCTGGAGATGTGAAGAAAGGTGACACCATCAACATCGACAAGGATGAGGAAAAAGCCGAATTGAAGTTTGAAAAAGTATCGTAAAGATAAATTAGAAAATGAAAGAATAGTTTTCAGCTATTTATGATGGAAGGCTGATGTCTCAAAGGGGACATCAGCCTTCTTTTTCGGAATCTTCTTTATCTATTCTCTAAGTCAAGATTATACTTATATAGAATATTTTCACATAACTTTCTTTTCTCTAAGATGTTATTATTCACCGAATCTCAATACAAGTTCATTTCATTTATTTTTAGAATCTTAATCTTGTGCTCTTCATTTTCAAAAACTATGAGTTTTAAAAAAAAGAGCCACTCAATTATCTGTAATTCGAGAATAATTGTTATCTTTGCAACAGCAGAAAGAACATTCACATTTCTAATAATAAAAACACTTAGAAAAATGACAATCGATGAATTCAACTTTGCTGGTAAGAAGGCAATTGTTCGTGTAGACTTTAACGTGCCATTGGATGAGAATGGCAATGTTACTGATGACACTCGTATCCGTGGTGCACTGCCCACATTGAAAAAAATCCTCAATGATGGTGGTGCCGTCATCATGATGAGCCACATGGGTAAGCCCAAGGGCAAAGTCAATCCGAAACTGAGTCTGAAGCAGATTGTAGGCAAGGTGTCTGAGAAGCTTGGCGTCGAAGTTAAGTTCGCTCCAGACTGCGCAAATGCTGACGCAGAAGCCGCAGCCCTCAAGCCGGGCGAAGCTCTGCTGCTGGAGAACCTGCGCTTCTATCCTGAAGAGGAAGGCAAGCCTGTCGGCGTAGAGAAGGGCACTCCTGAGTACGATGCAGCAAAGGCTGAGATGAAGGATCGTCAAAAGAAGTTCGCTAAGAAGCTCGCTTCTTATGCTGATGTTTATGTCAATGACGCCTTCGGTACGGCTCACCGCAAACATGCTTCTACAGCAGTTATTGCCGACTATTTCGACAAGGACAGCAAGATGCTCGGCTACCTGATGGAGAAAGAGGTCAAGGCCATCGATAACGTGATGAAGAATGCTCAGCATCCTTTCACAGCTATCATCGGCGGTTCCAAAGTCAGCTCTAAGCTCGGTGTCATCAAGAACCTGCTCGACAAGGTCGATAATCTGATCATCGGTGGTGGTATGGGCTATACCTTCATCAAGGCTCAAGGCGGACACATCGGTAAGTCTCTCCATGAGGATGATCTGATCCCCGAGGCTCTGAATGTCATCAAGACTGCCAAAGAAAAGGGCGTGAACCTCAGCCTCTCTGTTGCTACAGTTTGCGGTCAGGACTTCTCCAATGACACTCCGCGTAAGACATTCCCCATCGATCAGATTCCTGACGAGTGGGAAGGTATGGACGCTAGTGAAGAGAGCTTAGAGAACTGGAAGAAGATCATCATGAACTCCAAGACTATTCTGTGGAACGGTCCTGTCGGCGTCTTCGAGTTGCCCAACTTTGCTCACGGTACTGGCGAGATCGCTAAGGCTGTCGCTGAAGCTACTCAGAAGAATGGTGCTTACTCACTCGTCGGTGGTGGTGACTCTGTCGCTGCTATCAACAAGTTCGGTCTTGCTGACAAGGTAAGCTATGTATCTACCGGTGGTGGTGCTATGCTCGAGGCTATTGAGGGCAAGGTGCTTCCTGGTGTAGCTGCTATCAAGGGATAATATGTTCCCCTAATACCTAAATAAGCAGAGAAATATTGCAAATCCAAAATCCGTATAAGCTATGGAACATCCAAGGGCTTTTCTTTCAAGAGATTTCGAATTCAATATTTCTCTGTTTTTTTTCTTTCTCTGTTTTTCCTTAGGAAGCCAACGTGCCATAGCTCAACGAAATGAATTGCTAAGCAACGAAATCGCTACGTTGCAGGTAACGGCCGGAGACCGTTGGCGTGACTTGCCAATTATTAGATTAAATAATGGAGAAGTAGTCAACATTTCATTTGACGATCTCACACATGAGCATCGTCGACTTTGTTATCGCATAGAACATTGTGAAAAGGACTGGTCTTCTTCATCTCAAATCTTTGGAAGTGATTATTGTGAAGGCTTTACGGAAGGAAGCACTATAGATAATTATCAGCAATCAATCAATACCAATCAACTCTATACTCACTATCTCCTGACAATACCCAATGACCGTTGCCGGCTGAAATTGAGTGGCAACTATCGTGTGACTGTCTACGACGAAGATAACAATGAAGACCTACTTCGTGCCTGTTTCATGGTTTTGGACCCCAAAGTGGCAATAAAAATGTCTTTAACAACTAATACCGATATAGACATCAACAATAGTCATCAACAATTAGTGGCTGAGATAGATTACCCCTCGATCGTAGTGTCGAATCCACTTCAACAATTTTATGTTATTGCCCTACAAAACCAGCGTTGGGATAAAATTGTTGTTGCGCCTGCTCCACAATATATTCAGTCTACTTCAATGCGTTGGAGCCATTGCCGGGATTTGATTTTTGATGGAGGTAACGAGTATCATAAGTTTGAGTTACTGGATATTGACCGACCCTCCATGGGCGTAGAGCGTGTTGATTGGGATGGAAAAGCTTATCATGCCTGGCTCTGGCCCGATGAGCCTCGGCCGAATTACGTTTTTGACAAAGACGCGGATGGCGCTTATTATATAAGAAACAGCGATAATTATGAAAATGACTATTCTACAGAATATGTTAGTGTACATTTCTCTTTGAAGGCCCCACGATCACCCTACCCCATCTACCTGAATGGCAATTGGACTCAAGATCGTTTTTCCCAAAAATATGAAATGCTGTGGAATGATTCTATTCAGTGCTACGAGCGTAATCTTTGGCTAAAACAGGGATACTATAATTATCAATATCTACAAAAAGAAAGGGACGGATCTTTCCGACCCGTCCCCTCACAAGGTAATTATTTCCAAACTGAGAATTCCTACCAGATGCTAGTATATTTCCGACCTGTAGGTGGAAGGACAGATGAATTGGTAGGATACTCTTGTCTTGCGAATGACAATTGATTATTGTTGTTTCTGTCCCTGCGGCAAATGGAACTGATATTCACGGTCAAACACTTTCTTTACCTGATTGATTTCCAGGAAAGTCGTGCCACCGCCTTCTCCAAATGAGCCAGAAAGATAGGCGATCTTGTCGTCGTTGGTGATATAGCATTTCTGACGAAGCATACGGATGGCTGCCATGAACATAAACTCAGGGCTCACATGATCTTTCTGGTAGATAGCTGTCACACCGTAGGAAAGATTAAGCCAACGTTGCGTCTTCTCTTTATAGCAGATAGCCAAGATTGGCTTCGAACCACGGAACGCAGCCAAGTTACGGGCAGTCTCGCCTGTTTCGGAGTCTGTGATAATGCCGGCGACTCCCAACAATCGGGTCGACTCAATTGCAGAGTGTGCCAAGAACTCCTTCTGTGTGCAATGCTCACTCAAAGGCACATTATTTAATTCTCCAAACGAGATACGGTCTTTCTCTGCCTGCTCAGCTACAGTAGCCATGGTCTGAACGGCTTCCAAAGGATATTTTCCGGATGCAGTCTCTCCGCTAAGCATCAAGGCATCCGTGTTGGAATAGATAGCATTGGCAATATCTGTCACCTCAGCACGTGTGGGTCGAGGATTGTTGATCATGGTGTGGAGCATTTGTGTTGCAACTATCACTGGCTTACGCTTCTCCACACATTTGCGAATGATCATGCGCTGAATACCGGGAATGCGCTCTATAGGAACTTCAATACCCAAGTCGCCACGTGCGATCATGATACCATAACTGGCATCAATGATCTCGTCGATATTGTCTACACCTTCCTGATTCTCTATTTTGGAAATGATCTTAATGTCGGAATGATGCTCATCAAGAATATCCTGAACAGCCTTCACGTCAGCAGCAGAACGTACAAAACTATGGGCAATGAAGTCTATATCTTCTTCAATTGCCAAAAGTATGTTGCGCTTGTCCTTTGGAGTCAGAGCAGGAAGATCGATATGCTCACCTGGTACATTAACACTCTTGTGTGCTCCCAGAACGCCATCGTTCTGTACTTCGGCATAGATCGTCGGCCCCTCGATACCTATTACCTTCATATCGATGGCACCGTCATCAAAGAGCATATCATCTCCCACTTTCAGATCCTTAGCAATATCGGTGTATGAAAGATTAATGATATCGTGTGTGGTATCCATCTCCGGTCGGCCGAAAATCTTCACTGCCTCACCGGTTCGATACTGAATGGGCTCAGCAACATCTGTCGTACGCACCTCCGGCCCCTTGGTATCAATGAGGATACCAATATGCGGTGAAACCTTACGCACGTTAGTAATAATATTGCGGATACCCTCCGGAGTTGCGTGGGCCGTATTCATCCTGACTACATTCATTCCTGCAAAAAACAATTTGCGCAGGAAGTCAACATCACAGCGACGGTCGCTGATAGAGCAAACGATCTTTGTCTGTTTCATAACTATTGAGTTGTGATTTTCTTCTAAAAGAAGATCTTAATTATATGATTTCTTATCTTATGCAAAGGTAATCATTTTCCATTGAATAAGGCTAAGAATCACGATATTTCTTGAGGAGAATGAATAAATAAGAAAGGAGAGTCTACTGCTCTTTTCTGCAAGTAAACTTTCCTTATTATATTATTATATAGACGAAGCTACCAAGGACAAAGACTATTTCCCTTGGTGAGCATCTCTAAGCAGATCATTGACGGTCTTCACCGGGTTGAATGTGTCCAAAGGAACTTCTACAAAGATTGTATTCCAGTCGCTCATGGCACCGTTCCACAATCCCGGCAACTCCAAAGCTTTCAGTTCGCGACCATTCTTACTCTTTGAACTGATGAAACCCGTATTGGTATCTACATAGTCAGGAAGATGGAATGAATGGCCTTTGAAATCTTTAGTCGCGCAGACAAGATCCACAGGATTGAAGTGTGTACCAGAGGTAAACATCTTCATGTATTCCGCATTGTTCTTGTCGATCTGACTACTCTCAAGAATCTGAGGACTGTAGGTGCCGTCCTGATTGTAGGCCAGGAAGGGGCCGCCACCAGGCTCACCAACATTCTTCACGACACCACAGACACGTATCGGTCGGTTAAGCTTTTCCTTCAAGTAGATCACCAAATCAGCATCTTCCAGTTCTTTGATGTCTTCCCGACGGCAGCAAAGATCACGCTGAACAAAATGAATAATCTCCTCAAGCTTCTGATGGTTATAGCGTCCCGACTCTAAGTCTTTCAAGTAATCAAAAGATTTCTTCTGAGTCTTTACGAGTACTCCAGCAATGATTTTCTTCCATTTGATCGTGTCTGCTTTCAAACGGTCAGGAACAACATTGTCGATGTTCTTGATAAAAATGACATCAGCATTGATTTCATTAAGGTTCTCAATCAGCGCGCCATGACCTCCCGGACGGAAAAGCAAAGAGCCGTCGTCGTTGCGGAAAGGAGTGTTGTCTGGGTTAGCTGCAATGGTGTCTGTACTGGGCTTTTGCTCCGAGAAACTGACTTCCAGCTTGACGTTAAACTTCTTTTCATAATAAGCCTTTTTCTCTTCCACTTTCTTCTCGAAGAGCTGCAGATGGTCATGCGAGACAGTGAAATGCACCTGTGCTTTTCCTTGCGAGCTGGCATACAAAGCAGCCTCTACCAGATGCTCTTCCATAGGTGTGCGAACTCCTTCCTCATCTTCATGGAACAGCAACAGACCTTTGGGCAGCTGACCATAGTTCAAGCCTTCGGGCATCAGGAGATTCCGGACAACTGCTTTATAGTCGCCGGCCTGAATCAGTTGCATGATACTTTTCCCCGTATTTTTCTTGCACGCATCGCACAGAGCTTCACGGAAAGCGAACTTCTTGATATCAGCAAAGAATGTTTTTTCAAAATCGGTCTGAGGTGTGTCATAGTCTGCGTTGAGGAATGCAAACATGTTCTTGAACATACGGCTGGCAGCACCCGATGCAGGAACAAATTTCACGACCGTATGTCCCGCATTCTTATACTCTTCCCAAGCATTCTCTGCTTCTTGTTGCTCAGAATCACTGAGTGCAGAGATTCCTTGGCCAACTGCTGCCGTAGATTTTAGGCGTAAATAGGGGAAGCCGTTTTTGATCTGCTCAAGTTGATGCTCAACTTGAGCGACAGTCATTCCCCGCTTCTCAATTTGTTGTTTGTCAGTGTCGGTAAACATAGAAGATATTTTTATTGATGATTGTCTTATACGTCAGGAAGAGTATAGCTTATTAGGCTACTCTTCTAATCGATGACAAATATAAATAAAATTATTGATATGATGGCAGTATCGATATAAAAATCGTGTTAAATTTGCTCCATAATAATAGCTTTTTGAGTCTTTGAGCCTACAGCAACTCTATTATCAACCCTTCTTCCAACAACCCAAAGCAAAGTATTCCGATTGTCAACAACCACTAATTGCTGTTTTCTATCAATCATGGGTAGCTTTAGATCTTTCATAAAATCGCTGATCAACTTTGACCCCTTCATGCCAAACGGCACAAATCTGTCCCCTTGCTTGACTGGACGTAATGTGAGTGGAAAATGAACCTTAGCTGCGTCTACAAAAGCAAATTGTGGATGTTTGTCAATGACCAAAGTATCTGCTGCGACTTCTTTCAGTCTCAGCCTCATGAAGTCTTTACCCATAACTGAGTAGCAATAGGTGCCACATTCCGGAATGCGCATAGCCGGAAATACCATCTGCCATTTATCTTTATCAACAACAGAAAGGGTGTCATTCTCCAAACAAGCAACATATTTGTCAGAAAGCCAATGTCTGTTAGTTTCAAAGCAAGCGTTGATTTCCTCTATTTGCTGACGGTTGAATCCCTTATTATATAATATGTGCCAAAGAATCAGTTTGCCATGCCCACTGTTCCTGATCGCAGAAAACTTATAGCTGTCGCCCACAAGACAAGAGTGAATAATAGAATCTATCTGTTGGTCAGAGAAATTTTGTACTTCCGCCAGAATATTTGCAGCACGGGCGATATTGGCTTTGACCTCTGGATTGATGTTCTCCATCAAAGGTATAATGTCCAGCCTTAGTTGATTGCGTTGTGCATCCCGTTCAAGGTTTGTGCTGTCAATAACATAGCTCTGATTCAGGTGAAGCAAATAATCAAGAATATCTTGGTGACTTACTCCAAGGAAAGGTCGGATGATTCGCCCGTTTTTAGGCCTCATCCCTGTAAGTCCTCTTAACCCTGTTCCTCGAATGAGATTAAGCAACACTGTTTCTACCTGATCATCACGATGATGAGCCACACAAATGGCATCGGCTTGAATGTCTTTGCGCAACTGCTCAAAATAGCGGTAACGCAATTCACGCGCAGCCATTTCTATTGATTGATGATGCAGTTCGGCATAAGCCATGGTGTCAAAGTGAATACGGTGAAGCGGAATCTGATATTGCTTACACAATTCGACACAGAAACTCTCGTCGCGATCGCTTTCTGCTCCTCGCAAATGGAAATTGCAATGAACAGCATCAACACGGTAGCCTAAAGCTTTGAGAGTCAGTAGCAACGCTACGCTATCCGGACCACCCGAAAGGGCCACAAGATAAAAGCCGTTGTGAGACAGCAACTCATAACGGCTTATATATTTTTCGATGGAATCGGTAAAACGATTATCTTTTCTCATATCAACACTTGTCTATTCCACATACAAAACTAATCCCTTGAGATATTCTCCTTCAGGATGATAGATGTTAATAGGATGATCAGCGGGCTGATGGAGTTGGTGCAAGATGCGTACTTTGCGCCCAGACTGTACTGCCGCTGTAAAGACAGCATTACGGAAATTCTCTTTCGTCACAGCCTGCGAACAGCTGAAAGTGAAAAGGATACCGCCATGTTTGATACGCTGTAGTCCCTTTACATTCAATCTTGTATATCCCTTAAGCGCATTATGCAGTGCACTTCGATGCTTGGCAAAAGCAGGAGGATCGAGGATGATCAGATCGTATTGATCATCATGCTCGTCAAGATATTTAAAAGCATCGTCGCAATAAGCCTCATGACGAGTATCGCCTGGGAAGTTAAGTTCTATATTCTCGTTTGTCAACTCAATGGCTTTAGCACTACTGTCTACAGAGTGAACCATCTTCGCACCGCCACGCATTGCATAGACAGAGAAACCACCAGTGTAGCAAAACATGTTTAGGACACTTTTCCCCTTAGCGTAATGCTCCAACAGAGCTCGATTTTCTCGCTGATCCACAAAGAATCCCGTCTTCTGTCCGCGCAGCCAATCGACATGGAACTTCAGTCCGTTTTCTACCGCAATGTTGTCATCGGTCTGTCCATAGATGAATCCGTTCTCCTGTCCGAGTTCAGCTTTAAATGGCAATGTTGTCTCGCTTTTATAATAAACGTTCTTCACACGATGCTGCATCACCTTCACCAATGCTTTGCAGATCTCTTTGCGACAAACATGCATTCCCACACTATGAGCCTGCATCACGGCTGTCTCACCATAGCAGTCTATTACAAGTCCTGGAAGATTATCACCCTCACCATGAACCAAACGATAAGTATTGTTGTGGGGATTATCTGCGATGCCTATGCTTTGACGCATCGTCAATGCAGAGGCCAACCTCTTTTCCCAGAATTCATCGTCAATAGTGATGTCGTGAAACGACAGCACCCGAACGGCAATGCTACCGACCTGATAGTGTCCAACAGCGATAAAATCTCCGGAAGCAGAAATCACCCTTACGAAATCCCCCTCTGCAATACCCTCATCCATGTGATGAATAGCACCAGAAAAGATCCACGGATGGAATCGTTCTAATGAACTTTCCTTGCCTTTCTTTAAATATATGTTCTTATACATGTCTATCGCTTTTAATTGTTTTTTCTTGGTTTGCGGATTCTCCTCTTTGCGGGATTCTTTCTATTATCGGAAGCTGAACTTTTAGCTTTCTGATTCGTAACGTCGGCCAAGCCGTTTTCTTTTTCTACTTCCTTGGTACCAGCGTCTTTACATTGCTTTACTGAATCTTTACTTTCGTTATTTACAATTAGCTCAGGCTCTGGAACCACAATGAGATCATAGTCCTTAGTTCTGATCAACCTTTCCATTTCTTCATAAAGCAAGATGCAGGTCCAGGCATCAATGGCCGCATATTGCTTTTGCTTGTCATCAAGCTGCGGCGACTCCCAATTGGAAAGTCTTTGTCGCTTAGATATTTTTTCATGAAAGATATTCGCATAAAGCTTTTGCAAGCTCAAGTCTTTTATACCAAGTTGCGGGACTAAATCTTGCAAATCTATGAAGAGACCAGGTGTAAAAGCTTCCCTGCTTTGAAGCATGTGAATATCATCATGCCACGAAAGCCCGATTTTCTTAACTGTTTTGTCCTCCAGTAATCGTTTGATTGATGGGGTGATACCAATACGATTGAGGCGAAACAAGAAGCAAGTATCATGTGTGGAAACTTGAAGCAATGCTACCTGATGATGCTCACCACGATGAAATGCTGGCTTGGTTTCTGTATCGACCCCAAGTATGTTCATCGAGAGAAGATAATCCACGGCCTTGTCGGCCTCACCCGGCGATATGATGGTTATGATGCGGCCGGGGAAGGTCACTTGTGGTAATTCAGAAATCTCTTTCTTGTCGAATTTGCTGTATAACTTTTTCTTCATTGTGAACGTAGCAATGCTTATGATTTACAAAATTATAAAAAAGAAGCGAGACGCCATTCATTAACTCCATATTTTTTTCAAAGAACGTTCAAAAATATAAACTTGGAGCAGTTTTGTTTTGCGGTTCCAGTAAAAAACACTAATTTTGCATTTATCATCATATATAGAAATAAAATGGCAAGAAAAAAATCTGAGCGCAAGCCAAAGACATTTGGTGAGGCGGTTGGCTTTCGACATATATTTGAGAGTGAGACGACTGATTTCTTTTTAGGGTTCATCCTTTTGGCATTATCCATCTACATGATTATTGCCATGGTTTCGTTTTTTTCAACGGGGCCTGCCGATCAGAGCACTTTGGAGAATATGAGACCGGGAGAATGGTTGAACAATACGCATGTATTCACCAACACCTGTGGTTCGGCAGGTGCTCTCTTATCCTATTATCTCATTTCGGTGAACTTTGGCCTTCCGGCTTTTTTGATTCCTGCCTTTATCATTTTGGCAGGTCTAAAGTTGATGCACGTCATAGAGGTAAATCTTTGGAAGTGGTTCCTGTGTCTGACCATCGTGATGGTTTGGCTGTCTGTTACCTTTTCTAAATTCCTTACGCCTATCATGGGCGACAGCATCTTCAACCCTGGCGGACAGCATGGAGCATTTGTCGTGGAGCACATAGAAAACGTTATCGGTGCGCCTGGACTGACGGCAATCCTGCTGATTGTTGCCGTCAGCTTCTTGACTTACCTCACCTCTGAAACAATTACAGTGATCAGAAAAGCGATGAATCCGCTAAAATATGTGACTAAGAAAGTGAAATTCACGGTCACTAACCGAAATGTAGATGGTAACGAGGAAGTAGACGCAAACAATGGCGAGTACCACGTTGACGTTGCAACAAACGCTGCCAATGATAATGAGACAGATGATAAAGGAGAGGACACTCTTTCACATTCCGGCAATGTCGTTGACTTGACAGACATGTCTCAGTTTAGCCCTAAGCCAGCTCCAGCTCCAGTTGCAGTCGTACCTCATGTAACCAACGCGGAACAAGTGAGCCAAGATAAGGTTGACAGTGTGATCATAAAGAATGGAGAAGAAGAAAAAGCTGCCAACGGTCAGGTTGGAGAGCATTATGATCTCAACACACCAATTAATCCGTGGGAGCCTTTCGTTCACTATAAATTTCCCTCTTGCGACCTCTTGAAGAAATACTCCAACCGCCCAGTCATAGATATGGAGGAGATCAAGGCCAACAATGCGCGTATCGTGGAAGTGCTTAACAGCTTTGGTGTGCAAATCAGTAAAATCAACGCTACCGTTGGTCCCACTGTCACACTCTATGAGATCACTCCAGCTGAAGGCGTGAGAATCAGCAAGATCCGTGGTCTCGAGGCCGATATTGCTTTGAGTTTAGCCGCCCTTGGCATTCGAATCATCGCACCTATTCCAGGCAAAGGAACGATTGGTATCGAGGTCCCAAACAAAAATCCTCAAATCGTTTCGATGGAGAGTGTATTGAACACGAAGAAGTTTCAAACGACAAAGATGGCACTGCCGATGGCACTTGGCAAGACGATTACCAATGAAGTGTTTATGGTTGATTTGGCTAAACTACCCCATCTGCTTGTAGCCGGTGCTACCGGACAGGGTAAGTCTGTCGGTCTTAATGCCATCATTACCTCACTTTTATATAAGAAGCACCCCAATGAACTGAAGTTCGTTTTGGTGGATCCAAAGAAAGTAGAGTTCAGCATCTACAATAAGATTGCTCCACATTATATGGCCGCTCTGCCAGAAAATGAAGATGAGCCAATCATCACAGATGTTCAACGAGTTGTCCGCACGCTCAACTCGCTTTGCAAGCTCATGGATCATCGCTATGATTTATTGAAGAAAGCCGGTGTGAAGAAAATCACGGAATATAACGACAAATTCATCCATCACCAACTATCTCTCACCGATGGTCACGAATACATGCCTTATATCGTGGTCATCATCGACGAGTTTGGTGATTTGATCATGACAGCAGGAAAAGAGATCGAGCTGCCTATTGCACGTATTGCTCAGTTGGCTCGTGCGGTTGGCATTCACATGATCATCGCCACTCAGCGCCCAACCACAAAGATCATCACGGGTAACATCAAAGCCAACTTCCCTGGCCGTATGGCTTTTCGCGTAGCTTCCCAGATCGACTCCCGTACGATCCTTGACCGCACGGGTGCCGATCAGTTGGTAGGAAAGGGTGATATGCTGTTTCTATCAGGAGGTGATCCTGTGCGTGTGCAGTGCGCATTCATTGATACTCCTGAGATCGAGGCCGTGAACGAATTCATTGCTGACCAGCCCGGACCGCTCGATCCTGTAGAGCTGCCGGAACCAGACGATCCCAATGCCACTTCCGGCGAACCAGGAGTTGGTGGTGCCGATGTCCGCTCTTTAGATCCTTATTTCGATGAGGCTGCCAAAGCTATTGTCCTCACTCAGCAAGGTTCAACGAGCATGATCCAGCGTCGATTCTCCATCGGATACAACCGTGCCGGACGATTGATGGATCAGCTGCAAAAGGCTGGTATCGTGGGCGAGGCACAAGGCTCTAAACCACGTGAAGTGCTCATAGCCGACGAGAATAGCCTCGCGCAGCGATTGCAGCAGATCCACAACGGATAGCACCTGGACATTCGTTCACAGCGTTTGATATTCTTATCTGTTATCTGACAGAGAGTTTAGTTTTGATATTAAATAAATATATACGGCATGAAGAAATTATTATTCATTACGTTTATGATGGTGATGAGCCTCGGTGCTTTCGCACAGAATGCCGCACAGGCTCGCAAAGTACTCGACCGCACCGCTGCCTTAGTAGGACGCAAAGGTGGAGCCTCGGCCAACTTCTCCATCTCCAGTTCTAAAATTGGCAAAACCTCCGGTTCCATCGCCATCAAAGGTAGAATGTTCTATGCTCATACTCCGAAAGCCACTGTATGGTACAATGGCAAGACACAGTGGACTCTGATGAAAAAGACCAACGAGGTGAACATTACCACTCCGACTGAGGCTCAGCGTATGCGCATGAATCCTTATGCTTTCATCACCATGTATAAACAAGGCTATAAGATGGGAATGACGAAGAAAGGAGGCAATTATGTGATTCATCTCACAGCTTCCAGCCGTCAGCGATCAGTCAGCGAAATGTATCTGACAGTCAACAGTCGCACCTACCAGCCTTCTGTGGTGAAAATGCGTGAGGGGAACACCTGGTCCACTATTACAATTTCCAATTTCAAAGCCAAGAATTTGCCGACAAGCATGTTCACATTCCGTGCAAAGGATTTTCCCAAGGCAGAGGTCATTGACCTAAGATAGTACAAGGATTGGTCGGAGGCGACAGTAACTTTCAGACCACACATTATTAATATCTTTAGAGAGATGATTCCACCCCGTCTAGTTCTATTTTATTATCGCCTGCTCAGTCATCATCGTTTCTTAGCTGAGCGGCGTTCTCCCTTATTTGCTTCCAACCGCGCAGCCAAGTGGACGATGGCTGCGACGGGACTATTGTTGGTGGCCTATCTTGTCTTTATTGCTGTGCTTATGGCACTATCAATAAAAGACGAACGTGGACATACGGCTTTGGAATTCTTTATGGGAATATCGGTTTTTGTGATGATTGCTGATTTCCTTGGTCGTTTCTTTTTGCAGAACACCCCTTCTCATTTAGTAAAGCCTTACGTGTTGTTGCCCATCCCAACTCACGTTCTCATCAATAGTTTTGTCCTCCGGTCGCTATTCTCGCCAGCCTGTGTCATTTGGCTTTTCCTTTTTCTGCCCTATTGTCTGATGGCAGTAGTTTTCCCCTACGGTTTTGTGCCAGCCTTGTCCTTTCTCTTGCTATGGTGGATTCTCATCATGGTCGACAGCCAATGGTATGCGATTGTCAGGACATTGGTCATCGGGAATATGCTATGGTGGCTCCTGTCTATAGCGGTTGGGGTGTTGCTTTTCCTGCCTTGGCTGCTAAGTGGTAACATCGATCATATGATGGATTTCTACGCATCCATCGGCAGTTTTCTTGATGAAGGTAGCTTTCTACCCCACCTTGCGGCTTTGGCTTTGTTGATTCTGCTGATTGTCATCAATAGTAAAATTCAGTATCACGCTGTTTGGACAGAGCTGACAAAACAGGAGCGTCAGACTTTCCACACGCTAACAGGACTGGCTGCACTCAATAAATATGGTTTGGTTGGCGAATACCTCAAGTTGGAGGTCAGATCACTTCTTCGCAATAAAGGCCCCAAGAAGTTGTTTCTCTCCGCCACGGCAATTGTGGTTTTCATCAGTCTGCTGATTACTCTGTCTACCGTCTATGACGACGCTTTTATGACCAACTTTTGGTGCATCTACGATTTTATTGTATACGGTGGTATGCTTCTTACTCGGACTATGTCTTATGAGCGCAACTATGTCTCCTGCCTGATGGTACATAAAGAGAGTCTGCTCAGCCTGCTGACAGCCAAATACTATTTTGCATGTCTGCTGATGGTCGTACCATTTGTGATGATGTTGCCCATGATCGTCATTGGCAAATGGTCCTTGCTGATGGTCATGTCCTATGCCGTGTTTACTGCCGGTGTGCAGTATTTCCTCTTGATGCAAATAGCTGTCTACAACAAGCAGCGACTTCCCCTTAACGAGAAGTTCATCGGCAACAGCAATACCAATTATGTGATCATGCTCCTGATGATTCTGGCTTTTGTTATTCCTATGTTTCTCATCAACATCCTTCAAAGCGCATTGACAGAGCGAGTTTCATGGTGCGTGATGATGGCCATAGGCGGTGGGTTTATCGCTACTCATCATCTGTGGATAAAGAACATTTATAACAGAATCATGAAGAACAAATACAGTCTCACGGAAGTTGCAGACGCTTAATGCTCTTAGATTGAAATCAAAAAGTAAAAATGGAAACACAATACAGATTACCCGCAGAGTGGGAACCTCAAGATGCCATCCAGCTCACTTGGCCCAATGCTGCGACCGATTGGCAGCCTTATCTCAAGGATATTGTCGTGACTTATATTGAACTCGTCAAGGCCATTACCAAATACGAGCGCGTTGTCATAGCTGCAGCAAATGCCGCAGAGACTCGGTCTGTGCTTCAAAGCCAATTGAGCCAATCGACATTAGCACGTGTGAGTGTCTATCAGTGCAATATCAACGACACATGGGCACGTGATCACGGACCTATCACTATGGTAGCTTCTAACGCAAATGCAAAAAATAAAATCTTGGACTTTAAGTTCAATGGTTGGGGTGATAAATTCCGTTGGGACAACGACAACACCATTACCCGACAGCTCTATGATCAGGATGTTTTTGACTGTGATTGGAGCGACAATACAGACTTTGTGTTGGAGGGTGGCTCTATAGAATGTGACGGCAAGGGCACGATTCTCACCAGCAGTCAATGTCTGTTGGCTCCTCACCGAAATCAGCCACTCACAAAGGAAGAAATTGAGATGCAACTGAAAAAACGTTTGTGCGCAGAACGTATTCTTTGGGTAGATCATGGAAATCTGAAGGGCGATGATACCGATGGACATATCGACACGATTGTGCGTATGGCTCCTGACCACACCTTATTATATATAACGTGTGACGATCCGCAAGACGATCAATATGCAGATTTGAAGGCACTCGAAAATCAACTGAAGACTTTGAGAGGTGCTGATGAAAAGCCTTATAGACTTTTACCACTTCCATCTCCACTTCCCATCTATGACGATGGAGACCGACTTCCGGCTACTTATGCCAACTTCGTGATCATCAACGGAGCTGTCATCGTTCCCACCTATCAGCAACCGGATCGAGACGCAACAGCACTTGCGACCATTGGCAGAGCCTTCCCCGAATATGACATCATTGGCATTGATGCTTGTACCGTGATTCGACAGCATGGTTCATTGCATTGTCTGACGATGCAGTTGCCGAGAGGAAGTCTGAAATAAGTCGCAAACTCACATGCCATAGCTATAGAGAAGAACATGCCATAGCTTTAGAAGAGTAGAAAAATCATAGAACAAAATCATACGAAGATGAAAATAGGAATCATACAACAACACAATACAGCTGACAAGAGTAACAACATGAAGCGGATCGCTGAGAAAGTCAAAGACTTGGCTCAACGAGGTGCCAAGCTCATCGTGCTCCAGGAGCTCCACAACACGCTTTACTTCTGCCAAGAGGAGAGGGTCGACAACTTCGATTTGGCGGAGCCCATCCCCGGACCATCGACAGCTTTCTTTGGCCAATTGGCAAAGGACAACGGCGTAGTGATCGTCACCTCACTCTTTGAGCGTCGCGCTCCGGGACTCTACCACAATACTGCAGTCGTGATGGAGTCCGACGGCACTATCGCCGGCACCTATCGCAAGATGCATATTCCCGATGATCCCGCTTACTACGAGAAATTCTATTTCACTCCCGGTGACCTTGGCTTTCACCCCATTCAGACCTCCGTAGGTCTTTTGGGCGTATTGGTTTGTTGGGATCAGTGGTATCCCGAGGCAGCACGACTGATGGCTATGCAAGGTGCCGACCTTCTCATCTTTCCCACAGCCATCGGCTACGAATCCTCTGACACCAAAGAAGAACAAGAACGACAGCGAGAAGCATGGACCATCGTACAGCGGGGACATGCTGTTGCCAACGGACTGCCCGTTGTGGCTGTCAATCGTGTGGGCTATGAGCCTGATCCATCAGGGCTTACCCATGGCATACAGTTTTGGGGATCGAGTTTCGTAGCCGGTCCTCAAGGCGAATTACTCTATCGTGCCTCCAATCAGGAAGAAGAGACACAGATCATAGACATCGACCTCCATCACAGCGAGCAAGTGCGTCGCTGGTGGCCATTCTTCCGAGACCGACGCATCGACGCTTATGACGGTATCACTAAGCGTTTCGGCATCTAATCAGCATGTAATCATAGCCGTTTCACAACATTTTACATGGCATTAGTAGCTATATCGGTTAATTTTAGTAACTTTGCAGTCTGAGATAAAAGAAATACTTATTTGCACAAAATCAAATAAAGATAATTATGAGCAAACAAACAGAGAAAATTAAACAGCTCGTCGAGAAGCGCGAGCAAGCTTGCTTGGGCGGTGGCCAAAAGGCAATTGACAAGCAGCATGCACGTGGCAAATACACAGCCCGTGAGCGCATCGACATGTTGGTAGACAAAGGCAGCTTTGAGGAGTACGATATGTTCAAGCTCCATCGTTGCCACAACTTCGGCATGGAAAAGAAGCAGTTCCTCGGTGATGGCGTCGTCGCCGGTTCTGCCACGATTGATGGCCGTTTGGTTTACGTCTATGCTCAGGACTTCACAGTCAATGGTGGATCTTTGTCCGAGACAATGGCTCAGAAGATTTGCAAGGTGATGGACATGGCCATGACCAATGGAGCACCTGTCATCTGCATGAACGACTCCGGTGGCGCACGTATTCAGGAGGGTATTTCCGCCTTGGCCGGATATGGCGAGATTTTCGAACGCAACATATTAGCTTCTGGTGTCATCCCGCAGATCAGTGCGATCATGGGTCCTTGCGCCGGTGGTGCCGTTTATTCACCTGCATTGACCGATTTCATCGTGATGACCGAAGGAACCAGCTATATGTTCCTGACAGGTCCGAAGGTGGTGAAGACTGTCACCGGTGAGGACATCGACGCTGAACATTTGGGTGGTGCGAGCGTACATGCCGGAAAGAGCGGCGTGACCAGCTTCACAGCCAAAACAGAGGAAGATGCAATGCAGCAGATTCGTACCCTGCTGAGCTATATCCCCTCTAACAACTCCGAAGAGGCCCCGCGTGTGGAGTGCACTGATCCTATCGACCGCAAGGAAGATTTGCTCAACGACATTCTGCCCGACGATCCTAACAAGGCTTATGACATGTATAAGGTCATCAAGGCCATCACCGACAATGGTGATTTCTTTGAGGTACAGCCTAAGTTTGCCAAAAATATCATCACAGGCTTTGCTCGTTTCAACGGTCAGAGCGTAGGCATTGTAGCCAATCAGCCCGCAGCCTACGCTGGTGTGCTCGATGTCAACGCCAGCCGAAAGGGTGCGCGTTTCGTGCGTTTCTGCGATGCCTTCAACATTCCTATTGTCAGCCTGGTGGATGTTCCGGGATTCCTTCCGGGTACAGGTCAGGAATACAACGCTGTCATTCTCCACGGTGCTCAGCTGCTCTTCGCTTATGGCGAGGCTACAGTACCCAAGATCACCATCAACCTGCGTAAGAGCTATGGTGGTTCACACATCGTGATGGGTTGCAAACAACTCCGTGCAGACCTCAACTTTGCATGGCCTACTGCCGAGATTGCTGTGATGGGTGCCAGTGGTGCCGTTGCTGTGCTCTGTGGCAAGGAAGCCAAAAAGATCAAGGAAGAAGGCGGTGATGTCAAGGCATTCTTGGCAGAAAAAGAAGATGAGTACACTGAGGCCTTCGCCAATCCTTATCAGGCAGCCCAGTTCGGCTATATCGACGATATCATCGAGCCACGCAACACCCGCTTCCGGATCTGCCGCGGTTTGGCTCAGTTGGCTCACAAGCGCCAGAACCTTCCCGCAAAGAAGCATGGCTGCATGCCGATGTAATCAAACTTTTAATAAAGCGAAGATGGATAAGAATATATATGCTGCCATTGCCATGGCACTCTATGAGTATCAGGGCAACAATGTTCATGACAAGGAATCAGGTGTGATTACCATTCGCCCCAAGCATACGCTTTGGAATGCTAAGTTCTTGTCGTTCACAGCAAAACCATAATACAAAGACATGAAAGAATTTAAATATACTATAGACGGTAAGGTCTATAACGTAGAGATCGACAACGTCGACGAGGATCAGTGCCTGGCCCAGGTCAAGGTCAACGGCGAATCATTCGAAGTCGGCATGGAGAAGCCTGCTGAGCCCGAGAAGAAAAAAGTAGAGTTGGGTAAGCCCGTGGCTGCTGATGCTGCCGATGAACCCACGGCAGCTCCTGTAGGTAACACTGCCAACGCCATCAAGGCCCCGCTGCCGGGAACGATCACAGCCATCAATGTTAAAGTTGGTGACAAGGTCAATGCCGGTGATGCCCTGCTGGTGCTCGAAGCCATGAAGATGGCCAACAACATTGAGGCCGAAAAGAGCGGCACGGTGAAGGCTATTTGTGTGAAGGTGGGTCAGAGCGTCATGGAGGACGACCCACTCGTTGTCGTCGAGTAATAAACACTATCGGTGAGGAGAAGGAAATCGTTCTATCCACGACCACCGATCATAGCATCTGTCATCAAAGAGAGCCAATAAGAGTGGCTCTCTTTTTTCTTCCATCTGTTTCGCTTACTTATAAAATCTATCTGAAATCTTTCAGAAAGAAGCGTTTTTGCCCCCATATTGTGTTTAAAATACGCTCCAATACCCTTAATTGATGTAAAACCATCGTTTTTTATAGTATTTTTTCGTAACTTTGCACGGTATATATTATAGATTATTGCGTAATGGTCAAGAAAAAGGTTTTATTCATTAATCAAGAAATGGTTCCCTACGTTCCCACCTCTGAGATGGCGACGATGGGGCGCAACTTGCCACAGAAGATCCAAGAGAATGGATTCGAGATCCGTACTTTCATGCCAAAGTGGGGCAACATCAACGAGCGGCGGGGACAACTGCATGAGGTCATCCGACTGTCAGGACTCAACTTGATTATTGATGACACCGACCATCCGCTGATCATTAAGGTTGCCAGCATTCCCGTTTCTCGCCTGCAGGTTTACTTCATCGACAATGAGGATTATTTCCAGCGTCGCCGCACCATGACCGAGGACGAGAGCGGTGAGGAATTTACCGATAACGGAGAGCGTGCGATTTTCTTCGCGCGTGGAGTCTTGGAGACTGTCAAGAAACTGCGTTGGACCCCGGATATCATCCAGTGCCAAGGCTGGATGGCAGGTGTCGTACCATTGTATATCAAGACAGCATATCACGATGATCCCTCCTTCGCCAATGCCAAGGTGGTAACTTCGCTCTTCAATATGAACTTTAAGAAGCCTTTCGGCACTAATTTCAAGCAGTGCGTGGAATTTCGCAATGCCACTCCCGACCTGCTCGAACCCTATGCCGACCACTTCGACTACACCGAACTGGGTAAGCTCGCCATCGACTACAGCGATGGTGTCGTGGAGGCAGGAAAAGAGGCCAGCAAAGTCTTACTGCAGTATGCCAAAGATAAGCAAAAGCCCATCCTCAGCTATCCGGGCGACGACTATGTGCAAGCCTACAAGACTTTTTACAACAACATCTTAGGAATATAATTTTCTCATGAAAATACAGCATTTAGTTGCGCTCTTCGCTGCTACTGTTGCTTTCACAGCCTGCGACGATTCGACCGATACTATTGGCTCCTCGCTCTCTAATCTCACAGATGCGGTGGAAGTCGGTACCGCGTCGTTTGATATCCCCAGTAACTCTATTTTGGCCGATTCGGTATTGTCTAACTCGCTGACGGGCTATATCGGCAAGGTGAGAGATCCTGAGACCGGGGCATATATCACCGGAGACTTCATGGCTCAGTTCACCTGCCTCGAGGACTATCAGTTCCCCGACAAAAACAATCTCTATGGCCGCAATGCCAATGGCAAACTTGAGGCCGGACTTGTCAATGCCGACTCCTGCGAGCTTCGCTTGTTCTACAGAGGCTTCTACGGCGACTCTACACGCACCATGAAGATGAAAGCGATGGAGATGAGCCAGACCATGAACGAGGATCGCAGCTACTACAGCAGTTTTGATCCTTTGGAGCAGGGACTGGTGAGAAAAGACGGAGCACAGGCAACGAAAGTGTATAGCCTCATCGACTACAACTTGCCACAAAACGTCAGAGACAGTAGCAACTATACGCCGTATATCACCATCAAGTTCAATCAGCCCTATACCGACAAGAACGGAAAAGTATACAGCAACTACGGTACCTACGTGCTGGAGACTTACTATGAGCATCCTGATTATTTCAAGAACGCTTACACCTTCCGCAACCATGTAGTGCCGGGATTCTTCTTCAAGAATGTAGGAGGACTGGGTAATATGGCCTACATCAGTGACTCTCAGCTCAATGTCTACTATCACCAGAAGGACCAGTACTCAGAAACCGACTCTGTCAATGGAGAGCTCGTCACGGTGAAGAAAGATACCATCTTCCAGAACGTGACCTCTTTCTGGGGAACAGAAGAGGTGTTGCAGACCACAACGATCACAAACGACAAGTCGACGCTGGAGAAGTTAGTGGCTGATCAGAGCTGTACCTATTTGAAGACTCCCGCAGGCATTTATACTGAAATGACCCTGCCAGTCGACGACATCACTAAGGGACACGAAAACGATATCGTCACATCGGCACAGCTCGTGGTGCCAAGACTAAACAACACCTCCACCAGCGAATATGCCTTTGACGCTCCGAAGAAGGTGCTGCTCATCCCGAAAGACTCCATTCGTAGCTTCTTTGAAAACAACGATATCGACAACAACAAGACCGCGTATATCACATCGTGGACAAATAGTGGTGACAACAGCTACATTTTCTCCAACATTGCTTCTTTAGTCACGGCGATGAAAAATGTGGATAAGGCAAAGCGTAGTACCAACTGGAACAAGATCGTGTTGATACCCGTTGAGGTGAGCACCACAAGCACATACTCAAGCTATACTGGTCAGACATCTACTGTTACGACGAAAGTAGCCAACGACATGTCGCTAACCAGCACTCGCCTGGCCAAGGGTACAAGTCAGAACAGTCCCATCAAGTTGAGCGTAATCTATTCAAGATTCAAGTAAATCTTATTTGTATTCATAAGAAAGATGGCGGAAGTCCTTGTAAGGATTCCCGCCATTGTCTTTTTAAGGGCTTCAGCTTTCTAATTAGTCAGAGGAGGAAATCAGAATCTTCCGGTTTCAAGTTAATAATTGCCTGAAGATACGAATGAAAAATCAATCGTATAGCATCAATATTTTTTCCTGTTTTCCACGTTAATGCCTGTTAACGACCATAAATCATTAAAAATCAATAAAGTGACACTTTGTATTTGGGATTTTGGGTTGCGCAAGCTATCTTTGCATCATGTTCATACACAAGAAACGCCACAGATCAGGTGCCTATAGCATCGAGGTGCTAAGGAAGGACAGATGCTCTCGCAAGAATGTAATTGTAAAGATTATCGGAACAAGTTTCAATGCGTAAGAATTGCTTGCTTTGGAACGTAAGGCCCGTGAGTTTATAGACTCACAACTTGGTCAGCCTATTCAGAAGGACTATCATTATCCTTTCGAAGACGATCTTGAAAGTTTCCTCTCCGGTATTTCCAATACGCAGATTCAAGTGATTGGCCCCGAGCTTATATTTGGATGTCTTTACGACAAGATAGGTTATAGCGGGATAAGCAACGAGATGTTCCGTCATTTGGTCATTTGTCGCCTATTTAATCCGGGCAGCAAACTCCGTACAGTGGAGTATCTCCGCCAATACCTGAACAAAGACTACGGCGTGGAAGCCATATACAAGTTCCTTGATAACCTTTGTTTCCGCAAAGACAATGACTGTAAGAAAAACGCTTCCGGCAAAGTTGTCAAGCCTTGTGACAATGATATAAAGCACGACGTGGAACGCATATCCTATGCCTACACAAAGAAAATTTGCGGCGGTGGAATAAGTGTGGTGTTCTATGACATGACGACTCTGTACTTCGAGGCTGCACAGGAGGACGATCTCCGCAAGAGCGGTTTCTCTAAGGACGGCAAACACTCGTGCCCACAGATTTTCCTTGGTCTGCTTGTCACGACGGGGGGCAATCCAATAGGCTACGGGATTTACGAGGGGAACATACACGAGGGAAAGACGCTCGTACCGATGATAAAGGATCTGGCCGGGCGACATGGATTCGATCATCCCGTAGTTATTACTGATGCTGGTTTGCTTTCTCTCATCGCTCTATAACTTATTATTAATTTATGGGTTACGGTATTTTATTCCCATATAGCTCCAAGCATAGCAGCACCTCCGAAGTGAAGAGTTTGCAGTAAGGGCAGATTGTCCTTAGTGATGCCTCCGAGAGCCACTACCTTCGAGTCGATGATGCCCTCTGCACCAGCCTTTTGAAGCTCTGACAACGAGAACTTTGAGCGATAGCCGCGTTTGGAAATGCTGTCGAAAATCGGACTCAGAAACACATAGTCCATCTTTGACTTGCGCAGCTCTACTTCACTGAGCGAATGACACGAATACGACAAACTCAGACCAGAGCTTCTAGCAAATTTCGGTGCGTCGGGGTTACGTCGGTTGAGATGAAGCCCCCCCACGCAATACTCTCCGCACAACTCATGATGATCATGGAGAACGAGACGAGGATAGCACCAAGCAGGTATCGTGGAGAGCAGACGGCGCAAGTCGTCGGCCGAGGCTTCAGGCTTGCGCACATGCACCCTCCAAAAGTTGCCTTCAGCAAGCAGTACAGCAATACGCTTACCCTCGTCCGGTAAGAAGCGGGGCGAGGTGATGGCAATGAGGCGTAGAGGTGACATCATCCTTTCAGACGGGCAATGAGCTGTTCTGCAACCTTCTTACCCGACATAAGCATGCCGCCGAAGATCGGTCCCATACGTGGCGTGCCCGACACTGCAGACGAAGCCATGCCACAAACATACAGTCCCGGATAAATTTCCTTGGTACCGGCGACCACCTCACGTTCACCCTCTACCACATCCAGCGAACGTTCACCTGCGACAGCACCCGTAGGAGTGTCGAGGCGAATACCGTTCTTACGGGCTACCACTTTGCTAATCTCGCTGTCGTGTCCAGTACCATCGATGACAAATTTCGCCAGTACGTTGAGCGGGTCTACATGCAGTCCTTCGCGCAGCACCGGTGTCCAGTTGACGACCACACCATTGACGCGATTGTCCTTGAAGATGACATCCTCCACAGAATAGCAGTTGAAAAGGGTTGCTCCGGCATGTACAGCATGGTAGAGCAGCGAAGAGGTGCTCTCGATAGAATCGACGGTGTACAGATTCTCTTCAAATGGCTCATAGCGTATGTCGAACTCGCGGATGATGTCCATGGCCTCTTGCTGAATGACTACCTGATTAAACATCATAGCACCGCCCCACATGCCACCGCCCGGTGAGAGTTTACGGTCAAAGAGAGCCACACGCAATCCTGCCTTGGCAAGATAGTAAGCGGCGACAATGCCGGACGGGCCACCGCCCACAATGGCCACATCGAGTTGAAGATTCTTTTCCAGTTTGTTGAAATAGGTCTGGATGATACCCTTTGAAATTTCAGTTTCAATCATAATGGTTGATGTTTTTTGGTTATTTAGTGAATGTTTCTTCACAAAGTGTATGACTGATGCGAGCCGCACAAAAGTTGGGACCGCACATGGTACAGAAGCGTCCCTGCTGCGGGTTGGCAGCCTGGTAAATAGCCTGTGATCGTTCGGGGTCGAGGCTCAGACTGAACTGGTCGATCCAGCGGAAATCGTAGCGAGCCTTGGACAGCGCATTGTCGCGTACCATGGCTCCGGGGTGACCTTTGGCAATGTCGGCAGCGTGGGCTGCAATCTTGTAAGCGATGATGCCGTCGCGCACATCCTGCAAGTCGGGCAATGCGAGATGCTCCTTGGGCGTGACATAGCAGAGCATCGATGTGCCAGCCCAACCGATGAGAGCGGCACCAATGGCACTGGTGATATGGTCGTAGCCCGGCGCAATGTCGGTCACCAGAGGGCCAAGGGTGTAGAAAGGAGCATGGTGACACTTCTCCTGTTCACGCTCCACGTTTTCCCGAATCTTTTGAAGAGGTACATGTCCCGGCCCCTCGATAAACACCTGCACATCCTTGTCCCATGCCCGCTGCACCAGTTCACCCATGGTGTCGAGTTCCGCAAACTGCGCCCGGTCATTGGCATCGTGGATGGAGCCCGGCCGCAAACCATCGCCGAGGGAGATGGCGACATCGTACCGTCGGCAGATGTCGCAGATGTCGTCGAAATGGGTATAGAGAAAACTCTCCTGCTGATGCATGGAGCACCACGACGAGATGATGCTGCCTCCTCGGCTGACCATGCCCGTGAGCCTGTCGAGCGCGTAGTGCACGTTTTTCAAGCGTATGCCGCAATGGATGGTGAAATAGTCTACGCCCTGCTCACACTGCTCGATGAGCGTATCGCGGTAGACATCCCAAGAGAGGTCGCCAATCTTCTCGTTCACCTTTTCGAAAGCCTGATAGAGCGGCACAGTGCCCACCGGCACCGGACAGTTGCGCAGGATATGCTCACGCGTTTCGTGGATATGGCTACCTGTGGAGAGATCCATCAGCGTATCGCCACCCCATTTACAGCTCCACACTGCTTTCTCCACCTCTTCTTCGAGGTTGGACGAGAGTGCCGAGTTGCCGATGTTGGTGTTGATTTTTACCAGGAAGCGGTCACCGATAATCATAGGTTCCGCCTCGGGATGACGGTGATTACAGGGAATGACCGCCCTGCCGGCGGCCACCTCGTCACGCACAAACTCAGGAGTAATATAGGAGTTGATGCCCAATGCTTCGTTGTTCATGTTCTCACGAATGGCTACATACTCCATCTCTGGAGTGACAATACCTTGTCGGGCATAGTAGCGCTGAGTGCCCTTGCGTTCAGGCATCCACGATTCGCGCAGTCTGGGCAGACCGCGCTCCAAATCGATGTCGACATCAGGATCACTGTAAGGGCCGCTGGTATCGTAGATGAATACAGGAGCATTGTTGTGGCGCGTTTCCTTGCCGTCGGTCACGGTTATGGTTGGCATGAGGCTTACGCGTCGCATACCTACACGGAGAAAGGGGTAGTGCTTGCCTTGAAGATATACTTTCTCGGAATGTGGATAATGGATTTTGATATTCTGGTTCATAGTGTTGGGTTAATCATTTTGCAAATCTGCTGCATCTCTTTTATAGGGTTGTCAGCCCGGACAACACATCCACTGAGTGCCACGCCGTCAACGCCCGTAGATAAGATGTCGGGGATATCGTCGCGCGTGATACCGCCGATGGCAATGAGGGGTAGCTGAACAGACAATTCTTTTCGAGCAGCCACGAGGAGGCGATAGCCTTCGAGGCCAAGCAGGGGAGCGAGATGCTCTTTGGTGGTGGTGAAGCGAAACGGGCCGCATCCTACATAATCGGCACCTGCATCTACAGCCCTACGCAGGTCCTCCACCGTGTTGACCGTGGCTCCGATGATGCTCTGTGGACCAAGGATCTTCCGAGCTGCGGCCACGGGCATATCATGGCGACCTAGATGCACCCCATCGGCTCCTATGAGCGGGCAGAGAGCCACACGATCATCGAGGATGAGGATGGCGCGGTGGCGGTGGCAAAGACTTACGGCTTCCTTACCGACAGCCAGTATCTCGTTGGCGGGGGCCCCTTTCATGCGCAACTGTATCCAGCGACAACCACCTTGTAGTGCCATCTTCACCTCTTCTAGTTCGGTGTAGCGATCAGTGGCATGTGTGAGAAATTGCAGATGTTTCATTGTTGAATGATAAGTTTTTCAGGGTTGAAGAAATGGTTGAGCGGACCATGGCCTTGCCCTGTCTTTGGCTTAGCACCGGCCTTGAGAGCATGATTCAGATACTGTTTGCCCTTGTCTACTGCATTGACGAGGTCCAGTCCTCTTGCGAGATAAGCCGTGATAGCAGCAGAGAGCGTGCACCCGGTACCATGAGTGTTAAGCGTGGTAATCGTTTGAGCACTAAATGATTTGATCACACCGGACTGCGTGAAGAGCCAGTCGGTCTTTGTCTTGCCGCTGGCATGTCCACCCTTGACGAGAACAGCTTGACAGCCAAAGTCAAGGATACGCTGAGCCACTTTGTGGATGTCGCCTACAGACCGGATGCTCATACCTGCCAATGTCTCTGCTTCCGGAAGATTTGGGGTAAGCAGACTTGCAAGCGGGATGAGCCGGTCGACAAGCACCTGCAACGTACCCTGCTGCATGAGCGAATCGCCCGAGGTGGCAGCAATGATTGGATCAACGACAAGGGGCACACGGGGAAAGGATGAAAGGGTGTCTGCAATAGCAGCAACCACGTCGGCATCACCAAGCATACCCGTCTTTATGGCAGAAGGACGTATGTCGCACATGACGGCACACAACTGCCGCTCCACCAAATCAGCAGACATATCCACTACACAGCGTACCCCGGTAGTATCTTGCGCAGTGACGGCGGTGACCACACTACAGGCATAGCACCCCAAGGCCGACATCGTCTTGATATCAGCTTGCAGCCCGGCTCCTCCACAGCTGTCAGAGCCTGCTATCGTTAATGTAGAAACGTATTTACTGCACATCTTAACTGTACCTCACTCTGATTTTCTTCTATCTAACTATACGATCAGAGAGGTGCACAGCCAAGCTGTGACCAATGGAAAATACTGGCAACTTCCTACGGCAGCATTACCTGCATCAGGTTCACGGGTATCATCTCAGCTTCGCCTTGTCGCCACAGGTGACAACGGCTCTGCACCCCTCTGACGAGCCCTTTCAGCCCGTCATCTTTCAGTAAGCATTAGAGACATTGTTTGTCCCTTTTGTCTTTAGTTGTGTGCAAAAATATAAAATAATGATAACAAAAAGGAGGATAAAGTAATTAATTATATCATTTTAACTATTCCGTAGCCGTGCTATATAGTCAAACAACACTTGAGTGATGGCTTTTCCCCGTTGCTCAAAAAGTGATGATGAGCCTTTGGATTTGACGACTGTTTTGCGATTGTAATCATAGATCATCGAGCCATGATCGTCAATTAGTCCAAATCCATTATTCATCATAAAGAACGCATAATGAGGCTCCTTAGGGTCGAGCAAGTCCTTGCTGAACGGAAACATACTGTGGTCATAGCCCAGTTGTCCCAACAAAGTGGCCGTTATGTCCTGCTGTGAACCATAGATGTCCACAACTCTTCCGGTGGAAGCCAAGGCACCCCCTGTCCAAAGCATCGGAACATGGAAACGCCAAAATGAGAAATTATCAATATCGTCGGGCCACGCGCCAAGATGGTCGGGGATTAGTACCAAGAGACTATGATTCCACCGGTCAGTCTTCTTCAGCCATTCTACAAAGCGTCCGATGCAATCGTCACTATAGGCAAAAGCATTGAGTTTCTTGTCGCTCAACCGATGGAAGGGCACATCAAAGGGTTCATGAGAGCTGGAGGTCTGAATAACGCGGAAGGTGGGGCGCATGCTGTGGCTGGCACTAAGGTCTTTCTCTACACGCTGAAACAGCAAATGATCGGGCACACCCCATTTGCTGAGTCTGTCTTCCACTGGAAAGTCATGAGCCTCTGTGAGATTCATAAAGCCCTGATTGACGAGAAAGGAACGCATATTTGTGAAGTCTGCGTCACCTCCATAATAGTAATGTGTCGCATAGCCATGCTTCACCAACTGAGCAGCCAATGATGGCATCAGAGAGGTCTTGCGTGGGAACTTCATCAGACTGATTGTCGATGGTGCAGGCACTCCGAGCAAGTTTGAGACGAGACCACGGTCGGTGCGGAAACTATTGGCATAAAATCGGGAGAACCATACCCCCTCACGCTTGATGCGGTTGAGCATAGGAGTGACATGCGGCTGATGCATGATAGTATCAGAGAAGCTCTCCATGATAATCAGGTAAATATCGGGCTGAGCAGTCGCCTGCCGAATCAGACAAAGATGTGTGCTGTCAGTGGCAAGAGGCTTATTATAGTCGGCAAACACCTTGTGAGCCTGACGATCATCCATCAGCCGATACTCTTTGGCAAAATCGGTTTGGTGGGTAGCACTCTCCATAAAGGAAAAAAGTGGATTTACGGCTGCGTGGTTGAGTTCCTGATTAGCAGAGAAATAAGCCTGCCCCGTGTTCATGGTTGCAACGCTGACACCGCCACGAATGGGAAGAACGAGAAAAACGCAGAAGATGAGCATGAGGAGACTCTGACGCCACGATGTGGTTTCCTGCCAAGCAAAACGGCGGTAAAGAAGCATGAAAAGGCGATAAACGCCACAAGACGTGAGGCCAATGGCCAGCAATCCCAACAAAAGCTGCCACCACTCTACGCTTGCCATAGCGGCCGTAGGTGACGATGTGACAAAGAAAATCGGAGTAGAGTCCAAGGGAAAGCGCCAATAGCCATAGAGGGCAATATTGGAGACAAAGGCTAAAGAATAGCACATTGCGGCCAAACAAAAATAGGCCTTCGTGGCAAAGGTGATGACCTTAGACAGTCTTTGTCTGTGGATAAATGGCAAGCTACCAAACAAAATGAGCAAGGCTGGCAACGCCGTAAGATAACCGGACATACTGAAATCCAAAGGCAAACCATGCCACATCACGGGCATCAGATGGCTGAATCCCCCATAAAAAAGTAAGAAAAACGGCTTCTGTACTACGAAGAGTAGTGTCCACAGAAGGAAGATAAATACTAATAAAACTGCAATTTTACCTGATTTCATCGATATTTTTTATTCAGGCCACAATGTTGTGGTGCCTGATTTTGTCAATTCAAACCATGGCTCTTCATCGCGGAGCGAGATGTCGTCGTATTCAAAAGGAACCACCACCGTGTCGTAACCGTCGGGGAGCACCAGTCCCATCTTTCCATCCTTTTCAGCTATAACCGGCATCATCTTCATGTCGTCGACATAGACATAGGGAGTGCGCAGGAAATCGTAGTGAGCCCCTAACAGCACTTTACCTTCGTAGTCTTTGATACCGTATTTCCCGTTCTCCTCAAACACTTGGTGATAGCGGATATACTTGCTTTTCATGCGCTCGACATAGAACTTTATGGTATTCTCGTCGGCAATCATACTGCGGAAATAGGGATAGGAGTCGCAATAGTTGGCAATGGCTCTGGCCAAAAGCATTCTCCAGTCAAGAGATGTGATCACCTTGCGGTTCAAGTCGATATAGCGTGCAATGGCATCCTCTCGCTTCGGAATATCAAGCTGCTGCAAGCGTGCCTCAAACTTCTCCATCATGGTCAGAGAGCCATGCATAGCCTTGATATAACGATGGATCTGCCGCCCCATCTCAGCGCAGAAGAACTTGTCGATCTGCCGTACTTCTATTTCGTCTCTAAAGATTCCTTCCATAGTTGTCCTTGTTAGATTTAATACCCTCGTGAGATTACTCTCTCGAAGATTCAAGATTTGTATATCGGTTGCAAATGTACAAATATTATTTCAAATTGAACAAGGTTTGGGCTATATTTCTTAGATGTAGACGGATTATTTTTTGTGACCAGCATTCATCCTTTGATAATAAAGAAAAAGACACTCCAGGACCTTGACAGTTTATAGCCAAGCGTAACACCGTAACAGCGTAACACCGTAACGTTTATAGGTATCTAAGGCCCTCAAAAGTAAATTTGTCAAATTATTAACAATAAACAATAATGCCACTAAACTATATATAATCAGTATATTATATAATTATTATATATTAATATATAATATATTTTCATTCTATAGTCTCATTTGGGGCTCTTTTCCGACATTGCAGTATTGACCTTATGTTACGCTGTTACGCTGTTACGTTGTTACGCAACCAGTGATTTATCTCACGAGCAGCCCCCTCCTATCAGTATCAACACGACCTCTTACTCTTCACAAACAACCATAATGTGCTGAGCAAACCCAAATTACGCCTCGTGCAAACCATAAAGATGGAGAATAGAGGTTTATGTTTTGCTGTTAACGGATTTTAACCGTAATAGAGTGATGAAATTTGGACTATAGGAGATTATACCGTAACTTTGCAACGAGAAACAGAAATCGGATCTCATCATATATTCAAGATGTCAGCCGGAGTAGCGGCAAAGGTGGTAGCACCGTGGTCAAAGAGGAAAGGCTTGTCTCGGAACCCCCACAGGACACTGATGCAGGGCATGCCACAATTCTTCGCCGTGTCGATGTCGACGTCGCTGTCACCGATGTAAACTGCAGTGGAGACGGGCTTATGAAGCTGGCGGAGCGCCTCCATCACAGTATCAGGAGCCGGTTTCTTTCTGATGTCCTCGCGCTCGCCGATAGCCACCGAGACATAGTCGGAGAAAAAGTGACGAACCAGTTGCTGCGTGGCAGCGTAGAACTTGTTGCTGACCACAGCTACAGCCTTACCATTGGCCTGCAGGGTGGCGAGCATCTCCATGATACCAGGATAAGGAGCCGTGTGGTCGAGATTGTGGTGGAGGTAGTGTTGGCGGAAAATGGCGTAAGCCTCTTCGAATCGAGGATTAGTGAGTCCGCCGGGCACAGCACGCTCCATGAGCTTCTTCACTCCATTACCAACAAACATTCTCACTTCCTCAAGCGTACGGGGCGGCATATCACAGCTTTTAAGCGCATAGTTGCAACTTTCCTTTAAGTCCCGTAATGATTCTATCAATGTTCCGTCTAAATCAAATATATAACTCTCGAATTTCATGTGTAATAGTGTTATCCTTGTTGAAATAATCGTCATGACAGACGAGTTCACAATCAGTCCGCAGGTTTCCGCCATGCAGGACGAGCTGCTCGCCCCACTCCAGTCGTTGGATCTTGGTTCTTCGGTTCTCACCTTTCTCCCACTCCACGACATCGTGGGTCTCATCGCTGACCACCACATACTTATATTCCAATGGCAGTCTGATAGCATAGGCGTTGATTGAGAGCATCCAGTCGCCGTCGCCGATATAATGCATGGGCAGCGGATGATTCACATTCCACGCACCCAGAGGACCTTCACTTCCAAGTAGAGCCACACGCTGCGAACTCTTGATATGCGGTGCAGAGACGCGGAAAACGATGGAGCGGTCGAAAAAGGGGGTGTTTTTGAGAAAAGCCAGCGGCCGCTTGGTCCAGCGAAACAGATAGTGCTGCAACGACAAGTCACGCCACTGGTCTTGGAAGATGTAGTTCTTTGAGTTGTCGATGGCGTAGACGCGCGGTACGCCACACCACTCCTTCCGGATACATTTACCGAGATCATCCTCGACCTGATAGTGATATTCCACGTAAGAGATCGGGAAATGCGAGAGCACCATACTGCTGGCCTCAACCATCCACGTGTTACCGTCGTCGGTGTGCATGAGCAGGTTATGGACGCGACGATGCATCTCCGCATTGTAGTAGGTAACACAGAGATGCATGGACTGTCCGAAGGGAGCCCGGTATTCGATTTGGAATGACATCTTCATGGTTGCAAAGATAATCATTTTAGTGATAACATATCCCTTTACAGCGTGAAAATATTCAAAAAAAATTCTTCTCCACGATGTTGTATCTTAAAAGTTTTGCCAATTCAGTGTTTTACTGTATCTTTGCACCGTCTTTTTAACAGATAAGTTACTATGACAAGAGAATTGAAAAAATACATCCTTCCCGCCGCGGCCTGTTTGGTCGTGCTGTTCGGAATCGGATATTATTACTTCTTTACGTCGTTCACCGGCCAAAGCAGCACAAAGTATGTCTACATCGACCAAGACGACAATTTCGACTCCTTATTAAATAAGGTGGAGCCCATCTCACAGCGACATTGCTATCACGCCTTCTGCTCACTGGCCCGGCACAGCAAGCTCACCACACATGTGCGTACGGGCCGCTACGCCATCAAGCCGGGTATGGGTGCTCTGGTCGTCTTCCGTCATTTTAAAAATGGCATGCAAGAACCCTTGAGCCTCACAGTGCCCAGCGTCAGAACCATGCAGGACCTGGCAGGAGAGCTCGGGAAGAAACTCATGGTCGACAGTGCGACACTGGCCAAGGACTTCACCGATGAGGCCTTCTGCAAGCAGTACGGCTATGACACCGCCACCATCGCCGCGCTGTTCATCCCCAACACTTACGACATCTATTGGAACATCTCGGTCGACGGACTGATGAAGCGTATGCAGAAAGAGAACCATCTCTTTTGGGATGACGACCGCATGGCTAAGGCCAACGCTCTACGCCTCGACCCTATACAGGTGACAACACTGGCCAGCATTGTTGACGAGGAGACTGCCAACAACGGTGAGAAGCCGATGATCGCCGGCATGTACTATAACCGACTAATGCTGCGTAATGCCAAATATCCCGAGGGCATGCCCCTGCAGGCCGATCCGACGATCAAGTTCGCGTGGAAGCAATTCGGGCTCAAGCGCATCTACAACAACCTGCTCTCGATCAACAGTCCCTACAACACTTACCGTAATCCCGGACTGCCCCCAGGGCCTATACGCATTCCGTCAGTGGCCGGCATCGACGCCGTGCTGAACATGAAGCATCACGACTATCTCTACATGTGTGCCAACGAGGACTTCAGCGGCACCCACCGCTTTGCAAGAACCTATGAGGAGCATATGGCCAATGCCAAGCGATACGCCGCTGCCCTCAACAGCAGAGGCATCAAATAAGCACAAGCAAGAACATATCAATAGAAAAAGACGGCTCGCAAGGGTCGTCTTTTTTTGTTTCTCAACAATGTTTGGACGAGGGGAAAACGGTGAAGAAAGACGCAAAAGGCCCTATACAAACAATGGCACCCGCTTCACAGCGAGTGCCATCAATCCTCAATAGGTATTAGTCTTTCTCTAAGGTAAAAAGATTGTATTCAGGATAACGAGTGCAAAGTTAATCCTTTTTATTGATATTTGCAAATGTTTTTTTAATTTTATCTCGATAAATTTTATTTCGAGCAATGGAAATCTATAGAAAATGATTATCTTTGCACCAAGAAAAAAGTATCATTGTAATTATGGAAAATAGTAAGACTGAGAACAGCGAAGAGAAGCATAGCTTGAGTTTCGTGGAGCAATTTGTCAAGGAGGATTTGGCCAATGGTAAAAACGGCGGACGCATACAGACGCGTTTTCCTCCAGAGCCCAACGGCTATCTACATATAGGACACGCCAAAGCCATCTGCATGGACTTCGGCGTGGCTAAGGAGTTCAATGGCGTCTGCAACCTGCGATTCGACGATACCAACCCATCAAAGGAAAATACCGAATATGTCGAGAACATCCTCAACGACATCAAGTGGCTCGGTTTCCAGTGGGGGCATATCTACTATGCCTCGGACTACTTCCAGAAGCTGTGGGATTTTGCCATTTGGATGATCAAGCAGGGCAACGCCTATGTCGACGAGCAAACCGCTGAGCAGATCGCTGAGCAGA